>ENA-ORBV01006583-ORBV01006583.1-microbial-mat-metagenome-genome-assembly--contig:-NODE-6583-length-20390-cov-6.100182_pt1 | contig 20390 bp, 10 predicted proteins | sample MGYA00237777_ERZ505514 | MGnify/ENA primary metagenome ERZ505514 (study PRJEB26160, sample SAMN06269048) | microbial mat metagenome | isolation source: Oligotrophic lake microbial mat | place... | reverse complement strand
GAGTTTTTGCGCCGGGGCGGGGGGGACAAGTAGGGTCTCCGGAGGCCGCCCCCTGACTGTCGAAGCGCCTCTTCCCGTTGTGGCGGCTCCAGGGGAAGGGCGAGCGACTTTCACCCCGCCGGCCGTGCGAGCCGCCACCTTTTCGCGAGGGGCCGCTTGAACGCGCTCGACAGGCGTAGGAGATGTCCGCGCCTGCTGGCCTTTCGGCAGATCTGGAAACCCGAAGGCGCGATCAAGGGCCAGCCACAGGAGCGCGATAGAGGCGAGCGACGCGCCAACGGCCGCGAGCAACGCGAGCGTCCAGACCCAGGGGCTTTGCGACCGACGAGGCTTTGGGCTTCGGAGGGGCTGGAGTGGCACGAAGAGGGATGAATCGCCGGCTGCTCGCGGGATCGGGGAGGCAAGGGGAACAGACGGCGGAGGCGAGCGCGAGTTGCGAACAGCGTGGACTGCCCTCGGACGGTTCGCTGGGTCAAGCGTCTCGCTCACAGGCGAGGCGGTCGGGGAGGCCGTGGTTGCCGGGGTGGGGATCGCTCGGACGGCCACGGGACCCTTGGGAGGCCCGTTCACCGCGATTGGCTGAGCGGAGGCCTCTTGGCTGGAAAGAATCGTAAGCGCTTCGGCCAGGGAACCCGGGGGCGCTCCCCCATCGGGAGTTTGGCTTCTTTTCATCCCGGGCTGATTTGGCTCGTTCCCCGGATCGTGGTGGGTTGGCCGCTGGCCGGAGCGGGCTGGCTGGTCTCCGTTACCGCGACCGGACGTCGCTGAGACCGGCTTCGGGAGCAGTTCACGATCGAGGGCTCGTAACCGGGAATGCAAGTCCGCCGCAGTCTGGACCCGACTCGCCGGGTTCTTCTCAAGCAGAGTCAGCAGGAGGCCACGGAGACCTGGCGGCAGGCTGGGGGTCTCGGAAAAGACCACGGGCTCTTTCAGCTGCTTCAGAACGACGCCCACCGGTGCATCCGCCCGAAACGGCACCCTGCCCGCGAACAACTCATAGAGAACGACGCCCATCGAGTAAAGGTCGCTGCGCGGATCCAACGGGCTACCCGACGCCTGCTCGGGGCTCAAGTACTCTGGTGTCCCGACGCTCTCGGCGCTCTTCGTGCTTTGGGCCACATCGCCGAGGATCTTTGCGATGCCCAAGTCCATGATGCGGACGTGGCCATGCCGGTCAAGCATGACGTTCGCCGACTTGAGGTCGCGGTGGAGAATGCCCAACTCGTGCATGGCGCCGAGCCCTTCGGCCATCTCGACTGCGATCGGAAGTCCCTGGGCCAGCGAAAAAGGGCCATGGGTCCGGATCGTCTCCTTCAGCGTCGATCCTTCGACCAGTTCCATGGTGATGAACCGGATGTGTCCGTGTTCGCCGAAGTCATGGACCGCGCAAACGAAGGCGCTCCTAACTCGGCGTGCGGCCTTGATCTCGGACGTCAGAGATTTCGCCGAGGAAACGGCGTCGGAGATACGTTTTCGAAGCACCTTAACCGCAACCGGTTCCTCAAGCGTTCGGTCGAAAGCCTTGTAGACCATCCCCGTGCCGCCCCCACCGAGTGAGCTCCGGATCTCGTAGCGACCCAGCAGGGCCATGCCCGGGGTTAGCAAATACACTCCCCCACCGCACTTCACGCAGAACTCCGCGCCGGGCAGCAAAACAAGATGGCAGTGTGGACATTTCATACAACCAGCGACCGACTCTCAACGAAAGGCAGAGCTAACGCCTCGTCAACTTGAGGTTCTGCTCCATCGTTCCCACCGCGAGATCAATGCTCAACCGACCCGTACTCCGATCATAGGCCCGGCGGCTCTTGGCCTTCCACTCCAGTCGAAGGTCCATGGTGGCCCCGCCGATCGACGCTTCGCCCTTCAGCAGTTCGAACACAACATCCTCCGTGTGCGCCGGGGAGAGCGATGAGAAATTGAACACACATTGCTGATCGAAGTCCATCTGAGCGAAGCTGGGTGAAGTGCATTTCACGTTGATCTGACAGTCGACGGCGGGGGGGGCACCGAGCCTGAGAACGAGTTGTCCTTGGCGATCCTCGACCGTGGCGGCTTGCGCTCCGGTTAACTGGCGGCTGAGCAGAGGCTTCTCGCCAAGCGAGAGCAACAGGTTGCCGGTCGAACTTCCCGAATAGCTTCCCTTCAGACGTTCCAGAGTACATTCAAGACCCTGCGACCCGGCCGTGGCGGTCAGCGCCGCAGGACTCGGGCTGGGAGCAGCCGGGGCCCTGGGGTCAGGAGGGGGGCACCCCGCAAGCAGCAGCGCCAGCGGGCTGAGAAACACTACCGTTGGAAGTCTTGTCGTTTTCATGATCTGTGTTTTCCTGTTCCTGTTGGCAAAGGCCATGCGGCCCGTGGCGCTACTGTTTGTTCCCCATCACCGTGACCAGTCTCCCGGACTCCTCCAGAGTCATTTGACCCGACACGGAAATCCCCAGGTCTCTTCCTGAAGCGAAGCGATGCGCAAGGTCCGTCACTCCACGCACGGGTTTGATGACGGTCTTGAACTCGAAGCGGTTCGGACCGGGGTTTAAGTCGAAGGGATGGCTGCTTTGACCGGCCAGGAACGTGTTCCCCCTTACCCGGAAATTATAGCCCGCCGACGAAACCCTGACCGTGAACGCCATTGGATTGGTTACAGTCAGGCTGAGCGCCACCCCCACGGGAGACTCATCCGACGGTGTCGCGTCCAGGCGGGCGGAATCCAGACGCACCAACTGCATGGCCGAGTCGTCTGTGAAGGTGACGAACAGCCGACGCGGAGGCGGCAGGCGACCTGTCCCCTCAATTGAGTGCGCGCGACGAAGTCCCTTATAGGCGAGCCGGGTTTCTCCGGAGAGTGCATAAGGCACTTCCGCATCGAAGAAACTTCGATACACGGCCGGGGTGACGCGCTTGAAGTCGACCCACCCACGCATCAACGCCGAGGAGGTGGACCGTGCCGCCATCTGGAACTCCTCGAGTAACTCGAATCTTCCGAGCAAAGTCCCGGAAAGGAACACGCTGGCTGCGACCTTCTGAACGCGTGGACTTCGAGTGTCGTCCGAGCGAAGGCTGAAGCGACTCTCCAATCTCGCGCCGCTGGCGGAGATTTCGGAGACTCTGTAGCTCGTCGGAATTTCGGCCATGGTGACGGTCGCTGTCGCCCCGCGACAGCCAAGCGCGGCCGGAATCAATAAGGTCACGGCCCGGAATGTCAAGGAACCAATGGTCGCGGCCGTGCGCATCACACTTTCCGGCTCATCTCGCGAACAGGATGGCCTTTTGGGTCTGCGACTTGAAGGTCAGAACGGCGCGCGAGGGGTGTTCGACATACCCTCGCGCCGATTTCACGCCGAAGTAACCGCTGATCTCGGCCACGATGTCGATGGCCTTCTGCGGTTCTCCCAGCACGTTGAAGATCGCGGCGAGATTCGGACACCCCTGCTCCATTTCGATGTCGAGCTTAACGACGGTGCAGCCAGTCGGCTGGTCTGTGCATCTTACGGGTATCGGCACAACCGAGTCGAGACCGTAGGTCGTCTCTTCCTTGACCTTGGCGACCCCGATTTCCACCTGACGATTGTTGGTTCGGTCGATGATGTAAAGGTGGAAAGTCGATTCGGTCATTCGAACGTCTGGCCGGTTCGCGTTGGTGATGGCCAGCCAGACGGTCAGGCTCTTGGCGCCCGACACCTGCATCTTGACGATCTGCTCTATCCCCAGCTTGTCGACAACATCGGTTGACCCGCCCACTTCCTGCTGAGCATGAGCCTCGGGGTGAAGGCCAAGGAGAAGCGACAGCGCGAACGGGGCGACGAGAAAATGTTTGTTCATTGAGACTCCTGTTTGTCGATAATTACCGGCTAGTTTGGGCAGCGTGACCCTTCATGTTTGATGACGGCCTTGGGGAGAATGGGCCCACCGGTCTGAAATCCACACTTCCACTCAAGCAACAGTAGACCATTCCAAGCGTGGTTCTGCAAGAGAGAGGCCAATGGCAAGTCCTCTTCCGTAGCGTCGCTGAAGGGAATGGGGTGGGGACTGGCGGGGACTGAAAGAGCCTTCTAATGGTCGCCAGGCCAGGCCCTCGCGCCGTCATCAGGTCCGCGGACCTCGAGCCGTGAACCCGTTGCGGCTTCCGAGGAAGGAGAAAGCGACTGCTCCGTCAGTGAGCAGTTGCGACAAGTAACTGATCGAAGGCGCGACAAGCCAGTGAGCAGCGCCCGGTCCAAGCGGCCCGGACGAGTCCCTTCCCCATCCACTCTCGTGCCCCAGACGACTTGCAGCGGACTGGAGGCTCAGGTGGCTGAGGCCGGGACCAATGGGGAGGCCGTCTCCGGGCGGAGGAGACGCACCTCTACGCGGTGGTCATGCTGGTCGTCGGCCAGCGGGATGAAGGCACCTTCCTGAAGCACGCCGTCCATGGTGACACCCAAGCGGTCGCTGCCGCCATCATCTTGATCATGGGCGCCCGCCTGGGACACCACGATGTGATGCGTGGTGTCGCGATAGCGATAGCGGACGGTGAAGGCGGGCCATTGGGCGGGGATGCAGGGGGCAAGGTGCAGCCGGTTTCCCTCGAGCCTCAGTCCGAGGAGCGATTCCAGAATCAGCCGGTACATCCAACCCGCGGAGCCTGTGTACCAGGTCCAACCGCCCCGCCCGACATGCGGGGCCACCGCGTAGACGTCGGCCGCGACCACATACGGTTCGACTTTGTAGGCGGCGACGCCCGCGGCGGTTCGGGCGTGATTGGCCGGGTTGATGAGATTCATCAGCTCCCAGGCGCGCTCGCGGTCACCCAGTGCGGCAAAGGCCATGGTGGCCCAGATCGCAGCGTGGGTGTACTGACCTCCGTTTTCGCGGACCCCCGGAACATAGCCTCGGATGTACCCTGGGTCCTGGTCGGACTTGTCGAAAGGCGGGTCGAGAAGCTGCACCAGGGCGACGTCACGCCGAACCAGCCGCTGGTTGACACTTGCCATGGCCTGTCGCACCCGCGCGGGCTCACCGGCTCCCGAGAGCACGGACCAGCTCTGGCAGATCGAGTCGATCTGTCCTTCCGGGTTCGCCGCCGAACCGAGGGGGGTGCCGTCGTCAAAATAGGCGCGCCGATACCACTCGCCGTCCCAGCCGTGGGCCTCGATGTTCTTGGCCAGGCGGGTCCGTTCTGCCTGACACAGCTGGACGCAGGCCAGGTCGCCCCGCCCCTCGGCCACACTGGTGAACTGTCCCAGGACGTCGTACAGAAAGAAGGCCAACCATACGCTTTCTCCCCGGCCCTCAATGCCCACCAGATTCATGCCGTCGTTCCAGTCCCCCGATCCCATCAAGGGCAGGCCATGCTCGCCGAATCGCAGTGCGTGGCGGATGGCCAGGACGCAATGCTCGTACAGAGATCCGCGCTCGGCGGACCGTCCGGGGAGATCGAAGTAGGAGTCATCCCCGGGGTTGACCGGCCGCCCCTCCAGGAATCGCGACGATTCGTCCAGAACGCCAGTGTCCCCGGTGGTAGAGACGTAGCGGGCCACGGCCAGGGGGAGCCACAGATAATCGTCCGAACATCGCGTGCGAACCCCGCGGCCCGAGGGCGGATGCCACCAGTGCTGAACGTCGCCCTCCCGGAACTGTCGACTGGCGCACAGGAGGATATGTGCGCGCAGAAGTTCCGGCTTCGCGTGGACAAGGGCCATGGCGTCTTGCAACTGATCGCGGAAGCCAAAGGCCCCGCCTGATTGGTAGAACCCGCTGCGAGCCCACATCCGGCAGGCCAGGGTCTGGTACAAGAGCCACCCATTGGCCAGGACATTGAGAGCAGGGTCCGGGGTGTCCACCTGCACCGCTCCGAGGGTGTTCTTCCAGTGTTTCCACACCGCCTCGAGGGCGGCCCGAGCCGCCCTACCCCGTGAGTTCTGCACCAGCTCGAACGCCGCGGTGGCGCTGTGCCCTACCCCGAGACGGAACACCACTTCCAGCTCCTGCGAGGCGGCGAGATCGAAGCTCACCTGGATCGCGGCGCAGGGGTCTATGGCGGCCCCCACCTTCCCCGAAAGGTGGGCGCGGCCCATGGCCGCGGGATGATCCATGGCGCCATTGCGCCCGATGAACTCCTTGCGGTCGGCGGTCAGGGTCAGGGCCGTTCCCTCAGCGGCGAAGAAGGCGATACGTTCCGCGAACTCCGGATTGAAGGGATTGCGCGCGAAAAGGGCGCCGGTGGGCAGATTGACCTCGGTCGTGACATGCATGGCGGACTTCTCGCGCCGGTCCCCGAGAACCCACTCAACGTAGCCGGTGGCCGAGATCAGGCGCGGTCGCCCGGAGTCGTTTCGGATCTTGAGGACCGAGAACTTGATCGGAGCGTCCACCGCCACATAGATCCAGAGTTCGGTGCGAATACCGAAGACCACGGTTTCGAAAACGCTGTAGCCGAATCCGTGCCGAATGCGGTAGCTGTGGGCGGCGGGCGCGGGCCAGGGCGAGGGCGACCACACCTCCCCGGTTTCCTCGTCGCGAAGATAGATGGCCTCGCCGCTGCGATCGCTCACTGGATCGTTGTGCCAGGGAGTGAGCCGGAACTCGTGGGCGTTCTCATGCCAGGTGTAAGCACTTCCCGCCTCGGACACGATGGTTCCGAATTGCGGATTCGCCAGCACGTTCACCCAGGGAGCAGGAGTCGAAACCCCCGGGGCCAGAGTGATGATGTACTCGCTCCCGTCCGGGGTGAAGCCGCCCAGTCCGTTCTCAAGGATCAAGGCCTGAGGTGTCAACGGTTCGGGCGGTTCGGCGTCGCGGGTTCGGGTGGCCTGGAACCGAGGCGGCCAGGGCGTACGGGCAGCCCTGCGATCGAGTTGTTCAATGAGCGACCCTTCCTGGTCGCTGATCACCACCCGGGCCACGGACTCAAAAAGGATGCGATCCTCGTTGGACATCTGGGAGGTTGCCCGGACGAAAATCCCGCCCGGGCGGTCGATCAGGCTCGCCTCGACTCCCGAGGTGATCAGTCCCATGATCTGCTCCTGCAGTTGCTGCAGATAGCCCGCGTGGTGTTCATTCCAGATCACGAGGTCCACGGACAGTCCCTTGAGCCTCCAGTAGGCATGGGCCTGGACCAGCTGCCGCACCAGGCCGACGTTCGCCGTGTCAGCGATCCGCAGCAGCACGATGGGAAGATCTCCTGAGATGGCGTAGGCCCAAAGTCCGGACTGGCCCCGGCGGTTCCGGAGGAGGATGCGGGGGTCGGCCCGTAGCGCGGCGTTTGGGTAGATCACCGAGCCGGCCAGGCGCGAGTAGAGCTGCGAATCAGCCTCGCTCGCGTTCAGCTGTGTGAGCACCACCTGGCCGTGCGTCCAGGCCAGTTCCATCACCCGATCGGCGAAGTGGCGCTCCCGATACCGCTCGGCCAGGCCAAGGACCCCCTCCCGGGACATCGCGACTCCCGACACGATGTCGATGGTGGCCGCCTGCCCGGGGGCAAGCGAGATGACGCTGCGAATGCTCACAATGGGATCGAGGACCGAGCCGGCTGCGCCCGAGAGCGCACCGCGCCGGGTGAGAGCCAGGGGCGCCCTGACGCTGCCGCCCCTTCCGAGAAACCGGGATCGATCAGTCTCGTAGGAAACCTCGGCCTTGAAATCGCCGTGCACCTGCATCAGGTGAAGCATCCAGGGAGCGGTCTCGGCCCGCGAGCGTGGGCGCCTGGTGCACAGGATCGCGCGACGCTCGGGCAGGACCTCGGTTTCCACGAACAGGTTGGAGAAGGCCGGGTGCATGGCATCGGTGGCCTGGGGCGCCATCACCACCTCGGCGTAACTCGTGACCTCCATCCGCTTCGTCTGTTTGGACCGGTTGGTGATCCGGAGACGGCGCAGTTCGATATCGTCCTCGGGCGAAACCACGATTTCAGTGTGGGTCTCGAAATCGCCGCCCGCAGGAGTCAGGTCGCGCCGTCGAAACTCGGCCCGGCCCTCCGCGAAGACCGCTTCGTAACTCTCCGGCCGGGTCGCAGTGGGCTGCGAGGTGGCCGACCAGAACCTTCCGCTGTCCAGGTCGCGCAGGTAACAGAAGGCACCCCACGAGTCGCCGACCGAATCTTCTCGAAAGCGCGTGACCGAGAGATCCTTGAACCGGCTGTAGCCGCCCCCGGCCTGGGTCACCATCACGTGATAACGGCCGTTCGAGAGCAGCTGCACCTCGGGAATGTCGGTGTCGGGGGTCTGGAAGACGCGGATGGGGATGTCTCCCGCGGCCTGCGTCAACTTCAGCTCCGCGAGCTGCGCGGTCAGAGGGGCGGGGGCGGTGGCCGCAGGGATCTTTTCCTGAAGCAGCAGCAAAGTGGCCTGGAACTCGCGGTCGGCTTCAAAGCGGCGTTGCATGGGGCGATCCAGAAGCACGTGCGCGAGGGCGAGCAGACTCATGCCCTGGTGATGGGCCATGAAGGACTTCACAACCACCGGGGTCCGGTCGCGGTGCCTTCGAGCCTTGGTGTGATCGATCGCCTCGTAAAAGCCAAACCTCCCGAGGACGCCCTCATGAGCGAGGCGCTGCAGATTCAGGCAGGCCTCCTCGGGAGAGACCATCAGGGCCAGGGTTGAAGCGTAGGGCGCTATGACCAGGTCGTCGCCCAGGCCCCGTTTCAGCCCCAGGCCGGGCACGCCAAAGGCCCGGTACTGATAGTTGAGATGGACATCGACCGTGTTGTAGCCGGATTCCGAGATGCCCCACGCGACGCCTCGTTGCTTTCCGTATTCGATCTGCCGGGCCACCGCCGCGCGGCAGGTCTGGTCGAGCAGGGTGTTCTCATACTGGGGCATGATGAGCAGCGGCATCAGGTACTCGAACATCGAGCCGCTCCAGGAGAGCAGCACCGGTTCCCCCCCGGCGCTGGTGAGCAGGCGCCCCAGAGCGAACCAGCTGTCCTGGGACAACTGACCTTGGGCGATGGCTACGAAAGCGGAGAGCCGCGCTTCCGACGCGAGAAGGTCGTAGAAGCTCGAGTCGATGCGCTGCTCGGTCACGTTGTAGCCGACGGTCAGAAGGCGCCGGGCCTTGTCATACAGGAAGGCGAAGTCCATCCGAGCCAGAGCACCCGCCTGGGTAGCCAGCTGTTCCAGCGCTCCCAGTCGGGCGCGCGCGCGTGCGCTTCCCTCCTGAACCAGGGCCTTGAAAGCGAGGAGAGCAGGCTGCTCTTCCGCGGTGGGGGTCGGGACCAGCCGGCCGACCTGGGCGTCGATCCGTTCAAAGAGGACAGCCAGTTCGTTCAGGCTGAGGCTTGGAGTGAGATCGTCCGTCCGCAGGATCGGCGGGCTCGCGGTCTCGAGCCACGGGGCCACAAAGGCCAGGTCGTCCCGGGCCTCGCGGCATTGTCGTTCCAAGGTCACGGCCCACGCCATCGCTTCCGACTTGGGGCCCGGCGTTTCCGCCTTCGTTTCCCCCTGAGACGCCAGCTCGTCGGCTAATGAGGCAGAGATCTGGAGAAGTGTGTCAAGACAGGCGTAAGTCGACCGCAGAGTCGCTGGGGGCTCGGCGGCGACGAGGTCGAGCTCCTTGCTGAAGCGGACAAAGGACGCAGGGACAGGGTCGCCCGCGACCCCGCCCAGGACGCCGAGGGTGTCCCTGAGCCCCTCGAAGAAACGCCTCGGAAAGATCGGCTCGTGGCCCAGACCGGTCAGGCCCGAGCGCAAGGTGATCAGCTGGCCGGCGAGGTTGCCGCTGTCCACCGTCGAAACGTAGCGCGGAAGGAGCGGCTCCAGGGTCTGGGTGTCATACCAGTTGTAAAAATGGCCGCGGTGCCGCTCCAGTCCCGACATGGCGGTGAGCGCGCCTTCAAGACGCGAAAGCAGAGCGGAAACGGGCAGATATCCGAAGTCGTGGGCGGCCAGATTGGCGAGCAGGGAGAGTCCCATGTTGGTGGGCGAGGACCGATGGGCCACCGCGGGTTCGCGCGACGCCTGATAATTATCCGGAGGCAGGAAGTGATCTTCTTGGCCCACCAGGGACTCGAAGAAACTCCAGGTCCGCCGCGACACCAGCCCCAAGAAGCGCTCCTGCTCGCCGGTCAGGGCCGCCCGTGGTCGCTCGAGGGGCAGGCTCATCCACCAGGCGAAAAGGGGCGAGGCCCACCAGAGCAGCAAAACCGGCGCGACCCGGGCCAGCGGAGAGAGATTCGGAGCGGCGAGCGCAATGGCGATCAGCGTGATCAGGACGAGGGCCGGGCCCATCGAACGGTAGGACGCGATCAGATCGTGGCCGCGGCTTCCTGCGGAGCGAAGGTCAGAACGGCCCGACGGATTCCATTCGAGCAGACCCCTCTGGCTCACCCACATCCGCCACAAGGTGCGCCCAATGGCGTCCAGGCTGACCCACGCCTCGTAAGGCAGGCAGGCGAATTCGAATGCGACCTGAAACAGACGCCGCATCATGGAGCGCGCGGTGATCCTCACGTGGGAAAGGAGAAGAGCTTCCGGGGGCTTTCGGATCAGGTCGGCCACGGATCCGAGTAGGGCGGGGAGAATCAGGATCGCGATAGCGACTCCCGTCCAGAACCACGGGTTCCGCCCGAGGGTCCAACCCATGATCAGCAGCGCGGTGAGGCTGATGGGCACCAGACTCCGGCGCAGGTTGTCGAGGAGCTTCCACTGCGAGAGCCGCGAGAGGGGATTGGGGTGACGCTTTGGAGTCTCGCTGCCCCCGCAACCGGCCACGCGCCGGAACAGCCAACCCGCAATCTGCCAGTCGCCCCGGATCCAGCGGCGGCGCCGGCTCACGTCCGCGTCGTATCGAGCCGGGCAATCCTCCACCAGTTGAACGTCGCTCAAAAGGCCCGCACGCGCGTAGCATCCTTCGATCAGGTCGTGGCTCAGGATCCGATTCTCCGGGAACCGTCCGCCCAGGGCCTGGGCGAAGGCGTCCACGTCATAGATGCCCTTGCCGATGAACGAGCCCTCGCCAAAAAGGTCCTGGTACACGTCGGATACCGTTCGCGTGTAGGGGTCGATACCGGGCTCGCCCCCGCACATCCGCGCGTAGCGCGAACGGTTTGCGGAGGGAAGGGCGATGGCCACCCGGGGCTGCAGGATCCCGTAGCCCGATACCACCCGTTTTTGGACCTCGTCGTAGAGGGGACGGTTCAACGGATGAGCCATGGCGGCCACGAACTGCCGCGCCGACTCCCGTGGCAGATCAGTGTCAGTATCGAGGGTGATGACGTACTTCACGCTGGGGAGCACGCCGAGATCGCCCACCAGAAGGGAGAAAGCAGTCTGGGCCTGTCCCGGGTTGGCGCGCAGGAGGTGATTTAAGTCCTCCAGCTTGCCCCGTTTTCGCTCGTAGCCCATCCAGACCCGCTCGTGCACGTTCCATTTGCGCGGGCGATGAAATAGGAAGAACGCGTCGCCCCGCCCTGCCCGCCGGTCGCGGTATTTTGCGTTCAGGCCTTCGATCCGGGTCCGGGCCAGAACCGCCAGGGCCTCGTCTCCTTCGACAATCTCCGAGTCGGCGTCCTTGAAGTCGGTGAGCAAGCCGAAGTGGAGCCGCTCGTCCTGGTTGGCGAGAAAGCGAATCTCCAGGCCTTCGACGAGGTGCTCCACGCCCGAAGCGTTGCTCAGGAGGGTGGGTATGACCACCAGGGTGCGCGCCCTGGCCGGGATGCCGTTCGAAAAGTCCATTCGGGGAACCAGGTTCGGACCCGAAAACAGCGAGGTGAGCCAGTTCACGAGGCCCACTGCGAGCGAGCTCGAGGCCACCACCGAGACGATGGCAAACACCAGAAGAGCCGGAGGCGAGAACCCCGCGGCCGCCGCGTGGTTCACGAGCGCGGCGGCGAGGATAGTGGTCAGCAGGATGATGGGCCCCAGATAGGCGAGTAGAGGCGATTCCACAGTCCGGCGCCACAGAGTCTGGATCAGGTTAGGACGAAGCCCCGCCGCCGCTTCGAGATCGGCGCGGCCCGCGCCGACCAGATAGAAGCCCACATGATCGCCGCCGCTGTTGTTCCTCCTGGCTCCCCCGGGCTGCCCCGCCATCTCCACCGCGAGCCGCGCGATATCGACCTCCCCGAGACGGCTCGCTCGGGCCATCCGCTCGGTGATCTGGCGGTATTGGTCCCGGGTCGAGAAGTCCATCTTTGGGTAGGCACCCGACGGATCGTCACGCAGAACCCGGTCGACCATGCTCAGGCTCTCCACGAAGTCACGCCAGTCGATGGCACCCAGGGTCCGCAGGCTCCCGATACTGTTGCTGACCGAGACCTGGTTCGCGGCCTGAGACTGGTTCTCCAACTGCACCATCTGCTCAATGGTCAGGCTCCGCTCGCCCAGGCGTTGTTCGATCCAGGTGAGCGGCATGGCCAGCGCGGCGCCGCGCCCCTGCAGCCTTCGCGCGAGCTCAGCCACGAAGGGGCTCGTCATCTGCGGCCCGGAGCGAGCCATGTCGGCCATGACCAGAATCAAACTCTTCGGATCCTCGGAGGCGGTTTCGGTCATGGCACCCGCCCAGAATTCGGCGATCCGGCGATCGGTCCAGGCGGCCGCGAGCCGCACTCCGATCCGCCGCAGGTTCTCGATTATGGCCAGCCGCAGCATGATCGGGATGGCCCAGAGTTCGCCGATGGTGAGTGGCGTGACGGTTTGATACGAGGCGATGAAACGGCTCAGTCCGGCGCCCTCCACCCGGCCATCGCCGTGCGCGATCGCTTGCAGGGCGAGGTCATAGACCCTTGGGTGTCCCGCGGAGGGACCCCCAGCCAGGCGGGGCAGCTCGTGAGAATAGCCGCGGGGTAGATGCCGTTTCGCAGTCCTGACCTGTTCCTCGATCAGGTGAAAGTTATCAAGCAGCCACTCCCCCGCGGGGGTGATCCGGCCTTTGGCCGCGACCGCGTCGGTGAGCAGCGTGCAAACCCCCACCAAGGTGCTCTCGTTTTCCGCGAGTCGGGCCAGGAGCTGGTCGGGAGAGGACCTCGGGGCCAGATGGTGGATGGCGGCCAGGGCGCGGCCGTGCGACTCCATCTGTTCGGCGCTGAACAGCTCGGCGCGAAGGGGAATGTCGTCCGTGGCCGGGAGGGGCGACCAGCGATTGGGAGGGGGGGGCGCCAGGCCCTCCCTTGGATCCTGGATCAACCGGGGTCCCACAATCAGCTCCGTGCGAATCGGACCACGCTAGCTCCTGAAATACTTCCTCACCTTGGCCGCCATCTGTGGCTCGCTCATTCTGTCCGCGGTCTCGACCGCGACGACGCGACCACCAAATCCCTTGGTCGCCATACGTTTCTGGAACTCCCTCTTGGCCTCGCCCGGGCCGAAGAGGAAGATCGAGTCCACAGCCCCCAGCTGCCGGATCACCTCGTTGTAATACTTATCGAGGTGATCGGCGAACTGCCGGTCTCGGTGATCACCTTCTGGGGCGTCCTCCGACGAAAGGCCTTCGACCCGCGCGTGTTTCTCGGCTCCGGACTCTATTCGTTCCGTTCGTTCACCTTCCTCGCCCGTGAAAATCAGAACGGCTTCGCGATGGTCGATCCACACACCCGCTTGCATAGTCATATCGACGCGAGCTTGGCCGAGGGTCCCTTCCCGGGTCTGTTCGGTGGCGAACACTCAGGGACTTGCACGCATGGCACGCTTTCTGCTGTCTATCGGGCTGAGGAGTGCAAACTTAGAACCAGGAACAGATCAGGTCGCGGAAGACGAGGCGCGCCGCATCGCACAGCATGGCGCGGTGAAGGCGAAGCTCGAGAGGGATGTTCACGAGCGTATTCAGACGGAGGCCGCCTCGACGAACGCCGCCGAGCGCAGTGAAGTCCGGTCGGTTGCCGCGGGGCTGAAGCACAACGCTACCACCGAGGTCGGGGAATCTGAATCCGAGCTTCAACGAGCTCGGAAGGCGACCCGGGGTTCTCAGTTCATCGACTACGGATTCTTTCTGCTCTACGGCCTTATCGGCCTGGAGGTCGTCCTCGAGCTCCTGGGCGCGCGCCAGTCCAGCGGCTTCAAACGCTTTCTGGACACGCTGACCTCTCCGTTCCTTTCTCCCTTCAAAAGGCCTGATGCCGGACCCGACCGTGGGTTCGATGCAGTTGATGCTCTCGTACGTCGTCGGCCTGGTCGTCTATATGCTGCTACACATGGCGATCAACGGTCTGCTTCGGATGTTCGCCCAGAAGAAAGCAACTATCTAGAAGCCCCCTCCCTTTCGACCCCGCCACCGCCCCTTTGTAGAAGTCGTCGCGGGAGGGGTCGGGATCACGGACGTCAGCACGGACGTCGGCACCAGTACCGGTACCACGACCATCACCAAAGGGGCCGGACAAGCCGGGCCCGGACAACGACACGGGCCCAGCAGCCCGTGGCGAAAGTCCCTCCGCGTCGAAAGCGTATCTTTTCCGCAGAGCTCCGCGTTGCCAAACCTTGAAATACTCCCGGTATTCGTGCGCTTCGGCCCCTTGATCTGACGAAAAATCTCTCACTTTCGCTCGCGGTCGACTTTCACCCAGGCAAAGCGAGGCAGTGGCACGCTAGTTGCTCCTCAGTGCAGTGGAATGATCACTCCCGCAGACAGAGCGCCGACCTCGATGATGGAGACGCCATCGCACTCAACCACCTCGCGCCTGCGGAGCATAGGGATTGGGCGATCCGGCAGGAGCCAGGGCCGGCCGCCGCGTCGACCTCACCTACCGCGGGTGCATCAGTGCCCACGGGTCGCGAGTGACGCCTTCGCGACTCAGGGCGGGCGCGAGCATCGAATCCTGAAGAGCGTCGTAGATCGATCGCGCGACACCGCCTACCTCCACGACGGAGGCGACCAATCGAACTCCATGGCTGTAGTCCACGTAACGAGCGCCGTGCACCAGGCTCAGGGGCTGAATAGGACGGCCGGTCGCGAGATGCCAGCCGTAGATCGCGACACGACCGGGAATCTGCGCCAGGCGGTTGGTGAGGACCAGGTCCTTTTTGTGGCCGGCGATCAATTCGCCCAGAGCGAAACCGCGGCGCTGCACGTCGATCTTCTGCTTGTGCTCGGCCATGTAGAGGTTCGTGGCCATGAGTGGGCTCGCGGGCAGCGGAGCGGGCTTCAGGTGATGGACCGACTGATCGTAGATCGCATCAACGATGCGCGGCGTCGGGAGAACACAACCGAAGCGGGCCGCGATCAACGTGGCGGAGTAGTAATTGAGCGGGACATAGAAGAAGTCGTCGTCCGATCCGATGGCGAGGTAATCCGGGGTCACCCAAACCGTCGCGGTCACCGCGCGACCATCCGCCGCCTTGCTGCCAACCGTAACCGGCTTCAGATGATTCAGGAACGAAGGGACGTTCCCCTTCTCAATCTCGGCCACCACGGCGCGGTCACGGTCTACGATGGACATTCCACTCGTACGTCTTATGAACTCGGCTCCGCCGATCGCATCGGCAGGCCGGGGGGGCAGGTTCAGAGAAGGGGCCACGAACTCAGTGGCGCGAACCGTGGCGAGCGGTGAAACAAACGCGCCCAGAATGCAGACGAGCACATAGCCGACACTCGTCAGCCTCATTTTTGACATCGTGGGAGTGTGTTGCCCGGCCCTTGAATGTGTCAAGCCGCAGCCTGCGCCCTGCCGTGTCTTTGTCGGGCGTCCTTGCCATCGGCTTGGCATTCTCCATGACTCTCTCCTGTTCCGGGATCGCGCCTTCCCTCCGGGCCGCGGAACCCGCAATGGCTCTTTCGGCGGCCCGCCGCTTCGCCCCGTCTCAAACCACCGCCGCGATGACCTCCCGGACTGCATCGCCACTTTCATTGGCGCTCGCGGCGGAGCGCAGTGCGGAGTACAACGCGAATCGGTCGAAGTCCGTCATCGATCTTCAACAGTTCCGCGAACTCACGCGCCTTTCGTCGGGCGGCCCCGACGCGCTCAAGGCGAGCCTGATCGATCTGAATCCCAACATCGGCACGTGGTACCTCCTGCAATTGAAGATCCAGGGCGGCGACCCGGTCTGGTATCACCTCGAAAGCCAGCCCGGGGTGAGGCTCCGGCTTGATCAGGTCAACGCTTCTGGCCTGACCCTTGCGGGTCCGGATGGCGGGTTCAACCCGGGCACCCGTTGCCAGCTGTGGTCCGCCACAGAAGCCGGGCCTTTGACGGAGGCGCGTCGCTCCGGACTCGTCTATGCGCCGCTTTGTGGCGGAGCCGTCTACCTCCGCAATCCGGTCGACGGCCATCGCACGCCGAAAGAACGCGTGGTCGACCTGCTTCGCGACCATGTCTGGCAAGGCGAGGAGATGACCTCGTTCGTCAAGGACCTCTTCTACAAGGACGCCTTCGCCGCCACCTCGAACCTGACCCCGGCCCGAGCTGTATCCGGGCCGGTCCCCGCACTCACCGGCCCCATACCTCCGCGAGTGAGGGGCGATGCGCTTGACCAGCGCGTCGTCCCCGTCAATCTTGAAATCCCCGTGACCGGCGAAACCGACGGACGGGTCGCGGTGGGCCGCTGGTACGGCGCGGAGGACAATCCGGGGATCTTCGTCACCACGTTGCAGCCCGATCTCGTATCCCCCGACGTCATCGCCGAACAGGGCAGCGGTGTCTCACCGCTCGACTCGACCGAGTCCACCGCCCTTGCTTATCTGGTGGCCTTCGATCTGAAACAGTTCGACATGGGGTTCCGCGTCGGAACCGATCACCCGCGCGTGGAGTGGTCGGATGCGGTCCAGCCCGCGATCCGGGGAAACTCCACAACCGGGCCTGACGGCACTCCTTCGGTTGAACCCCTGGTGCGAACGGGAATGCTCAGTCCCATGGAGGCCGGTCGCGTGGCCGCCACCTTTACCGGCGGCTTCAAGCGCACCCACGGCGCCCTGCGCTCATCGAGCGAAGCGGCTCAGACCAACGGCGCGCACTATGGCTTCATCGAAAACGGTGTGGTGCTGAGCAAACTCCACGTCGGCCTCGCCACGGTGATCGGCCTCGAAGACGGCTCCATCACCCTCAAAACGTGGACGGACGAGGACAACGCGACCCTTCCCCGCGTCCGCTACGCGCGTCAGAACGGCGTTCCGATCCTCGAACGCGATCCGTCGACCGGCCTCGGAGCGCCCGGCCCCGAAGTGCGCCGATGGAGCGCCGGCAACTGGTCCGGCTCCGCGGGAAAGAAACTGCGGACCCTTCGCGCCGGCCTGTGCATGCAGGAGAACCAGGGCCGGCCGTATTTGATCTACGGCTACTTCTCCACCGCCACTCCTTCCGCCATGGCCCGCATCTTCCAGGCCGCCGGATGCAGCTACGCGATGCAGCTCGACATGAATGCGCTCGAACATACGTACATGGCCATCTATCGGCCCGCGGGTTCGACGCTTCTCACCGAACATCTCATCCAGGGCATGAACGCGGTCGACGGAGCAAAGGGCGGGCAGTCCCTTCCCCGCTTCGTGAGTGTGGCGGACAACCGCGACTTCTTCTACCTGCTCCGCCGCTCGCCCCGATGAGCCGTAGCCAGCACCTGGCCTGCGCGCTCATAGCCCTCCTCATGGCCCAGCAGAGCACAAGCCCCGCCCAGGCGCAGATCAAAACCCTCGCTACTTCGAGTCCGCGCAACGAAGCGCTGCTGGCCGATCTGAAACGCGTCCATGGCCTGAGCGACGAGGCTATGCGCCGCCTCGAGGAGATCTTCGCGACCTCCAGTCGGATAGGCCAGGGCAATCCCGCGATGACGCGGCATCCCGCCACCCCTCAAGAATGCGTCGCGAAACTCAAGGCCGCGACGGTTTCCTATGAAGATCCCGAGTCCGACCGCATCTGCGGCGCCCGATATATGGCGCCCCTCTACGACGCGTCGCGGGAGAAGCCGGAAGACGCGACCTCGTGCATCGATCGATTCGAGTTCCCAAACATCCCCTGCGCGTATCCCGTCGTGTGGATCAAGGCCCGCGACGCCGCCCTCGTCTGCCAGGCTCTGGGCAAGCGCTTGTGCGATGCGCACGAATGGGAGGGCGGATGCGCCGGCCGTCTCGAGGAGCCGGACTATGACTTTGCGCTCGCCAGGGGTAAGTCCTTGATGTCTGGCGCCGAGTCCATGCGTTCGGCGAACAACCGCAGGGACACCGCGACGAAGTCCTGGAGCTACGGAGCCGCCTACCAGAAGGGTGTTTGCGGTACGTCGAGCACGAAGACTCCGGGCTGCAATGGCGGCAACTGGGCCGGCTGTGGGTCGAACACATTTCCCGCCGGCTACTTCCCGGCCTGCCACAGCTCTTTGGGGGTCTATGACATCAACGGCAATGCCGCCGAGCACATGAACCTGCCCCTCGACGAAACCCAGATGTCGAGTCGCGGCAGCAAGACCCTCGGGGTCACGGAGATGAAGGGCAGCTGGTTCATTTTCGATCGCTACAAGGCGCATGAAGACTGGTGTCGGTGGCGGGCGCCCTTCTGGCACGGAACGAAGGTGATGGACAACAACAGCCACGAGAACTATCACCTCGGATTTCGTTGCTGTAAGTCGCTCCGCTAGCGTTCTGAGGCAGGATGAAGAAGTTGTCCTGGGCCAAACAGTCCGGGTTTTTACGATAGACCTGCGCCCACTCCCCGGTCAGCGAACACGGCGGCGGCTCGGGCTTCACGGGCGCTCTCTCCCGCTCTCGCGGTACTTCGCGATGGCCTCCGTCAACAGACCCTGCCTCTGAAGCGCGACCGCTTCCGTGCGCGCGCGCTGCGCCGTGTCGCGCCTCTCCTGCAACAGCGACCCGCCCTCAAACCCGGAGCCCGAGGACACGTCGGGCGTGGGCGTCACCACCGCCGCGGAGTGCGCGCGGCGAAGGTGCCCCCTACGCTCACGCCGCGGGAGCCCGCGTTGAAGTTCCGGGTGCGGGCACAAAGACGACCGCCACGCCCGACACCGCGTCCTCGGTCAGCTTCATCGCGATGTCACTGATCAGCCCCTAGGCCTCCTTCACCGCTCCTCTCGCGTTCGAACTCCTGAGCCTGTCGGAGTTGATCAAACACGGCACTGATCTCGCGAGCCGCCGCTGCACGGCCGCGGCATCGGCGTCAATGAGGGCCAGGCCGGCGTCGGCCTGCTGGTAGCGGGCCAGGTTGTCTCCTTCGCGGTCACGTCACCCCTTGCCAGCGCATCTTTAAGGCGGCCGCTCATTTCTCTCAGAACCTGGGCTTCGGCGGCGGTTCCGTGCAGAGGTGGGCCTTGCGCAAAAGCCGTCCCCCCAGAAACGCTGCGATAACGACGGATCTGGCGACGAAGGACATGACTGCTCCTTTTCGTCCCACCGCCCTGAGGAAGAGGCACGCTCCCCCGCCCTTTATGGATCTGGAGTCAATGATGCATTGGGCGCTGTCGTCGTCCTTGAGCATGCGCCGAGGCCCCAAGGTCTGAGGCCGTTCGTCTCATTGCCCACAGTTGCCGTGGGGGGCAGACGTCGGCAGTCAGCGCCGATCCACCATCACTTCGCCGGGCCGACCGGGCCCGCGGCGTCACGCCGCGAGGCCACGAGGGAGGCCACGACGCCGGCCGCGAGTATGAACAGGACGACGGCGAGGAGGTAAAGGTTGAAGTTTTGGCCCAGCACTTCCTTCAGCCAGACGTGGGTCATCATCTTCGTTCCCACCACCATCAAGACGATCGCGAGCGCCACCTTCAGGTACCTAAACGTGTCGATCATCCCCGCGAGCGCAAAGTAGAGACTTCGCATTCCCAGGATCGCGAACACGTTGCTCGTGAACACCAGATAGGGGTCGGCAGTGATCGCAAAGATGGCCGGGATCGAGTCCACCGCAAAAATGACGTCCGTGAACTCGACCATGACCAGAGCGAGGAACAGCGGCGTGGCGAGCAAGGTCCCAGGGCGCGCCGAGTCCACGATCCGGTCCACCTCCGCGGGAGCGCCGGGCGTGGGCGCCTCGTGGGACGCGAGCGACCCCGCGCGAACGAAGAAATGCTGGCCGTGGAATCGCTCGCTCACTGCGAAGAGGCGGCGGGTCAGCCGGACCACGATGTTGCGGTTCGGGTCGGTCTCGTCGGTCTTCAGCAGCAGCATCTTGATCCCGGTCAGGATGAGGAAAACCGCGAACACGTAAATGACCCAGTTGAAGCGCTGGATGAGCTGAGCCCCCACCGCGATCATCAGCCCGCGCATAACCAGGGCGCCCACGATCCCCCAGAAGAGCACCCGGTGCTGGTACATGGCGGGTACGGCGAAGAAGCCGAAGAGCATCGCGATCACAAAGATGTTGTCGACGGCGAGCGACTTCTCGACCAGGTACCCAGTGAGATATTTAACGGTTGCGCTGTATCCGTCGTTGTAGACGAGTCCCACCCCCTCGACGGCCTGGGGCGCCGGGGTCATCATGTCGGGGGTCAGGCCCAAGCCCATCCAGTGGCGCTCGTAGCCGAAGTAGATGAACACCGAGAAGGCGAGGCCGAGGG
>ENA-ORBV01006579-ORBV01006579.1-microbial-mat-metagenome-genome-assembly--contig:-NODE-6579-length-20401-cov-5.760874_pt1 | contig 20401 bp, 17 predicted proteins | sample MGYA00237777_ERZ505514 | MGnify/ENA primary metagenome ERZ505514 (study PRJEB26160, sample SAMN06269048) | microbial mat metagenome | isolation source: Oligotrophic lake microbial mat | place... | reverse complement strand
GCAGAAGACGGCATACGAGATTCGCCTTAGTCTCGTGGGCTCGGAGATGTGTATAAGAGACAGGGAGTATGACAGTGCGGTAATTGATGATTCATTCATTGTACGAAGATGAGTGAGGGCCTGATCCGCATTTCTTGGGTTAGTGCTAGCTAGCTAGTAGCTAGCTAGCTACTAGCTAGTAGAACTGATACTACCACTAGCTAGCTAGTAGTAACTACTAGCTAGTAGGTAGCTACTAGTAAGCTACTCGAGTAGGTCTAGCAACTAACTGTTGTAAAGTCCTTCCTCTTAGGCCGTACACTTGATCCCACTACTTCTAATCAAAAACTCATTAAAACTGGCTCTTCTTGGCCTTGACAGCACCCCCTCCCGCTAGCCAGTGGGTCCATAATAAGCGCCTCCCTCCTATCATCAAGCCCCTTGTAAGTCCTCTTTCAAAGTTTTGGCAGCAGCGAGAAGCAACACCACCTCGATCCCTCCATCTTATTACGCATGTTCGCCTTAACGATAGGTCGAGGAGACAGCAGCAGCCTCGGCAGCAGCAGCAGCAGCACATCGGTTCAGCAACAGCAGCGGCCAAATGCAGTTCCACCGCCGCCAGCAACAGCACGCGAACACAACCAGTATCGCGTAGCAGCAGCAACAACAACAACAACAACAACAGGACCATGTGTGGGTACCGCTTCAAGTATCAGTTGTATGTGGGAGTGGAGAAAAGTGGTAAACTCGACATTGTTAAATTGCAGAAGGAGGCAGAGATACTCGATTTGAGGAACGAAGTGTATCGTTTGAGAGAAAGACAATTCATGGGCACCCGGACTGTCCGCGCCGACCTCGAGGTGTACCCGCCAGGAACCCTGCCACCTTTTGAAAAGGATGGTTTGGATGAAGAAATTACTATTCAAAAATTCATTGGAGATGACGAAAACAAGGATATTGCCGATGAACTCAGAAATGGAACGTGGATTGTGGTTGCACGTGAGCCTAGCAATAATCAGTGGGATCAGGCGAATGCAAGTAGTGATGAACTACTTGCATACTTTCAAACTATTACCACTACAGAACCCATGACTGACGACCTTGGAGAAGAATACCTTGATCTCTCCAAGTGTGGTGCCATCAACGACCAAAACGAAATCAGTAAGGTTGTCTCACGGCGGGAACTTTGGGACAATGGTGGTCCTTATCCACAACTTCGTGGGCGTCAGGTTATTTTCTCCTTTGCTCGGCCACTACTTGAAGAGGCCCTATCGGCTCTCCAGAGGGGTGCGAACGTGGTACTAATTACTGGAACCCCTGGTACTGGAAAGAGTTCTTTACGAAATGTTCATGCCCACTTTTTGTTGAGTAAGGCTCGCAAAGAAGGCAACCGGTGCTCCGTTTTATTTGCAAAGAGTGAAAAGGACACCATGATTTGCCTACACCTTGAAGCAAATGGCTCAAAACGATTAGAGCTAGTTCAGCGCTCTTGTGATTGGGTGCAGCGTGGGTACCCAGGTTTCAAACGTGGCCGTGACCTTTTTATTCTTGCTGATGTTTCAGGTGGAACTATCGACGGTATGAGTGGTCCGGGACTTATTATTTATTCTTCTCCAAATCAAGATCTGTCTAACACCCAGATAATGAAAGAGAAGTCTCGAAGGTTGGGATACCCGCTTCTTACAAGGGATCAAATTTGTCGATACACAAATGATAGGATGAACCTTATGTTTGAACGGTATGGGGGTCTCCCTCGTCTTGTTTGGGGGGATACAGACGATGAATACTCTCACTTAAGCCGACTTCGAGAAAAATTGAAAGATGTTGATGGATTCCTGGCAGAGTTGGAAATTGAAAACTATCTGAAAGCTCCGCATCATTATTTTTACATGAAGCTCCAAGAAGATTCTGCTGGCAACCCTTTATTTAATTTGGATCGCAACCCACCAGCAGTAGTGCCAGCCCCAAGATATGTCATAAGGATGGTTGCAAAAATGGTTGTGGCTAAGCTGCTTGAGCCAAGTCTCGAAGCAAATTTTGGTGAATTCCATAGAGCGGTTGATGGGATTCTTTTTGAAGAGGTATGCCTCTACCTGATTGAGCATTATCCAAACAATATTGAGTTCCAGGTTAGAAATCTCTCCAACAGGAAACGGCTCTTGCAAGGCCATCTGAAAGCGAACACGTTGCGACTGCAGGATTTCAAAGCAAGAAAAGACGTAGATTCTGCTGGCTTTGTGAGTGCATTGGACGGCTCTGATACACCTTTTTTGGTTGTTACCAAAGGGTCCAATATTCCTGGGCTGGATCCGGTTTTGGCGCTTGGTTACCCTACTTCGAGGAACGGAGTAGAGACACCTGAAGTTGCTATAGACCTGCAGATGACAAGATCGATGTTACACAGTATTGCCGACGCAGGAGTGGACATCTTACATGAAATCGATGCAAGAATGTCGTCCGACCACAAACCAGCAAAAAAACACTGCCTCCTTTTCTTGGTGCCTGAATGTCACTTTGCTGGGTTCGAAAGACGGACCGCAAATAGTGATGCCAGACAAGGGGAGCTTGACAAGTTTACGCAGTATGTTGGCTGCATCAAGCTCACACGCTAAAAAATCGATGTTTGGGATGGACAAAACTACCGAAGATACCGAAGACAGGGCAATTGCTCGGGAAACGAAGCTAAGAAAGCTTGCCAGTGCATTGGAATATGAAGCGCGCCCTCTACAATGATGAGAACCTCCTTGCCGTCTTCAACGACATGGTCTCGCTCGCACAGGGTCTCACGCACGAGGCATCGATTCCCTGGTTCCGCTTCACCTGGATGTACGATGGTGGCGACAAGGATAAGTACACCCTTCTGGTGATTGGAGTGGACGACAAGTTCGTCAAGGGGTTAATCTTCCTCGGAAAGGTCCTCATCAACAAAGCTAAGCATCCAGGCACCAGTAGACCCTCCATTAATAATACTTAACCATATCTCCACACCTTCACACGATCACTACATACCTTACGCACAGTGACGCGCCATTGCACGGAAACGGTTGCCTTTAGCCCGGTCTGCATCCGAGTCACTACCTACACCGTTTGAATTGCCCTAAACTGTAAGTGTGGTGTCTATGCAATTTTTGTTCGTCTGTATGTATGTATGTCTGTCTGTCTGTCACTTAAGGGGCATGTCACATAAGGGTCATGTCACAGTGGCAGCCCATCACATTGGAAAAGTGTCACAGTGGTAACTTGTGGGACAGAAAACCAGAACTCTGATGTCATGCAACTGCTGGGAGGGTTCTCTGCGTAGCAAAAATACGCACCCTATTGTTGCGTAAAAAAATTACGCATGGCACAAGCTCAATCGTTTAGGGCACACACCCCCGGTGGCTTCAAGTTTTCTACCAGGATGTTGTGTGTGCGTGTAGAATCAATAGCTAGCTACTACGTCGTAGCTACTAGCTATTACAAGTTGTACCACTCCCAGATAACACCACCACGCGTAGCTGTACAGTAATTTATGTACGGCGGGTATCTCAAACAACAACAACAACACGACAAGTCATAGCAAGTGCTGTATTGTTTGCCTTCAGAGTCTACAACATCCTCCACCCCGTCGTCAATAGTTGATATCTTGCACAAGACTAACAAACCAGACTAGCACAATGGTAAGAAGTGTATAGCCAGAAATGGTGCAGAGCACGATGGCCCCGGTAGTTTGCGGGATCCATGAATCGTGCTGTTGGTGGTCGTAGTAGTGTAGTAGTACTTGGAACGAACATTAGCAGTCATTTTGACAAGAAGAGGAGGCTACCAGTTAGTACTGAGAAGCTGAGTTGATTAATTCAGGGGAAGAAGCTGAGTGGATAGGATAGCCACTGAGACATAGTCCCAGAGGAGGTCGCAGGGATGTCTTGTTGTAGACGTCCTGTTGTAGATGATTGTTATTGGAATGTCCTTTTCTTTTCGTGCCGTGTCCACATGCATGTTGCTACTCGACTGTACTAACCAACAATACATCTCTCTTGGATTCACCATCATTAACCTAACAGACGTCAATGCTCACATCCATCCCCTCCATGATTGCCATGGCAGGGACCTATTGCTGCACCAACGCAATGGGGGCAATCTGCAACAGTTGCCTGGGAACCACATTGGAGGGTACCACAGGCCGCAAGCGATCAGTGCTGCTCCTGGTCTTTGCCATTCTGTCGTCCTTTTTCTTCCAATACAAATTAGGACCTGCCATTGTCAGTCAAACGAGTTGGTTATGGAAAATGTATGCTACGATACCGAGCATGGGGAGGTTGGTCCATGGTGGGTGGTCGCACCCCTGTGACGAGTACAAGGACGACCCCGAGCTCTTGGCTCAGTGTGCTGGCATGGGAGGTGTCTACCGACCCACCTTTGTCGCCACTTTTTTCTTTTTAATCCACGCGGGTGCCACCCGCATGGTTCCTGCTCTTCAGAAGGAAGTCTGGCCTGCCAAATACACAATCTATTTCTTTTCCCTCCTCCTTACGGTGCTCCTTCCTACCAATCCACTGTTTGGAGGCTTCTACCTCTTCATTGCTCGATGCGGAGCCACTCTTTTCATTCTCTTGCAGCAGTTGATCCTTATTGATATTGCCTACAACTGGAACGAAGACTGGGTGGAAAAAGCCAACGAAGCGGATCGGCTCGTCTACGGAGAAGGTGTCCGATGGTTGCAGGCCATTGTCGCGACGTGTGTCTCCTTTTACGTCGTTTGTCTTATTGCGATTGTCCATTTATACAATTCCTTCGGAGATTGTAAAAGTAATGTTTGGATCATCACGTTGACCTTGTTGGGTGTCTGCGCAATGACGGGTGTCCAGCTGGCCGGTACGGAGGGAAGTTTGTTGACTTCCAGTGTCATTAGTCTCTACAGTGTTTACTTGGCCTTTATGATGGTATCCAAAAATCCTTCTGGGCAGTGCAATCCATTCTTGGGAGAGGATAACTTTTGGGGAATTTGCATTGGATTGGGCTTGACCTTTGTCAGTTTGGTTTGGACCGGATGGAGTTGGTCTGCCGAAGATAGATTGAACCTAGAGAACGCCCAATCTGCCAAGGCTGTCGGAACCCAGCAGAATCCCAACGTCACCACGGCTGACGGTTCTTTGAACTTGGATGTGCCCTTTTTGGATCCCAGTCGAGGTCCTACCCAAGGTATTGTTACAACGACTGCTAGTGGCTATGATGATGAAGCTTCGGAGATTTGGAAATTGAATCTTGTCATGGCGTTGATCAGTTGCTGGGTTGCCATGACCCTTACCAATTGGGGTATTATGGAGACGGTCGAAAACGGACATGCAGCAAACCCAACAGCAAGCCGAGTCAACATGGCTATCATTGGAATCAGTCAGTGGATGGCCATCCTTTTGTACATGTGGACGTTATTGGCACCAAGACTCTTCCCCGATCGCGACTTTTCGTAAACAAGTTTTCGTAGCGAGTTTCGTAGGGGACTATTGATCCCAATCTTTTACTAAATGCATCAATTAATATTAAGTATTAAATCACTAGCTCCAGACGGAGTCAAGGAGGCAGACGTGTCTCAGAAACACAAGAATACGCAAAGGAAGTAACCTGAGAGGGTATTATTCTGAAACTCTTAGGCCGGTTACCTCAGGTTAAATTTACCAGGATGAGGCAGTGAGCCAGCCACAGGAAGCTAGTGTAGGTAGCGGGAGATTTGTTGAGTAGCGAGAATAAATGCCCAATTGGCTGCTGCCGTGTGACTACTTCACGAGTTAGCTATTTAACTAAACAGTGGAGCTTCCATCATTGATCCCATCATTCGTTCGAATCCATTGCACCCTTTTCTAAGCAAGTGGTCTGTCCCACTAGCTAGCTAGGTAACTGACAGCTCAGTAGCCAGCTAATTGATATTGATCGTACGCTCCGCTTTGACACCGTATACATTCTATACTGTAACAAGTGTGCGTTCGATGCAGACGGTATACTCCTTTTCTCAAATGCCTTTTGTAGCTCAGAACGAGAGAGAAGAGGAATTACAAGTCATCCTCATCCTCTGGCGTAGTAGGTAAGACGATTTCAAAGGCCACTTTGTGCGCCCGAAATGAGATCAGGCGCATCTCGGTCGTCGACATTGCTGGTGTAGCGATATGTACTGGAGATTGCATTCGCTCTAATGCATCCTCCAAAAATTCCACGTCCGTTCCAATGACAACCCCATACCTTCGGTTCCATTCTTCCTTGAGGATGCTCCATAATTCCTCTGATGTTGTCTGCCATTCGCACACAATGCTGATCAATTCTTCACAGGTGGCCCCCTGAGGCAGCATGCGCGATATTTCGGCTCTTTCTCTCAAGTCATCCCTCCCAAGTTCTTGTAATACGGAGCTGATGGTAACGTGAAATCGAACCACGATTTGAATACCATGTGGTAAAACTTGGGCTTTCTATACAATGGAAGGGAGCCTTGTTTTACGGCAGAAGGTGCAAAATCGAACGGAAAGCGGCTTTCTCCAAAAGGCTGGTCTGTCGCACCAATGGCTGTCACACCAATGGGCCATCGGGAGCGTTTACAATCGAAAAAAAAATTGCGAGCAAGGTTCTCGGTCCAAGCAAGAAATGACTGATACACTCGTTGTCGATCATGCAAGCGTCCCGTCGCTACCCCAGTATCTTTATCCTAGCAGTGGGTCGAAAGACCAAAGACTCTGGACACGGAACTACAACCGCACGACGAGGAGTCACCCGTTTTCTTTTGCTGCAGCGCTGAAGGACACACCCAGTAGGAGTATGCTCCACTGTCAGATGGTGGACCGGAATATTAGTTAATCCAGAAATGGCATTTACCACATTCAATTGTTTCGCCGCTACCCACGGCTATTTCGCATCTTTCAGCGAGTGAGACAGTTTTTTGGACGAGCATTTGGCCACAAAAACAAGCCTTGGGATGGCGCCCACTTATCATATGCGCCATAATTTCATCTCGGTCTTGCCAATCATGTAGTTTCAAGATTTCATACAAAGACTGGAGGCATGGATCGATGGGAACTCGGATCAGCTTGATTTCCAAATTGTCAAAGAAGGAGCATTCGTCACTGCCTTCGTTGTGGCAATATTTGTAGAGCGGGCCATACAAAAGTGGCCGCTCTTCTACCTCTGTCATCGTCGTCGCCGCAATTTTTCATGGCACTAGAGAAAGGCGTTGCTCTTGTTCTGGAATGTCCAAACGATCCGCAATCAAGGTTTTGATTTCTTGAATGGGGACAGTCGGTAGCACCATCAAACATAAAGTTCTTTGAGTTGCCGTTCTGTCGTGGTGGCTGCTCGCCTCTTCAGCGTGGTCAACATTCACGACCTTCACGTTCAACCTGGTCAACATTCCATGATTGATCACCGTGTTCACAACCGTTTCTACCAACAGTGGGGATGCCATTTTCAGTGCAGCGAGGCACAAAGTTGAGACTCAAGCATATACATAACTGGGTAACTACCGAAGCGAGTGCACTTGAAGTACCAGTAGTCCAGAATGAAGAATGCTTCCTTCTCTACCACGAACATCATGGTCTTGGGGTTTGTTCCAAGCAAGACAGACTTGGTATTTTGTTGTTTGTTGTTCATAATCGCGAATCAAAAGATCAATCCCTAACATGACGCCATCCTATTTCCAATGACAACTATTTACTTGTACGAGCAATATGTACCAGCGATCCGTATGTAGAGTGTAGTAGTGTAGTACGTACAAAACCAGCAGAACAATATCTTTTGAATTTCGGCCGATTGATTCATGGATTGATTGATCATTCATTGATTATTTTCCCTCCTTGCTCATAAATTTGCCAAGATGTAAACGAACGCTGTTTCTTTTGGGTGGCTTTTGGCTGCGGCGAAAAATGCAAATGAATTGTAAATCATAATGAAAGAGAAAATGGCAAAGAGCGACAAAGCAGCACGCATCCATTTCCTTTTCATTGTCCCTTGGTCTAATCTCTTGCTGCTCCTGCCATGATACCAACACGTCTTGTTATCATGGGAGATGCAGCGGAGGTCATCATGGGTCGGTGACATGGAAATGGGTCGTGCGAATGAAATGAAACAGAAAATGGCGAAGATCGAGCTGCAGCGGTCGTTGCCACTCTTGCTTTGTGCTACACGCCAGCACTGTGACGCTTGCCCCACCATGCGACAGGCTCGTTGTCGTCCTTTTAGATCCAGAGATTACTGAATCTATCACAACGACATCAGGTTTTGGCATGGTGGGGAAACTTGTTACTGTGCAGGTCGTGTATTTTGCAGTGCTATCTTTCGTATGCAGAGAAAATTGCAAGACGAAGCCACCAGTCTCCGTCGCCCATCTCTTTTGCATCGCATCGCATGCTACCGCACCGTGTCAAGGTTTGCGCAATGCCAGCTGGTCTGCTGTGTTATTATTTTAGAAACAGAGGTTCTGCATCTAAAATAACAACAGAGTAGAACAGCTCGCTTTGTTTGTTGGATTTTGATGCGGTGAAGTGGCATGTCGTGCTTTGATTCTTCCGTTTCGCTGTCTCGACGCCGTCCGTTTCATTTTGCCACGGCCGTCTTCTCTTCTTTTGGGCTACCATATTCCAATACTGGCGGCAGCAACAACAAGAATGAAATCCGCCGCCATTATGGAACCAGAACCACGACCAAAATTAATCGTGTCTCACGACCAAAAACGCTTGTCGTCGGTCCACTCCGTCGCCTCCTATATAGCCATCTCGGGAGAGCAAATATGGCAACACCGCCTTTAAACTCAGGCTTAAACCTTGAGCGCCTGTCAAACACCAAGAACTAATAAGTACGGCCCAGCTCGGCAAGACTCCAATGGCAGCGAGGTTGGTCGTGAGATGAAGTCTATTTTCGTGGGACTGGCGGGCAAGAGCCTAGTTACGACTACTTTCACCAAAAACACCATGGCGCATCATCACCGCCCCGGAACAAGCTGTACGAGATACCATCATCTTCCGTCCGGGCGAAACAGCAAGGTACATTACTTGATACTTGCGATTCCGTGAAACCTTCGAAATGGGAATCCCATTCATTTGGTCAGGGTTTTCCCACCATTTATTCCTTCCCTTTGGCGAACCATATTCCTTCACAATTCTTGCAGCAACGAACAGATATTCCGCTTCGCTGCCCTTGGCTCGAGTTGACTTGAACAGTCTCTCCAGTGAGTGGTTCTAGCAGAGATGTGTCTCCAAGGTTTTAATAGCCGGAAAACACCCAAGTATTCCTCGAAGCCAGCCCAAGTCGTTGTCCGAGTCGAGTCGGTCGTTGGAGTTCTGGTGGGAGTTTCCCTCCGTCGAGCTGTCATTCCCTACAACGCCAGCTTGACAGAGGGCAACTGCTCTCCAAGTCTCCATCGACTGACTCGCTCAGGAAGGCTTGGTGTATTCTTTGGAGTCAGGTCACTCGTTGGTATTTTTGTGTTGCGAACTCCCAATCCGGAATCGTTGAAGAGTGCTTGTAGGACTCTTCGACGACTCCGGTTGAATGGTTCTGCATCACAAAAAAGTCCAACGACTGACCTGGCTCGAACTCGATGAACGGCCGAGACCAAGTTTCTCCAAGGTTCTGATGGACAAACCGTGGAATATCCTCAAAGACCATTTCAGGTCAGCCTCTGAAGGCTGCACTGCAGACAACTTGCAGTTGCGAATTGTTGAAGAGTGTTTGTAGGACTCTTGAACGACTCCCAAGTGCAAGTGTGTCAGCAGCGCTCCTTCGGATACTGACCTAATGTGGGCTTTATGGAGCGACGACAACGAGGGCTCCAGCGTGGTTGTCGTCGGAAGACGTCCAGGGGCACTCGAAGTGACTGCGACTAGGTCGTCTCCATTTATCGCATTGTCCCAGCAACCCTTCAGCAAGCCCCCCCTACCGAGCCATAATTTGGCTCGCTCCAAATTGCGGAATAAAAGTGGAAAAGAGGGGACGGCCGCGAAATGTACAATGAAACGATCGTGTGGGTGTCACACTTGCGTAATTTTGCGGCGTCGGTCTTTTTGCTCCTGGTATTGGAGGATCTCCAAGATTGTTACTTGGCGATACTTAAACACCAGGAAGCAGGCAAAAAGATTGCCACCGCATGATTACCCAAGTGTGACATCATTTCCATTCTTTTTCGCATCAACGAGTGTTCCGGTTGGTGTCCCCCGAATGGAGCAACCAAACGTGTACTGCGTGGATGGTAGCTGTGGTATTAGTAGAAAGATTCTTGAAGATTGAGTGCGATTGCAAGAGGCCCCAGCCTAATAATAAATAACAAAAATGGCCATTTACAACAAATAAATCAAATATCAATATTTTTATTCACTGGATGTTCTTGGGTCATTCATTTAAATGTACTAGAAGTACGACGAAACAGAAAAGTAACATCGAGCCAGATCAAGGGGAAACCACTGATACTGCTGGTTGTGCTGCTGGTGTTGCATCCCCAATCATGCCGCCATCGACAACGCCATTACTCTCATCTGCAGCAGATTGCTGTCTTCGTCTCATATTCCAGGTCAACAGCTTGTTGAGGGCCGATACATAAGCGCGAGCCGATGATGTGATGATATCCGTGTCCGAGCCTGATCCCGAAAACTTGCGGTTTCGGCTAAGCCCCGATTGCGAATGAAGGGAGAACGAATCGTTCGGGCCACCCTCGATTGGGACAATCTGGACTCGGGTAGTTGCCAAAGCCTAACAAAAATATAATTAAAACGGAGGTGACAGACAGAGGGATGAGTCAAGTTACAATCGAAGTTCGCCCCCTCCTAACAAACATAAAGAGCGAAAGCCATTGCAGTATTAAAGCCCCGCCAAAACTCTCTTACCTCAATTCCTTCCGACACAGCGGTTAACTGATAGGTCTCCAATTCGACCGAAACTCCCGTAATCTGATCCACAGCCTTGTAGACAGCATCGACGGGTCCCGTACCAGTGCAGGCAACATATCGTTCAACACCATCGGGTCCCATCATTTTCACCGTGGCGGTTGGCATACCCGCCATGCTGGTGGCGACTTGCAAGGCGGTAATCGTCCACAACTGATTGCCCAAACCGGCTTGATCGCTCACAAGGGCTTCCAGATCTTCATCTTCCAATCCACCCTTCTTTTTCTCGGCGACTTGTTTGAATCGGGTAAAGACAGCATTGAGCTTGTCGGCATCCAAATCGTATCCCAATTCCTTGAGACGCGTCCCGACGGCATTCCGTCCCGAGTGTTTGCCCAAGACAATACCGGCACCACTTTGGTGTTCTCCTCGCATGAGTCCAATCGATTCGGGTGTCATAATCTCGTAGGTGCTCTTGTTTTTGATCATTCCATCTTGATGAATGCCGGACTCGTGTTGAAAGGCATTGGCTCCGACAATGGCCTTGTGGGGTTGGCAGGGCATGCCCGTATATTCCGTCACCATTTTCGATGTGGGCGTAATGTAAACGGGATTCACGGCGGTGTACAGCTTACCCGATCCAATGCCCGATCCTTCATTGAAATGAGTACCGCCCTTCAAAGCCAAGGACATGACGATTTCTTCCAAAGAGGCATTTCCAGCACGTTCACCAATTCCGTTAATGGTACATTCCAACTGTCTTGCTCCATTCAAGGCCCCCGCCAAGGAATTGGCGGTAGCCAATCCCAAATCATTTTGACAATGCGTACTGAAAATGACTTGATCGGCACCCTTTACATTTTCTCGTAATTTCTTGATCAAGGACCCAAATTCCCACGGCATGTTCCATCCGGTCGTATCGGGAATGTTGAGCGTGGTAGCCCCAGCCTCAATCACGGCACTCAAAATGCGGTACAAAAATTCGGGATCGGATCGTCCCGCATCTTCGGGAGAAAATTCAATATCGTTGCATCCCAAGGATTTGGCAAAGGTCACGGCCTTGACGGCAATTTCCACCACTTCATCGGGCGTTTTGTTGAGTTTGGATTCCATATGAATCTTGGAGGTAGCAATAAAGGTATGAACGCGAGGTCGAAGGGCACCCTTGACGGCATCCCAGGCGCATTGAATGTCTTTTTCATTGGCGCGACTCAATCCACAAATGACTGGCACATAACCATCCTCATAGACTTCATTGCCGACGACGTCGGCAATTTGTTTGACGGCATTGAAATCATCGGGACTGGCAATGGGAAAACCAGCTTCAATAATATCGACACCAAGACGGGCTAAATTTTGAGCAATTTCCAATTTTTCCGAAGACGTCAACGTGGCTCCTGGACTTTGTTCGCCATCACGGAGGGTGGTGTCAAAGATACGGACGTAATCGGGATCATCAATGCGACCGGGAATGTATTCGGGGCGGGGTTTGCGTTGGTAAAGGGCCGCATTCTCGTCGACCGAAGACTTGAGGGCAATACCTCCATGTCGTCGGTAGTCGGAAAGAAGATTGTGGTTGCTATTGGCGGAAGTGTCCAACAAGAAAGACTGAGAAGATTGTTGTTGTCGCAAAGCCAAGGGAGTAAAGGCATCCGTAGAGGTAGACGCCCAGCAGGCTGCCGCAATGGCCGATACTGCCAAGGAAATTCTCATGATTTATTTTTCTGTGCCAAAAGGAGGGATTCTGGTCTGCAGTGATGAAGGAATGGGTATTGAATTGATTGATTTGTCTTGGAAACACCGCAAATAAATTAATGAGGTCCAAGGAATACTTTAGAGTAGCTGGAAAACGCTACTACTTTGTCGATCGAATTGAAAAGATAGCAATCAAAGAGAAACAGAACTGCAACGTGCACTTCCTCGACGGGTTTGTAGTATTATGGATTTTGGAGCTTCTAAAGTTCAATCTGTGAAGCAAGCTTGCCATTCATTTTTATTGATGCATTCGCAACCACGAGGATCATGAGAAGCATCGTCATCTCCATCGCACTTTCGTGGCCATCAAATTTTGGTGGTGGTTGCTAAAGTTATAGTCATCTTAGGGATCGGGTATACAGTTCTCTTCATCGACTGTACGCAAGTATTTTCCGGACGCTCATTTAATCTCTTTACTATTGAAACGTCTGTCCTACCCCCGTGCCATCACCGAACGAGCACCGCACACTTTGACAACACCCAAAATTTCAAATCCATCCAACAAACGACAACAACAGAAAAATCATTCAAAACCACCAATCACCATAATTTTAGTTTGTTTCAAAGACTTCAAAGAAGAGCAATGAGTAGTTTCAGGTTCTGGTCATCCTCCTCGTCAGTACTTTTATTGGCATTTGTGGCTGCTTTTGGAGTATGCGGAGCCTTTGTTCTACCCACTACGAGCACTTGTAGTAGGAGTAGTAGTACCAGTACTGGCACTAGAAATCCCAATCCACTTCTTGATCGTCGCGTTCCAAAATCAACATCAACATCACCAACCACAACCACCTCATTGAACTACGACAATGAATTCAATTTCTTGGCCAGCAATTATCATGCTCTACTCCCAGTACCTCGCCATTTCTTTGCGGTCACCCTGTTTGGATATGGCATCATTTTGCAATTCTCCAAAGCCTTTGGCCGAAATCGTATGGAAGAACGAGCCTGGGAGCAACGACTCGAAGAAGGACGACGAAAACGCTTGGCAGAAGACCCCACGCTCACCGAATTGGATTTGAGGCGGGCGGAAGCCGAATTGGAATGGTCGGCCTATGGCAAACCCAGATTGGAAGAAAAAATGCGAAACGAAAAACAAAGGCAACGAGAACAAGAACGAGAACGCGAAGAAAGTCGCGGCAGCAGTAGTAGTAGTATTGGAAAACGCAATCGCGTTCGTGTCATGGATCGAGAGGAAGAGGGAGACGAAGAAGATGATTTACCAAATCGCATGACGGACAAAGAAATTGATCGATTTGAAATGGAATTTGGGATTGATTATGATCCTTACTATGATGATCCCTACACCGAAGATGAACTGCCCGAAGGAAAATACATTGCGGATAAGCGTTATGGGGATCGTGTTTATGACAATGGAGAAATATTTTACAAGGATGTTCAAACGAATTTGTATTATCGACAAGGTGCAAAGCCTCGTTCGACCAATTTCTTTGGGTAAACACCATACAAGACAAATCTATGAATGCATCCATGCTTCCTGAAGAAATGACAAAAAAGACACTTCTTTTGGAATGACACAGGACCAGACCAAAGCTACCAATGGTAAAGACGAAAAGGCTAACCTAAAAAGTACATCACTGTTTGTTGATGAAACCAACAAGGCGACTCATTTTCTTAACGAAGAAACGAATGGACAAGCCAAACCAAGAGGGGGGCACCTTGAGAGACTTCGAAGCACCCAGGGAAATTACGAGGTGCAAGATTGCCTTCCTCAAAAGAAATATATATTATTAAACAAGCATAACGCACAATCATCAAAATCCACAAAGAAAATATCTCGTGGTTGAGTTTTCTAGTTTTTCTGAACAATGATATGCTTCAAGTAGACAGAAGAGGAGTGGTTAATCCATGTATTGCACCAAATTCACCAGAAGCAACGACGCAAGAGTTTTGACCTGTAGGGACAGAGGGTCTAGCTAGCATGGTAGTAAACTAGGGATAGGGGAGGGGCGTTGCTATTTAGAGGCAAAAGTACTGTTTTGTACTGCCCCCATCACATGCACAAAAAAGCACCTTATTTGTTTCCGGTAAATCTTGCAGATACTTCAGCCAGCACAGGCTCGGACGGATACGCAGAATAAACGACATCCGCGTGTTCGGATATCCCAACAATTGTGGCAAGACTGTGCTATATTTTGGAAGGTCCCAGTGAGAAACGGGAAGCGAAGACTGCGATCATGCTAGGCCAGACTGAGGAAAGGCCTGCCTTTTTCATAATCGAGTCTGAGCAATTTGCTGTCCGCGTGATCCCCCTGTTCGCTGGTGAGCAGATTTCTCGACCCACGCTATCTACTGAACAGGTAGCAATCCGGATGCTGGGCAACATACCACCTACCCTGGGTGGACGGAGTAGCAGTACTGGTAGACTAGCTAGCAGCACTGTAGCTATTTCTATTATTGAATTCATTTCCGGCCACGACTCAATTTTCAAATGATCAATCGTTTGCCCCGCAGACGTGCTTTGGAACCCGCCCACTCATCGTTCATCACTGCAAATGTACCAGCAATATTACTTACAGTACGTATTAGTACAAGTACCACTAATCATCGGAAGACAAGCGGATAAAATCTTACTGCATAGTGTTTTGAAAAACAGGAAACGAAAAGGCAGCCAAGATGCCCAAGAAAACCAAGAAAAATCGTTCCATGCTCCAGAAGGGCAGTGGCGCCAAGGCCAAGACACACGACGACGAAAGGAAGGCCATCGGCTCTATGAGCCACGGCGACCAACGATTTTATTTCTTTTGGAAAACGGCGAGTCCATTTTCTCAGTGGCACCCATCTCGATATGAACGAAATGGGGTTGTCTTTTCATGTGCTGAGCAAGGTATGATGCACAGCAAGGCCTTGCTCTTTCAAGACACGGAAATGGCCCAGCAAATTCTGGAAACCAACCATCCACGCACCATCAAGGCATTGGGCCGCAAGGTTCGATCCTTCCATCCTACAGTGTGGAACCAACATCGCGAACGTATTGTCTATGACCATACTGTGTCTAAATTTACACAGAATCCACATTTGTGCCAAGCCTTGCTCGACACGCAGGGACGACGTTTGGTGGAAGCCTCTCCGAACGATTCCATTTGGGGCATTGGCTTATCCGAGGCCGCGGCAAAGCGCATGCCATCGGACCAATGGCCTGGCTTGAACTTGCTTGGAAATATCTTGACACGTGTCAGACATGAGATGAGTCCGGGATCTCTCCTGGTTCAAAACGACGAAGGCGTGAACGAAGGCGTGAACGAAAAGAAGAAATAGACCCAAAAAGTAAATCTAGTATTCTTTATTGTCCACGCACAGAGAGAAAAAGGCAATTGAATGCCCCAATTGAATGCCCTGAATGCTTACTATCCTGTTGTGGTTTCCCCCCACTTTGTACTCCTGGTGCATTGAGGGCTCTCCTTCCTTTGTATATTGGTTTGCTTCTTATTGGTTCGCAACATCAATTTAGTCTGACTGCCACTATTCTAGCTAGATGCATGATTCCTCTCTTGGGACGGGCTGTGCCTGACGGTGTTGTTGTTGTTGCTGTTGTTGTTTCTAGTGTGGATTAGTGTTTCTCAATTTCGTTCATTGCCGGGCAAGAGGACCATGGATCGGCCGGGTTCTTCTTGTGGCACCGTGAGAGTCACATTATAGGCTTGGGCAAACGAAGGCAAGGCTTGAACTTTTGCAAAGAGAACTGCCAGGGTTGGAAACTCCTCCAGTATCCCCAACGAGTTGGCATTGTTGAATGGTTTGGCGGCCAGCAAATCAATGGCACTCAATGTATCGCCCATGAAATAGGCTTTGTCTCCTAGAAATTGCATCAAAGTGGGAGCCAAGAGCGTCTTCCATTTTTCTGTCGCGGTGGCCACATAGTCTTGGTCTTGGTCCTGTTGGGGTTTGAGTGTGTGTAGGAACAAGGACGCCACAAAGGGATATACCGTGGCAATAATGTATTGTTGGACATGCAAGAAATTGGCTCGATCTTTTTGGGAGGCCACACCCGGTTGGGGATGCAATTTGTAGTCGGTATCATAGGTCTCCAAAAGATAGGTCAAGACGGCTCCCGATTCCCAAATGGTCACTCCTTCCTCGTCGTCGGTAAATGCAGGGGAAGATCCCATGGGATTCCGTGCCAAGTGTTCGGGTGTCTTGAGGTCGGCAAATGTGAGCGTCTCAATCCGAATGGGATGGTCGGCTATTCCGAGCTCCAAGAGCGCTTGATAGATGGGTGACGAAATGGTTCTGGGGACATGATACAAGGTGGGTGCCATTATTGCGACGGTATGTTTGGTGCTAGCTAGAGTAGCTAGCAGTACTAATAATGTCAGTTTCAAAAATGAAAGGCTTTGTAGCAGCATGATAGTACATCGATTGATGGATTCATGCATTCATTATTGTGTTGTCAATCAAGTAAGATAAGCAAGGAGCAGAAAGTCAAAAGATCTGGCGACAAGAAAGCGGGGCATCTTTCGACATCCCTAACGCTAATGAAAACAAAATATCTGTACGTCGTACGTACAATTTAGCAACAGTCGGAGCGAGCAAGCGCTGTTACACTTCGTGACGTGGAATCAATTGAATGACAAGCAAGCACTGATCATAAAAAAATGAAACAACCATCGACGTCTTATTTTACTTTTATGTCTACTACTCCAGAGTAGCTACTAGCTAGTAGGCATCACACTGCGATCGAATTGAGTCGTCTTCGAATTTCTTCGATGATGTCTCGAGACGGCGACTGGAGGACTACTTAAGCCTAGAAATAAAGTCCATGTTTGAATCAACCACCCATGAGTTAGTAGCGAAGTTCACATGTAGTGACCTTTTGTTAGATCCATCCTACAGTACGACGCCTTCTCTGTCGTTGACGCCAAAAAGCATTGATTCCCATCGGTAATTCCTGGAACCAACCAAAGAATTGACCCAGATCGTAGTTTGGCGATCATTCCATTCGAACGACGAAAGTGAGTGAAGTCTTCCATTCAATTGATTCATTCGATCGAGTAAACGTTTGCCAGATCCAGTGAGAAATGGCTGCAACTGGGCGACTGGTGAATTGGGTGGGTTTCAGCAACGCAACAATCACCATAGTAATAATAACAATGCTGCTGTCACTACCAAATGGAGCCAAGTCCTACCCTTGCTTCCGCAGACTGCTATTGGCATCGGCCTCTCGTCGGCCGTTCTCGCATCCCTCCCTACTACTAGCATCATCATCATCTGCTGTTCCTCTACGACAGCGGATATCGAATACGGAACCCATCGGACGTTTTTCTGCTCAGGGAAGACGACGAATCCACAGCAAACGTAATAGCGGCAACACAAACAGCAACAACATCTTGAAAAGCCATCGGTTAGAAGAGATTGCACAGTTGAGCGTGGAAAACGATGATAAAGTGGAAGAAGCTACCACCAAATTAGAAGCTGAGAAAAATGAGGAAAGGGACGAACATCAAACGATCACGGTGCCTACTAGCAGTAAGGATGCAGCAGATTCTGGCGCTGGTGCTGAGCCCACCACCACTAACACCAAAGTAGTCGATACCAACCATGATGCGACTTGGACATCCTCCTCTTGGTCGCAGATTGCCGGACGATCCATTCGCAAAAGCGTGGGCAATGCGGCATCCACGTCGGGATTTCTTGCCAGTGTCATTACGTCCATTTGGGCGGACCGGGCCCAATTTCAACGATCCAAACCACTCGTCCAGGCCTTTCGGAACTTTCTCAGCACCAGTGGGATTGATCTTGAGTTATCCACGTCGCTCAATGTGCACCTCTTGCGAAATGTTGTGGTCTTGTCCCGCATCCAAAGCATCTTGGACGCTCGAAAGGATCGACGAGAACAGGCCAAAGTAAAATCACGATTTTTATGGGGTGGCAGTCCCAACCACCAAATCAACATTCCATCCCACCAGGAAGCTCTGCGATTTATGAAATATGCGACAGCTGTCTATGGAAACAATATGATTGCGGCCGCGGAAATTGATGCCCGGGGAAAATTTGACACCCGATTCTCCCCACTGACCCGGACACGCATCTCGGAGCATATTGACGTTCCGGAAGAAGATATCATTGTGGTGGACGTGGACTATGACGGGGATGGACATTACCTGCGGCATTTTGTGGCCGTCGATCATGCCCATCAAAAGGTAGTATTGGCCATTCGGGGGACGTTCACCGTGTCCGAAATTGTTGTGGATGTCGCAGCCTTTTCCCGTAAGTTACAGTCTTGGATGCTCCGAAGGGGTCGCAACCGACAAGTGTTTATGAGATTCGTCCAACTCACTAGAAATTGCTGAATGCCAATGATCCAATCATTATTGCAAACCCCAAACACTAAATATGGCCAGGCCCATGCTTTGGTGGCGAGGCACATTCGGAAATGCTCAACATGGCAGAACAGCTTTGGATAGCTGCTGGTGATTCCGTTTTGAAGGCGCTAAACGAAAATGAAGGGTACGAGCTTATCCTGACGGGTCACTCGCTTGGGGCCGGTACCGCATGTCTTTTAAATATCATGTTACACAGCAAGGGGAACCAACGGGTGGAAGGACGAAAGGTGCGCTGTTTTGCCTATGCTGCCCCGCCGGTCTTTTCGCCTCTGGAGCTTGTTCCCAGAGCTGTGCAATCTACCACCAATTACATACATGAGAAGGACGTTGTGCCATTCCTATCCATAGATTCGGTGCGGCATGTGTTTTCCTCGGTTCGGGTGATTGAAGATCGTCTCAAACAGATGAAACGCTTGGAGCGCTACAAATTGTCCATTGGCTTGAGCGAACCCGACGAGACGCTCATTGAGGCCGTCCGCGAAGCCAGCCACAAGCGTTTAGAACCCAAAAAGGGGGCCCCGATATTAGCTATTCCTGCGGCTGCATCCATATGGATGAGGGAACAACCATCCGGCCTGTATGACTACGAGATTTGTGATCCGATTGCACTGTCGACCCTGGGAGTGGCCATTGACATCAAAATGGTGGAGGACCATCTACCACCTAGATATGAGCACGCCTTTGAGAACCTTATTCCCAAAGAAGGAGAGGATTAGAGAAGCAGAGTGGTTGGATTTTTGCTTCAAACTACTAGGCAAAGATTTTAATGGCAGCACTCAGAAAGTTGTTTTTTAGTGCAAGGCTAAGAAGGTTACCAAAGTTCATTAGTATAATTTTGTAATGAGATGAAACTGTTGTGGAAGTTCAATATGAAGGTCTACTGCTGTCAAGATATTATGGAACATGCACTTGCTCTTGGACTGTAAAAACTTTTCTATTTGTAATCTAGTAGAGACGGGCAATCTGAAGGCGATTGACGTTTTCCATGGAGTAACCCTAACGCTAATGAAAACAGTAACATCACGACAATTGCATGGTTAGAGTATGGTTAGCTAGCCAGGGCGAGGTACGTCTTAGCTACAGTGTACGGTTCTACTCACCGGTAGCAGGAAACGTACATGACACAAAAATTCTATTAGCTAGTCTAGTGTTTGGCAATAGAAGTTCTCAGAGATCGTACGATTTCAGTAAAGCATTGGCAGAGTGAGGCCGCTAAGCACAATCGACTTGGATTTGTGGCCGGGCCTCCATCCCGGCCCCCCAACGGAACTGCAACTACTATATCTAACAAAGAGTCCGTCGAGACAAAAGATCTATTTGCCTTTCCGACGCCAATGTACAGATCATAGAGATGAGCTGAAACAAGAGCATGCGCCAAAGTCTACATGACGGAGGGACAGGACGGAAGACAACCAGGCTCCCCTGTCTCTTATACACATCTCCGAGCCCACGAGACTAAGGCGAATCTCGTATGCCGTCTTCTGCTTGAAAAAA
>ENA-ORBV01006577-ORBV01006577.1-microbial-mat-metagenome-genome-assembly--contig:-NODE-6577-length-20413-cov-5.267998_pt1 | contig 20413 bp, 15 predicted proteins | sample MGYA00237777_ERZ505514 | MGnify/ENA primary metagenome ERZ505514 (study PRJEB26160, sample SAMN06269048) | microbial mat metagenome | isolation source: Oligotrophic lake microbial mat | place... | reverse complement strand
GCGGTGGTGTGCATGGCTGACAGCCCCTGACAAAGCTCTTTGTCAGGCACCTGTTGCACAGACTTTTGTGTGCCCTCCGGTGGTGGTTGCACCTGTGCTGACACACCGGCCTGCAGATCGATCTGGCTCTGCACACCACTGTGCAGCATGTGGTGCTGTCTGGTGCGAAATGTCCTCAAGTCAGTCATGTTGCAGCAGACCCGCAAAGCAGATCCAGTGCCAGTGGACCATCTGTTAGACCCAGTGCCAGCAGCACAAACACTCCAGCTTGCCTCATGACGGTTTTAAAACTGCACAAACTGCACAACCAGCTGTTTGATCTGTTGGAGCCCGGAGATTCTGTCATTCTCACTCACGTCTGACCTTCTTCTTCAATTTCAACATCATTGATGGTTGCACTGGATGGACTGATGCATGAAGAAGGTTGAAACTAATGCTGGGCACGATTGCATTTTACATAACAGTCAATGAAGGTCAAAGAAACAAACAAACACGGTGGACAACTAAATCGATTGGGCTGCAAGGCTGCAAGGCTGGCTACAAGGTTACAAGGTTGCACTGTCGCACGGTTGCACAGAAGAAACGACAGAAGAGATTGACAACACAAACGGAGTAGCCACGATGGGTGTCGTGGGAACAATCCGATCCTTTTTTGTTCCCCATGTCATTGGACATTACTTTTTGGAACACATCGTCTTTTCTCGCAAATTTGATTTGATCTTCATTCATTTCAGTTTTTGTGTTCAGAATTTTTCTCTGTGACTTTTTCTGTGAGTTTTTTTTGTCTTTGCAAAATAATTTAACATTTAATTCTCATTCTCACCATGATGCTTTTCTTCCACAGTCTTTTTTTTTTTAGGAACATGCCCCCTGGTACTCGCAGTGGACGTGGCAGTTGTGCTGGCTTTTGTGAAGTTGGTCGTGGTGGTTCTCGTGGTGGTGCTGGTGCTGGAAGAATTGGTGGAAGAGGCCGTGGAAGAGCTGTTATCATTCCCCCAGGCCTTCCCATCCCCCAGGAGGACAAGGTGCTGCTGCTGAAGGACAAGGGGTTGCTGCTCCCCCATCACCTCCCCCACCACTTCCACCTGGTGGCAGAGGGCGTGGGCGTGGGCAAGTGAATCTTACACCACAGCAGAGAAATTTCAGAACCGAAGCCCAAGCCAGACGCATGAGTGCGAGTCCTCCCAGCCTTGACAATGGCCACAGCAATGTCATGACACTAGCAAACTGAGAACAACTTCTTCGTGATTTTCTTACCCCGAACACAGCTGACATCCCACCTGAAGGGCACATCTTGGACCAGTCCTGGCATGGAGACCCTCGCGTTGCTAATTTGACGAGAGTGTTGCTGGTGTTGGATGAGCATGCAAGAATCCATGATGTCCAAGTTCATCCCACCATGTTGAACAGCACAGCCTTCCACAAGGGAACCAACAGCGTCTGTCCCGACAGATGTCAAGCGACAGCAAAAAACAACTTTGCCGTTGTGTTGATTGTCAAGTGTGTTTGTGGTCCCACATGTGTGTTGGAAAGTGGCAAGATGAAGTCACTCGCGGAATCAGATTTGTGCACCATGCTTCTGGATCCACTTGCCCGCTGCATGGAAAGCATTGTGTTCCTACAGCCCGCCACGTCAAAGCTGAGTTGGTCGCAGCGACAATTCTTACCCGCACAATCGAGGGTTTCAAGAAGAACTTCCGAGACAAGTTTTTCTTCTTTTTTTGCTTCGTACAGAAAACACGTGATTCATTCGTCGAAGAACCCTGTACTTAACTACATACATGCACGCAAACTTCCTCCAAAGCCTATTGACCATCCAACCTGTTGATGTTACCGCACAGTAGCTACGTCGTACTAGCTATCTAGCTAGCTAGTATCAGCCACACTCTACTACTAGCTAGACTAGCTACAGTACTGTAGTTAGTAATAGTGACACAGCACTATCCATTGACTTCAAAGTTACCTGTTTTTAGGTACTGGCACAAGCCCCGTCGTCCAGGAAGGAAAGTAAAAGTCCTATTTCAAGCCCCTGCCACATTTCTTCTTCCTGCATCATGGCGGGGGATGATTCTACTACCACTGCCGATGTGACGAATGAACACAGTCTTCACCTTCTGCTACACTGCGTCGATGGCGCCATACCCTACTTGACTCCACATCTCTTGGAAAAGTGTTTTCCCGCGAACAAAGTAAAAGATGTGTTAATGCTGGGCCTGGCTGTACGTGACACGGCCATTTCTCCCATGTTTCGTGATTCGACTGCCTCGAAGACTACCGCGAAAAAGAAAGGATCCGACGACAATAACAAGAAAAGCACAACGAATTCTACTTTGGCACCGAAACCATGTGGATACACCTTTTCTTCCTCCATTCCTCCCGATTCTTGGTTACTGGACTACTCGCGTATCACGGTCCCTACCTTTGATCCCTACCAAGATGCTTTGAAATTTAGCCCCAAACATGTCGCCGACGCCTCCACCATTACAGCCTCCAACCAACACATCATGGTATGGACAGAAAATGGACGACAAGCTCTCACAACTGAGTTGTATCACGAGGCAGCTACTAAAGGTCTCAAGGCAAAAACTGTCGTGTCCTTGTTTGATATGTGCCTACCCGACTTTACTGCTAGAAGGCGGCGAGCGGCATTCCAACGTACCAATGAATGGCGGCAACAGGCCATTACTATACATCATCATCAACAACAACAATCTTCTCTACAAGAAACAAAGCCACCAAATTTGTGGACTTGTTGTCTAGTTTCACCACAGGCAATGGGAGAGGCTCAAACATCATCCCAAACAACTCCACAAGAAAGTTTTCCGGAAATAGAACAGCAGTACGAGTCCATTCAAACAGCGCTGCAACAACAATCTATTCAAGGTGTGGCTTTCGTGGGTTGGCAATACGGTTCCAATTTGGAGCAACAGCGGTCTTTATTGGAATCTACGATTGCAAAGCTACGAAAAGTTGCAAATCCTGCCACAACAACGTTGACCGTCTTGTCCACGCATTCCTTTTCTCAATTCCTCGAGTGTTATCGTCTGGGTATGCATGTCATTGGTACTGCCCTTCCTGCCAAATGGGCCAAAGAGAAGCGAGCCTTTGTTTGTGATTTCATGGGATGGAAACAACAGCAACAACAACATCAAACGGAGGAGCCAAGCACAAAGAGGCAACGTGTGAATGGTGGCGTTCTACACACAGATAGTACCTCAATAGATGAGGATGGCTGCATATCAATGGTTGGTGGTACGACACATCAAACCTCTGATGAGAACGATAATGTTGCCGCTACTACAACCAAGAGCGACGTGTCCTCCTGGGTTCGAGATGATAGACCCATTCTACTGGGGTGTTCATGTTTGACTTGTCAGAAGCACAGCCGTGCTTACCTCTATCATTTGGTCATGACCAAGGAGCTCTTGGCCGAGATTTTGCTGTTCATTCATAATCTTCACCATATGATGGGCTTATGTAGGGAGCTTGCGAAAGCAAGAGGGGAAGGTGAGGTGGAGGACATTTGTCGGTTCTTAAAGACCAGTAAAAACTAAAGGAATAGACGCAAATACGACACTTTCGTAGATAAATTCCTACAAAATATGTAAATAAGTAACACTTATGTTCACGCGTGCCCTAGTTAACCACATAGCCCCCTATACGACGACGAAGACGGACACAAAGAAAAGGGAGTCTAATTCCCTGGTTCATCTTCTATCAATTCCCGGATCACGATGGTTAACGGACTGCCCTCTTCGAAAACGGCCTCGTTCTCTTCATATAACTCCTTTACCCTCGCTACAGCCTTTTTCATGGCGTCAGATCTTCTACAGCCTCCGTCCTGAGAGAGCAACAACAGAAGTTTCGCCTCGAACAACATTTCAGAAGACAAATTGTTGCCCTCTCCAGCATCAGCGCCTTCTTCCGTGCTTTCTTCTTGAATGTGGCTCTCAAAGTTACCCAGTGTCTGTTCTACGAGGAAGCGACTTGCTTTCTTGTGGTTTGCCAACGCTTCTAGAGCCGGAACAACAACTTCAGCAGCTGGAGTACGACGAGAGGCATCGCCAACCACATCATACAAAGTTACGGAAGCGGTCATTTCAATAGATGCGTTGCTTGCGTTTTGGCCACTCTCCCTAGTGGCATCTTTCTCGTTGTCGTGTAAAACACTTTCGTAAACACTGTCCAAGACAGCCCTGATTGTTTCTTTGATGGTTGCTATGGATTTGGACCTGAGGCGTTTTTTTACAGCCTTTTCTACATTCGATGGAAAGCACTCCTTGATGTCATCATCTTCTATTTGGTCGCACGCGGTAATGGTAATCGTGATGAGACGCTTCAAAAGCCGAAAGTCTTCTGATGTTTCGCCAAGAGTGCCACATAAATGAGCAAACGACCCCAGGAGCAGAATTAGAGGCTGCTGGAATTCCCGAGAAAAGCTCTCTTTCGTCGGATTTTCTTTGTCACCCATTGCGTTTCGTGTATCAAAGATGGTACTCCACTTGAGAGCGGCGTCACAAATTTCATCGCCCCCCGATCCTTTCGATACCTTGACCCAGTCACCAAGCGTGCAGCACATACTATCAATGAGAGCAAAAGCCGCCGAACGCACGACTGTCACGTTCGATGCTCCGGGAAGAATTCTGCTATTTCTGCGATTCCCTACTGATGCGCGCCCCGGTGTGGTATTGCGATTCCCTCTCTTACGTGGAGGCTGTGGCGGAGTCAATCCAGGCAGCGGTAGCTCGTCGGGTCCTTTACTAATGTCCATTGAAACCATTGAGTCATTGACAAGCGAAATACCAGAAATATCGAGCTCTTGCAATGGTATACCTGGGTTGCCATTGATAATGACAGGAAGTACATGCTCCGTTGTCCATTCTAGCAAGTGCCGGATTTCCGAAGTAAATTCCATTTCACCCGACTCCTTCGCTTGAATAGCACAGCAGTGGAAGGCGAAGCGGGCATAAGCCTCGCAGACGCCAACGATGTATGCAAAGTGGCTATCTATCAACATTGATGTTTGCGAGTGAACCTAGCGTGATTGACAAATTGAAATACGAACAATATAAGTCAACGTTACATGCAAAAGGTTGTGAAGCAACATGCGTTACCGTCATAGCCAACTTACCGACGCTGTTCGAAGCAGCCGACCCGCGTATAGTGTTCCCTGTTCGAGTGCACTCAGCAGAGTTGTTCTGGCTTTCGTGCTGTGTGTCAAGTGAATCCTTGCTGACAAATGAAGGGGTTCGGACCCATTAAGAATTTGACACAACATTTCTAAGGCAGTGTCTGCTGGAAGGTTCGGCAATGCGGACTCATTTCCCATGGATGATCGTCGACCATTGCGGCTACTCCTACGTTTCTTCGAGTGCGCCGACGCGGGAGACAGCAGGAGAGCACCACCACCATCATGCAAATCATCAAACGCCGATGCAAGCGAAGATGCCAAGCAAGAGGCGACGTCCTCTGTCATATCCCACTGACAAAACAAACCCATGTGACTAGTGGCATTCTGCAAGGGTAGTTCCGAGTGGTCGTTTGTGCGTGACGACAACAACCGGAGCGAGTTATAGATGTGATGAACAAGACCGTCCACATTTCTCGGCTCCAACATGCCTGCGCATTGGAGAAGGGCAGATCGGACGCTGTGCAAATCCATTTTTGTCGATTCTTCCATTTCTTCATCAAACTCGAGGGCCTCTGTCTCGAAATAGCGTATAGCGTCCGTTAAGAGTGTACCGGAAAAAGCACCCAAAAGCCTCTGATAGGCTTCCTCGTCGTACTCCAGCTCATCGAGAATACTTTCAAGGAGGACGCTAATAGCTTTTGTCAAGGTCGCCATTAGAGCTGTGTTGGAGGCTCTCAAATCGATTCGATCCTGTGAGCTCTTGCTCTCGAAGCATTTCTCTCCTTCCTCTCGCATTTTTTTCTCCTTTCCAATGGCCGACTTAAAGCACCTCAACATGATGTTCGCAAGCTTGATAATGGCCTTGGGAGGTAGATGGTCGGATAAGTTAGCATAAAAGACCAAAGCAGCCCCGGGGTCTTCGGACAAAAACTCCAGTGTTCGTCGGACTTGCTCCGCAACATCTACGCCCTCGTTTTGGGGAAGGAAAGAATTCATCATCAGTTTTGTCAGTGCAGATGCAACAGGGCTTCTCAAATACATCAAATCGTTCTCGTTGTCACGACTACTAATTCGACCTTCGTCCCTCAATCGGGCTTTCAAATGATCGACAGGTACAACGTTGTAATACTTAAAACCCTTGATCTTTTTAACCTTCTGTAACATCGCGACAGCAGCAAGGCGAACTGGTTTACTGGAATCGTGGATCAAGTTTCCGAAAGTAGGTAGCAGGCCTCGAAGGACCGCATGTGTCGGAACGCATTCCAACAATTTTTCTGCTGACTTGAGAGAAGCAACTCTGACAATGGAAGAAGAGGCATCTGATGCGTGACCTTTGACAAGAACTACAAAAATGACGCCGATGGGTTTGAGCGAATACTTTGATTAGGCATCGAGGAGCACAACAACGAATACTTACTTTGCATTATTCTTCGGATATCCTCTGGTGCAATGACATCCCAATAATCACACAAAACTTTTGTCGCTATCGTGGAACCTGCGACTCGAATTTTGTCAATATTGTCTTTCATCAAGGTAGAAAGTGCTTCGGCACCCTTCTTGAAAGCAGCAGCCGTATGCTTATGTGACGGCTCTTGGAGGGGAAAGACTTCTCCAAAAATTGTAGCTGCATTAATTCTCACTTGAGCATTTGCGACGTTGAGTGATCGCCAAAGGATTCCTCCATATTGGTCGTACAAGAGCCTTTCATAATCGGTGTACTTCTTCCCTTCATGAAAGGGCTCCAAAACAACTAACAATGATTTGAACAAGCGAGGGTTTTCCATGTGAATTGCCTGATCCATTAGATCTCCCACCACATCATCTTTGATTGTTGTTTTCACTTCTTCGTCTATATCCGGGTCGTCAAGTGACGCTTTCCAGGCCTTGTTGTAGATATCACTAAAATTCTTGAGCATTGTTTTGTTGGCTCCTGGCATTTGAATTTTGATGGCCTCGTGCAAATCGACCGCGAGACCTGGGTCGTGATGAAACAAACCGGAAATAAACTTTCGCCCTTCTTTGAGATGGAGACAATGAGGCGCCGACACCAGTTTCAGGAGTTGGAAGCGAATGGAATCTGTATTCTCGTCGGTAAAGTCTAGTGAGCGGAAAGCGCCCTGCAGTTTGACCAATCGCTTGACATCCGCCTGGCACGCGGGTTTGTCATTGTCAGCACCAGTCGCCCGGAAGATCAACAGAGGAAGAAGATTGACAATTAATTCCTCTCGATCAATGGCATTGGCATGCCACCACGATTCGCATAAATCCATGATAGCTTTAGTAGGAGGAAGCGCATCAGGTCCACCGTGTTCCGCAAAGGACAGGAGACCATTGTGGAGAAGTTCAGCCACTTCGACGACTTCCGTGACAATTTGAGCCACTTGTCCTACGTGTGATCGTCGTTTTGAGTTGGCAAGTTTGGTTGTGACAGCATCAAGATGAGCCTGCACACACTGTGTGGCGTAGAGGATGAATTGAAGTGCCTCGGTAGACCTGGCATCGGGAGTAATGTCTTCTGGGCGAAGTACAGGAGCATCTTCGTCGTCATTGTAGACTGACTCCGGAACAAATTCCTCTTCTTCGATTATTAATTCTAGAATTGTCTTGACGCTAGAAAAGAATCTTCGCACGTAGCCTTTGTGAAAGGTTTTGAGGGTTTCAAGAATCATCTTTTTGAGTTGTCGTGCAGTGGCTTTTTGTTGGATCGTATGAGCACTGCAGGAAGGGTCGAAGAGGCGCACTAGAGGAAGGTGGACAAGCACTCGGGGCTCTTCGTCGTCGTCATTGGTTTCTTGGTCGTCTACGCCAGCCCCATGTGCACCCTCAACCGAAGCAAACAAGGCCTCCCTTATTATGGCTGGATCATATTCTTGCTTCTCTTGTTGAGAGCCTTCTTTCTCCACTACTGCATCAGTCGGAGCCATCTCCACATCATTGTCGGCTTCCGTCATCCTCGACTATCCAGGGATTAATGCAGCTATAACAAGGGCATGCACTAGAGTACTACAGGTAGTAGCAGTCGATCAAACTCAGGTTCTACTGGTCTACAAGTACCAGTCTACGCTAGCCTACTTTTAGACGGTGCATGTAATACTAGTACGGTTGTTGTCCAACCTCTCAGAGACTTTTAGCCAGTGTTTTATTAGCACATCCCGACGACACTCAAAATTCACGCGAGCAATTTAAACCGCAAGCCGGGCGCCCCCTCGTTTGGCATTTGAATAACTGACATTTCAGGAGAAGCTGCGCGGCAAAACTAAATATCTTTAACCCTAACCAAACGACTTTCGAGACATGCAAAAACCATTCGATGATGATCGAAGAAGAGGACGACGGAGGATGATCGTTGATCATCGTCGACGATCGGTCCATCTATCCCGGTAATTTGCTGCCAAGAATGTATTAAAGCCTTCTATTTTTACTTTTGGACCTCCTAAAATCAAGTCTTCCCTCTGGCAGTGCAGCTATCAAGTGAGCTTTTAGACTACTCCCCCCCGTTTGAACGATCGTTGGGAGAAATTGGAGTTAGATTTTGACGACAAGAGGAAGTAGGAGAATATACGATGCCTTGGCATGGAAACAGAGACGTGACGCTCACCAGCGTCCTCAACTCAAATGCTCGCGATGACGACGAGGCAAGGAAAAAGGTGTTGCGCATCTTTGGGGGCTTGATGGCGGTAGCCTTGTTGCTGGATGTAGGAGGAACCGTCGGCGCCATGGGTGCCCATTGCATGGAAATAATCCATGAACAAGACGATCAGCAAAGCATGGCATCCTGCGTGGCAAACCAAATTAGCCAAGGCGTCCAATTCTGGAAAATCTTTCAAAACGATGACAGCAAGCCCAGTATGATGTTCGCTGGAGTAGGCGACTTATTTTTGCTGGCAATCGTGCGAGTGGTTGCCACTATTCTGCTGCTTTGGTTTGGAGTGCACCATGGTCGATACAATAAATCGGGCGACGACGACAGTGATGCCAGCAACGATCATACGCAGCCAAATTCCACAACAGATCAGCAAGAAACCCAAACAATCAGCAGTGGAAATCAAGAAGCTTCTGATACAAATGATGCTCTCACGACGCCACTTTTGCCGAACGCAGCAGACGCCCCTCTTTCGTCGCTAGAAGCTCAGGCACCTCCATCTGGTTTTCGCCAGTGTGCTGGTTGTTGTGTCGATGGTCAACCCATGAAGCCATCTACCGCCAGACATACCGCTCTGGCGGGTCTCTTTGTTACGGCAACACTGTTTCAAGTTTATGTGGGTCTCAAGGTTTCCAATTATCATCATCCATCCGATGACACGGACAGTGCCAACATGCGTGAATGCAACGACATGTTGACTCTTTGTATGTGCTTGACTGTCTTGTGGATCAATTTGCAAGGCTACCTCTTCCGGACACTCCTGGCAGAAATGACACGAGAAAAAGGACTCTTTCTTGCGAATTCCGTTCACCGTCATCCCGTCTTTTACAAGAAATTCCGTGAACTGGGGTTTCAACAATGTGATCTTTGTCATCAGCGGATCAAAAGTACCGACGAAGGATGCTACAGGTGTGTTTTGTGTGATTGGGACGTGTGCCTGCCATGTTCTCGTCGAGAGGATGCAGCAACGGTCGGAGAAAATGTCTTGCGAAGTGACAGAGGAGTACGAGTGGAAACGGACATGGATTCCAAGTCATACTTTTCACGTGCGCTGCATGTCGCATCTGGGGAAACGCCATTGTTGCTCGTGTCCTTTATCCTATTGGCTGCCAGTAGCATGTCACGTCTACTTCTTCCCCATTTCCAAGGGCATGTTATCGACAAAGTCATCCCGGACCCCACCACTGGAAACTACGACAAGGCTGGCTTTCGCCACTATATTAAAGTGTACCTCGTCTTGATGATTGTGCAAGGAGCTCTCTCTACCTTATACTCTGCCATTTTTACTCTTGTGAGTCGGCGATTGAAATTTACAATTCGGAACTCTCTTTTTGAACGGTAAGATGTCTATCTAGAAAGTGGATTGTGCGTCAAGTGCTTGGAACATTGCTGACGAATAGTTTTATTTTTCAGAATGATGGCTCAGGATGTAGCGTATTTTGATGGTACTGAGAGTGGACGCCTTATCAGCCGTTTGACTTACGATCTGGATATGATGATGGCCCCCATCCAGAGCTCGTTGTCTTCATTGTTGAGCAGTGTGCTCATCTTGATTGGTGGGATGACCATGTGCTTCATAAAGAGTTACAGGCTCTCTATGCTTGCCTTTGTCACCGTGGGCCCAATCACCTATCTTTGGGACCAATACGCCCAATGGTCCAAAGGACTAGCCAAAGAGATGCTCTCGTATTGGGCCGAGGGCAATAGCATTGCATCCCAAGCCCTCTCACACATACGGACTGTAAAGGCGTTTGGGTGCGAAGAAAAGATCATGACAAAGTACTCGGACGCCAACAGAGAAGCACTGCATCGTGGTGTGAAGGACGCATGGGGTAATGGTGTAACTAGCGCTCTTACTTCATATCTCGACTTGGGTGCTGGGGTGCTAATCTTGTACTTTGGCGGTCTTTTGGTGTATCGTGGCGAGATGTCTGTTGGTGAACTTGTCACGTTCCAATTGTTCTGGAATATGATGAATGATGCTTACCAGAACATTCAAGGTTTGGTGACAAGCTTTACACGGAGTGCGGCTGGAGTAAGTCTTTTGATCTAGATTGCTATGTTTGTGAATTCCCTCGTCGCTGTTGCCTCTCACTGACAATAATTTTCTTTCTGTCACTTTTCTGTTCCCTTCTGCGAAAAACAGGCAGAAAAAGTATTTTCATTGTGGGACTCCGAGCCAGATATCAATCCAAAAAATGGCGCCGATATTAATTGGCCTGTCTCCGGTCACATTGAATTACGGAACGTTGGGTTTCACTATCAGATGAGGCCAGACAACAAAGTACTGAAAGGCTTCAATTTAGATATCCCGGCTGGAAAAACAGTCGCATTGGGTAAGAAGATCGTTACAAAAAACTAGTGACCTTGATACTTCGACTGCCCTTACTTCCACTTTGTGCTATGAGCTAACCAATTGCCACCTTTTCGTTGTAGTGGGTCGCAGTGGTGGTGGCAAGTCTACCATTATCAATTTGCTTTTGCGTTTCTACGATCCAAAGGAAGGTACGATTGTCCTTGACGGTCGTCCGTATCCCGCTTTGAAGGTTCGCCAACTTCGCCATCTCTTTGGGGTGGTAACCCAAGAAACGGAGCTCTTTGCGCTGACTGTGGAGGAGAATATCACTTACGGGATGGATCCAGATGAGTACACCATGGACGAAGTGATCACTGCTGCCAAGAAAGCCCATGCCTATGATTTCATCATGGAGATGAAAGACGGGTTTAAAACCAGGATCGGCGAACGTGGAAATCGTCTAAGCGGGGGGCAGCGCCAACGGCTTGCGATTGCGCGTGTCTTCATTCGACGACCCAAGATCATCTTGCTGGATGAGGCAACGAGCGCATTGGACGAAAACAGCCAGGAAGCCGTCCAGGAGGCTCTTGGTACACTAATCGCGGAGAGCAACGCCACTGTAGTTTTGGTAGCCCACAGACTGTCCACTGTAATGAACGCCGACTCTATCGTGGTGATCGACAAGGGCGTCGTGCTGGAGCAGGGAAATCACGAGGAGCTTATTGCACAGGGCGGCATTTATGCCACCATGGTTCAGAAGCAGCAGAGAAAGAAGGCAGACGAGCTGGACCAAGAAGACAATAAAGAAGCCAACAAAAAGAAGGCCGTCGACGACATTGATGCTTTGCTCGACGACGCAGAAGCAAACAAATCGAAAGATGCATAATACTGTACTTAGAGCGAAGGCGCAGTCTGCCCATTAGCACCATTTTTTTCTGTAAACCAGCTGATGACCCGCATGGAGCAGCCTCTGATGCCGCATCGCTTTTTTTACGACAAATACAATTTTAGGCAAGTAGTTTAATACTTAGAAAGAAGAAGTGAAAGCATATATCTTATTGTACTAGATAGTCGCCAGGCACCTGGGTACAAGGAAGGACCCAGCACTTCATATCAGAGGCGGCCCTGCTCAAGACAATGAAAGTGGTCATGAAGCAGGAGAGTCTCTTTTCGCTACAGTATTTTAAGCAGGCCTGTTGGATATGGGCAAGGCGCAGAAGTGGAGACAAGTCTCATTCATTTTGGTAAGGCCGCATTACTATTCTTTATTATTATGGCAGCAACGCCAACGCCGCTCATTAATACTCTGGTCCCTCATTGGGGTGACGGTCAAAGGGAAAGACATCTTTGTAACACCGTCCCATGGCAGCATCGACATATTCTTCGGCACGATCCCGACATCGTGGATGACTGCTGACGGACAACATGGCGCGTCGTTTGACACACTCTTGTCCATGTTTTTGTAGCGAGTGAGGACCTATTCGCTGCAATTCCGTAAAAAAGTTGCAGTCGGACGACAAATTTTCGGCCCGAATTTCGGTGCATGCCAAATGAATGCAATTGTGTTGGGGATCCATCTTGGTGCGACACGTATCGACGGCGTGAATGAGTTCATGAATGATGGTACGATGAGCTTGTCCTTCATCGGCCAAATGTTGTTGACACAAGAAAATTTCGGGTACTTTTTTGGTGTCCGCCTCGTTGTTTTTTGTGGTGGTGGTATTCATTTGATCCATGAGGGCATCTTGTGCGGCTTGATCATTCTTGGCGGATCGTCCAATTTTTTGCAGGGTCTGTGAAAAATAGTTACTGCAGGCAGCGGTCAAAGAAGAAGCCTTGGGCAACGTCTTTTCTTCTAGATGATGATGATGGCTGCCGGTTTGTGGAATGGCAGATTGAGTGGCATCCAGCGGTGCCATTGTTGTATTTGTTGTTGGTTTGGTGGCTGCCGTTGTGTCTACTTTGGTTTCCGACAACAAATGAAATGCTCCCAGGGCTTTCAGGTAACCACAATCGGTACAACGAATGAGTCCTGCAGGTGGAGTGCAACCCATTTTATCGAGTTGTTGAATCAAAAATTGAATTCGTCGATTGCTTTTGAGTCCATTGTCCACGTACTTGTCACAATTGGCCTTGTATTTGGCTTGCTGTTGCTGCTGCTCATCGGCATTGGTATCGGCTGTTGCGGATTTCGTCGCCATTTTACAAATACAAATTTTGAGGGATCAAAGATTGTATCTTTCGCCGTCACACACCAACAATAGTAAGACCTGAACTTTGCTTCGTTCGTTTTTTCTTGTTGGATCTTTCGGCAGCCACGTAAACGATTTATTAGGTCAAGGAGATCAGCTGTTACTGCGACCGGTCCGTGTGAGCTGTCGTCGTCGTTATGTTTGGGCACTCACTGTTGCTGCAACAGTTGCTGACAGACAGGCTCCGAATCTTGTCTCGTTGTAGGATACTGTTAGCTCGTACATGTACGGTACTAATCTGTTCACTTGGGGTTGATGTTGCTTGAGCCAGAGTGTTGAATGTTTGTTGCTTGCTTGACCAGGTACTACAGTACCAGGTAGCTAACTACTAGTAGCTAGCTTGATCATATCAGGGCCAAGAATTTGAGTGAGTCCCGTCGATTCGATTGGTCGCGATGAAACTTTTCGCCGGGTGGATTGTTTCAACCTATGTAAAGAAGGACGGCGGTCAAACCGCTTCTTTTACCTTGTGTAAGAAGCCGGTGATAAGGAAGGACGGTTCGGGTTGCCCCAGCGATTCTTTTCCTACTAGGGGGATGGCAGACGCCGGTTATAAGGAAGGACGGTGGTGGTCAAAACCGTTGTCGTAGGGGCAGTTTGAGTGTTAAGGAAAACCAGGTTGCTGGGGGTGGTTTAAGAACTTTTGGGACGAATCCTGGCGACTCGGACTAATACTTAAACCCCGTGGCTCGCACCGTCTCAAAGTGGGGCTCAAGGTTCTTATGACCGTCAGGGAGATGAGGTTCACAATTCAGGCTTCTTTTCTCTCGAGTTTTTTGCTACGGCGTACGTACTACAGTATTAGGTTGAAGACGAAGAGGAGATTCAAAACGGCAAAGCAACTTAGCTAGCTAGTAGCTAGCTCTAGGTACGCTGATACCACCACTAACTTGTCCAGTATTGATCAGGTTCGGTTTCAAACACAGGTTAAGGACATGGATTGGAAGCCAAAAACCGCCAAGACGATGAGAGAGTCAGGGCGAATAGCTCTCGGTCGGGCGGATGCCAGACGAGGGGGCAAAAGGAAAGGTTGATTTAATTATTTGGGACATCGATCACCGCAAGGCAGTACCAGCCCCCCGGCAGATGTGCAGTAAAACAGAATGCTGACAGTGACTTAGAACTTGTTGACAATCACACGAGTGCATTCTTCATCTGATTAATGGCTAGGGCCCCCATCACATGAATTTTCTCACCGTGGTTTCTGGGACACAGCGGCTTCTTTATCTACGGTGTGAAGAACTTTGAACTGGCGAGACAAAACTACAACCAGTTCGGTTTCAGCCTTTTTGCCGGCATAATACATACTCGGCAAGCGAATATTAGCATCCCAATGCTCATACTCGTCATAGAGAACTTTTCGGCTACTGAAGAAGCGTCAGTCGGAGTACATCACTGTGTCACCGTTCAATGTATTGTAGTGTAGCGGCAAATGGAGCTGCCCCATTAATTATTCATGCTCAGGCGAGAATTATTACTCAATATCTGACCGTAAGTACTGTAGGAGCTACCTAGCCTAGCCTACCTAGTACAGTACTCTTCGGAGTAGCATTCGTTGTAATTACAGTAACGTAACAGTGAAATTTACGCGGAAGTGAAGATGTTGAACAATATCGGGGTATTGTGATTTTTTGACGGAACCAAAAATCATGCTAACTCGATTTCTGAGAACTATTTGCTACTGTACAGATTCTTATTGTCGTTTCTTGTATTCGGAACTCGGAGTAACACAAGGTCTTCAACGTACTGTACATAATGGCCTTAATGGGGCAGTTGTCTTTCTTAGTTCTGATCTTCTCGGCGGAGGAAAGAATGACTTTTGGACCAGAGTCACTCAGAAAAAGCTACCAGATAAGAACCCTACTACTGTAACAACTTCTTAACACTGAAGAAGAACCCTCCAAATTTCCCCAAGAAGTTGCATGGACAAAGCGCTGAGCGTTATCCGTACACCCATCTTCTCAATTGGGGGAATAGAAATGTAATGCCTCATTTATCACTAAATAAATAAAATAATGCTCTTCTTATTCAATCGAATCCTAAGAAAAACCAGTCATGGTTAAGAAAACTCCAATTAACAGGGGTTGAGTCATCAGTCACTTCCACGAAGACTGTTACTTAAACCCAGGTTTCCCAAATCTTTCGGAGATCAAGCGAAGGGTTCTTTTCTATGAACTCTTGACATCTACTAGTACCCGTCGTCGCCCTTCAAGGATCGCCATGAAATCGAAACCATTATGTGCTCTTGTTATGTTTCGGGGATCTCTCTTCATACTCTCGGTCTATCGGGCTCACAAAACAATTTTAAAGCTTTCCACATCCTCTAAAAAGCAAAATATAAAAAATTAAAATTCTATCATGCAGACCCCACAAGACTCTCACAGTGCTGCTCTCGCAATGGAGCTCAGCAATCAAGGAGTTCAACTGCTTCAGGCCGGGAAGTACGGTGAAGCTGTCAATGTTTTCTCTGATGTTTTGGCCTTTGTCAAGGCGCTGCTGAATGGACAAGAACAGGATACTTCCATGTCAAATTCCAGGCCGCCGGCTCCCTTTTGCACCTTCTTGATCAACCATCAAAGCCTACACGGGTCACCTGAAGGTGCACTGTTCCTCTTCGCAAACCCAATCGTTGTCAACTGCCAACGAGCGGGGAGTGTTGCCTTTCAAGATCTGGTCCGAATGTCGATCATTTCCTTGTACAACCTGGCGCTCACGTACCACATGGCGGCTGCACAGGCACAGCAACCAGCCAAGATGCTCCGCAAGGCACTTTCCTTTTATGAGCTGGCCCATAAGCTCCAGACACCTGATGACGACGAACTGGGTGTGTTGCTCACAATGGCCATTGTGAACAACACAGGTCATGTTCACGGTGTCGTTGGAAATGGCACCAAGGCAAAGCAGTGTTTTCAATACCTTCTCTCTACGATCATGTACTTGACAGAAGGCGGCGAAGCCGATGATATCCCTCAACTGGAAGGATTCGTTCGCAACGTCCAAAACTCCGTCCTCAAGCAACCCTCGGCACCTGCAGCCTAAGTCTGCCTATTATCAGAAGAATGCTGATCCCATCGATCATCCCCGCCACCACGAAGCCCTCGCCTTCCGTTCTTGACGGAACATGGCAAGAGAGCAAGGCAAATCGCACAAGCAAGCGGATGAAGCAAGGGGCTCAACAGGGAAGCAACGCCCAGCCTTTATCCGCTCCTGATAAACGCAGACACTCACTCTGACCAAGTGAACGCTCTAGCATCTCCAATGAATGCTAATGGGCCCGTGCTCGTGTACAAAGCTCTGAGACAGAATAACGTCTCTTTCACACTTTCAGTTTATAACTATATAATACATTTTTGCGCTCAAACTACCATTCCTTCTTACTACTAGTAGAGCTATTGTCTTAGTATCTACAGGCCGCTACTAGTAACGTAAGCTCACATAACCTTCAGTTCTGCCTTTAGCTGTTTACATTCAGTTCGATACCCAACTTGGCAGCAACGCTCGTGGGTGCTAGTATCTTCATTGTCCTCGCTACGTAGAGAGCCACAAACCTCGCCCCTCACCTTGTTGCTCTCTGGTTTCAAGATCCTACTCTAGTAGTACCTATTACGGTAGCTCCTAGTAGTACTACTAGCTAGCTAGCTAGCCAAAAGGTTCCTTCGGTTTTTTCTTTCGCGAGACGTACTTGAGTTGGCTACGAGCTACGATTAGATAAGTACTAGCCATGTTATTGGTATTACCCGGTGTAGGAGGAGGACATGATGAGGAGTCTTTATGGCAGAAAAGAAGCCTGTGCGCCGGGGCATATTGTAATTCATTCCATCGCTGTTGCAGTGCGGAACGAAGTGGTTGACCAACGACATGCTGTTCAGTTTCTAAGCAGCAGATACCGGTTCAGTTGCTAGCTTCCTCACGCTAAGACTGCTTACAGTAGCTTGCTTACAGCGGCAGTTCATTGCTCACATGGTTTGTAGCAAGAAGACGATGCAGGTTGCTGGCGTATTCTTAGCCTGCATATCTTACTTGCTGGTCAGTCATCCTCGTGTGGGTATTCCTTCGTATTCGATCATGTAAAGCGTCAATGTGTTTGTCCCCCACCGCAGAAAGAGACTCTCGATGGCCACATCATAGAGAGAGATGACTTCGATTGCTGATAATACTCGCTAGCAACCCAAAGTAGACCAATCCCATAGCACAGAAGAGAACCGAAATCGTAGTTTGCTTGCTACTGTAGTAGTAGACGAAATACGAATTAGTATCACTTTTGGGCTAGTGCCACTTTGGCTTCTTTTCAGTGGTCCGTAAGAGCAAAATGTTCATGATTTCTTTTCCTCCATCCCAAACTAACTTCTCATCGAAACACATTTGAAAGAATCTAAAGAGAGAGATATTGTTGCTGCCCCCGACCTCGTTGAACTTGAACTCCAAGGCAATTAAATTATTGAGCGTAGTTTTTATACGGTGAGACATGCACTTCAGGAGAAGGTCAGGGCGACACACAAAAAGGGAAACAGGAAGTAGTGTACGGTACACGCTCGCTCATGAATGCCTGACAGACGGACGGGCGGAGATTTTTTATAACGCACATTGGCTCAAAAATTGTCGTGGACAAGGACGGCGGACACCCTTTTTTTCCCGCCCAGATTAATTTTATTCGAAATAATCGAAGGAGCCGGTGAAAGCAACAATGCTGGAAGCAACTACTAGTTAAGTACTGTACCAGGTAGCATTACCAAAGCTAAGTACTAGTATTACTAAACTGTTCGGTACGACCGGAAGGGACCATATACTTGTACTACTGTACAGTACATGCAGGACAATCATAACAGACAGGCAAACACTAGCTAGACTGACTACGTCGCCATTAGCACCCGGTCTCGAATGGTCATAACGAAGCTGCGGCACTAGTAGCATTGATACGCGCACGAACAAATATGAACCGCTTCGTCAACCCCTACAACATTGTCCAAGAGTCAAAGCGCCACAGGAAAGATACTCCTTGCTGTTCCAATTGTGGAGCTGTAGCCTGCCGTTCTCGGCGAAGCAACAATAATATAAAGGTTACTCTCTTTCGTTGCGCCGGCTGCGGCGGGCCATTTTACTGCAGCAAAAATTGCGCGCTCGTTGCCTGGGAGGCCCACCACAGTTCGAATTGTAATCTTGGCTGTAGCAAATCAGAAGTGACAATGTGGCGTTAACAAGCTGTGCCAGCTCATAGTTTAAATTCAAAAACTAGAGCCACTATTTGAACACTACTAGCTAGTAGCACTGGTACCACTTACTAATAATTACTAGCTAAAAAGGGACCATGTGCTACCTTTTTTCCGAGACCTATTTTTGTGCTGGGACCTATTTTTGCGAAGAGTTACAATTTCTAATTTTTAGGCCAAAGATAGGTTCAAGGCAAAGATAGTAACCCCCCTTTTGAATTCGTTCAAATCGAAAATGACTCTCGACTCTATTATAGCCGATCTTGCTGCCTTGGTGAAGGAAAAGGGCTGTGGTCCCATTTTGATTCGCTTGAGTTGGCACGACGCTGGTGTCTACAAGGAGGGCGCGGGTGGATGCCCCAACGCTGTCATGAGGTTGACTGATGCCGGTGAGGGTGCCTTTGGAGCTAACGCCGGTCTTCCTGATGTTGCCGTTGGACTGTTGAAGCCTATCGCAGACAGGTACGTTCCCGAGAAAATCAGCAATGCAGATTTGTGGGCCCTCGCCGCCAATGTGGCAACCGAAGCCATGGGTGGTCCTGCCATCAAGACTCGCTTTGGACGTGTTGATGCTACTACATCCTCGGAAAGTGTCGAGGGACAAGCAGGGCGCCTTCCTGATGGCGACAAGGAAATTAATCACTTGCGGGAGATCTTCCATCCCAAGGGTTTTACTGACAAGGATATTGTCGCCCTCAGTGGTGCTCACACGGTTGGACATTGTCACTTGGACCGTTCGGGCTTTGACGGCCCCTGGACTGCTGAACCCCTGAAGTTTGACAACACTTATTTCAAGGACTTGTTGGAGAAGATCTACGAGGAAGAGAAGACAACCAAAGGATGTCCTCAGCTGCGCCACAAGGAATCCGGTACTATGATGTTGATTTCCGATATGGCGCTTCTCAAGGATCCTGCCTTTAAGACGCACGTCGAGACCTACGCAAAGGACCAAGATGCATTTTTTAAGGACTACGTCACAGCCTGGACCAAGTTGCAAGAGCTTGGATGCAAGGATTTGCGGGATGAGTTGTAAATGGAGAAATGAGTTGAAATATCGAACCCCTAATTAGTGTTGTTGGTGCTCCTGTTGCAACCTAGTAGGTCAAATTTGTTACACACTCAAGAAATGATTTGTACTACAGCATCAATTTACGTTTGTCGTTGGTGCAAAAAGTGATTCACCTTCTAAGCAATTGACTGTTTCTCATAACAGTAACAGATCGGGGAGAATAAAGGCTCCCAAAATAGAAATGTTATTATCTCAAAGATTAGTACATTAAAAGAAAACTATGCTAGCAAGATCAAGATACTGTCTCAAAAGGAACTTGTTGACACTCTATGTGGAGCAGCCACCCCTCAGTGCCCGTAGGATGAAGTTGAGCATGTCATGACAGTAGTTGATTGGAATAGGAACAGATGAAAACAGAAGGAAGAATAAAATAATGATCAAATCAGAATTATCAGTGTTCATGAGTAGATGTGCGTATTAATATATAAGAAAGGACACAGATTGATCTCTTTTGGAATCAATGTCGGGACAGGTTAAAAAGGAGGGCGCAATACACAGAATTGCCCATTAAGGTTATGGTTCACGACTCAACCTGGGGAATCATTTACATGGGATTTGTAAAACTAGTTCCCAAAATCCTAATATCAGGGACGATTTCACTCACGAGGACCTAGAGGTGAGCGATGTTTCGCACAAATGACGGACTGGATCAGTTAGGTATTGGATCCGTGGGACTGGAACGCTGGTATTCCAACACACTCTTGTCGCCGTTGATGATAGGAGGCAAAACCTTGTCTTGTATCGGCTGCATTACGGACGACAGACAGACCCGCAGCGCCACCCGGACGTGCCTAACCAACACGCCGAGAGACGCC
>ENA-ORBV01006576-ORBV01006576.1-microbial-mat-metagenome-genome-assembly--contig:-NODE-6576-length-20415-cov-5.835235_pt1 | contig 20415 bp, 15 predicted proteins | sample MGYA00237777_ERZ505514 | MGnify/ENA primary metagenome ERZ505514 (study PRJEB26160, sample SAMN06269048) | microbial mat metagenome | isolation source: Oligotrophic lake microbial mat | place... | reverse complement strand
CGGAGATGTGTATAAGAGACAGAGTCATTGAACGGATGGCGCGCGAGCGAAGAGCCGGGGACGTTCCGCGTGCAGGAAGGGGTTATCGTCGTGAAGGGCCCGCGTTCTCACCTATATTACGTCGGTCCGGTGCAGCAGCATGACTTCAAGAACTTCGAGCTGACGCTTGAGGTGATGACGTTTCCCAGCTCGAACTCCGGAGTTTATTTCCACACCGCATGGCAGGAGACCGGATTTCCTCAAAAGGGATACGAGGTTCAGGTGAACAATTCCCACAAGGACCCCAGTCGCACCGGCGGACTATGGGGCCTTCAAAACAACTTGGAGAATGTCGCCGTGGACGGCCAATGGTTCACGCTCACGATCAAGGTTGACGGGAAGCGTGTGGTCACAAAGGTCGATAATAAGATCGTCGCCGACTACACTGAAGGGGGAAAAACCGTGAGCAATCCCCGCGTGGCCCACCGGCGAATAGGCAGTGGTACGTTCGCACTCCAAGGCCACGATCCCGGGAGTGAAGCTCATTTTCGCAACATCCGGGTGCGTATCCTGCCGTGAATGAAACGGTCTCAGGTCCACTCCTCAGTATATGAAATTGATAAACACTTCAGCAAAACCCGCCCGCTGCCAGGGATTTCCTCCTACCAAAGTCCCCTTCGTGTCGTAGTCCAAGTTCATCTCTAACGCCGCCCTTAATCCTCGCCCACCATGCCAAAAGTAAAACATATCGCGATTTTCGAGTTCAAGTCGAGCTGCACGCCCCAAGACCGTGAAATTTTCTGGAAGGCAATTAAGGATCTCCCGAAACAGATTCCCGGTATTCTCGAATTTTCCAGCGGTCCCAACATTAGCTCGGAAGGCCTGAACCAGGGATTCACGAACAGCTTCCTCATGACGTTCGAAAGCGAGCAGGCTCGCGACAACTACCTGCCACACCCCATCCATCAGGCCGCCGTCGAGGTTGTGCTTCCGATGCTCGAACGGATCATCATCATCGATCACGCTGCCTGAACGCAAACCCGCTCTGCAGGCCAAGTCGCCGATGAGGGCGGATCGAGCCGCCTCGATCCGGCCAGTGTGGCATAGGGGCCCGCAGCGGGCGCCGATAGGGCACGTTCAGCCGCCGCAAAACCCATCACACGCAAGACAATCTCAAAAAACATGCCGACCATCGCCGTCCTCGGAACATTCGACACTAAGGGTCACGAACTCGCATTCCTTGCCGATGCCATCCGGCGAGAAGGCCTGGCTGTCCTTTCGATCGACGTAGGCAGCCTCGACGCGCCGAGCGTGAGTGCGGACGTTTCCCGAACCGACGTCCTCGCGAACTCGCAGGAGGACTGGAAAAGCGTTCTCGCGAGAAAAGACCGCGGCGAGTGCGTGGCGCTGATGGCCCGCGCCGGGGCGCGTCATCTGTCGCGTCTCGTCGCCGAGGGCAAAGTCGGCGGGGTGATCTCGCTGGGAGGCAGCGGCGGCACCGCCATCGCGACCTCCGCCATGCGCTCGCTTCCGATCGGGTTTCCCAAGGTGATGGTGTCCACCGTGGCAAGTGGCAATACCGCGGCGTATGTCGGGACCGTAGACATTGTCATGATCCCGGCAATTGTCGACGTCGCCGGTATCAACCGCGTTTCCCGCGTAATTTTCGAGAATGCGGCGGGCGCGATTTGCGGCATGGTGAAGGCGGCCGAACAGCGCCGGCTCAATTCCCCGGCGGGCAAGCCGATCGTCGTCGCGAGCATGTTTGGCAACACCACCGCCTGCGTGAACGAGGCCCGGCGGATTGTCGAGGAAGCGGGCTACGAGGTGCTGGTGTTTCACGCGACCGGCTCGGGCGGACGCGCGATGGAATCCCTGATCGAGAGCGGCATGGTTGCGGGGGTGCTCGACATCACCACGACCGAGTGGGCCGATGAGCTGGTGGGCGGCGTCCTGACCGCCGGGCCGCAACGACTCGACGCCGCGGCGAAAGCGAAGGTGCCCAGCATCGTCGTGCCGGGATGCCTCGACATGGTGAATTTCGGCGAGCCGGCCACCATCCCCGAGAAATTCAAGGGTCGGAACTTCTACCATCATAATCCGCAAATTACTCTCATGCGCACCACGGCCGCCGAATGCGTGGAGCTCGGTCGTATTCTTGCCGACAAGGTGAATCAGTACAAGGCTCCCACTACCGTGCTGATCCCGCGAAGGGCCATCAGCATCATCAGCGCTCCGGGCCAGGCTTTTCATGATCCCGCCGCAGACGCCGCTCTCTTCGAAAGCATCAAGTCAAATCTCAAAAAGTCCGTGCCTTTGATCGAGATAGAGGCCGACATTAACGATCCCTCCTTCGCCCGCAGGTGCTCAGAAACGCTTCTTAGCCTCATGAAGGCTGCGGGCGCAGGAGAAGCCGCTTAGGATATCGTCACCGGATACGTTGCAGCTGCGGCCTAGCACGGCCCGCGCCCACGATCACCCTCGCAGCCATCACCGAAAAACGAATACAAACCTAACGACGCTTTTCTTTGCATGAAACCTTCTGCCCTTCATTTTTTAGCGATCATGTCGCTCTTCTTGCCGGCGCTTGCCACGGCAGCTACAGCGGGAGGCTCGCATTCCGCAAAACCCAATATACTCTTCATCGCCATAGACGATCTGAACGACTGGGTCGGCGTCATGAAGGGCCACCCACAAGCGCGGACGCCGAACATCGACCGGCTGGCGCGGGGAGGCACCTTGTTCACCAATGCCCATTGCCAGGCCCCCGTATGCGGGGCGTCCCGGGCATCGCTCCTGATGGGAATGCTTCCGTCAACCAACGGCATATATTTACTGATCGACGACCTCGACTTGAAGAAGTCCAACGCTGCAGCCGCTCGTGCGGTCTTCCTGCAGGACCATCTCAAAAACAACGGGTACGGAACTTACGGGGTGGGGAAGATATTTCACAACGGCGACAAAGCAGGCGTACACGACGACTTCGGCGGTCACGCCAGCTTCGGACCGTACTCACCGACACGTTTCAAATATGACCCCACTTGGTTCGGTCGCCCCGCCATTACTTCCACGGACTGGGGCGCTTACCCGGAAAGGGATGATCTGATGCCCGATTTTCACGTGACCGAATACGCAATCGCACAGTTGGGAAGGAAGCACGACAAACCCTTCTTCCTGGCCGCCGGTTTCAATCGCCCCCACACCCCGTGGTATGTTCCGCAAAAGTGGTTCGATTTGTTTCCGCTCGAGAGCATCATCACTCCGCCCTTCCTGCCTTCGGACATGGATGACATTCCTGCCATGGGCCGGCGCGTCAATGCAGTGAACGCGACCCCGACCACGGATTGGGCCATCGAAACCGGGGAATGGAAGGCGATCGTCCAAGCATACCTCGCCTGCATTGCCTTTGTCGATCATCATGTCGGCCGCGTGCTCGATGCCTTGGAAAAGAGCCCTTACCGCGACAACACCCTCGTGATTCTCTGGTCGGATCACGGCTACCATATCGGCGAAAAAAACCGTTTCGCGAAGCAGTCGCTATGGGAACGTTCCACCAAGGTGCCGCTCATTTTCTCCGGCCCGGGCATTCCCGCGAATCAGGAATGCTCCAAGCCGGTGAATCTCTTGGATATCTATTCCACCATCGTCGACTACTGTGGCCTCGACCGACCGGAGCCACTCGAAGGCCGGAGCCTGCGGCCGCTGATCGAGAATCCCTCCCGGGAGTGGCCCCATGCCGCGATCAGCTTCTGGGGCGAGCGCAATGTGGCGGTCTTCAGCGAACACCACCACTACATCGTGTACGAAGACGGCTCGGAGGAGTTCTATGACCTGCGCGAGGATCCGAATGAGTGGAAGAACCTCGCGGGTGAGGCAAAATACAAGCCGTTGATGGCGGAGCACCGGCGGCACGTGCCGATTACGAGCGCACCCATGTCCCGCTATAACAAGCTTGGGTGGAACGACTATTGGATTGAGAAAGAAAAAGCCGCCCGGGAAGCACCTTGACCATGCTCTGTAACGTATCGCCCAATGCCTGTTAATCTCTTCACAAGCAAACGCGCCGTTTCCGCGCTCCTCTGGTTCAGTACGACGATGGCCGCGAGCTGTCTAGCAGCGGAGGCTGGAAATTCCGCTTTCGCGCAGGCTCGTGGCAACGGGATGCTGGCAAACGAAGCCTATGTGCGGAGCCTGAGGCTCACGAAGGCCTGGCTGGAGGCGCGCGATCCGGTATCGGGCCTCATTCCCTCCCGGCTCAAGGGCGAGATCAAGACCGACCGGACCGATGTTTGGGAGCCGCACAACGCGGGCGCCGACAATTATTCGTTCATGACACTCACCGCCTGGCTGCTCGACCGGCCGCTTTTCGAAAACGAGATGACGTCGATCCTTCGGGTGGAACGGAAGCTCACGTCGCGGTTTCATTCCCTGCCCGACAATTACTCGTTCTCGAAGCGGGGCTTTCAGCACGACGAGCCCGACAACTCCCGCATCCTCTTTGCCGCCGCCGAATACATAAAAGACGGCTTGCTTCCCCTCGCCGAATACATGGGTCGGTCCCCTTGGACCGAGCGCATGCTCGGGATGCTCGATGACATCCCGCGCATATCCAGGGTATCGCGAGGCTCGCAGATGGAGCAGTACCGGGCGGTGGATGCCGAGATCAACGGTAACATGCTGCAAACCCTTTCGCGCAATTATTGGATGACCGGCGACCAACGATATCTCGACTGGGCGACGGAGATCGGCGACCACTATCTATTAGGGGGGGAAGATCTTCGTAAAGCGGGATACATTCGGCTGCGCGACCACGGATGCGAGATTATCGCCGGGCTCAGCGAATTGTATGTGACTCTTCATTTTTCAAACCGCGCAAAAAAAGAGCTCTATAAGCCGGCGCTGCACGGCCTTCTCGACGATATCCTCGCCGTCGGCCGGAACCGCCACGGCTTGTTCTACGACGCCATCAATCTGCGTGACCGCTCGGTGGTCGAGACCCGGATCGCGGATACTTGGGGATATATTTTCGACGCCTACTATGCCGTGCATCTCGTCGACACGAAGGCCCCCTACGTCGAGGCGATCACCAAGGCACTGGGGTCATTGAACCCCCACTATCGCAATCATGATTGGGAGAACGGAAGCCACGACGGATATGCAGATTCCATCGAAAGCGCCCTCAATATGATCAACCGCATCCCCTCGCCCGACGCGGAAAAGTGGATCGACAGCGAGATCAAGGTCATGTGGGCGATGCAGCGGGACAACGGGATCGTGGAGGGCTGGTGGGGCGACGGAAATTTCTCGCGAACCAACATCATGTACGGCCTGTGGAAAACTCAGGGCGCCCACGCGATTCCATGGCGGGAGGACCTGATGATCGGCGCGACCCGCGAGAACGAGGTACTGCGGCTGGTCATGAAATCGGATTCCGCGTGGGAGGGCCGACTCCTGCTCGACCGGCCTCGCCATCGAGATTTCCTCAAACTTCCTATCGACTACACCCGCATCAATCAATTCCCGGAATGGTTCACGGCTGAAACAGACAAAACCTACACCGTGTCATTTTCCGGAACAGGAGAACCGAAGGCATACAGCGGGCGGCAGCTCATCTCAGGTATCCCGATAAAGCTCACAGCGGGCCGAGAGCTGCTGATTACGGTGACACCGCGTTAGCCACACCCCTTACACCATCGGATATCGCCGCGAGCTAGGCGGTGGCGGACGGCGCGGGCCGGATGCTGGGGCCTTCGATCCAAGCGGGAGGCACTAGGATCTGTTTCGGAACCTCGGGGATCCCGCGCTCATTCTGCATGAGCTGCGTCGCGACCAGATCTACCGCGGCGGCCGCAACATAAGAGCGGCGATGGTGAATTCCAGCGAAACCTTGCATGCGCTCATTCCAGTCGTGAACGACCAGCCCGACGTCGTCGGGAATGCGCATCTGCATACGTTCGGTCAGCCACTCCGGCACGTAAGTGTGAAAGGAAATGATCGCTTCGGGCTGGTACTTTTTCATCCAAGCGCAGAAAGCCTCGGCCCCGTGAGCAGGATTGTTTTCCGGAAAGAACAGGAGCGGCACACGGTTGCGCGCGGGAATGCGCTGCTGATAGTGGAGGAATGCACCCGAGTAGGTGTGATCGGCGCGAGCATCGATCCACTGCGTGATGGCGATTCCAATGCGTCGGTAACCACGCCGGCTGAGCTCCTCGGTCGCACGCAGAATCCCCTGGGTCATATTGGTGCTCGCTCGATGCAAGGCCGGGGTCTGCAAACCGTAACCAAAGGTAGCCGCCGCAAAAAGGGAATAGTCGAGTTGCGCTCCAATTTCGCGAGAGGATTGCGGCGAAACGATAAGACCTTCTACGTTCCGGGCGTGGAGGATCGAATTCAACCTGGAGGGAGTCATCCCCCCGCGTCCGAGAAAAAACTCCTCCACAAGATAGCCATGCCGTTGTGCGCGCTGACGAATGTCGTCGGTGGACACGTACTGATAGGCAGGATCGTGAAGATCATCCTCAAGAATATCGTCCCGCACCACCCCGATCATTGACCGCAACGTTCGCCGTTTCGTGCCGCGCACGATCGCCATCAACCGCGATATCAGCGGATCGGGCTGGTAGCCGATCTTCTTTGCGGCGAGGAGCACCTTGTCGCGGGTTTCTTTGGACACGTGCGGCGAGTTCCGAAACACGCGCGAGACAGTCATCGGGGACACTCGCGCAGCGGCCGCAACTTTATTGAGGCTTTGAAGTCGGGGAGCGCCATCCATGGGAGTCTATCACAAGGCCCCCTCCCCGATTGGCAATTCTCTTCTGTTATCATATCACCCCGTTCTCCTTGCGCGGCATGATTCACGCTGACATGGGACATGGACTCCACCGATACGCGATGCCCGCTCACCTCACCTTGCAAAGCCGAGCCCGCGCAGCAGGATCCTCGTCGCCCTACGAGTCCTCTCTTGGTGGGAATTCGCAGTCGCCACGGACTATTCTTGAGCAGATCGAGCGGTGCGGCGTGGTCGCTGTGCTGGTAATCGACAACCTGAGCCATGCCGTGCCGACCGCACGCGCATTGCTCAAAGGAGGTGTCAACGTGATGGAGCTGACGCTTCGAACACCGTGTGCAATCGATGCCTTGCGCCAGATCCGCGCGGAAGTGCCGGGAATGCTCGCGGGCATCGGGACCGTTCTGGAACCGCGTCAGATCCAAGAAATCACCGAAGCAGGCGCGGCGTTTGCGGTCGCGCCTGGCACCAATCCCCGCGTAATCTCGGCCGCGCGTGCGCTCGGACTGCCATTCATACCGGGTATCGCCACTCCCTCGGATATCGAAGCAGCCGTAGAATTAGGCTGCAGGGAGCTCAAGTTTTTCCCCGCCGAGCCTTCTGGTGGGCTCGGCTACCTGAAGAATGTATCAGCTCCGTATGCCCATCTCGGGATTCGCTTTTTGCCGTTGGGGGGACTCTCCCCTGAGAATCTGCGCATCTACATGAACGAACCAATGATTCTTGCTGCGGGCGGATCGTGGCTTGCCACCCGTCAGATGATTCAAGCGGAAGCGTGGGGAACGATCCGTGCCAACGCCGCCGAGGCACGAAGGATCATTGATTCAGCGCGAAAATCGAACAACGAGGATTCACGCCTGCCGTTGTCCGTCAAGCTGTCCGGCAAGCCCCTCAAAGACAGAGTTGCTGCAAAAGGCCCGGGATGCCGTGGAGCATAGAGCCGAACACTATGATCGTTACTTTTGGAGAGGTCATGGGGCGCTTGGCGCCCCCTGGGTTCAGGAGATTCCGCCAGGATCTGCCAGGCCCGGTGAACATCACCTTCGCAGGAGCGGAGGCAAATGTAGCCGCCTCTGTCGCAATGCTGGGTGGAGAGGCGCGCTTCGTCACCGCGCTCCCTCGACATGCAATTGCAGATGCGTGTGTGGATCAGTTAAGAGGCCTCGGGATCGACACGCGTCATATCCTCCGCACGGATGAAGGTCGGTTCGGGCTCTTCTTTCTTGAGGTCGGAGCAAACCAGCGCCCGAGCCAGGTCGTTTACGATCGCGAAGGTGCCTCGCTTGCGTTGATCCCGGGCGACCGCTATCCTTGGCCGGTGATCTTCGAGGGCGCGCGATGGTTTCATGTGTCGGGCATCACCCCGGCGGTATCGCGCCTCGCTTCAGAAGCAACCTTGATGGCGGTGCAGGCGGCGAAAATCGCCGGGCTTATTGTGTCCTGTGATCTCAATTTCCGGAAGAAGCTTTGGACGTGGGATCCACAGAAAAAGCCAAAGGAGCTCGCAGAAGCCACGATGCGAAAACTGCTCGGATTTGTCGACGTGGTGCTCGCTAACGAAGAAGATTGCGGGGAAGTACTGCAGATCGGCGCCGACGGCACCAATGTACATACCGGCAAGCTGGAGATCGACCGGTACCACGAAGTCGCACGGCAGGTCGCAAGGCAGTTCCCCCATCTGGGGACGATCGCCTTCACTCTTCGAGAAAGCCTTTCGGCCACCCATAACAACTGGGGGGCGATGCTGTATGAGACCAAGCATGACCGCGCCCATTTCGCCCCGCAGGCAGAGGGTCGGTACGAGCCCTATCAGATCAAAAGCATTGTGGACCGAGTAGGCGCGGGCGACGCCTTCGCTGGCGGTCTGATCTATGCACTCACCCATCCGGAGCTGAGCGAACCCTCCACGGCGGTCCGCTTCGCTACTGCGGCCTCTTGTCTCGCCCATTCAATTGAGGGAGACTTCAATTTTTCCTCTCGCACCGAAGTCGAAGCGCTGATGAACGGCTCCGCCTCGGGACGGGTGGTGCGCTGAATGAACTTCGCGGATTCATTGGAAGTGCAACGCATGAGAACGCGATCCTCTCTCACGACGCGCTGGGGCAAGGGACAGGTTTTGGTCGCGCTTGCCTGCGCAACCGCGGTCACGGCACCAGTTGCGGTCAGCGCCCAAGAAAGCGCCACTGCCGCGCGCTTGCTGTCGGTCGAGGAGGGCTGGCGTTTCATGACAAAGGACGTGTCCGCGGCGAGGCAACTGGCCTACGACGATCAAACCTGGCCTCATACCCGGATCCCGCACAACGGCCAAGGGCTGACGGACGACGGCGTTTTTTCCCGCGCTGCACGTCCATTGTGGCTGCGCAACACCGTGGATCTCCCGGCGCTTGCGCCGGGAGATCGCGTTTTGTTGCAAGTGACGAGAACGGGAGGAATCGAATGCTGGCTCAACGGAGAAGACGCCGGGCGGACAGCGTCAGATGAGTGGACGTTTCTGAAAGACGTCACCCCACTCGTTCGTCCGGGGCGCAACGTGATCGCGCTGCGCACAATGCTCCCCGGGATCCAAGGATATGTCCGCCTGCATGTGTTGCCCCCGATTCATCTTGAGCCCCGTGGCCTACGGATCGATATGCCTCAGTGGACCGGCGGGCCGGCCAGCGTTCGTGTGCGAACACAGGTGGAGAATCACTCCGACTCGCCTCGCACTGTTCGGCTCCGAGCCACCGTTTTCGATCCGGCAGGACGCCAACTTGTAGAATTGGACTCCACCCCTTTGTTCGTACCTGCCGGCGCGGCCGTGCCAGTAACCCTCAGCTCGGCTCCCATCTCCCACCCACCGCTTTGGTCACCCGAAACCCCACAACTGTGCAAAACCAAGGTCGAGCTGCTCGAGGATCAGCAGCCCGTGCATCAGCAGACAGCTGATTTTGGATTTCGGTGGCACCGCTTCGAACCGGAGGGGCCGTTTACGTTGAACGGTAAGCGTTATCCAATTCGTGGTGTTGTCTACGTGGAGCCGGCGGAACGACGGTTCCCGGACCGGGAAAGCCTGTGGAACTACGAGATTGATCTGCTGAAGGGAATGGGGGTGAACTTCGTGCGAACCTCTCGATCCATTGACCAGAGCTTCTTCGAGGCCTGTGATCGCGCAGGCCTCATGGTCACGGCGCCCATCCACTACCTGGCCCCGGAAAAAACCCGCGCCGGGGATGTGGAGAATCTCCTGCACGAGGCTTACAACCATCCGTCGCTTATCGCGTGGAATATCAACGGCGAAGGCAAAGATGCGGCTTCGGCGAAGGCGCTTTCCCTCACTACGCAGCAGGTGCGCGCAGGCGACTCCACGCGATCGGTGCTTTGTTGCGAACTCGGATGGCGGAGCCCCGGCACGGTGGGCCTGGTAGACGCAGACGTCGCAGGACAAGGCAACTATACGGGTTGGTACGAGGGTACACTTGAGCACATCGGTCCTTATATGGACGACTATCGGGACCTGCTGCGCGAGCGCTATGGGCGCGCCCTGCCAATCCTCGTCTCGAACTTTGGCGCTGCGGGCGTCGCCACCCTCCATACCGACGCACCTCGAAGAAACGATTATTCGCATGAATACCACACGGCATTCAACGAGCGTTTCTACACCGAGATCGAAAATCGTCCCTGGCTTTCGGGAGGATTCATCTTCTGCTGGCGCGATCTCAATTCCGAACAACCTATTCCGCGCCACACGTGGAAGGGCATGCTCGATCTGAATGACCGAAAGAAGGACGCTTACTTTTTTTATCAGAGTCGCTGGACGGAAAAGCCGATGGTGCACATCGCCCAACAGAGTTGGACGTCACGCGAGGCTTGGCCGAGCGGAGGAGAGCTGCCGATTATTGTCTACAGCAATGGAGAGCAGGTGGAGTTGTTCCATGACGGCAGATCCCTCGGCATTCGGAAAGAGAAAGATAACCGGTTCGAGTGGTCGGTGCGATTTCAGGCCGGGCAAAATGAGTTTCGCGCCGTGGCCCGGCAGGGCTCTATCCAGGTAGAAGACTCTTATGGGGTGGCCATCCAGTTTCGGCCCCCAGCCGTCGAAACACGGCTGTTTTCCCGGGGTTCGGCGCCGGTAAAATTAGAGCGCGTCCTGGCGTGGAACGATGTTCCCGGCGTGGACGACTACACGGTCTGGTCAGGCCCGGAGGCAGATTTCGCGATTTCTCAGGGGGTTCTCGTGACCACCACCCGAAGTAGTTCGGTGACGCTCGGTCCGACCGAGGGACATCCCTTCTACAAGGTAGTTGCGTCCTTCCAAGGTGTCGCCGGCCCCGCCTCGACAGCGGTCGGGCTGCGGCTTGGCAGCCTCCGGTGGAAGTTCACCAACGACGGCTGGCTGCTGTCCTCACCCGCCATCGCTGATCTCAATGGAGACGGCACCGTGGAATTCGTGATCGGATCATATGACGGAAAGGTGTATGCGGTCCGTGCCGACGGAACGGAGCTGTGGTCATTCGACTTGGTCGACCCGGTGATCGCGTCCCCTGCCGTGGCGGCTTTAAGGCGCGGGGAGGCGCCCTCCTTGGTTGTAAATTCGACGAAAGCCCTGTACGTGCTGTCGAACGATGGCGCGCTGAAATGGAGGCGGGACGGCATTCGACAGTTTGATCGCAGCGTACGCTCGCCAACTTTGGCGGATCTGGACGGCGACGGGACTCTCGAGATCATCGTCGGGACTGATACCGGGAAGCTCCTGGTTTTCGATGCAGACGGCCGCCTCCGCTGGGAATACTCGACCGCCGGACCCCAAAACCGCGGATTAAATCCCACGACCTGCCTGGTGGTTGACCGGCCTGAAGGCGCGGGGAAAGCCCTCTGCTTCGCCGCGGACAATGGTATCCTGTATTTTCTCGACGCGGACGGAAAGGAGCTATGGAAGCGTGATCTTAAGACCGCCGATAGCTCGGTCGGGCTTCCTCCCAACCATCTCACGCCGGCAGCCGGCCTGATGGATGATGCCAGACGCGTGACGATCATCGCCGGTGGCGCCTCGCTGGAGGCCGTCGCCGCAACGGGGGACGTGATCTGGCAGCGCAACGACCTCACCGGTTTTCCGCAGATCTCGAATCTCTTCGGCGACGGAAATCGTCAGGTGGTCGTCTCCGCGTGGCGAACCCTCCACGTACTGGACCGGAATGGTCAGGATATCTGGAAGCACACGCTGCCCCATCCGCGAGACTACTTTCTCCAACCTCCCGCAAGCGCGGATCTGGACGAGGATGGCGAGCCCGACCTCGTGATGGGCACGCGGGCCACGAATCTCCTGGCGATGTCGAGCCGGGGGAAACTCCTATGGTCGTTCAAGTGCGAGGACGAACTCACCGGAACCCCAGCGGTGGCGGACATCGACCAGGATGGCATCGTGGATGTGGTGTTCGGCGGCCGTGATGGATCGCTCTATGTCGTGAGCGCCGGGAAAGCCCCGCCTTACGCGCAGGAGACCCGAGCATACCGCTGGGACAATGCACGGACCGGGGCATATACGCCGCCCACCGCTTCTATTTCCCGTCGTCTAGAGTCTCCCAGAATGGATCGCTACTTTACGGATGTGCCGTATGGATCGGATGCTCTTCAGAAGATGGACGTGTATCTTCCCACAGGGATGCGTCCAACAGGCGTGTTGATCGAATTGCACGGCGGCGGCTGGCGCCGCGGTCACAAGGGTCATCTGGAGCTATACAGCGGTCTTATTGAAAAAGTCCTGGAATCGGGCATCGCCGTGGTTTCAGCGAACTACCGCCTGACCCCGCGGTCGATCTGGCCGGCTCAGGTGGAGGATGCTGCCCGCGTGATCCAGTTTGTGCGTTCGAAGGCCAGCGAATGGAACCTTGATCCCGAACGGGTCGCCCTTATTGGCGGATCCGCCGGCGCCCATCTGTCTCTGTGGGTAGGTCTTCATGACGACTTGGCAGACCCGCAGAGCGACGATCCGGTCCAGCGTCAATCCACACGCGTTAGCGGCATCGTTGATTGCTGGGCTCCGACCGATCTTACACGCGCAGAACTTGTAGGACGTGCGCGAGAGGCAATTCCGCAGCTCTTGGGCACTACTCCGGAGGAATGGGGAACTCCGCGCTTCGCCGCTCTCCTACGCGAAGCCTCGCCCATTTCGTTCGTGAGCGCAGATGATCCACCCGTGTTGATCGTTCATACAGAACCCCTGAAAGAACTGCCGGCCGAGCCGGACTGGAAAACGCCTGATGTGCATTCGATTCTTTACGGGCAGTTGCTGGAGCAGAGGATCAAGTCGGTTGGTGGGCAGGCGGAATTGATCTCCCAACCCGCCGGGAGTGCGGCATCGGCCTGGGTGGAACGGGCGTTGGCTTTCGTAAGCGACGTGATGAAATGAACGTTGCACTGACTTCCTGGGGGTTTTATCAAACCGAAATCGTCATTGGCTCCGGATTTACCCTCCAAGAAATCAAGCTGGCCATTCCACCTACAGTTCTGCGCTCATGAAACGGCAGTGCCTTTCCTTTCTGTTCGTGGGTGTGGTGCTCGGTGCATTGCTCACCACGGCGGCATTCGTCGGAATATTGCGCGCACGCTCGGCGCATGAAGGTGCTAGCCTCGTTTTGAAACTCGCCCACGTGCAGGATCGGTCACACCCGGTTCACGCTGCGATGGTGTTCATGGCTCAGCGCGTTGCCGGGCTGTCCAGCGGGACGGTAGAGATTCAGATTTTTCCCAACGGACAGCTGGGCTCCGAGTCCGAATGCATCGAGCAAATCCAACGCGGAGCCCTCGCGATCACAAAGACTAGCGCCGCAGCGATGGAGGGATTCGTGCCCGGGATGGCGGTTTTCTCTCTCCCGTATCTATTCAGAGACAACGAGCATTACTGGCAGGTGCTCAGCGGCCCGATCGGGCGGGACCTGCTCAAAGCCGGGGAATCCGTGGGAATCCACGGGCTCTGCTATTATGACGCCGGGAGCCGCAGTTTCTACACGATCGCCAAGCCGGTCCTCGACCCCTCGGACCTGCGCGGCCTGAAGATTCGGGTGATGCAGAGCCGGATCGCGATGGATATGATCACCACGATGGGCGGCGCGCCAACGCCGATACCGTTTGGGGAAATCTACACGGCGCTGCAGCAGGGAATGGTGGACGGCGCGGAAAACAATCCGCCCAGTTTCCTCGCGAGCCGTCACTACGAGGTCGCGAAATACTTCTCGCTGGACGAGCATTCGCGCGTCCCGGATGTCGTAATCTTCAGCCGGGCAATCTGGACCCGCCTCAGCCCGCAGGCGCAGGCATGGATCTCGCAGGCCGCGGAGGAGTCGGTCGCGTTTCAGCGCCAGCTCTGGCAGGAAAAGACTCAGGAGGCGCTCGATACCTTGGCGAAGACGGGCGTGACGATTGCGCGTCCCCAAACGGCAGGGTTCACGCTCGCGACGGCGCCGTTGCTCGAATCCCTGGAAGGAACGCCCATCGCCACGATGGCGAAGCGGATAAAGGCGACGAAATGAATTGCCCGATGGTACGAATCAATGCTCCCGGCGTTTCATCCGTTGCTGCCACGGCGGGCAGGAGAAGCATTGGCAATCTCTCATGAGCGCATCACCGACCGGACAACGAAGCGGGGCGATAGGCGTGGCGGTGACCTGGTTCGAGCGGCTGGTCATCGTGCTGTTCGCACTGCTTTTCGCGAATGTGATCTGGGGTGTCGTGTCGCGCTATGTTCTGGGACGCCAGAGTCCGTGGACGGAGGAGCTGGCCGTCAATCTGCTCCTGTGGGTGTCAATGCTGGGCGCGGCGCTTACCTACCGCGAGCGCGGTCATCTCGGGGTGGATTATTTGACCGAAAAGCTCTCGCCACCGGCCCGCCTGGTTGCGGCGGTCACCGCAGAGGTCGCGGTCTTGCTCTTCGGCGGCTTCGCCATGATGTACGGCGGCGGCATGCTGGTGGCGCAGACGCTTGAGGCGAACCAGGTATCGGCGGCCACGGGCTGGAAGACGGGCTATTTCTACAGCGCGGTGCCGCTCTCAGGCGTGTTTTTCGTACTCTTCGCCATTGAGCACCTGCTGAAGCTTATCCGGCCGCCGAAGCTGGAGTCGGAGCGGAAAACGGACACGTAATGATGACAGCGCCTCTCATCCTGTCCCTGGTGTTTGTCGGGCTCCTGGTGCTGAACACGCCGGTGGCGGTGTGCATCGGCCTGGCGACCGTGGCCACGATTGCGGCGCTGGGCGACGTACCGACGGGTTACCTGACGGCTCAGCGCATAGCGTCCGGCATCTCAAGCTTCTCGTTGCTCGCGATTCCATTCTTCATTCTGGCGGGCATCCTGATGGGTGAAGGCGGTATGGCGCGTCGGCTCATGGATTTCGCCTTTGCGTTAGTGGGACGGTTTCGCGGCGGGTTGGCCTATGTGAATACGCTCACGTGCATGCTGTTCGGAGCGGTTTCCGGCTCGGCCTCGGCGGCGGTTTCGTCGATTGGGGGTTTCATGATTCCTGAGATGGTGTCGAAGGGCTACAAGCGGGAGTTCGCTGTGGCGCTGACCACGGCCTCGGCAACGACGGGGCTGCTGATTCCACCCAGCAACATCATGATCGTGTACGCCGTGGTCGCGGGAAATGTCTCGGTCGTGACGCTGTTCTTCGCCGGCGTGGTGCCGGGCATCATGGTGGGCCTCGCAATCATGACCGTCAGTCTGATCGTGAACCTCCGGAGCGGTATGGAGGCGAGCGAGAAGGTTCCAATGGCACAAGTCTGGTGCGCGCTGCGGGGTGCCCTGGCCAGCGTTCTGCTGGTGGTCATCGTGCTGGGCGGAATTCTCCTTGGCATTTTTTCCGCCACGGAAGCATCCGCGATCGCGGTCGCATACGCGTTGGTTCTTGGCGTCGGCGTCTATCGCGAGGTGAAGCTCTCGGATCTGCCGCGGATCCTTCTGCGAGCGGCGAAAACAACCTCGGTGGTGATGCTGCTCGTCGGGACCAGCCAGGCGATGAGCTGGGTGCTCGCCTACGAGAACATCCCGCAGTCGGTGAGCAACGCGTTGCTCTCGATTTCGTCGGATCCCTGGACCATTCTGCTGCTGATCAACGTGCTCCTGCTGTTGGTCGGGACGGTCATGGACATGACGCCTGCGGTACTGATTTTCACGCCAATGCTTCTGCCCGTCGTGACGGGGTTCGGGATGGATCCGACGCACTTCGGCATCATGATGATCGCCAACCTCTGCATCGGACTCTGCACGCCTCCGGTGGGCACCTGCCTCTTCGTCGGATGCAGCATCGGCGGCACGACCATTGCGCGGACAACGATCCCGACCATCCCCTATGTCTTCGCTATGCTTGTCGCGTTGATACTGATCACGTACTTCCCGACCTTCTCCCTATGGCTGCCTCGATTGCTGGATCTATAGCTGGCGTGGCGACAGCACCGCTGTCGCCGAGGTGCTGCTTTTCGCGTCTTGCGATCGTCGGCCTGAACCGCCTCGTTTTCGGTACCACGATCCTTTTCCTTCCGGCGGACGCGGCCGCAGGGCATGGAACGATGACGGTCAGCGTAATCGACGTTGACACCGGTAGACCCGTTTACGGACGCGTGATGTTCAACGGGCCTTTCGCGGATGACGCGATCATCGCTGCAGGACAGAAGCCGTTCAAGGTGGGCGACGGACTGGCCTGGGTGGTGCCGGAAAGGCTTTCGCTGACGGTGCCTGCGGGTGAAATCAGGGTGACGGTGGAGCGGGGAACCGAATACGAGGCCGTGACGCAGACCTTTACTTTGGAAAAAGGGGAGCATGTCGAACGGGAGTTCCGCATGAAGCGATGGGTCCACATGGCGGCGCGCGGATGGTTTTCCGGAGAGACGCACATCCATTTTCCCCCGGATGAAGTGCGGGACCAGATCCGCGCGGAAGATCTGAATGTCGGCACGACGATCGCCTCCTGGGTTTCCGCGGCGGATCACGCGGAAGAGAGCCCGTCGATCGATCACATCCGCGTCATCGACGAACACACGACCTATAGTATCAACGACATGGAAATCGAGCGCTTCCCGATCCATCTCTATGAAGCCCCGATGTACCTGGTGAACCTCAGACGCCAGGTTCACCTGAACGCCCCCACGCCGGCGTGGCCGCTGAACCTGGAATACGCGCGGCGCGCGCGTGCCGAGGGCGGCATTGTCTGCGCGCACAGCGCCGCCTGGGACGATGTCGCCGTGACGGTCGCGTTCGGCGAGATGGACGCCATTGGGCTGGCGAACAATTTCTTTGGGTATGCCTATTCGTACACGAGAACGAGCAGGTATGGAAACGCGGACGATCTTGAGGAGTTTGGCGACTCGCCGGAAGGCACCTATCGCATGGTGTTGGGAAAATACTACAAGCTGCTCAACTGCGGCTTTCGGCTACCAGTGTCCGCGGGAACAGCGGCCGGCGTGAAACCCAATCCTACCGGATTCAATCGCGCCTATGTCCGATTGGACGTTCCCCTCACCTACTCCGCCTACATGAATGGCTTCAAGACCGGGCGAAGTTTCGCAACCAATGGGCCCATGATTTTTCTCGATGTGCAAGGAGTCGGACCCGGAGAGGAACTCAGGATACTAGACGGCGACACCCGGATCGAAGTCACCGTAACGGTATTTTCCGCTCAGCCGCTCGCGCGTCTGAATCTTGTTCACAACGGACGGGCAATCAACGTGGTGGATCTGAAGCACGTTGCGTCCGGCGAGGAGTGGACTTGGACCGGAACGATTGAGCTCGACGATCACTCAGGGTGGCTTGCCGCACATGTGGAAAGCGCCCAGGAGCTGATTCGCTTCGCGCACACCAGCCCAATCTGGATCGAGCATCCGAAGCGGTGGGTGTCAGAACGAGACGCGGCGTATTTTTCAAAATGGATCCGGCATCGCATCACCGAGCTGCCCCGTGATTCAGGCTTTCTTGAAGAGGCGCATCGGGAGGAAGTTGCCCAGGCCTTGCTAAAAGCCGCGGAAGTTTATGACCGCCTCATCGACGATCCGCAGCCTCCTCGATAAAGACGGCGGTCGCTGGGCTGGAACCCGGGATTGCCTCGTCCCGACTTCGTACTCAAAATAGCAGAATCTATTATTCAAATACCGATTGCGCCTGGCTCATGAAAAACTCACGCACCGCCATCCTTTCCCGCCTACGTCGTCAAGTCGCTGCCGGACGTCCGATCATCGGCGGCGGTGCCGGCACCGGAATCTCCGCAAAGTTCGAGGAGGAGGGAGGCATCGATCTGATCGTCATCTACAACAGCGGCCGCTTTCGCATGGCGGGCCGCGGATCGCTGGCGGGCTGCATGCCGTATGGCGACGCAAACGCGATCGTCATGGAAATGGCCGGCGAAGTACTCACGGTGGTCAGGAAGGTGCCCGTGCTCGCCGGAGTGTGCGGGACCGATCCGTTTCGGGATATGGGCCGGTTCTTGCGCACGGTCAAGGAGACTGGATTCGCTGGCGTGCAAAATTTCCCGACCGTGGGACTCTGCGACGGACTCTTCCGCGCAAATTTGGAGGAGACTGGCATGGGGTTTGATAAAGAGGTCGAAATGATCCGACTTGCCCGGAAGATGGATCTGCTCACGACCCCGTATGCGTTCAACGAGGACGAGGCCAAGGAGATGGCGAAGGCTGGCGCTGACATACTTGTGGCCCATCTCGGACTGACGACCAGCGGAAGCATAGGCGCAAAAAGCGGAACAAAGATCGAAGAAGCGCCCGCGCGTACACAGGCCATCGCGGATGCCGCAAGGAAGGTGAAAAAGGACATCCTCATCTTGGTTCACGGGGGCCCGGTGGCTATGCCGGAAGACGCCCAGTATGTCCTTGGCCGCACCCGCGGCGTGCACGGCTTCTACGGTGCCTCCAGCATGGAGCGACTGCCGGTCGAAATCGCAATCAAGCGGCAAATCCAAGCGTTCAAGAATGTACGGTTCGCCAACTCACGTGTTTAACCAATCGCGAAGCCGGGGGATGGATTCCCTCCGCCAATGCCGCCGCGGCCGGACGCGCTGTCGCTTCTCTTAGCCCAATTATGGCCAAGGCATCAGCCCGATCTAACCAGGGAGGTAAAACGAAGGTTAGTGCGCGCGTTCTATGCAAGCGACCGGCTAACTAGAACGAGAGCATTGTAGTAATCCGGAAGTTGGTGGGCGCCGCTTTCCCAAAGAGTCCTGAACCGATATAATAGCGTTCGTCGAATACATTGATCACGTCCAGACTGATGCTAAAATCCTGTTTTCTAACCTTTGTCTGATACGATGCGCCCAAGTCCACGCGCATCCAGGGATCCAAGGTGTACGTGGTTCGACCGGTGGCAGGCGTGATCTGCCCGATGCGCCGGCCGTTCGCAATCACCAGCCCTGACAGCGTCAGCCCTTGGAGATCGCCCGACCGGAAAGGTGCATACTTCACCTTGATCGCTCCGTTGTGCCGGGGAACGCCGAGGAGTTCCGTTCCCTCAAGCGCCGGCGAAGCCACATTGCTCAACACCTTTCCTTTGACATAGCCGTACGTCATGAACACGGAGAGCGATTGCGAGAATTGCGCGACCGATTCGAACTCGACGCCTCGCGACTCCTCCTCGCCGCTCTGCAGCACAAACCCGGTATTCCCGAGATCCGGGCGCGTGATATTGAAGCGAGTCAGGTGGAAAGCGGTGGCATTGAACGACAGCCGGTTGTCCAGCCACGTCGTGCGGACGCCCAAGTCGACACCCCTGCCCGATTCCGGATCGACAGGAAGATCCGGAAAGCGGACCCCGGCCCCCGGCGGCATGAACGACTCGCTATAGGTTCCATAGAAGGTGACCCGATCCATTAGCTGAAAGGAGATGCCCCCGTTGGTCGTAACGGCGTCAAATTTCGCCCGGGCGGATGCCGGCGGACGATCCTTGCGATACTTGTCAGATTCCTCTTTGCGGAGACCGGCCATGAGGTGAAGGCGTCCGCCCATCGTGGACGTCTGCCCTAGCACATTCACTGCGCGTCTCACCTCCCGGCTGTCCTCCGAACGATTCAGAAGCGGGAAGATGAAGTCGGTGTCTTTGTTTCCGATAAAGTAGTCGGGAACGTTGACATTGAAGGGAGCGTTCAATCGCGAATCGATGCGAATCTGGTCCTTGTAGAAATCCTGCTGTTCCAGGCTGAGGATCAGGGTATTCTTGAACCATTCCGTCTCCGGGCGCCAGATCAGGTCGGACTGATACGCCCAGAAGCTGCGGCTGTCGCGGTCCCAGGTGCCGTCCCGGCGATTGAGGGTGTTGCCGAGGAGCGTGTTGGCCGCATTGAGGAACGTGAAAGTAAATACAGGACGAAGATCCTCCTTATAGTTGTCTTGATACGCGGCAATCGCGCGGAGCGAGACTTTGTCCGAGAACTTGTGCTGCAGCTCCACGTGTACCTGGGTGGACTTGCGATCGACGTCACTGGTTGGACCGTAGATATTGAAGGACCATGGCAGCACGCCCGCTTCGCCGGCCAACGCCGTCTGACCGAAGATGAAGCTGTCGTTGCTTCCCGGGTTCGTGTCCTGGATGGAATACTCCAAGCCGGCTTCGATCTGTCTCTTATACACATCTCCGAGCCCACGAGACTAAGGCGAATCTCGTATGCCGTCTTCTGCTTGAAAA
>ENA-ORBV01006574-ORBV01006574.1-microbial-mat-metagenome-genome-assembly--contig:-NODE-6574-length-20419-cov-4.928621_pt1 | contig 20419 bp, 15 predicted proteins | sample MGYA00237777_ERZ505514 | MGnify/ENA primary metagenome ERZ505514 (study PRJEB26160, sample SAMN06269048) | microbial mat metagenome | isolation source: Oligotrophic lake microbial mat | place... | reverse complement strand
CCCTACCCCTGTTGCCATGGTTTTTCTCCTTGGTTGACGAACAAGACTATGCGGGCAACCCCGCCAACAGCAGACCTTGCTCCATGCGGGCAAGGTGGCCTGAACCGCGAAGCGGGTACCAGGCCGTGAACGCGGAAACCCGAAACGTCGGATCGACGGAAAGCAGGTCGCCGGCCGTTCGGCGTGCTGCGTCGATATCGCCCGACATCGCCAGCGCGGCGACCAGTGTCCGGTGGCAAGGCACGAAACGCGGGTTGGCTCGTTGCGACTTGCGCAGCCAGGCAATGGCCTGGTCATCGCGCCCAGCGATGAACTCGGCGATGCCGGCAACCGTCCAGTACATGAAATTGAGTGGGTCGAACGGGCTCAGCCGCCAGGCGTTGCGCAGCCGTTCCAGGGCGTCGTCGGGATGGCCCAGGTAACACTGCGTCGGTGCACTCATGCCCCAGGCGAAGGCGCTGTTCTCGTTGAGCAGGATGGCGCGATCGAAACCATCGGCTGCGACCTCGGGGCTTTTATGCAGATAGGCCTGCACGTGCGCAGCGACGGCCAGGCAGAAGGCGTCGTCAGGGTCGAGCTGGACTCCCGTCATGGCCGCACGAACGCCGAGGATCCGGTCGCGTTCGATGTTGACGGAGCGGCCTTCGCCAGCAGCAAGGTTATACCACCAGGCCAGCCAGGCGTGTGCCTGGGCATAGGAAGGGTCGATCTCGATCGCCATGCGCAGGCTCTCGCCAGCGGCCTCGAACTTCCCGTCTTCAAAGGCATAGAGGAACGGCAGGGCGCGCAGCACGCAATCGTACGCATCCAGGCTTTCGGTTGGTTTTTGCAGCGCCCGGGCCGATTCCACCTGCAACAGCTTGGGTTCGAGCTTGCCGACGATGCCGGCTGCGATCTGGTCCTGGAACAGGAAGATGTCTTCGTCCGTGCCGTCGAATTTGTCCGACAACACCGTGCCCAGTGTGGTTGCATCGACCAGATCACAGGTGATGCGCAGGCGTGGCGCGCTGCGCCGGACGCTGCCTTGCAGCAGGTACCGCACGCCGAGTTCGTCGGCCACCTGGCGCAGGTCGCCGGGGGCATCGCGGTAGCGCAACGTGGAGTTGCGAGCGATGACAAACAACGAATGGCTGCGTGACAAGGCGTTGATGATGTCCTCGGTGATACCTTCACCAAAATAGGCATCTCCCGCGTCGCCTCCGAGCGTGCGAAACGGCAACACGGCGATGGCCGGTCGCGAGCCCCAGGATCGGCTCGGCTGCGCGGCGCGACCGGCCGGTGATCCGGCGGCGCCCGATTGCACCCGGTAGACGTGGATCTTGCGGCTGATGTGTTTGAACTGCTGCTCGCCCAGGTCGACGAAGCTGACGGCGGATTTGTTGCGCACCAGTTCGCGCACATTGTGGGTCGCCACGATCTCGCCGACACCGGCGGCCTGGTGGATGCGCGCGGCAATGTTGACGCCGTCGCCGATGAGTTTGCCATCGTCGACGATCACATCCTCGACATTGACACCAATACGCAGCTTCAGGGCTTCATGGGTGGTGTTGCCACCAAGCTCGGCAGCACCTCGCTGCACATCAATGGCCCAGTTCACCGCCGCCACCGCACTGCCGAACTCGATCAGCATGGCATCGCCCTGGATCTCGAGCAGTCTGCCGTCATATGCCTGGATCAGCGGCTCGATGACCTGTGAACGCAGATGCTTCCATGCGTGCAAGGTCGCGGTATCGTTCTGGCCAATCTGCAGCGACCAGCCGGCAACATCGGCAAACGCTACGGCGGCTAACCTGCGCTTGAAGTTCGACGTATGTTCCATGAGCGTGAAGCGTAGTGGATGGGCTGGAGCCTCGATTTGTTCGCGGACTTGGTTGCTTGTCAACGAACGAGAGAGCCATTATTGCGCTTTGAAACGCGACTGTGTGACGATCGCGCACCACGCCTCCCATCGAAGAAGCAGCTTTGGGGACCATCGTGGCTGAGTCACCCCCTGGATGGGGGAGGGTTCCTACAATCACCTGATGAATCCTGTGTCGACTGCATTCCAACCGGCCACCGGCCCGCTGCTGAACAGCCTGAACCCCGAACAACGCGCCGCCGTCACCCTGCCCGCCGAACACGCCCTGATCCTGGCCGGGGCCGGCTCGGGCAAGACGCGGGTGCTGACCACACGCATCGCCTGGCTGTTGCAGACCAGTCAGGTGTCGCCGGCCGGCGTGCTGGCTGTGACCTTCACCAACAAGGCGGCCAAGGAGATGATGACGCGGCTGACCAGCCTGTTGCCGGTCAATGTGCGCGGCATGTGGATCGGCACCTTCCACGGGCTGTGCAACCGTTTCCTGCGCGCACATTACAAGCTGGCCAACCTGCCGCAGGCGTTCCAGATCCTGGACACGCAGGACCAGCTCTCGGCGATCAAGCGGCTGGTCAAGCAGTACAACATCGACGATGAGCGTTTCCCGCCCAAGCAGCTGGCGTGGTTCATCGCCGGCTGCAAGGAAGACGGCCTGCGGCCCAACATGGTGGATGCGCGCGACGCCGACACGCGCAAGAAGGTCGAGATCTACCAGCTCTACGAGGAGCAGTGCCAGCGCGAGGGCGTGGTCGACTTCGGCGAGCTGATGCTGCGCAGTTTCGAATTGCTGCGTGACAACGACCCGATCCGCGAACACTACCAGCGGCGCTTTCGCCACATCCTGATCGACGAATTTCAGGACACCAACCGGCTGCAATATGCCTGGATCAAGATGCTGGCCGGCGCCAGCGGCAATGCCACGATGGCCGGCGATCCGGGCTTCCGTCCCACCGGTTGCGTGCTGGCGGTGGGCGATGACGACCAGAGCATCTACGCGTTTCGCGGCGCGCGGGTCGGCAACATGGCCGACTTCGTGCGCGAATTCCGCGTCGCGCACCAGATCAAACTCGAGCAGAATTACCGCAGCTACAGCAACATCCTGGACAGCGCCAATGCGTTGATCAGCCACAACAACAAGCGCCTGGGCAAGAACCTGCGTACCGACCGGGGGCCGGGCGAACCGGTGCGGGTGGTCGAGTCACCCAGCGATCTGGCCGAGGCGCAGTGGATGGTCGAGGAGATGCGCCATCTGGTGCAGGGCGGCATGGAGCGCAAGGAGATCGCGGTGCTCTATCGCAGCAATGCGCAAAGCCGGGTCATCGAGACGGCTTTGTTCAACGCCGGCATGCCGTACCGCGTCTATGGCGGTTTGCGCTTTTTCGAGCGCGCCGAGATCAAGCATGCGCTGGCCTACCTGCGCTTGCTGGAGAACCCCGGCGACGACACGAGTTTCCTGCGTGTCGTCAACTTCCCGCCGCGCGGCATCGGCGCACGCAGCCTGGAGCAGTTGCAGGACGCGGCCCGCGGCCTGGGCAAGTCGTTGCACGATGCAACGGCGGCGGTGTCGGGCAAAGCCGGTGCCAACCTGGGCAACTTTGTGGCCCGCATCGACGTGTTGCGCGAACAGACGCGGGGCATGTCGCTGCGCGAGATCATCGAACTGGTGCTCGAGCGCAGCTCTCTGGTCGAACACTACAAGACCGAACGCGAGGGCGCCGACCGGATCGAAAACCTGGAGGAACTGGTCAACGCGGCCGAGAGTTTTGTCACCCAGGAAGGTTTCGGGCGCGATGCCGTGGCCTTGCCGGTCGACGAACTGGCGCCCGCGCCCGATGCGGAAACCGGCGAGACCTTGTCGCCGCTGGCGGCGTTCCTGACCCACGCGGCGCTCGAGTCGGGTGACAACCAGGCCCAGGCCGGGCAGGACGCCGTGCAGTTGATGTCGGTGCACGCCAGCAAGGGCCTGGAGTTCGACTGTGTCTTCATCACCGGCATGGAGGAGGGCCTGTTCCCGCATGAAAACTCCATGAGTGACCACGATGGGCTGGAGGAGGAACGCCGGCTGATGTACGTGGCGATCACCCGGGCACGCCAGCGCCTGTACCTGAGCCATTCGCAGACCCGCATGTTGCATGGGCAGACCCGCTACAACATGCGCAGCCGTTTCTTCGACGAATTGCCCGAGGCGGCGCTCAAGTGGATCACGCCCAAACGGGCTGGCTTCGGCGAGTTTGCAGCCATGGCGGCCGGCGGCGGGGCGCCCTTTGGCAGGAGTCCGTTTGGCATGGCGGGCAGTTCCATTGCGCCGCACCAGGAAGCTGTGCCGGCGCAGCGGGCTTCGGCCGGCGGCCACGGATTGCGGGTCAAGATGAAGGTGTTCCACGCCAAGTTCGGCGAAGGTACGGTATTGGTGCTCGAGGGCGCGGGCGACGATGCGCGCGCGCAGATCAACTTTCCGCGCCATGGGGTCAAATGGCTGGCCCTGTCGGTGGCCAAACTCACGCCGGTTCCCTGAGATCTTGCAAGGCATCCCTGACGCTACCGTCAGCGCCGGATGACCCGGCACGGCGGTGGAACCGAAATGCCCTGGGTCAAGTCACAATAACTTTGATGACAAGGAATACGCATATGAAGATTGGAAACTGGGCCGGTCTCGTACTGGCGACCGCCATTGCAGCTTTCGGAGCGGCCCGGGCCGCCGACACCGGCCCCATTGCCGTGCAAAAACCGAGCGTCGGTGAGCGCATGGATGTCGCCCGCCTGGCGATCGCGAACAAGGACTGGAAGAAGGCGCTGGCCGAACTCGGCATCGCGGTACGCGAAGAGCCGCGCAATGCAGACATCCACAATCTGCTCGGATACAGCTACCGCAAGCAAGCCAACCCGAACCTGTCCAAGGCCTTCGAGCACTACAACACCGCGATCCGGCTCGACGCCCGTCACAAGGGCGCGCATGAATACATCGGGGAGGCCTACCTGATGGACAAGAAGCCGCAGGAAGCCGAGAAACACCTTGCCGCGCTGGAGAAGATCTGCGGCAACACGTCGTGTGAGGAATACGCCGACCTGGCCCGGGCCATCGCCCAATACAAGGCGAACAAATGAAAGCACACCCGGCCGCCGGGTGAGTTGGATCAGCTGCGCGGCACAACCGCGGGGTGGGCCTGCCCGGGCTTGTCTTCCATATAGCCGCGACCGTCTTTGATCCCCTTCTTGCCCATCACCTGCCAGGCAGTGCGCTGGCCGACCAGGCGCGCCAGCACCTCGAGTTCCTCGTCCGCGTGGTTGATGGCGCCGGCGGGTGTCAGCATCCGGCCCGCGCGCGGCTGGACCTCGGCCCAGAACGACTGGTGGTAGTTGGTCTGGCTGGTGAGCGAATCGAAACCTGCCGCGATGTCGACCGTGCCATAACAGTTGCAGAAATAGCTGCGTCCGCTGTCCTTGCTCGAGACCTCGGTGTAGACACCGGTGCCACGGATGCCGGCGGTCAATGTGGGCGTGACGACCTGGCGCCTGTCGCCGCGGCCCCAGACGCTGACGACCGCTCCCGCCAGCAGACGCAGAATGCTGACGGCGAACAGCGAGTCACCCCGTTCGACCGACATCTGCGTGTTCTCGCGCACCTTGAACGAGGCGTTGCCGACCACGAACACCAGGGTCGAACCGGGGCCGGTCGCGATCTGGTCGCCGGTCTGGATCGTCTGTTGCGGCAGCAGGCGCTGGCCATTGAGCAACGCATCGCCCTGCATCTCGACGATATTGCTGCGCGCCTGGGCCCGTGCGGCGCCCACGCCGCCCAAGGCGGTCCACGCGGCAGCGGCAGACAGGAAGCTGCGGCGTTGGTACCACAGGATTTCCGCTTCGCTGCGCGTTGTCAAGGTATGTCTGCTCATGTCCGATCCTTTCTGTGTTTGTCCGCAGCCGGCTTCAGCGCAAAGGTGGTTGGTGCCGTTCAGGGCTGCGGTTCGGCAGCGGTTCCGGTTGCGTCCGGGCTGGCCTGGAAACAGTCCCGGAACGTGAAATAGGTGGAGGTGAAAAACATCGCGGCAACCAGCATCGTACCGGGCATCAGGATCAGACCGGCGACTTGCGGACTGCCCAGCAAGCTGGCCAGCAGCGAGATGACCAGCACGACCAGCACGAGCAGGGCCAGCCATGCGAGCCCGAACACCGTGAATGCCCAGAAGTTGCGCAGGCAGGCCACCAGGCTGAAAAATACGCTCTTCATGGGTGGAACCTGGTGCCAGTGCACCAGTGCCGGTGCATGCCAGAACATCAGCGACAGCGGCAACTGCAGCACCATGAAGGCCAGCATGGCGCTCTGGGTCGAAGGATCCTGCGCCATCTCCAGCGTCGGCATCTTTCCGGCAATGTATTGCTGTGCAAACTGGCCACCGTCGAACAGCGCAGTTGCCCCCATGACAACCCAGAAACCGACGCCGTACAGCAGTCCGAGCATCAGCATCGAACGCAGCTGCGCGCGCCCGGCGCGAAATGCGCTGAGGAACACCACCGGCATCGGAAACTTGCCACCGGACGCCTCCTTGCTGGCGGCCATCAAGCCCAGCGTGCAGGCCGGAAGAAGCGCCAGCGCCAGCGCCAGGCCAATGACCGGGATCATGCCGGCCAGCGACATCACGGCCAGGAACATGAAGAACAGGCCGGACAAGGCCAGCGGCTGACGAAAAAAGGTCTGGATGCCCAGCTTGACCCAGGCGATACCAGTACGGGCGGGAACGAGTTGGAGTTTCATGGTGCAGCAGTGCCGGCTATCCTGATGTGCGGTGCGCGACCGCGTCGTGTCAAACCACCATTGTCAGCCATGGCATCGGGCCGCCTTGGCGGCTGGCATCGAACCGGATACCTCACCGGGTCAGCGGCTCGGGTAGTTGCGGTTTCTCGACGCGCTGGCGCAATACCCGCTCGAAGTGGGTCGGGTCGTGCGGTTTGAGCATCGACGCCTGCCGCGGCAGGTACAGATCCCACAGGCGCGAGATCCAGAAACGCAGCGCTCCGGCTCTGGCCAGCGCTGGCAGCAGCCGGCGTTCGGGCCCGGTCAAAGGGCGCACTGCGTTGTAGGCGGCCAGCAGCCTGGCGCTGCGGGTCGCGTCGGCAATACCCGTGTCTAGATCGATGCACCAGTCGTTGAGTGCCACGGCGATGTCGAACAACCAGGTGTCGACGCCGGCGAAATAGAAGTCGAAAAAGCCGCTCAAACGCGGTGGCTGCGGCCCGTTGGATGGCTGCTCGTCGGCGTGGAACAAGACGTTGTCACGGAACAGGTCGGCGTGGATGGCGCCACGCGGCAGGGCGGCGTAAGCCGATCCATCGGCGATGTGGTTCTGGTAGGCCAGTTCGCTGCGCAGCAGGTTGGCCTGGGGTAGATCGAGAAACGGCAGGATCACCGGTGTGGTCTGGTTCCACCACGCCAGGCCGCGCAGATTGGGCTGCACCAGAGGAAAGTCGCGACCCGCCAGGTGCATGCGTGCGAGCGTTGCTCCGACCGCGCCGCAATGCGCCGCTCCCGGCTCGAGTGCGCTCCTGCCGGGCAGGCGGTTGACCACCGTCGCCGGTTTGTCCTTGAGCGTGTGCAGGTATACGCCGTGCTGGTTCTGCGCCGGGTCCGGAACCGGAATGCCGTGTTGCGCTAGGTGCTTCATCAGCGCCAGGTAGAACGGCAATTGGTCGAAACTCAGGCGCTCGAACAGCGTCAGTACGTATTCGCCCTGGTCGGTGGTGACGAAATAATTGGTGTTTTCGATGCCGCCGGCACAGCCCTGCATCGACTGCAGTTGCCCCAGGCCAAGCTGAAGAAGCAGGTCGCTCGCCTCATGCGGCGCGACCTCCGTATAGACCGCCATGAGTCGGGGCTAAAACCCCAGCACCTTCCAGACCCGGGTGCCGCCGCCGCCCACGCTGCCGTTGCCACGCTCACCACGGGATAAATCGCGATTGGCGCTGCCCGGAATGATGTCGTACGACGGCATGCCGCCCTTGGGCGACACCACGATGCTCTGCGTCTCGCCGCCCACGCGCAACTCGTCGATGCGCGAGCCAGCGTCTTCGATCCGGATCCGCTCGATGCGCTGGTCGCGGCGTGACTCGCCGGAAGTGGCCGGGTTGTCGTTGGCGGGCGGGGTTTGGGCTGCGGACGTGGTGCTCCACGCCAGTGAGACTAAAAGCAGCAGCCCGCAGGCGAGACGGTGGTGTGACATGGCCGGATTGTAGAACCACCGCCAGTGGCCAGCGGCAGGCAAAATGCCGGGATGAGCGACACCCAAATCCCCCTGGAACCGACCCCGCCCGGCAAGACGCGCAAGCTGTTGCTGGTCGACGGATCGAGTTACCTGTACCGCGCTTTTCATGCCATGCCGGATCTGCGTGCGGTGCCGGACGACCCCACCAGCGCGCCGACCGGCGCGATCCGGGGCATGGTCAACATGTTGCAAAGCCTGCGCAAGGAGGTGCCGGCCGATTTCGTTGCCTGCGTGTTCGATGCCAGGGGCCCGACCTTCCGAGACGCGATATACCCCCAATACAAGGCCCAGCGCAGCCCCATGCCGGACGACCTGCGGGCCCAGATCGCGCCGATCCATGAGGTCGTGCGCCTGCTTGGCTGGACCGTGCTGGACGTTCCCGGTGTCGAGGCCGACGACGTGATCGGAACTCTGGCTGTCGTGGCGGCGCGCCAGGGCATCGAGGTCATTGTTTCCAGTGGCGACAAGGACCTCGCCCAGTTGGTCGACGAACACATCACCATCGTCGACACGATGAACGGCAAGCGCCGCGATCTGGCGGGTGTCCAGGCCGAGTTCGGCGTGCCGGCGCGCTTGATGGTGGACTATCAGATCCTGGTTGGCGACACGGTGGACAACGTGCCGGGCGTGGCCAAGGTCGGGCCCAAGACTGCTGCCAAGTGGTTGCAAGAATACGGCTCGCTCGACGCACTGGTGGCCAACGCAGACGCCATCAAGGGTGTGGCGGGCAAGAACCTGCGCGATGCGCTTGGCTGGTTGCCCACCGGACGCGCCTTGCTGACCGTCAAGACCAACTGCGATCTGGATGGCTGGGTTGCGGGCTTGCCATCGCTCGATGCGATATCGATCGGCACGCAGGATACCGAGGGCCTACGGGAGTTCTACCAGACCTACGGTTTCAAGGGACTGGTGCGTTCGCTGACCGACAAGGCTGCGGACCTTTCGCCCGGCGCTGGTGCTGCGCAGTCGCAGCCCGCAGACCTGGCATCGGACTCATCGGCGGCGGGTGCTGCTGTCACGCCCAGGACCGTCGCCACGCACTACGAAACCATCCTGGACTGGGAATCGCTGGAGCGCTGGATAGCGCGTTTGCAGGCGGCCGACCTGGTGGCCCTGGACACCGAAACCACGTCCCTCGACGAGATGCGGGCCGAGATCGTCGGTGTGAGCTTCAGTGTCGTGCCCGGTGAGGCGGCGTACGTGCCGCTGGCCCACAACTATCCCGGCGCGCCAGACCAATTGCCGCGCGATGCAGTGCTCGAGCGGCTAAGGCCCTGGCTGGAGGACCCAGGTCGGCACAAGCTCGGTCAACATGTCAAATACGACCGCCATGTGTTCGCGAACCACGGCATTGAGGTCGGTGGGTATGTACACGACACCATGCTGCAGAGCTACGTGCTGGAAGTCCACCGGCCGCACGGTCTGGCCAGTCTGGCCGAGCGTCACCTGGGACGTACCGGTATCCAGTACGAGGACCTGTGCGGCAAGGGCGCGCACCAGATCGGATTCGACCAGGTCGACATCGCCCGGGCCGCCGAGTATTCGTGCGAAGACTCGGATCAGACGCTGGAGGTGCACCACAGCTTATGGCCGCGCCTGCAATGCGACCCCAAGCTGTTGTTCATTTATGAACTGGAGATCGCCAGCAGCGAGACGCTGTACCGGATCGAGCGCAATGGGGTGCTGATCGACGCGCCCACGCTGGCTGCGCAGAGCCATGAGCTGGGCCAACGCATCATGCAGCTCGAAGGCGAGGCCCATGAACTGGCCGGCCAGCCGTTCAACCTGGGCAGTCCGAAGCAGATCGGCGAGATATTCTTCGGCAAGCTGGGCCTTCCGGTAGTCAAGAAGACGGCCACCGGCGCGCCCAGCACCGACGAGGAGGTGCTGGAAAAGCTGGCCGAGGACTTCCCGCTGCCGGCCAAGATACTGGAACACCGCGGACTGTCCAAGCTCAAGGGCACCTACACCGACAAACTGGCCCAGCTCGCGCTGGCACGCACGGGCCGAGTTCACACCCATTACGCGCAGGCGGTGGCGGTGACCGGGCGGCTGTCCAGCAACGATCCGAACCTGCAGAACATCCCGATCCGCACCGCCGAGGGCCGCCGCGTGCGCGAGGCCTTCGTGGCGCCCGCCGGCAGCCGCATCGCAAGCGCCGACTACAGCCAGATCGAACTGCGCATCATGGCCCACATCAGTGAAGATGCGTCTTTGCTGCGCGCGTTTGCCGATGGCATGGACGTGCACCGGGCCACTGCGGCCGAGGTGTTCGGTGTGCCGCTGGACGCGGTCAGCAGTGAACAGCGCCGGTATGCCAAGGTCATCAATTTCGGGCTGATCTATGGCATGAGTGCCTATGGCCTGGCGCGCAGCCTGGCCATCGACAACACTGCGGCCAAGAATTACATCGAACGCTATTTCCAGCGTTATCCGGGCGTCAAACGCTACATGGAGGAGACACGCGAGCAGGCCCGCGAGCGCGGATTCGTCGAAACCGTGTTCGGCCGGCGCCTGTACCTGCCGGAGATACGCTCCCCCAATGGACCGCGGCGCAGCGGGGCCGAGCGCCAGGCCATCAACGCACCGATGCAGGGCACGGCGGCAGACCTGATCAAGATGAGCATGGTCAAGGTGCAACAGGTGCTCGACGCGCAGAACCGGGCGACCAGGATGATCATGCAGGTGCACGACGAACTGGTATTCGAGGTGCCCGAGGCGGAGGTGGAATGGTTGCGCAGCGAGATTCCGCGCTTGATGGCCTCGGTCGCCCAATTGCGCGTGCCGCTGCTGGCCGAGATGGGCGTCGGTGCCAACTGGGACGAGGCGCACTGAGAACGGGGCCGGGCCGACAGCCGGGCTGTCAAGTTCAGTTCAGTTCAGTTCAGTTCAGATCGCCATGGTGCGAGCGTGGCGCATCCTTGTCGATTTCCCAGTCGGCCAGGTTGGCCACTTCGTAACGCTTACGCCCGGCCATCTTGGCACGGTACATCGCGGTATCGGCCGCGTTGACCAACGATGCCGGGTCGTGTGCTGCGCTCGGAAAAACGTGGGCGATGCCGATGCTGAACGTCACATAGCGCGCGGTGGGCGATGACGCATGCGGTATGGCAAGCCGCCCGACGCCGTCCAGGCAACGGTGCGCCAGTTCCTCGGCTTGCGACACCTCGGCTCCCGGCAGCAGAACGACGAACTCCTCGCCACCATAACGCGCGACGATTTCACCGGCCCGCCGCACACAGCCATGCAGTAGATGGGCGACCTGGCGCAGGCACTCGTCGCCCGCCACGTGGCCATAGCGGTCGTTGTACCGCTTGAAATGGTCGATGTCGACCATCAGCAGGCTCAGGCATACGCCGCTGCGCGCAGCGCGCAGCCATTCGGTGTTCAGGATCTCGTCGAAGCGGCGCCGGTTGGTGATGCCGGTCAGGCCGTCGGTCGCCGACTGGCGTGACAGTTGTTCGTTGGCCACGGTGGCCTGTTGGCGGGCGCGGAAGGTGCAGCCTGCGCCGCTGGTTCCGGCTGGGGCGAAGCCGAAGGGGAAGCCGTTTGGGTTTCAGAACAACGGGTTTGGGGAGTCGATTTACGGGTCGGGGTCATCACCTTGGGGGTGGCCGCAACAGGTGCGGCCTCGGGTGGTGGAGGATGATCGGGAGGAGTAGCGCATTGGTGGAATCCGTCGTCTCTGTTGGCAGGTTCCCGTGCAGAAGGGATGACCTTGAACGTCCCGGTACAGGCAAATGGGAGGGGAAGCACGCGAACACTACCGTCGTAGGTCCGACACGTGGATCAAGGTTTCGCCGACCCGCGTGGCGAGCGGAAGCGACGCAGCGATCGCCTTGGCGCGTCGAGACTGATCCTTGGCCTCGGAGCGACGGCCGGTCTTCCTCGAGACGAAAGCGGATGACTCCAGGATGACAACAACCATGAATCTGTGCTCAGGGCCAAGCTGTGTCTCCGTGATCGCCCGGGACCTATCCAGGGCAGCGTTTGCCGAATCCCCCAGCTTGAAATGCATCTGAATCCTTGCCAAATTCAGATAGGCGGGTATCAATTCGAAATGCCCCACCTTGAACCTTGAACCGATCCAGAGCTTTTCAGCGATGGCAGAAACTGACCCCGAGAAACTTCCATTCCTTCGGTCGTGCCACCGCACTCCTGGTCTCATCTACCTTGAGCTTGAGCTTCTCGGTTTATGCTCTCCATCACCCGCTGACCCGCCTGCTCGCTCTGCTCGCTACGAACGCAGATATTACTATCGTCCGCGCACCGAACAAAGTGATGGCCCGCGGCGCAGCCCTAATCTTTTAGAGGAAATTCCTCGGCTTGGCAACGCGAACGGAGGGGATATCTATCTATTTCCTACCTTTCTTGTCTTTCTTGTCTTTCTTGTCTACTACGATCGATTGAATCACTTTGCTCTGCTTGAGTATTCCGCCATCCAATTCAGATGCAGGAGACGCGGAAATCGTTCGCATGCCTGGGCGAAATCCAACAAAGACGGATCGCACGACATAAGATTCAAGAGTAACTTTCAGATCCCGGTTGTGCTCTTATGCAGAAATCGGATTGAAATCATCCAGCGGCTTGAATGAATCGTACATGATCAGTTGGGTCGAACAGGCACGCACCTTCTCCGCCCACTGGAAGACCCTTGTGGAAGCGATCCGACGGGCGGCTGAATTCACTCGCGGTTAGACCAAAAAGTGCCCAGCGGCCATGATCTGGCGATCGTCGACCCAGATATCGAACTTCCGACCGACGACATCGATATGCGTGCACGAATACCAATCCGCACCGGTGTGAAACCCATACGGATTCCCAAACGCGATGTGAATCCCAGGCAGCTTCTCATCCTGCAGAATGTTCCCGATCACGTCGCTGAGTCCGATGTTCGTACCAATCGCGAACTCGCCCACGCGGTCTGAATTCTCATCGCGATGACAGTATTCCCAAAACTCGGCTTCGAGCTCTTTATTCTCCGACAAACACTTCACCAACCGGTTGCCTTGAATGTCGATGGTCAGCGGAGTCTTGCCGATATCGCCATACTTCGCGCATAGATAGTCGCCAACAACACCATCGATCACAAAGCGGCCATTGACCTCTCCCGGAGTTGTGAAGATCTCGCCACCCGGCAAGTTGCCCCACTTCAAAGGCGAAATAATACCGCTAGTCTTGATCCAACGGTAATTGTGGTTCATCGTCGCCGTAATGTCCGTGCCAGCCGGGGTTGTCGCGCGGATCGTCTCCGCCGAAGCCGCGATTTCCATCACCCGCTTCGAGAGATCGTCGACTTTATTGAAGTCCGCTCGCATGCCCTCAAGCATGATGCGCGGCTCGATGTTCACCATGTGTCCATGCCGGATTTTTTGACGATTCACCACATCCGTCATTTGCATGCGAGTCTTCAACTCGTTCTGCTGCGCGTAAACAGAATAGATCGACACTTGCGAGGTCTCAAGGTCTTCGAGCACTGGCGGAGGCATGTCCACCAACGGGCGCGGAGCCAGATCCTCAAGCACGAAGCTCGAATAAGGGCATCCGAGGTCTTCTAGTTCCGCGACGATACTCGCCGCGATATCCTGGCAGGCGCGGTCGGCGATGACCGTCACTTTCTCGGTTTTTTCCACACGCAGGCAAGTATGGATGGCGTTCCGCGCGCCTTCACGATATTCCGGATTGAAGGGGAACGAGCGAAGATCCGTCGTCATGCCTTAGCCGCTCCGGATTCTTCAAACACTCCCGCCTCGGTTTCCGACACGATGTAATCGACCACTTTCTTCAAATCTCCAGTTTCTCTGAACACCTTGAGTTGCCGGTCGGCACCCGTTCCATGTTCCAGAATTCGGTGAATATAGTTGATCTCATTGCGGCTGCCTAGCTCATCGACAACATCGTCGATGAAATGCAGATACTCGTAAATCAACTCGCGGACGGGCACTTCGATTCGCTTGCCGAAATCGATCAGCTTACCGTCCAAGCCATAGCGCACCGCGCGCCACTTGTTTTCCATAATCAGCAGCCGACGATAGAGCCGGAACCCCTGATTCTGCGCGTGAAGCTTGTAGAGCTTCGCAACCGTCGCCTGAATCAACGCGGCAATCGCGATCGTTTCGTCGAGGCGCATCGGCAGATCGCAGACGCGGAACTCAAGCGTCGGGAAGAAGGGATGCGGGCGGATATCCCACCAGATCTTCTTTGCATTGTCGATGCATCCGGTCTTGACGAGCAGGTTGATGAAGCTCTCGTACTCGCCCCAACTCGGAAAGTAGTCCGGGATGTTCGTCCGCGGAAATTTATCGAACACCTTGCAGCGATACGACTTCAAACCCGTCTCATCGCCCAGCCAGAAAGGCGAATTCGTGGACAACGCCAGAATATGCGGCAGAAAATAGCGTGCCGCATTCATGATGTGGATCTGTGTCTCGCGATCCTCAATGCCAACGTGCACGTGCAATCCAAAGATCAGGTTGGCGCGCGCGACAATGCGCATATCTTCAACGATGGCTTCGTAGCGCGCATCGGGATAGATGCTTTGCTCACGCCAATCGGAAAACGGATGGGTCGCGGCCGCAGCCACCTTCAAACCGTTTTCCTTCGCAAGACTGATGATGCCGCGACGAAGGTTTCGCAACTCGGTCCGCGCCTCGCCCATGTTGGTGCACACCGCCGTGCCGACTTCGATCACCGACTGGTGCATCTCGGCTTTGACGCGTTCCTGCAAGCGTAACTGACCTTTCTGAATCAGTTCGCATTCAATGTGCGAGCGCAAATCGCGCGTCACGGGATCGATTGTCTGATATTCCTCTTCGATGCCGATTGAAAAGCTGGGGCGCATAAATTGAGTCCTCTGATAAGTTCTAGCCGTTTAGAAAAGCCGACCAGCGGTAGTCGGTAAACGCCTTCGGCTCTTCGAGCGCCTTCTCAATCGCCATCTCGGCGACCGCGTTGACGATCCACTCAAAGTTTTCCGGCCCAACCGAATAGTAATCGGCGTCGGGTGCAGGGTTGAGAAAGTCGATCGCATACGGCACGCCGTCTCGGCAGGCGAATTCGACGGTGTTCAAGTCATAGCCGAGAGCCTGGCAGATTTTAAGGCAATCGCCAACGACACGCTCATGCATTTCAGGCGAGATTGGCGGACCATTCTTCACATACCGATGATCGTGCGGCTGCCGCGGATCGTAGCGCATCACATGGACTTTCTTCTGTCCCACCACATAGCAGCGGAAGTAGTCGTCGAACTCGATCCCCTCCTGTAAAGTCATGCAGAGGTCACCCGTATCGTCGTAGGCCTTGAAGAGTTCCTCGGGCGAGGTCACCTTGTAGACGGACTTCCAACCGCCGCCGGAAAAGGGCTTTAGAAACGCCGGGAATCCGATGTATTCGAAGATTTCGTCCCAGTTCAGCGGATACTGCAGATTGCGCATCGACTGCGCCGTGGTGCCTGGCGGATAAGCCTTGTGCGGCAGCACCACCGTCTTCGGAATCGCTACGCCGATCTTCGACGCGAGCGCATAGTTGAAGAACTTGTCGTCGGCACTCCACCAGAAGGGGTTGTTGATGACAGTCGCGCCGCTGAGAACGGCGTTCTTCAAGTAAGCGCGAAAGAAAGCGATGTCATGTGAAATGCGGTCGATGATGACGGAGTATCCCGACGGATCGGCCATCTTGATACCGCCAATCTTGATGTGTTCCGCAACGACATCCGGAACATTCATGGAGTTGATCTTGTCCACCAGGGCCGGTGGAAAGGTGTTTTCCATGCCGTAAATGATGCCAATCTTCTTCATTGGAAGTGAGTCCTTTTAGATACTTGGGCTTCAGGGGGCTGCTGGATAGACGGGATCGTCTGCGGGCGAACGGAGCCCACAAACTTCTATTCTAGCTTGAGCCAGCACCGATTAAGAACTCGGGACTTGGTCTGGTATGCTGATGTGGCAGGTAACAACGAATTGACCAAACACCTCGTCCTCGCCGTCACGAGCGCCATGCTGCTCTCCGCACAATCACCCGACTACTCATCGGCCACCGCCTACGCGCGCACGTTCCAGGCGACGCTGCACCGCAACATTGAAAAATCGGCTGAAAAACTGCCCGCCGAAGCCTACGGCTTTAGACCGAGCCACGATGTTCGGACCGCTGGCGAGATGTTCGGCCACATCGCCAACGCGGAGTTCAACTACTGCGCCATTGTCGCCGGCGAACCAAATCCCAACAAGACGAGCATCGAAAAAGAGAAGAAGACCAAGGCCGAAATCGTCGAATCACTCAAGGCTGCCTTTGCGTACTGCGAAAAAGCCTACGCAGGCGTGAACGATGACAAGATCGCCAGCAAGGTCAAAGTCGGTCAGACCGAACGCAACCTGCTGGGACTCATGTGGTACAACAACAGCCATACCAACGAGCACTACGGAAACCTGGTGACGTATCTTCGAATTCGTGGAATCGTACCGCCGTCGAGCGAACGCTAGAGCCGAGTTTATTGAAGACCAGCGACACGATTTACGGTGGCGCGAGCCGTTCCTGAAACGCTTCGATCCGAACCACGCGGCCGTGTCACTCCTCCGAAGTAGGCGAGAATGTGGTGTATGCGAACAGCCGTTCTAATATTGCTTGCGCTGGCCTCACTGGTTGAGGCGCAGAAGCGCGTCATCACGCACGCCGATGTTTGGACAATGAAGCGGGTGGGGGATCCGGTAGTAAGTCCCGATGGGAAGCTTGTGGTCTTTTCGGTTACCGAGCCGGACTACGATCCCGCCAAGCAAGTCTCCGACTTATGGATGGCTCCCACTGACGGATCGGCTGCTCCGCGCAAATTGACGTTCACGCGAGGCGGCGAGAGCGGCGCAACGTTTTCGCCGGATGGCAAGTGGATGGCATTTTCCGCAAAGCGCGATGGCGACGATGCCGCGCAGATCTATATGCTGCCGCTGGCGGGAGGCGAGGCCCGACGCCTGACGTCGATTTCGACTGGTGCGGATAGCCCGCAGTTCAGTCCCGATGGAAAGTCGGTGTTGTTCGAGAGCATGGTTTATCCAGGCGCCGCGGATGACGACGCGCAGAAGAAGATCGCGGCGGAGCGCAAAGCGAGAAAGTATAACGCGCGGCAGTACGATACGTTTCCGATCCGGTTTTGGAACACCTGGCTCGATGACATGCGGGCCCATGTATTGGTGCAGGATTTGAGCGATGGCTCGAAAGCGCGCGATCTTTTGGCGGGTACCAAGCTCGACGCATCCCCGGGCTTTTTCGGGATGTTCAACGCGCTGAGCAGTGGCCAGCAGTTGAAGGCGACTTGGGCTCCCGACTCGAAGTCGGTAGTGTTTGCGGCTGTGTTGAACCGTCACGAGACGATGTATGCCGAAACAGAGACGCATCTGTTTCAAGTATCGGCGGCGGGCGGCGGGGAACCGGTGCAGTTGAGCCCCTCCGGGCAGAGCTTTTCGGATCCAAAGTTTAGTGCGGATGGAAAGGCGCTGTTTGCGACGCACCAGCGCAATGCCGTCAAGACGAAGATCTACAGCTTGACGCGATTGGCGCGTTTCGATTGGCCTGTTTCGTCAAAGCCTGCGCTCTTAGCGGAAGCTTGGGATCGCAGTGTGTCGGGATACACGATTTCGCCGGACAGTTCGATGATCGTAATCGAGGCGGAAGACGATGGTTACGACAAGCTGTTTCGGATCCCGGCCCGCGGAGGCAAGGTCGAGTTATTGTTGGCTCCGAAAGAGGGCGGCTATAGCGCGGTATTGAGTACACCGGTGGGATTGATTGGCAAGTATGGTTCGTCGATTCAGCCTCCGCAGATTGCGAAGATCGATGTTGGCGCGGGTTCGCACGAGTTGCTTTCGAACTTCGATGCGGAAACGATTGGGCAGCTCGATTGGCAAGCACCTGAGCACTTCTGGTTCACGGCGAAGAACGGCAAGAAGATCCACAGCATTCTCGTGAAACCCCCGGCATTCGATGCTTCGAAGAAGTATCCACTGTTGGTGTTTCCGCATGGGGGCCCCAATGGGATGTCGAAGGATGCCTACTCGACGCGTTGGAACAACCATCTGTTGACCTCGCAAGGTTACGTGTTGTTGCAGACGAACTATACGGGATCCACTGGGTTTGGCGAGAAGTTCGCGGATGATATTGAGCGCGATGTTTTGCGCGGGCCAGTGAACGAAACACTCGAAGCGATTGAAGAGGTTTTGAAGAAGTATCCGTACATCGATCGCACGCGGCAGGCGGCGGCAGGGGCGTCGTATGGCGGCTACATGATGAATTGGATGAACGGCCATACCAGGCAGTTCCGCTGCTTTGTGAACCATGCGGGGGCGGTGAACAACGAGTCGCAGTATGGCACAAACGATGGCGGCTTGGGCCGCGAGCTGCGCATGGGTGTCCCGGTGTTTGAGAAGGGCGGGCAGTGGAACGATCAGAGTCCGCTGCGTTATTCGGGGTCGTTTAAGACGCCGATGCTGATTACGCAGGGTGAGTTGGATTTCCGCGTACCGTTGTCGGAAAGCATGACCACGTTTAAGATTCTGCAGCGGCTGAAGGTTCCGGCGCGGTTGGTGACATTTCCTGAGGCCGGACACTGGATCCTGCGGGGTGAGGACAACAAGCTGCACATGCAGGAAGTGCTGGGATGGCTGAAAAAGTATCTGGAGCCCGCCCAGCCTGTTTGGCCATAGAGTTCGAGAGAATCAATCGAAGCTAGTCGGTTTCGGATCATGCTCGCCCACATTGGATCGCGGCACCCAGTCAGAAACTGTCGGCGGAAAGCCGTATTGCCAACCGCATCACAGGCTTCGAGTTCGACAATCCAAGCCACTTCACGGCCGGCATGGACGACCTTTTTTCCTCGCGGCGAAGCGCGGATCGACAGGACTATTCCACGGACCGATTGGCGAACCCAGAGTGCAACGCCTGAGGCAATTTATGAACCGAGGAGGATGTCTGTTTGCCACAGGCGATCATGGGTCATTGGGCAGGGCGCTGTGCCACGCAGTGCCGCGGGCCAGGAACTGCAGAGCACTTCCGCCCACATCGCGGACGTCCGAGTGGGAGCATCTGGCATAGAATACACCCATGACCCGCAGGACTTTCTCTTCCGCACTTTTAGGAGCGCCGCTGGTGTTGCGCGCCGCAGCGATAAGTAAGCCGAACATTGTCGTGGTGTTGTGCGACGACCTGGGATACGGTGACGTTCGGGCGTTCTATCCAGAAGCCAAGATGGCGACGCCGCGGATGGATGCGCTGGCGCGCGAAGGGATGAAGTTCATCGATGCTCATTCGCCTTCCGCCGTGTGCACGCCGACGCGCTATGGCTTGATGACAGGCCGCTATTGTTGGCGCACGAAGCTGAAGTCCGGGGTGTTGAATGGATACTCGCCCGCGCTGATCGAACCGGGCCGCGAGACCGTAGCCTCGGCGTTGAAGAAGCAGGGATACCGCACCGGTGCGTTCGGCAAATGGCATCTGGGCTTTGGCACGGAGGCCAAGGTGGACTATGCCAAGGTCTTCTCGCCAAGCCCTTTGGATCAGGGCTTTGACGAGTACTTTGGCATCCCCGCATCGCTGGACATGCCGCCCTATGTTTTTGTGGATGGCAATCGCGCGGTGGAAGAGCCAACGTCCACGATTGGGGATAACGGTGAGGTGAAGCGGGGTCCGTACTGGCGCGGTGGACCGATTGCGCCGGGCTTCAGAATGGAAGATGTGGTTCCGAAGATCACCGATCGCGCCTGCAAGTTCATTGAACGCGAGGCGAAGAATCCGTTCTTTTTGTATGTGCCGTTGACGGGTCCGCATACTCCTTGGGTTCCGTCCAAGCCTTTTCAGAAGAAGTCGAAAGCCGGATTGTATGGCGATTTCGTGGAAGAGATCGATGCCTCGATTGGGCGAATCGTTGACCAGTTGAAAGCGTCGGGTGTGGCATCGAACACGCTGCTGCTCGTGACGAGCGACAATGGCGCGCCTTGGGAAAAACGCGATGCGGCGGAGGCTGCCGGGCATTGGGCTCCGGCGAAGTGGCGAGGACAGAAGAGCGATATCCAAGAAGGCGGGCATCGGATTCCGTTCATTGCGCGATGGCCCGGCAGGATCAAAGCGGGCTCGACTTCGAATGCTCTCATCTGCCATACGGATATCTTTGCGACGGTCGCGGAAGTGGCTGGTGTGGCGCTGTCCGACGGGACGGCGGAGGACAGTGTTTCGTTTGCGCCTGTTTTGCTAGGAAAAACGTCAAAAGGCAAGCGCGAGGCGGTGGTGCATCACTCGGGCAACGGACTGTTTTCGATTCGTTCCGGAG
>ENA-ORBV01006573-ORBV01006573.1-microbial-mat-metagenome-genome-assembly--contig:-NODE-6573-length-20419-cov-4.935454_pt1 | contig 20419 bp, 18 predicted proteins | sample MGYA00237777_ERZ505514 | MGnify/ENA primary metagenome ERZ505514 (study PRJEB26160, sample SAMN06269048) | microbial mat metagenome | isolation source: Oligotrophic lake microbial mat | place... | reverse complement strand
TCGTGACCGTTGCCTCCGCTGCCGTGGCGTTGGCTACCGCGAGTTGCGAATCGGCTTTCGTATCGTCGAAGACGACCACGGTCTTGGTGAGATCCGCCGCCTTCACGATGGGAATCTGTAGTTCCTGATCCGGGGTGTTCGGTGCGGAAAGGCGCAGGGCCGTAAAGCCTGTGACACCTTCCGGCAGGTCGAAGCCGACCGAGCCTTGCGCCAGCGATCCGTTGTTGGCAGCGGTGATCGTGCCCAGTCCGCGAGCGGCGATGGTCACTTTCTGTGTGGCTCCAGCGGTGCCGCCCTCGGGGGTGATGTCCATCGCGGTGCCGTCGTTCTTGCGGAACTTGGCGTCGAAGGAAACTTCCGCGTCTGTGTTGTTGACGAAGTAAAGTGTCGAAGACCAGCCGGACCCGGCCGCGAACTGCGGAACCAGATGGGTGCTCGCGGTCGCAGTTCCGCCGCCACTGGCTTCGATTAGCGCCAGATTTCCCTTGTAGATTCGATCTCCGGTATCGGCATTGTTGCCATTGGCGGCGTTGGCTGCGACGTAAAAGGTCACTCCCCCGCTTCCGGCCGCGGGAGCGGTCCAGTTGAATTCCCAACTTGCGGAGGTGCGAGTATTTCGTTGCGTTCCTGCGGCGGTTTGGAAGATGTAGTCCACTCCGCCTACAGTCTCGACCTGGGTGTTGCCATCGGCGGACGCCAGCTTTCCGGCTGCCTCACTACTGGCCGAAGTCTTGCGCGATGTGAGCTGAAAGCCCCAACGAATCGCCGCAGGGTCCTCGAGAGTGACTTTGACCTTCACGGTCTGTCCAGCGGTATAGGTACTTCCTCCCGCTGGTAGCGAGATCGAGACCTTTCCCGCTCCGGTCGCGCTGCCGTGGCAACTGGTACAGTCCGCTTCTCCTGGCACACCAGCCAAGCCAGCCTGCGGGCCTGCGCTATTGGCGAAAGCCGCCATGCCTGCAAAGAGAGCGCAGGCGAGTATTCTCTTGATATTCATATTTCTGATCAACCTCATTAAAGATTCATGCTTGAGACGGGCAAGGATTGAAAAACCCCAATGACACTCTGATGAGTATAGAGCCAAACTGGTTCCAGTTTGACGACAGCACTCTGCAGAAAACTTCTCTAGGCCTTCTTGCCGACATGCAAGGCGACGGTTCCAAAGGTCATCGTTTCGAATTCCACGCCCGCGTAACCGGCCTGCTCCATCTTCGCCTTCAACCCAATCGCGTCGGGGAAGTTTCGGATCGATTCCGGTAGATACGAATAGGCGTCCCCCGATCCGGATACGACGCCCCCAATGCGCGGCAATAATGTCGTGGAGAACCAGTTGTATGCAGCGGCAAATAGCTTGTTCTGCGGTGTGGAAAATTCGAGGATTGCCAATGTGCCGCCGGGTTTCAGCACCCGCAATAGTTCGACTAAACCTTTTTCATAGTTCGAAAAATTGCGGAAACCAAAGGCGATCGTGATCAGATCCAGCGAAGAGTTGGCAATCGGCAGATCCAAAGCATCGCCCTCGAACAGCGGCGTCCGGAACTTGCGCGATGCAATCTTGCGGTTCGCCTCTACCAGCATCGGATGGCAGAAATCCGCTCCCAACACCGGTTTGCCTCGATATTTCTCCAGCGCCAGCAGCACGTCCCCCGTACCGCAACACAGGTCCAGGATCTTGGCATTTGGATCCGCCAGAATCGGCGCGACGCGTTTCACCGTCCGTGCGCGCCACATACGATCCATGTTGAACGACAGAACATGGTTCAGCAGGTCATAGCGCCCGGCGATGCGTCCAAACATGCCTTGCACCCATGCCGAAGCCTGCTTCTCATCGCGGATTCCCTGCGGCGTCGTACCGCTCATGAGCGAGCGAGTCCTGCTTTGATCGATTCCAAAACCATGCCGTCATCGAGCCCCGTGACCACTTTTACCTCGCCGATACACGTCGGCAGAACAAAATGAACCTTGCCCTGAATCGTCTTCTTATCGCTCGCGAGCCGTGCCAGCAGGTTCTCCGCAGAAATGCCTTCGAGCGAAGGAATCGGTCCGTAAGCCTTCACTGTCGTGTGGATCCGTTCGGCCTCCGTAACAGCCAATAGCCCCGCGCGCACAGCGAGATCCGTCGCCGCGTGCATCCCGAACGCCACTGCTTCACCATGCAGTAACCGTTTGTACCCGGTCTCGGATTCCATCGCATGGCCGATCGTGTGTCCAAAGTTCAGGATCCGGCGCAGGTCGCCCTCGCGCTCATCTGCCGTCACCACTTCGCACTTGATGCGAACCTTGTCGGCGATGATCCGCTCGACCGAATCCCCGTCCCGGCTCAGCACCTTCTCCACGTTCGATTCCAGAAACTCAAACAGCGGTAGATCGCGGATGACGCCACCCTTGATGATCTCGTAAAGCCCCGCGCGAAACTCTCGATCGGTCAGGGTTCGAGTGAAGTCGGGATCGATCAGCACGGCCAACGGTTGATGGAACGCACCAAAGAGGTTCTTGCCGGCCACCAGGTTGACGCCGGTCTTACCGCCGATTGCGGCATCCACTTGTGCGAGCAGCGTGGTGGGAATCTGAATCACCGGGATTCCGCGCAGAAACGACGCCGCCAGAAACCCGCCCATGTCGGTAACGATGCCGCCTCCAAAAGCGACCAGAAGGCTGGACCGGTCTCCCCCGGCGAGCACCATCTCTTCGGCCAGGGCTTCGACTTCCGAAAGCCGCTTGCGCTGTTCGCCCCCAGGAAAGAAAAGGACTTTGGCGTTCGGTAGCGGCAGGCGAGCGCCGTGCAGATCCCAAACGTCACGCGTCGTAAGAATGAAGATCTGACCGGTTTTGGCGGGGATGTGTTCCGCAACTTGTTGCAGAACGCCACGCCCGATGAACGCGCTGTAGTCGCGCTGCGGAGTGGAAACAGAAAAACGCTGCACTCCCCTTATAGTAGCTACTTCGAGGCCACCGGCTTCGGACGCACGGCATCCTCAAGCTTTTTGCTGATCTTCGTCGCGTTGTTGTTCAGATCGGGAACCCTGGTCGATTTAGCCGGTGCATACAGCGACCACAACACGTCTTTGGTCTTGCGGTCCACGAGAAAGATCGTGCCCTTGCCCCGTGAAAACGAAGCGGATCGGACCTTCTGGTTCGCCCAGGCGTTCTCATTCTCTTTCTTCTCTTCTTCGGTCTTTGGCTTGTCTTCCGGGTAGAGTTCCGCGAGACGCTCTTCGAAGGTCTCTCCGATGCGGTCGGTGAAGATCGCGTCCGCCAGATTCGGATCCGTCACCACGCGAAAGAGCTGATTCTCGGTCAGCCGGATCGCAAGGTATTGATCGAGTCCGCCGCCCATGGGCAACAGATACACAGCTTTCACTTCCGCCAATTGCGGATTCGAAGCGGCAAGGAACAGGGTCAGAATCGAAGACAGCATCATCTCTATTGTAGAGACGCGGCGGGCGGCGAAATAGTCGGCCAACCGGGAACAGAGGTGAAAACCTGAGGGGGAGTAGCAAGTTCGGACCATTTCAAATCGGTACCAAAGCCCTCTTTTCGAGCCAACAGCCTAGGACCTACAGATGTAGTAGCCGACCAGCAGAAAAACTATGAACTACACGAAAAAGATCGCAGCGGGCATCGTCCTCACGTCGCTCCTCGCCAGTGGTCAGAGGCGTTCGAAGCTCGACAAAGAGTTGGAAGAGACCCAGTCCCCCGACGCGACGGTCAACGTAATCGTGCAATACAAGCAGCAGGCGCAGGAAAGACATGTCGCCGCGGTGACCCGCCGTGGAGGCCGACATCGTGCCAATCTGCCCGGCATGAACGGAGCGGCGTATTCCGTTTCGAAGCGGGAACTGGCCGAACTGGCCAACGATCCGGATGTCGAACGCATCGTGCCCGATCGCGAACTGGGTGGTACTACTGACACCGTGCTCGCATCGGTGAACCACTATCCGGTAATCGACTATCTGAACGCGATGCGGGCAGGCAAAGGCAGTGGGATCGGTATCGCCTATCCCGATAGTGGCGTTGCATTGAATCACCCGGATTTTGGTGACTATAGGCAGCCCACGGTTTCGCGCATCGTCTGCTCGCAGAGCTTTGTGGATTCCAACCCGTCCGATCTCCACGGCCACGGCACACACGTCATCGGCATCGCCTCCGGCATGGACAGTGTGAATGAATCATTGAACACCATCCGCGCGTTCTGGGGCGTCGCGCCGGATGCCAAGATCATCAGCTTGAAAGTGCTCGACGCTTCTGGCAAGGGAACGGACAGCGCCGTGATCGCAGCCATCGACCGCGCCATCCAACTGAAGAATGCCTACAATATCCGGGTTATGAATCTGTCGTTGGGTCGCCCGGTGTTCGAATCTTATAAAACCGATCCTCTCTGCCAGGCCGTGGAACGCGCTTGGAGAGCGGGCATCGTCGTCGTGGTTTCCGCCGGCAACGAAGGCCGCAACAACAGCAAGGGAAACAAGGGATACGGAACCATCAGTTCACCGGGCAACGATCCCTTTGTCATTACGGTTGGCGCTGTGAATCACAAGTCCGACTGGGACCGCGCCAACGACGCGATTGCGACCTATAGCTAGAAGGGTCCCACGGCCTTCGATCGTATCGTGAAGCCCGACATCGTCGCCGCGGGCAATCGCGTTGTCGCCTATCAGGCCACTGGCTCAACGCTTGCGACCCAGTATCCGGGCAACCGTCCGCTGGTGAGCAGCATTGTGGTTGGCGGTGCCAACACCGCGTCGCCTTACTTCTTTGAGATGTCCGGAACCAGCATGGCTGCGCCTCTGGTTTCGGGTGCGGCTGCGCTCCTCGTACAAAAGGATCCGACCCTGACGCCCGATCAAGTCAAGGCCCGGCTCATGCGTACCGCTTGGCGCGGCTTCACGAAGACCACCAACGTCTACGATGCTGTCACCGCCCAGACCTATACTGCCAACCACGATATCTTCACCATCGGGGACGGGCAACTCGACATCTGGGCAGCTTTCAACGACACCAACAAGGGTTCCGGCACGGCCGCTTCTCCGTCGTTGGTCTACAACGCAACGAACAAGACCGCGCTCTAAAGCTGAACACCACCAATGCCACCACCGTTATCTGGGGCGGCAGCCTCGTCTGGGGAACCAGCCTCGTGTGGGGAACCAACGTTTCCGGCAACAGCCTGGTGTGGGGCGACAGCCTCGTAGGGGGAGACAGCCTGGTTTGGGGCGATAGCCGAGTTACCGGCGAAGCGGCGGCGATCGCCATCAAGGGTGAACAGTAAATACTCAGTGTAGTGTCGTGAGGCGGTTCATCCTGCGAAAGCATGAGAACCGCCTTTCTTATTCTCGAGGCCTGCCCTTTCCACTTGCTGTCCTTCCGCAAACGCGCTACTACTGGCAATTGACGTAGCGGATGCGGTTGAGTCCGACGCCTGCCGGCCGCTGATAGCCCGCGCCGTCGAACTTTTCCAGATACGTAAAGCTTTGCTGGCGGCACAGCGATTCACTAGACGCCTTGTAGAGAATGAAGCCGTCTTTGTAACGCTCGAGCGGGATCCCCAGCCGGTTCTTTACAATCTTGAAGACGGGATCCTGCATCACCGAGGCCTTCAACGTCGCCCCCGGATACTCTTTCGCCAACTGCTGCTTCGCCAGCGATTCCGGATAGGCATCGTGTGGACCCGAAACCGGAAACTTCCAACGCGGTGCCAACCTTTGCGCTTCGGCCATCAGCGCGTCCATCGACGGTTGCAGCGGTGCCATGATCGCTGAGGTATCCGTCACTCCCACGGCAGCGAACAGCGGCTGATAGCGCGTAGAAAGCTCCTTCAACAGAGCCTCGCGCTGCCACAACGCACGACGCACCATCTGGATCTCGTTCTCCAGGAATCCTTCGTTCGATTCCAGCTTCGCCGTCATCTCTTTCATGTGCTGCGCGATGCCAGCCAAGTCGCCCGCTGCGGCGTTGGTGGCGGATTTGCGCAGCATCTCGTCGCGATTCGCGGCCAGCTTGCACCAAACTTGCGGCGCGCCCTGCTGCACCGCAGGATTCGGGTGCCCCATGCCTGCGATGGTCGCGTACTTTCCTTTGCAGCCTTGATCCATCTGCCCCAGATAGCCCGCCATCTCGCGATACAAACCAGGATCCTGCCCCAAATGCGTTGGCGCATCGGGATTCTTCGTCAGCTCATACAATGGCAGCGCACGGTTGGTGAGCATGTTGCGCAGGTACTCGGCTTCAAACGCATAGACCTGCTTGTCGAGCTGTTGGTTGCTCTGGCCTCCGGCTTTCAAATTACCTTTCAACGATTCGGCGTAGCGTTCGAGATCGGCGAGCTTGGCCTGCGCCGCACGGACCTCTGGCTCACGGCTGTCGCGGATTAGCAGGCGCAATTGTCCATTGCATTCGCCGATTGCGCGTTCAACTTGGTCCAGGTGTTGGCGGGCACCGGCGGGTCCGCCGCTGGACTGCCGGGGGACGGAATCCAATCGGGCGTTCACCGCCTGCACGACGCGCGCGCCGTATTCGGAAATGGCGGCGAAGCAACTGGCCGCCGCGAAAAAGGAAAGAAAGAGTCTTTGCACGATGTCCTCATAGGAGTTTGCGCAAGAATGAGCGTCATGCGATCATCGAATGCAAAATGCGAGAAGCTTGCGGCGATCGACTTCTTCGGTTACTTGCCGAGCGACGATTTGGCTGCCATTCGCCGGGCGCTTCCGTTTCGCGAGGGCGCGCTGCTCGATTTGGAATCCTTTGCTGTCACTAGACCAAGGCAGAGAAGGTCGTGAAGAAGATCACCGGGGCGATCTACCTTGGCTTCGGATCCTCAACTTCTTCACCACGGTTCAGAGCCGCGCCAACCGGTGAGGTTTGGCTGCCCGCGGAGGCGCCGCGGATCTATGAGGAACTGATGAAGGCATTCGAGAAGAACGCATTTTCCGGAGATGGCCATGTCCTGATTCAAAAACTGGCGGATCTTCGCACGCTCGCCGCTCGGCATGAGGCGATTCTGGATCCCTCCGCTGACCGCATCGGCGTGCTGGTGGACGCAGCTTCCGATCCGAATTCAACCGTTCGCCACAATGCGGCGCGAGGGCTGATCGAGTAGGCGACCCGTGAACGTGCTCTCGCAACTAGCGGAAGCACGCGATGCGGCCACCCTGTCGGCGATTCGCGACCGCCACGCCAGCCCGGCCCGAAGGATTCTCGAACTCATCCAATAGAAAAAGGGGCATGGAATCGAATCCATGCCCCTTGTCGCGAATGACAATGTCAACTACGGCTTGACCTTACCGAGTGAGCGGCTGCTGATGATGCGGTCGACCATGCCGTAATCCACAGCCTGCTGGGCTTCCAGGATATAGTCGCGCTCCACGTCACGACCGATCTTTTCCGCCGTTTGGCCGGTGGCGTCCGCCAACACACCGTTCAGGATCTCGCGCATACGCAGGATCTCGCGGGCGTAAATGTCGATATCGGTCGCCTGTCCACCCAAGCCGCTCATCGAGGGCTGATGGATTAAGACGCGGGAGTGGGGAAGGGTAAAGCGCTTGCCCTTCGTGCCGCAAGCAAGCAGCACAGCGGCCATCGACGCGGCCTGTCCAAGGCAATAGGTGACGATGTCCGGTTCCACCAGATTCATCGTGTCCAGAATCGCCATGCCCGCGGTGATCGAACCACCCGGCGAGTTGATGTACAGAGAGATGTCCTTTTCCGGATCCTCCGCGGCGAGAAACAGAATCTGGGCGATCGTGATGTTGGCGACGTTATCGTCGATTGGCGTCCCCAAAAAGATGATGTTCTCTTTGAGCAGGCGCGAATAAATGTCGAAGGAACGCTCTCCCCTCGAAGTCTGCTCCACCACCATCGGGACTAGTACGGAACTGTTCATGGAATCCACTCCAATTTTAATCGGCACATCAGCTGGTTTTGTGTACCTCTCTCCTCAATCATAGCCGGATTGGTAACATGATCGGGGATGAAGACTCTGGCCGTTATCGGCGCAGGTGCTTTTGGCACTTCGCTGGCACTTGTTTTGTCGAAGCGTTTCGACGAAGTCCGCTTATGGGCGCACGAGCGCGAGCTTGTGGAGAACATGCGAATCTCCCGGCAAAACGATGTATTCTTGCCCGGCTTTGCGCTGCCTGCGAACATCCTTCCCTTCGCCGATCTGCGCGAAGCTGTGATCGGTGCCGACTTCATTCTCGGCGCCATGCCTTCCACTCATGCCCGGCGTATCTACACCGAAATGAAGCCCAGCTTCTCAATGCGTCAGAAACTGGTAAGCGCCACCAAAGGCATCGAGAACGGCACGCTCTTGCGGATGTCCGAAGTGATTTCCGAAGTTCTCGACCGGCCACCCGTCGCGGTATTGACAGGACCCAGTTTTGCCAAAGAGGTCGCTTCGGGATTGCCCACGGCCATGGTTGTCGCTTCGCTCAATCGACATCTCGCGAACGAGGTCCAGGAGATGTTCACGGGTCCGACGATGCGCCTTTATACACAGGATGATCCCGTGGGATGCGAGATCGGAGCTTCAATCAAGAACGTCGTTGCGGTCGCGTCGGGCGTGGTGACGGGCTTGCGTCTGGGACACAACACCACTGCCGCGCTGATCACGCGAGGGCTGCGCGAGATGACGCGGCTCGCTGTCGCCATGGGCGGGCGTGCGGAAACGATGTCCGGACTCGCAGGCATGGGGGATATGGTTCTCACTTGCACCGGCGATCTCTCGCGCAACCGCCGCGTGGGGATCCTATTGGCCGAAGGCCAGACTTTACAGCAGATTCAGGGATCGATGCGAACCGTGGCCGAGGGCGTCTCGACCACCTACGCTGCCTGGGATCTGGCGCAAAAACATCGCGTCGACATGCCGATCACCGAACAGATGTACGCGATTCTCAAGAACGGAAAATCCCCGCGCGAGGCCATCCGTGATCTGATGGATCGCCCCGCGCGCGGCGAATAACACCATGGTCGTGATCGTCACCGGTGGCGGACGGAGCATCGGGGCGGCCACTTGCCACCTCGCCGCTGCGCGCGCCTACACGGTCTGCGTGAACTTCCTCAAAGACGCTGCGTCTGCAGAAGCTCTCGCAAACGAGATCGGTGGCTTCGCCGTGCAAGCAGATGTCTCCGTTGAGGACGACGTGATAACAATGTTCCAACGCGTGGATCGCGAACTTGGCACGCCCACTGTATTGGTAAACAATGCAGCGACGCTCGAGAAACAGATGCGGCTCGAACAGATGGACGCCGCCCGAGCATCTGAAGAAATGGTTCTGCCCCCGGCCGTGGATGGTCACCGATTGTGAGATCGACCTGCGCCCGGGCGGCATTTTCCGGACGACGATGGAAGGTCCGGAAGGGCATGTGTCTCCAAGCACTGGATGCTATCTCGAAGTGATCGGGAACGAGCGGCTTGTGTTTACCGACGGGCTGCTGCCGGGCTACCGGCCGGCGGCGAATCCGTTCATGACTGCGATCCTGCAACTGGAAACCGTCGAAGGAGGCAAGACCCGCTACACGGCGATCGCCAGGCATCGCGATGAAGAGTCGAGGCCCTCGAGGAGGCTATCGCGATGTTTGACCGCATCACATTTACCCCAAACGTCATGGCGGGACGCGCTTGTATTCGTGGGCTCCGCATTACTGTATCGCTTCTGGTCAATTTGGTTGCGAACGGCATGGCAACCGCCGAAATTTTGAAGGAGTATCCAGACCTTCAATCCGAGGACGTTCAGCAAGCGTTGGCGTATGCGGCCGCACTCGCCAATGAGGAATTTCATCCTTTCGCTCCGACCGCCGCATGAAATTTCTCGGCGACATGGTTTCGAAGAAAGTGGTTACCGGCTGCGCTTGCTTCCGTTTCGTTGATTCTCATGCAATAGGAAAAGGCCCTCCATCTCTGGACGGCCTTTCCACTCAACAACAACGATCGGTCTAGAACATCAAGCGCAGCGCGAGCTGGAACTTGCGTTCCGTGCCCGGTTGGCTTCCGAAGATACGGCCGAAGTTCGGATCACCCTGCGTGAGGTTGGGAGTGCCCAACTGCACGGTGTTCAGGATGTTGAAACCCTCGGCGCGGAACTGTGCCTTCCAGCGTTCGGTGATATTCATCCCCTTGAACATCGAGAGATCCATAGACTTCTGTCCAGGAATGTGGATGTTCTGCAATCCCGAATTGCCCTGAGTATTCGGCGCGGGCCTGACCACCCTACTGGTGTTGAACCACTGCGCCGCAGTGCGGCCACCCGAAGGCGCGCCGACCGGGCCGGTGAGATCCGGCAGGCACTTCGAATAGCTTCCCACGCACTGTTGGGTGCTGAAGGTGGCCGGGTTACCCGTGCGGAGCGTGAGGATGCCGTTCATCTGCCAGCCACCCACGATCGCATTCAAAGCCTTCGAATCCGAGTTCATGAGGGACTTACCCTTGCCGAACGGCAGATCGTAGTTGAAGCTCGCGGTCATACTGTGGCGGATATCCCAGGCAGCGCTCGAGTAGCTGGTGGACCAGTTGAGCGGATCGAGCACGCCGAAGCCGGTCGAACCAGACAACGGGGTACCAGACGTGGCGAGAGCGTGACCCCAGGTGTAGCTGACGAGAGCCTGCAAGCCTGCGCTATATCGCTTCTCGTACTTGGCGGTCAAACCGGCATAGTTGCCGAAACCGAAGGTCGCGGTTCCGTTGATGCCGAAGAGATTCGGAGCAACCACGCGGCGAGGATCGCACGGGTTGTTCGGAATCGGGCTGTTGGGGCAAGCGTTTGGATCGTAGAAATGCAACTGGCGGGCTTGGCGGTTGCCAATGTAAGCCAGTTCCAACGCCTGCTGTCCGCGGAACTCACGCTGTAGCGAGAAGTTCCACTTGTGCACCAGCGGATTCCGGAAGTTGTTGACCAACTGGCGGAAGCTGATGTTTGCCGGCAGACCCGAGAAGATGTTCGTCGGGAATCCACGGCTCACGCCGCCTTCTAGAGCATTCGGATTGAAGAACGGGTTCGGATCGAACGGGGTCAGGGCGCCCTGACGGTTCAACTGCACCGTCTGATTGAACGGTACCTGCTCTCCACGGTTCGGGTTTCCACCCTGATTCTCTTCACCGCCGTAGAAGATGCCATAGCCCGCTCGGACCACCATCTTCGACGTCATACTGTAGGCAAAACCAATTCGCGGTGCGATGTTGGTCTTATCCCACGGAATCAGGTACTTGCTCGCCTGGCCGCGAGTAACCTTGAGGTTGGGGAACGAAGTGGCGAAGTTCGGAGGCAGCGGGGCGTCCTGATCCTTGCCTTTCGGAATCACCAATGTCAGGTTCTGCAGGTCTAGGTTCGACTGGCGTCCGAACTTTTCGCCGATGGGCGAGAACAGTTCGTAGCGCAAGCCGTAGTTGACGGTCAACTTCGAGTTCACCTTCCAGTCATCCTGCGCGAAGAACGCCCAGGCTTCTTTTTCGGAAGAGATGAAATTAGAGGTGGACATCTGGCCGCCGCTTACGCGTCCCAGCAGCCACGAGGCATAGCCGTCACCGGTGAGGTTGTCGGCGGCAACGGTGCCCGCTTGCGAGTACGAGGTTTCGCGGCGGTTGAAGTTCCAATTGCCATGCGGCGAGGGGAACTGGAAGAAGGGGAACTTGATCGGACGGAATTCGCCGCCGAACTTGTAACTGTGTCCGCCCTTGTTCACCGCAACGTTCTGGATGAAATCCCAAACGTTGTTGTATTCCTTCGAAGGCAGCCAATCGGACGCGCCAAAGCCGCTGTAACGGTCAATCGAGGTCGAAGGCAGACCGCCGTTGAGAGGACCGGTCGGGTTGAAGCCGCCGATGCCGAACGCCTTGAACTGATCGACCTCCGGATTCGCCTGCGTGCGCGAAGTAACGAGGCGGGTAAACGCCGCGCGGGTTTCGGTAACGATCGATGGACTCCACACGCGGGTGTAGCTCATCATCGCGTTGCGGCCCAGCGTGACCGCGGCGTTCGAGGCGAAATAGGTCGCGTCGAGTGCGCCGGGCAGCGGAGCGCCGTTGAACTGATCGAGATCCGACCAGCTCAACGAACCGAACAACGTGTCCTTATCGCTGAGACGGTGATCGATGCGGACGTCACCCTGGTGAATCGCCTGCTGACCCGCGGTGGTGACGAAGTAGTTGTCCTGTTGGAAACCATTGCCGCCATTGATCAGTCGGCCGGGGGCCGGAAACAGGTCCATAATCTTCTTTGCAGCCGGATCGAAACGCGATGTCGGAATGATGTTTCCGGCGAACGGCGTACGAACCGGTCCACCCGCGCCAGCGGTCTGGGTCAGCGGATCGAAGATCATGCCTTCACGAATGTTCGCGCCACCGGGAGCGTTTGCGATCGTGTTGCCAAGCAGGTGCGAGAAGTTGCCGTTCTTCATGTTCGCGGTCGGAACGGTGAAGAAGGCCGAGGTGCCGAGACCGGGAACCGTGCCGCCCGTCGAACGGACGATGGTGCCCTGATAGTTGCCAAACCAGAACGTACGGTTCTTGATGATCGGACCGCCGATCGCACCGCCGAACTGATTTTGCTTGAACGGTCCGCGGCCTTGGCCAGAGAAGTTGCGTTCCCAGCGGTTGGCGTTGAGCTTGTCGTTCTGAAGATAGTTGAAGAGCGATCCATGAAATTCGTTGGAACCGGACTTGAGGTTGACGTTCACCACGCCACCCGCTCCACGGCCGTATTCGGCGTTGTAGCCGTTGGTCATGATACGCATTTCGCCGATGGCCTCAACCGAAGGCCCGATGACGAACGATGTCTGGTTCAGAAAGTCGATGACGTTGACGTTGTTGTCGACGCCGTTCAGCAGAAAGTTGTTCTGGCCGTTCGAACGCACACCGTTGGCTGAGAATCCGCCGCCCACCGCGTCACGCGCACCGGGCTCGTTGGGCACAACGCCGGGCGAAAGACGGGCGAGAAAGGTGAACACGCGCTGGCCGCCGAGAGGCAGTTCGCCCACGGCCTTGGAACCCAGTTGGGCGCCTTGGATCGTGGATTCGGTCTGCAACAGCGGAGCTTCGGCCGAGATTTCCACCGTGGTGGTCACTTCGCCGAGCTTCAACTGGAAGTCCGCGCCAGTACGATCGCCACCGGTCAACAGGACGCCCTTGCGGATCGCCTTGTTAAAGCCGGTAGCTGCTACTTCAATCGTATAGACGCCTGGTTTCAACGCGGGACGTGCATAGTCTCCACCGTTTCCGGTGACGACATCGTAACGCAAGCCCGTGTTTTCTTCGATAATGGTTACCTTAGCGTTGGCCACCGCACTGCCCGAAGGATCAGTGACGGTACCGACTAAGGTTGAAAGGTCACGCTGACCGAACATGGTCATTGTGCAAAGCAAGAGTACAAAGAACGCTGTCACTACTTGGCGACGCATCTGTAACCCCCTGGTAAGGATTCAACTACTTGCGGTATTCTATCACCGTGCGTACACGGATTGCAGTAGCAGTTTTTGTGCTTTGTATTCTAGCGCTTGCAGCCGATCGTGAGGGCTTCGATTTTGTCGATGAGTCGAAACATTGGAATATCGGTGTAGAGAATGTCTTCGGGGGAGTGGCTCGCAAAGACTACATTCTTGAGACTACGGGGAACGGCGCGGCTGTTTTTGATTTCGACAATGACGGCGATGAGGATCTGCTGATCCTCAATGGAACACGTCTGGACAAAGCCCCCGCGGCCATTCCCAGTCTCTACCGGAACGACCGCAAGGGGGCATTCGTCGATGTCGCCCGCGAGGCGGGCTTTTCTTACCAAGGGTGGGCGCAAGGGGTCTGCGCCGGTGATGTCGATAATGACGGCTGGGTGGATGTCTTCGTTACCTACTACGGCTCAAATCGTTTTTATAGGAACCATAAAGGAAAGTTTGTCGATGAGACTGCTTCTGCGCGTTTCGATTCCAAGTCGAACCGCTACGGATCCGGCTGTACATTCCTCGATTTCAATCGAGACGGTCGGCTCGATCTTTTCGTATCCAACTATGTCGATCTGGATCTAGCGAAAACACCAAAGCCTGGTTCCAGCGCGGAATGCAAGTGGAAAGAGATCTCCGTGATGTGCGGACCTCGCGGCTTGCCACTCGCTTCGAACATTCTCTATCGCCAGAATCCGGATGGTAGGTTTACCGAGGTCTCAGCCGCGATGGGCATCCTCAAGCCCGGTGGACGCTACTCGCTGCAAGCGGTCTCAGCGGACTTCGACAACGATGGTTGGCCCGACATCTACGTTGCCTGTGACATGACTCCTTCCTTGTTGTTCCTCAACAAAGGCGGTATGCGCTTTGAAGAACGCGGCGTCGAGGCCGGAGTGGCTTACAACTATGACGGACGTCTGCAAGCGGGCATGGGCGTCGCTGTCGCAGACTACGATCGCGATGGCCGACTCGATATCGCCAAGACCAATTTCTCAGGCGACTTGACCTCTCTCTTTCGAAATGAAGACGGCCAGTTCTTCACCGATGTTTCGCGCGAGGCGGGCCTCGGATCCAATCAACTGCTTGGTTGGGGCATCGCGTTGGCGGATTTCGACGACGACGGCTGGCTCGATCTAATATCTGTGAACGGTCATGTCTATCCAGAGGTCGAAGGCGCGAACGTCGGCGACAAGTATCGGCAAGAGGTGCTGCTCTATCGCGGTGGCGCGTCGGGCAAATTCCTGGATGTGAGTCGTTCGGGTGGTGCTGGCCTTCTCACGCCGCGAGCCTCCCGTGGACTGGCGCTTGGCGACCTTGACGGCGATGGCCGCCCAGAAGCTGTGATCGTCAACATGAACGAGAAGCCCGCTGTGCTCAAGAACCGCGCTGTGCCGCGCGGGGCATTTGTCAATTTGCTTTTCGAAGGAACCGGCAAAAGCAATCGTTCGGCGATCGGCGCGCGTTGGACTGTGACTGCACCGGGCGTTGCGAAATCCTGGACCGGCGAAGTGATGAGTGGATCGAGCTTTTATTCGCAGAACTCCTTCGTGCAACACATCGGGCTTGGTGCCGGCGTGGAAAAAGTGGATGTCGAAGTCCGCTGGCCCGATGGGCGCGTGGAGAAGTTCGCTGGGGTGACCGTAGGTCCGGGGATCCAACGGCTGCGAGAGGCTATTCGGTAAGTTGCAGGCAGCCTTTCACCCGCTTCTCTTGCCTGCCGCGGCTTGCGCCTGCGTGAAAACTGGCGACCGCCGCCATGATGCAGCGGCGGTCCCAACCCCCGACGATCTATGACGCTAGCGGGCGAAGGCGAAGCCAAATCCTGTGGTGTACAGGATGTCGTTTTTCTTACGTCCGGTGACGGGCACATTGAGGAAGCGGTCGCTCAAGCTGAGGTTCCAAGTGAGCCACTTGGTAATCTGCGTTGTCGCGCCCACGTCGAAGTTTATGCGGTAGCGGTTGGAATCCTGCAGGTTGTTGAACATGCGGAACGATTGGAACAAGTTGGTTCGAGTGCCGACTTTGTAGGCGAAGTCGTCGCCCCAATAACCGTCCGCACCGTTGCGGGTGAACGGTAGCTGTGGCCGAATCGGATCGTAGCGTTCACGGTTGTACGCGACACCGCCTAAGAGATCGAGACGACCGCGTTCCGCCCTCCACGCGTTGTATCCGAGACCACCGCCGAGCACCATGCGGAGATCGAGGTTCTGGAACTTGTCGGATTCCCAATCGTTGAACAGGTTCAAAAAGACTCGCGGCTTCAGGTTTCGGTTATAAGATAGACCACCGCGAACAGCCTGCGCGGTCTGAGCGGAAACCTGATTGATCAGCGCGGAAGCCTTGATGGCGTTGAAGTAGACGCTCATCTTGTCGGTCCGTGTGACGCGCGCCGCACCCATGCCGACCGCCAGCGTAGCCGTTTCGGCGTTGCCCTTGGTACCGGCCCAACCGAGGTTCGCATTGCCCAGCCAGAGATCGCCGAGGCGTGGCTTCAACAGCCGCTCGTAGGCTTTTTGTTCGGCAGCGTCGCGCAGCGCGACAATGTCCGCGGCTTGCACGGTCTTGGTGGATCCACCGGTGGTGACCTGAACCTTGTTTGGGGCGACGCTAAGCGTGCCGCGAACCGTCTGATCGTTGGGCATCACGATATTGATCGGGGTATCCGCTTTGGCGGATTCCACTTGATCCCACGGCAGGACGACAAGCCCAAAGTGCGCGCTCTTGATGGTGAGCGTTTTGGCGTCTTTTTTGACTATCGTTCCGGTGACCTTGTCACCGTTCTTCATAACTACTTGATCCGCCCATGCGGTGGTCGCGAGAAGTACAATCGCGGACCATAGGACTCTTTGAGACATAGCTCTCCTTCGAAGGGTCCCTGCTTCATTCAAGTATAAAACAGAGAGTTAGTTGCCGAGGAATTTTTCGAGCCTTTCGAGACTGCGGTCGGCCATGTTCAGGCTGTTGCGCGCGGCTTCGGCGTTGCGCCCTGCGAGGGAATCCGCAGACTCTTTCATCAAATACTGAAAGCGCTGGATGCCTTCGCGAACATCGCGCCGCATGCCCAAGCCCTGCTGCTGTTGTTGCTGCTCAATGCCGCGTACCGATTCCTGGGCCACCGAGAAACGAGTCGACAACGTGTTGAATTTCTGCCGCAATTCTTCCATCTCCCGCTGCACCTGCGGATCGACCGTGGGTTTGGCCGGCGTGGGATCCGCCGCCTGATAGTTGGGGCGAACCACCGGTGGTGGATTCTGTTGAACCGGCATAGGTTTCGGATCTGGTTGCCGCACCACGTTTGCTGGCGGCGGTTGTTTCGGTTCCACTACGGGCTTCTCGATGGTGACTGGCTCTGCCTTTTTCGTGGTCGGCACCGGCGCAGGAGGATCCGGAGTTACCTCGGGAGCCTTTGCCACAGGAGCGATGATCGGCTCTGGCTGCTGTTTCTGAGAAGGTTTCGCACTAGGCGTCAACAAGGGGAGCGCGCCCGATAGGTATGCGCCTCCGACTAGACCCGCGGCGGCGAGTACCCCGATACCGATCCACAATCCATTTCCATTTTTGGGCTTAGTGGCTAGTGGAGGCGCGGATGCCATATATACAGGCGGCATCTGTCCCATTGGCATCGTTGGGGCTTCTGCGGATTTCGATGGCTGCACGAGCGGGGCGGTTGGTGTACGCGTTGACTGTGGCTGTGGCGTGACGATGTTCGGCAACGGAACGGAAGCTTGGGTGCCACCGCTCACCGAACTCAATAAAGCGGCGCGAAAGGCGTCAGCGGTTTGAAAGCGCGCGCCGCGATCTTTCGAGATCGCCATCATGATCACGTCGTTGAGCGCGGTGGGCACTCGTGGATCCAACTGCACAGGCGGAGCGGGGATCTGCTGGATATGGGCCGCCATGATCGAGTAATCGCTATCGCCGTCGAACGGCCGTTGGCCGGTGACGCATTGATAGAGTGTGATGCCAAGCGAGTACAGGTCCGAGCGGTTGTCGAGATCGTCTGCGCCGCGAATCTGTTCGGGCGACATATAGAAGAGCGATCCCACCGTGTGTCCCGTGCCAGTGAGGCGGCGGTCTTGTGCGAGACGCGCGATACCGAAGTCCATTAGCTTGACGGATCCATCGGGCTGCACCATGATGTTCTCGGGCTTAATATCGCGATGCACGATGCCGCGAGTGTGGGCGTACTGCAGGGCTTCGAGCACTTGGGCGACGATTTTCACGGCGAGATCCGGACTCAGTGGCCCACTCCGCAGCGCTTTGTCGAGAGTGATGCCATCGACAAACTCAATGAACATCAGAATGCGATCGGTTTGCCGTTGCGCGGTATGCAAGCCCGCGATGTTCTTGTGCTGGAGCGTCGCCTGCACTTTGATTTCACGCAGAAACCGATCTACCAGATCGGCGTGCTGCTCAAGATTCGGCAGCAGTACCTTCATAGCTTCGAAGCGGTCGGAAATGGTGTTGCGGACCTTGTACACCTGTCCCATGCCACCTGCACCGAGGATCTGGATGACTTCGTAGTCGCCGAATTTTTCACCGATCTGAAACATGATGCCGTTCCTAATTCACACTGCACGCGGAATCGTCAACGCGCGGTTTGTCAACGCCCGAAGCAGTTCCGGTCGCCGAGAGTTTGTCCACTTGCCGGATGATTCGATATTGGGCAGCAGTAGCTTCACAGCTTCGAAGCGGTCGGAAACGGTTGTGGACCTTGTACACCTGTCCCACGCCATCTGCGCCAAGGATCTGGATGACTTCGTAGTCGCCGAATTTTTCACTGGTCTGAAACATGATGCCGTTCCTAATTCATACTGCGCGCGGAATCGCCGACACGGGGTTTGCCAACGCCGGAATAAGTTCCGGTTGCCGAGAGTTCGTCTACTTCGGTGATCGTGAGTTCACCGAGTGGCTCTTCCACTCGCTTGATGACTTTGCCTGTGACGGGATCTTTGATCTCGCGCCCGGGGTGCCGAATCGCGAGCCTATCGCCCACTTGAGCGCCGCCCTTCGAGCCTACATTGATGACGATCGCGTTGCCGGAAACATCGGCGACGACGGCATCGATCACACTCTTCTTTATCGGAATCGACGGCGCATTCGTTTCCAGACGCGCGGCCAACTCGGTTACGGCTTTGTTGACCGCTTCACCGAGAATCGTATTCGCAAAGTTCGCACTGCGCATGTCGATGCCACCGCCGCCAAGGCCTGAGCGTCCTGCTCCGGCACCTTGCACTTCTAAGCCTGAGCGCGTCGCGTCGCCTTTGCCTTGAGCAACAGCCATCACTTCACCGGTGTCGACGTTGATGAGCCGCGCACTGATTTGCACCGTGGCTTTGGAAGTTTTCTTGCCGAGATTGCCGAGTCCGATCTTGGATGTGTACTTGCCGCCGACGCCATTTGCGCCAATGCTGGAGTCGTCGCGGCCGAACTGCGTGATGGATCCGACGATGATGGCTTCGACGCCAGCGACGCGTCCGATCTTAGCGGCGGTGTTGGAATCGGCGCGATCGCTGTTCGAAAGATTCTGCTCCGCCATGATCTTGTCGAGCGCCTTGCGTTCGTAAACGGAGTACACGCGGCCCTGCACCAATCGGTCGACGAGCACTTCGGTAATGCCTTTCCCGATGTCGATGTTGGTGCCGAAGATCTGGGCGACGTTGGACGACACGGTGCCGTACTCGAAGTTGAGAATCGCCACTCTTCGTTTCTGTGGCTGCGCCTGCATCGGTACGCATGAGGCGAAGATCAGGACGAGCGTTAAGGCCCGAGGTTGAAACATAAGCGAAATACCCCCCTCCAACATTTTCACAGGTTCTGATACTATTCTCATAGGTACTTGTAACCATGACCTTCTATCGGCATAACTCCACCACGCGCAACACCGTTGCGCTTGACCGGGTCCTTTCTTAGGAATGTATCCATCCAGAGGTTTCCCGCCCCGCAAGCCCCGTATCCGCGAAAACGTGAACGAGGCAATTCGTGCCCGCGAAGTACGGGCCGTTTTCCCTGACGGCACTGTCGAGATCTTGCCAACCCAAGTTGCTGTGCGCAAAGCGCAGGAGATGGGGTTGGACTTGATTGTCATTGCTCCCACCGCCGAGCCACCCGTGGCGAAAGCGATGGACTATGGCCAATGGCAGTATGAGAACAAAAAGAAACAACACGAAGCCAAGAAGAAGCAGCACATCATCCAGGTGAAGGAACTGAAGTTCCGCCCTAACACCGACGATCATGACTACGACTTCAAAAAGAATCACGCGATCCGCTTTCTCAAAGAGGGCAACCGCGTGAAGGCCGTTGTACAATTTCGTGGACGGGAAATCGCCCACGTCGACCTTGGCAAGAAGTTGCTGCTGCGGTTCGCCGGCGATCTCACGGGTGTGGGAACCATTGAAGGGCAGCCGAAGCTCGAAGGTCGAAACGCGCATATTATCTTGAGTCCTGTGAAGGCCGGAGTCCCTGCCGCCAAGGAGAAAGAACCTGTGGCGGTGGTGAAACCGAGGGTTATCCAACCTGCGCCCCCTGGAAGCCCGAGTGGACCTCCTGCCCCTGGTAGCGCCTCTGGCGGTAGCGGTGGTGGCGGAAGCGCTCCTCCGACGCCTGCAGCTCAGTAGACCCTATCTCTCACGCGAAAAAGCCGGGTGGGATGGATCAGAGGATGATCCAATCTGTCCGGCTTTTCTGTTTTCGGGAGGGTAAGCGATTGTCGGACCGCAGGCTGAGCGGAGGCGACGGAGAGAGCGAGGGTCAAGAGTGCAACGGCGGCGAGGACGACGGGCGAGAGTGCCTGGAGGATTGTGCTGCGATCGCCCGGCGCGGGTTGGTTCTCGGGTTGTTGTATTTCGATGGGCGTGGTTTCCTGTGTTTGCAACGGCATCGCCGGGTCTGTTTCTGCAATTTCGATGGATTTTGTGGACCTTTTGCGGGGCGGTTTGCCAGCATTTTTGCGCAGGGCGAGCAGGGCTTTGAGTGCGCGGAAGTAGTCGCGGTTGACCCGAGC
>ENA-ORBV01006571-ORBV01006571.1-microbial-mat-metagenome-genome-assembly--contig:-NODE-6571-length-20420-cov-5.761441_pt1 | contig 20420 bp, 19 predicted proteins | sample MGYA00237777_ERZ505514 | MGnify/ENA primary metagenome ERZ505514 (study PRJEB26160, sample SAMN06269048) | microbial mat metagenome | isolation source: Oligotrophic lake microbial mat | place... | reverse complement strand
AACTCGCGCACGGTGCGCAAAATGAAGTCGGCCGCTGCGGCATGGTCGGCGGGGGTGCGGATGTCGTCGGCGTCCTGCGCATCGGGACCGGCGGTGGGGATGATGCGGATGTGATCTTGAGCGGGGCCGAAGCGGAGGCGGCCAGCGAGCAGGTTCTTGTTGCGGCCGAGTTGGGCGGCGAGCTTCTGTTGAAACGTCGCCCAGTGTCGGTCTTTGAAGAAGAGGGAGTGGAGGCGGTCGCGGCCGGCCGTGGTGGTGATGGCGACGATGTGGTCGGGGACCACGCGTTCGGTGCCGGTGGCGGGATTGGCCAAGGCCCACACGGTTTCCGTCAGCACGGCGGGGCTCATGCCGGTGACGGCGACCAAATACGGTCCGCGTTTGAGGGGCGCCAAGTTTCATATGCGATGCAGAAAACTTGGATTCCCCTTGTTTCGGCAACATGGCGGACGTCGGCCGACATCCGCTCGTCTCTTCTGAAAACGTTCGATCCTCATAAACCAACCGACGATTTGCCCCGGAATTTCCAGGAAACGTCGGATGCTCCATTGGTGGTGAGAGACAAGCACCTCTGTCTAAGTTTTATTTCTAGATATTGTAAATTTTATAATACTATCCGGGAAAGATTAACATGAGCCCTCTTTTCTTGTTTCACGTCTTGCCAACCCCCAAAGATCCGATGGCAGATCTGAAACTCCGGGAGCGGAAGTATCGCCCATGTGACATCTTAGCACGTGCCCTTTTTGACTCCGGGTGATGGGTCAGACAAAGAGCGGCTCAACCCTGATCATGGTGGAGAAGAGCACCGTATCTTTGCCTCATGCCCGCTCGCCCGTTCACCCCTGCCGAAATCACCGCGCTCGAAAACCATTTGCTCGCTGCGCGCCGCTTCCGCGACCGCGTGCTCCTGATTGCCGGCACTAACGTCGGCTTCCGTATCACCGAATTGCTCACGTGGACTGTCGGGCAAGTGAAGACTCCCGAGGGCGAGGTCGCATCAGAAGTCACCGTGGCCCGTTCGCACCTCAAAGGCGGTAGCGGTGTCCGCAAGCGCAGCGTCCGGAGTCGTCGTGTGGTTCTCAACGAGCGGGCGAGGGGAGCGATTCGCGATTACTTGGCCTCACTCGACTACGTGCCGGCGCCCGATGATTTTCTTTTCCGGAGTCGCGAAGGTGGCAACCGCTCTGTCCACCGTTCGCAAGCGCACCGCATTCTGGAAAAACTCTGCGAGGAGTGCGGTGTCTGCGCCACGCGCATTTCCACGCATTCGCTGCGCAAGACCTTCGTGCGTTCCGTTTATGACGCCTCCGGGCACGACCTCGTCCGCACGCAGCGGATCGTCCAGCACGCCTCGCCGCTGACCACGGCCCACTATTTGGAAACTTCCCAAGAAGACTTGGACGATCTGGTCCGCAGTCTCGCCACAGTTCCCTCAGCCTTAGCCCCGGTCGCCGCCATTGCCGCGTGAATTCAAGAGAGCGGAAACGTGGATCTGACCTCGGGCCGAGTTCAAGTTTTCGGTCAATTTTTTGGCCTCTGCTAATCTGCGGGCAGGTTCAGATCCCTTATTTTCGGCTGGCCGCCTAGCCGGCAGCATTTTCGCCGGCTTGGTGAGGCGGAAGGTCGATGAGGCCCGCCCCCAAGGTCGCGATAGATCCCGTCTTGCTGCATTGAATCAGTAGCCGGTGCCGGCGTTCGCTTTTGCTTGATCCGGTGATTCCTGAGCCGCCGATTTGGATGATCCAATCGGCGGCCCTTGGGTTGCGCTCAGCGAGAGAAGCCGCGCACACGACCCACGGGTGGGACATTGCGCCTATTATGTTGCACCGGGGTTTGCCCGGAACGTCCGCCGGGTGGGTCCCGGGTATCGCTGATGGAGACGTGCTAAGGTTCCGATGGCACCGGTGGCCGTTGCTGCCAGCGCCGCAAGCCATAACCCACACACACCATGTATGACCCCATCGATCCAACCATCGTCACGATCCTTGATTTCGAGTCCTTAGTTATATCCCGAATCAGGGAGATTACCCATGAAAACCAACAGCTCGTGAGCCGCCTTGATCGCCGGTTGGCCGGCGACCAAAATATACACGGAGGTATCGTGCTCGATCGGCTCGCGAGCAACGCGCGGCATCTTGAAGCCTGGGTATCGGCTTACCAACTCTGGCAGGAATTGCCGATCCCACAGCCTTTTGTTAACGATGACGATATGCCCTTCTGATTTCTGCGGTGCCGGATTAGTGCGCGGTGTTCGCAGATTCGGCCAAGCGGGGGACGTAGCGAAAGCGGCGGCGGTAATTTCGTCGTCGGTCGTAACGCGTCCGCCCATTTAGGTCTGGCTTGGCCCTTAGCACGGGCTTGCGCTTTAATGTTATATTCAAGATATTGACTAATAATAGTTTGTTTGCTATCTGGATCATGCCGCTTGATTACGTAGCAGTTTGCTACGATTGTCTGGTCGTGGCAGCAACTACTCCTCTTCGTTTCGATAGTGCATTCGTGAATGAAGCCCGGTCGTCGGCCGTTCTGATGGATCGTTCTCCAACGGCCCAAGTCGAATTTTGGGCCAAGTTGGGTCGCGTTGCCGAAGCCGTATTTGCGCACGACCGCATCCGTTTGCTCAAGGAAACGGGTCGCGTGCAGGACCTCGATGCCTTGTTGGCGAAGGTGGACACCCTGGAGGGACGGGAGCTCGCAAAGGCCGAAATCGCGCGCCACGGCACACCCATCTATGGCACCGATCCGTTGCATCCCGGACTCATCGTCCGAAAGTTGCCTGACGGGACCAAGCACCTCGGCAGGTTTGTCAACCGGCAGTTCACGTCCGTGCGTTGATGTCGGTCCCACGGCTCATTTTTTTGGCCGGCCCGAATGGCGCTGGCAAATCGACCTACTACCGGACCTTTCTCAGCACGTCAGGACTCCTTTTTGTCAATGCAGACGAAATCACCCGCAAGCTCGGCGTCCCCAATGCCGAGGCGGCGAAATTCGCTGACGGCGCACGCGAGACCCTCCTTTCGAGCGGAGAATCGTTCATCACCGAGACAGTCTTCTCGGACCCGGTAGGCGCGAAGCTCGATTTTCTCCGCCGGGCGATCACTACTGGATACGATGTCCAGGTTCACTTCATCAGCATCTCCGGGGCCGATATCTCCGAGGTGCGCGTGATGCAACGGGTGGCGCAGGGCGGCCACGACGTTCCTTCGGACCGGCTGGAGCGGCGCTTCCACCAGTCGCTCCAGAACCTCGGCGAGGCGATCACGTTCGTGCCGGACGTGCGCGTATTCGATAACTCTGATACCGACCGACCATTCCGCTTGGTGCTCCGGTCCGAACGCGGACAAATTATCCTTCGCGCGCATCCGTTCCCCGAATGGCTCGCGGTGGCCGGTGATGCCTGAAATCTCCGGGGGTCTGGTTACCGCCCTGCGCACTATGGCGTGCGGATTGCTTTCTCGGTAAACGGCCGGCTGAGGACCCCCACTTGAGGTCTTCCTTGAATGTGCCGAGTAAAAGGATAGGCGAGCGCTGGCCGGAGTCGGAATGCCCGATCAACAACCCGGTCTTTTTTCCGATACACAAAGCCGGAGCGCGTTTTTGAGCCGTTTATTGTCGAGTCGGCTCTCGCCAAGATGCAGATGAGCGATGAGCGGAGCCCGTCGGCTGAACAGATAGTCGCAGGCTTTGCTGGGGAGTTCGCTGAGTCGGCTAGGCTGGAGGACGTAGTGAGGGCGTCGGCCTTGATTTTGCCGCGGTCGTATCTCTTGCGGGCTATGTCCTCAATCGCACAAAATACGAACAACGCGGGGCCGAATGTCGGCGCCGCTTTCAAGCCGTCTTATCTCCTCAATGCGGTGGCCAACCAAGCCCGAACACTGTATTCGGGGAAAGAATACGAAAAATGGGACCCTTTGATCATCGGGTTTCGGCACGAAATGATCCGGTCGTTCAAGCCGATGCCCTTCGTTCGGCAAGGGATCAACCCGTGGACCATCGCGATCAATGTTCAAGGCATGTTAGCCGGTAAAGGTTGGGATGCAGGAGCAGGAATCTTCCCCGCGGAGATCAATAAATTTGATCGGGCGACGACCCGGGATTTCGGGTTGCTTCTCGTCGTCTACGCTGAGGACGAGCCGTCCGAGTGGGCTTTCCTACGGTGTAATGGAAAAGACGGGACGCGAAATTGTTTTGGTGCGCCGGACCCGCAATTGGCGCATTGTCGGGAGCTCGTCTTCGGCCGCTCGCAGACCGGTTCCCGCTGTTAACGACAAAGCATAGTGCGGCGGGCAGATGCCTCTGTAGGCGCTGCCCGCTTTGTCCGTATATAGCCCGACGCAGTCGCAGTGCTTAATCACTGACGCGGTCGACGGCAAATGGAACGTTTCTCGTATCTCTGTCGTCCCATGTTATTCACCAATACCAAAGATGCCGCGGGATCGCCTGAAGATGCCGCTTTTTCCTCCTCGGATTTTCTGAATCTCGCCATTGCCCACGCTCGATGTCTGTATTCAGATGTCGCGATCAACAAGGGTTGGCCGGTGCTCCTCGGGTTTCACGGCCCGGACGTAAAGGTCGTGAAGACGTTGCCCTTTAATGAGCGATCCGCACAGAAGTGGGCGGTGGGCGCCGAGATCGCTTGCGTCCTCAACGACCAGTCTTGCGACAAGGCTGCGGTCGTCTACCCGGTCCGCATTCCTAGCTTGACCGACGACTGTCGCAACGAGGGGGAGATGGTGATCGGCTTGCTCGTGGTGGCGCACGAAACCAAGCGGCCCGACCAGCAGGCCTTTCTGCCGGAGCTCAAGCGGGTGGGCTCGTGCAGTCTGCTCGGTGAGGCGATCAATTGCACCGGCCTTGATCAGGGAATTACCCACCGTGATTTCCTAGGTGGGCCGCGACAAAACTAATCACCAAACCGAGTTCACCCTTCTTGCGGGTGGCGCCACTCCGGTGCCGCCCGCAAGATGTTTATTGGGAAAATACCACGGCCGTATCTCTAAATAAAATACATGGGGCGCTTCCATGAAGTTCTGTTTTCATCGTGCCCAAGGAAACCCTGTCCCGGGTTGGCCGGGCCGTTAACTAGCGCCCAGTAATTCTCCGCGTCCGATAGCAACCTTATCCAAATTGAAACTACTCCGCGTAACGGATCTGCACCTGGATAAAAATCGGTATGACCGGGTCGGGGCGCACGCTTTGGATTACGACGCGACCTGCATTTCCGGCGATCTCCTCAACCTGTTCGGATTTGACGATGTCGGCAACGGGGCGAAGTCGCAGATTCGCTGGGTCCGGCACTGGGTCGCGAACTTTCCATCCAAGCTTTTTCTCCGCTCGGGCAATCACGATTATTTTCCAACCCTGCCAAAGGATGGGAGGAGGGTTGCGGCAAGTCAGGCCAGCGAAACCTGGCCTTGGTGCTGGTTGCAGCATATAATCCCACCGTTCGATTTGGATATTTCAGAGGTCGATGGCGGTGGGGCGAATGGTGGTTAATAGAATAGACAAAAAAGGACGGATATGCATATTCTATTAAACGTTATGGCTCGTATCTCTCCCACCCTGTTTCCGGCGATGGTCCGCCAGCTCGCCGAACTAGGGGCGCGCCTGCGATTGGCGCGCCTGCGCCGGCGGTATTCCGCAGCGACGGTTGCTGCCCGCGCGGGAATGACCCGGGTGACGCTCGGCCGGGTGGAAAAAGGCGACCCGGGCACGGGGCTCGGAGCCTACGCGAGCGTCATACGAGTCTTGGGGCTTCAGACCGACTTGGACGCGGTGGCCCGCGATGACGCGCTCGGCCATAAGCTGCGCGATCTGGACCTACCCGAACGAAGCGCCGCGCCGCGCCGCGGCGGCCGCCAGTTGGAGGTAGCGTCATGAGCGCGCAACCGAAGCGGGTTAAGCCGGGCGGGCGCGAGCAGGTGGACGTGGTTTTGGATGCCGATTTTTTACCTACCGGCTCTCGGGTGGGCACCCTTTACTACGCGTCCGCTCACGGGCGCTCCATCTTGTCCTTCGCCTACGATTCGGAGTGGGTGCGACGCCCTGATGCTTTCGAGCTCGATCCCGAACTCCAGCTGCACGACGCGGAGAGTTACCCGAGCGGGAAATCCGGAGCGTTTCAAATTTTTGTGGACTCGGCGCCGGATCGTTGGGGGCGGCTCTTGCTCGACCGACGGGAGACGCTGGTGTCCCGTCGGGAGCAGCGTTCTTATCGCCCCCTTACCGACTGGGACTATCTCCTCGGCGTTCACGACAGCTGCCGGATGGGGGCCTTGCGCTTCCGACGCGATGGCCGTTCCCCTTTCCTCGACGACAATCGGGCGTTGGCGGCTCCGCCGGTGACGTCACTGCGAGAACTCGAAGCCGCGGCCCTTGCACTGGAGGACCCGCATGCGGCCGACCGGGCTCAATTCAGTGATTGGCTCACGGCCTTGCTCGCACCCGGCTCTTCCTTGGGCGGAGCGCGTCCCAAGGCAAATTTTACGGTAAAAGACGGATCGCTCTGGATTGCCAAGTTCCCGAGTCGGGAGGACCGCCGGGATATGGGAGCCTGGGAAATGGTGGTGCATACCCTCGCCGCTGAGGCGGGGGTGATTGTGCCGCCCGCTAAACTTCTGACACTGGCTGGCCGCCATCGGACTTTTGCCTGCCAACGATTTGATCGGGTGGGGGACCGTCGCCGGTTTTTTGTCTCGGCTATGACCCTGCTGGGGCGGCAGGACGGGCAGGGGGGGAGTTACCTCGATCTGGCGGAATTCCTGAGCACTCGCGGAAGCCCTCGTCATCGCTCGACTGACCTCCCCCAGCTTTGGACCCGGGTGGTGTTCAATATCATCGTGTCGAACACGGATGATCACCTCCGCAACCATGGCTTTATCTTGGAGCGCGATGGCTGGCGGCTAGCCCCGGCGTATGACCTGAACGCGAGCATCGAGAAGCGGGACCATGCACTCGCGATCAATCAAGACGACCCCACTTCGGACCTGGAACTCGCCCGGGCCACCGCCCACTATTACGGCCTCAAGCCGAGGGAGGCCGGCGCGATCATCGCACGGGTGGCACGCGTCGTTCAGTCCTGGCCGGCCTACGCAAAAAAATTACGCCTGTCGCGCACCGAGACCGAGCAACTGGCGCCGGCTTTTAAGGCAGTCGCGCGGCGCGGTTAGGCAGGCGACGGGAAAGGTCCGCCGCCAACCGCGCGCAACGGGTGAGCGGCTGCAACCTTCTCCCCGTAATGTCTCACCGGGGTGGTTGGATCGGCTGGCTCGGAGGGCTAAATTCAGGACTGGTCGACGACGATTTAATTCTAGTGCGCTGGGTTCTGATTGTCGTCCGACCCAGGCGGGTGGCGTGCGGAAAGGGATGCACCACGAGTGGGGTGGGGGCTCGGTTGCAGGCAGGTGTGACGACCCTGCTTTTAGCCATGCCTTTCCTGTCCGTTAGGCGGCGAATTCCCGGCGCGATTTCACGTATCTTTGTCGTATGCCCGATGCCCCTTGGATCACGTTCCCCGCCACCACCGGTCCACCTGCCTTGTTCGGTTTCTGGCGACGCCGCAGAACCCCAGTTTATCCTTCCATCGGGGGCCTCGACACGTGATCACAGGGTCGCCATTTTTAGACAAGTCTTCGTGACTAAAGGCTGCGGAAAGTTTTTGGTTTTGGTTGGCCAAATCTGTTCAAGAATGGCGCCCGACTTCGGTCTGGACAGGGCGGGGCTGACTGAGGGTGAAGGCTGCGAAAGATCGGATGGCGATGCGACCGTGCGTGCCTACCGGCCGCTGCATTCCGACCTGTCGAACCGGGTAGTGCAGGGGCGTTGATACAAGTGCGGGATTCGGTCGCCGGGCCCGCGATAAGGTCGAGCTGGACTGGGTCAGGCTAGGCGGCCGATTGGAGATGAGGTCGAGAGCTTTGGTTGGGCTGGCTCACCTTCGTAGCCCGGGTCGGCGCCTCCGTGACGATTTTTGCTCGGTTATGGAATGCGCGCCCGATGGAGCTAGCAAGATAGAGATAGCGGGGGTCGAAAAAGGCCTGTTTTCGCCACCCTTCTGTATGCAAGGAGGGCCTAATTTCCACCCACGCGCATGCAAGAATGGTCACTATTCCACCCTCCTGCATACCGGCCATTTTCTTTTTCCACCCTCCTGTATGCAAGAAGCGCCATATTTCCACCGTGGTGCATGCACCCCGATTTTTCCGCCACCCTTCTGCATGCAAGGGACGACACATTTCCACCGTCATGCATACCACGGCGGAATTTCCGCCACCCTTCTGCATGCTAGAAAGGCCGATTTTCCACCCTCCCGCATGCAACAACGGTCACGTTTCCACCCTTCTGCATGCAGTTCTATGCGCCTCCGCCGGTGCCTCGGTGGGTCCCGTGCTAATCTACGTGTGCAAATTATCACCATGACTATCCCCATCAAGCGGACGCCGAGGCCCTCAAATTTTGGCTTTGATCCTACGCCGACCGACACTTCCGGTCAGCAGCAAACATCGATCAAAATTAGCACTGGATTGCGCGACACGCTGCGAGCAATTGCTCCAGAATCGAATGCATCGTCAGCCCGAATAATTGAGGGCCTGATGGCGTTTCACCGCGTCCACAACCAGGTTCAATTTAACGGCGACGGAGAGGAAATCCTGATCGAAATTCAAGCTCTTGAAACGTCAGTTTTCGCGCTCAACGTAGCCACCTTGGAGTTGGTCGAGGCAACTCGCCGCGTGATTGAAATAAAGGAGCGCACGATCCTCGATGTGCTCGACCAAATCATCTCCGCGGACGTTGCAAACTCGGCCATCCTCACGCGTCCCGCAACGAACGCCGGGAGTCGTCTCAGGGATCAAATTTAGCGCCGTCATCGAGCCTGGCGCACAGGGTTTTGGTCATACGCCGACTGCTCTCTTCTGACCCCAAGTCCGGGCCTATTAGCGGTTAGAAATGTCGGTGAAGGGCCATGGTTTTTAAGGCACTTGCCTTCAAAGTCTGCGGTGCACAGTGCGGTCCTCGGGACGTCTAGCGGGGTTCGCACAGAGAATCGTGGGCGGGTCCAGCGGTTAGGGCGAAGTGAGGCGTGCCGATCTCTGATTCTGAAACTATCGCCGATGGCGGAAACGCCGGAGAACGCGACGGAGATCAGCACGGCAAGCGCAGTTCAGCCTGTCGAGCGACAATCAGAACCCATTGTCAGATGCCGAAACCTCCTTGGAGGAAACGGCCCGCACATCGACCCCATTCGGTAAGAATCCGATTGGGATGGCACCGCCTCACAAGGCGGAATCTTTGGGCCAGCGCGCTGCCGGCGCACGGTAAATTCGACCGTGCTAACCTCCTTGCACGCAAATGGACGCCTACTGCTCAAACTTACCCAGCGGTGATGCTCGGGAACAGTCGTCGCAGGGTTGGACGGGTGGCGCGCACAACACTTCCCGACGCAAGAAGCGCAGAGTCCGAGACCTGAAAAATGCTGTGACGCTCCGCCCTCGTGACGTTTACGAGCTTTATGGTATCCCGACTTGCACGCTCAGCGTGCTCTGCCGGCATCCCGATCCCGCGAAGCGCCTCCCGTCGATGCTGATTCCGGGGCGTTGCGGACGGAAAGGCCTCCGTTTGATCAACCACGCCAAACTGACAGTTTTTTTGGAGAAGTGGACCTGCGCCTAGCGGAGTTACAGCGCAGGAATCTTGGCCAACTCACTAGCTGCCTCGATCAACTGTGTATGCGTATAACCTCGACTTACCTCTTCGTCTTCATGGCCGACCAGGCGCATCCGCATCATTTCTGGAACCCCGGCAGAATTCAGCCAGGTTGAAAGCGAGTGTCTGAGCGAATGGATTGAATGTTTCGCAAGCATTCTCCCAACGCCCTTCTCCTCGCTCGGTTTGGCGTAGGGTTGCCGGATATCGATCCGAGGAAGGATCGTTTCCCGGAAGATCCTCGAGACTAACCGCTCAGGGAGTTCGGCTATATAGGGCATCACGAATTTAGGGGCCTTCGTTTTCCCGAGTGCTTTCTCTCGGGCGACCAAATGCGCCAGCAAAGAGGGGTGGGCCGGCATCGAGTGAATGTCCGCATTTTTCGAGCGACGCAGGCCGATCAGCTTTTCTTTCAGATTCACGTTTGACCACTCCAGGCGCGCGACCTCCTGCTGGCGACCACCGGTGTAACCTAGGCAGATAATGAAGGCTTGCCAATCCGGATGGGCCTCCCGGCCCCGGGTGGACAATTCGCCCGGCCCTGTTCGCTGCACCAGCGCCCGGAACTGCTCGAAGCTGAACGCGGTTCGCTTTTGGGCTCGGCGATCGGCCTTCTTTATTCGCAAACCACGGGCCGGATTCTTTTCAAGGGCGCACTGGAGGACAGCTTCGTCAAATGCTTGTCCCAAGATCGAAAGCGCTTTGTTCACCGTCGTGCCCGCCTTGCCCAGTGCCAACTCGGCATCACGAAATTTCGCTACGACGGCCGGTGTATTTTCAATCATAGGAGCGGTGTTCCGTGGCCCCAGCCATTCCAGATAGTCACGAATGATCCCGTCGAAGTTCTTCCAAGATTTCTCGGCGACTAGCTTCTTTTTTGTTTCGAGCCAGTCCTTCAAGAACACATTTGTCTGCGCAACCTGTGTTACCTCGATCCCTGAAATGGCGTTGATCTCTATTAGGAAGCGACTGGCGGATTGCTGCGTCCAGCGCTTCTCGGTGACTAGATTCGCGGCGCGCTCGTATGAGATGGCCAACTGCTTGGCTCTGCTCTCATCGCTGGTGCCAGTGCTGCGCTGCAGTCGCTTGAAAATTGGCCGTCCCTTTTCGTTGATCTTCCCGGTGGGCATCTTGTAGCATGCATACCATTTCACACTTCCTGGAAAGAGCTTTACGGATGCCATAGGCCTTTACACCAAACTCTACACAAAGTGCCAAGATTAATGTGATTACCTAAGTTTCCTCAGAGGGAAGGTGGCTCGAAAATACCCGTCGGACGTTTCCCCGTGGGGACACCAATTTTAGAGCGGGTTTTTCTTTTTTTGGCCAGTGGCGCTTTCGGGAAAGCATCATGGATTTGTGGAACCGGAATGACGGAGCTTTCTGACTTCGGTTCCGGCGCCCGCGTGGGTCGGGTCGAACGAAAGTCTTTTTTGATCTGCCTCGTCGTGTCCAGCCTTCGGTCGGTCTCGAACAACGCGCGCCCGTAGATTTATCTCATCCCCACCTGCTCCGGCTGCAACTTGATCGCTCGAGCGCACGGTCAAGATTGCCGCCGAGATTTGGCGGTTCGGTCTGGCAAGGCGTCGCCGAGAGCGACGTGAGCGAAGCTCGCTGCGGCGAATAGATGGCTTAATCACCGCATGGCGTGCGGTGATTAAACTTGCCCATGCGGTGAATCGCCAATCCATTCTCCATAATAATCGCGGAGAATATCAGCGGAGATGAAATGTATATCTACGAACGAAAAGACTGGCCTGCGTTCACTTGGAATCAGGGCGTGGTCGCGGGTCTGTTGGCCGAAGTGCGGCATCAGCAAGGACGGCTGCTTGGCCGCATGGAATCGCTGGGTTTTCCCGCCCGTGAGCAAGCGACGCTTGCGACGCTCACTCAGGATATCGTCAACACCAGCGAGATCGAGGGGGAGAAGCTCGATGCCCGGCAGGTGCGTTCTTCCATCGCCCGCCGGATGGGTATCGACATCGGGGCGTTGCCGCAGATCGACCGCAACGTTGAGGGAATTGTGGACGTAATGGTCGACGCCACCCGCAAATTTGAAGCCCCACTTACCGAGGAGCGCTTGTTTGGCTGGCATTCCGCGTTGTTCCCGACGGGCCGAAGCGGGTTGCAGCGCATCACCGTTGGCGGCTGGCGCACGGAGGCGAGCGGCCCGATGCAGGTGGTTTCCGGTCCGTATGGGCGCGAAAAAGTTCATTACGAAGCACCCCCCCATGATCGGCTTCCGACCGAAATGGCCCGCTTCGTTAAATGGCTGGGAACTCCCCCGTCCGGCGATCTGGTGATCGCTTCCGCACTCGCGCACTTTTGGTTCGTGACGATCCACCCTTTCGAAGACGGCAACGGACGCATAGCGCGGGCGATTGCCGATATGGTGCTGGCTCGTTGCGAGCACAGCCCGCAGCGGTTTTACAGCATGTCGGCGCAAATCCAGCGCGAGCGAAACGCTTATTACGATGTGCTGGAGCGCTGTCAGAAAGGCACCCTCAACATCTCCGCGTGGATCGAGTGGTATCTCACCTGCCTCAAGGGCGCCATCGCCGCGTCGGAGGAAACTCTGGAAGTCGTCCTCGGTAAGGCGGGCTTCTGGAAGAATCATGCCGGCGAATCCTTCAATGACCGCCAGCGGGCGATCCTCAACCGGATGCTGGATGGTTTTGAAGGGAAACTGACATCTTCGAAATGGGCGAAGCTCGCCAAATGTTCGCAAGATACCGCGCTGCGTGACATCGGCGACCTGCTGACCCGCCGGGTTCTGCTGAAAGACGAGGCCGGTGGGCGCAGCACCGCTTATTACCTCACGCCAGACAGATGACCCGACGCATGATTGGAGCGATTAGGTCAGGCCGAAAAACCAACGACCCGGCCGTTCGGACTCTCATTGCGAGCGCTGACGAATGGCATTAAAAAGTGAGTTTGAGGCTCACGTTGGTCGTCTAAAGAAACCCAAAAAAAAGCCGCTCCGAAAAAAATCGGAACGGCTTTTCTGATTGGTGGAGGTGGTGGGAGTTGAACCCACGTGCCCTCGGCCTTTGCGCGCCACATCTACCGGTATAGCGTCCTCTTGATCTCGTCGGGGCTATGCGTGGACACGCGCTCAGCTCCCAACCAACTCCCGGATGAAGATACGGTGCGCAAACCGCGAGTCGCTCCGCGCACTATACCTGCTGTCGACGTTTGTTTCACCTAGCAGGTGTTGGTGGACAAACGTGACTGCTTATTAGGCAGCCAGGGGCATTTCTTCGTTGTTGCCTGTTATTTTTTTGAAGCGGGATTAACGAGAGAACTTCACTCTCGACCGGCAGCGACGCACGCCAACCAAGGGTCGAATCCAGAACACCCCCAAAGTGGGAAATGGGCCCGGCGCCCAAAGCGCCGTCGATTCGATTGGGTGCGAAACCAATCAAAGAACAAGCCGGCACCATGCGCGCGGTCCGGCGGATTGCAAGGGCCGCGTCGCGGGCTCAGCGGGACAAGGCGGAGATCGAGAGATGTAGGGCGCCCGACTTGCAGGCGCCTTCGGGAGCGCGGGAGAAAAGGACAGGCGTCTGCAAGGCAGACGCCCTACGCCGAAGCGATGTCGCGCCCGCGCCCGCTCAAACCGTGCGCTCGCGCGAATCGCCGCGCAGGCGGATCGTCTTGTGGCGCAGGTCGTGGACGGTCTCGATCCGCCGCACGCTGCGGCTCTTGGCGCGCATGAGGATCGAGTGCGTGATGGCGCGGTGGCCGGTCACGCGCACCCCGGGCAGGAGCGCGCTGTCGCTGATGCCCGTCGCGCAAAAGATCGCGCTGTCGCCGGTGACGAGTTCGTCGGCGTGGTAGATTTTCTTTAGCTGCGCCTCGGTGAGGCCGCCCTTCAGGAGATCGGCGCGCTCGGCGGCGTCGCGGGGCCACATCCGGAGCTGGATGTCGCCGCCGAGCGCACGGAGCGCGGCGGCGGTGAGCACGCCTTCGGGCGAGCCGCCGATGCCGAAGTAGAGATCGACCGCCGCGTCGTGCAGCGCGGGGGCGACGGCGGCGGTGATGTCGCCGTCGGAGATGAGGCGGAGCGCGGCGCCCGAGGCGCGGATCTCCTCGATGAGCTTGGCGTGGCGGGGGCGGTCCATCGTGCAGACGACGATCTCGCGCACGCGCTTGCCGAGGGCGAGGGCGACGATGTCGAGGATGTTGGTGAGCGGCGTGTCGAGGTTGAAGGCCGGCACGCGGCGCAGCTCGATCTGCTCCACCACGCGCGGGCCGTAGGTGAGTTTCTCGGAGTAGAAGGCCGGGATGCTCATCATCGCGCGCGGCGCGCCGGGCGGGGCGAAGGTCGCCGCCATCACGGAGATCGAGTTGGGCAGGCCCTTGGAGAGGTTGGTCGTGCCGTCGATCGGATCGACCGCGATATCGACGTGCCAGGTGCCGGGCGCCCACGTGCCGAGTTTGTCGCCGATAAAGATGCCGGGAGCGTTGTCCTTGATGCCTTCGCCGATCACGCATTCGCCGGAGATGTCGACGTATTCGAGCACGCCGAGGATGGCGCGGCTCGCGGCGTCGTCGGCGGTCTCTTTCGCGTTGCGGCCAAGCCAGGGGAGGCAGGCAAGGGCGGCGTTCTCGGTCGCGCGGACGAACTCGAACTGGAGCGAACGCTCGGGGTTGCGCTCAAGGTCGCCGATGGCGGAAAGGTCGGGTGGAGGCGTGGGCATGGGGCGGGTTTTTTCGGAGGTTGGCGGGTCCGTGGTCTGCGCCAACGCGAAAAAGGCGGGACGCAGCGGGGTATTAGCGCCGGGCTTGCCGGGGAAACATGCGGTGAAATCTTTCGCCAGGCGTAGCGGTTCGGGGCGGCCCGGTTGTCACCGTTCGGGCCCGGGCTGATTAATCCGCAGGATTCGCGTTGAACCCGCGCGCAGATCGCGGCGAAAACCTCCGGCCATGAGTATCAAGATCGGCATCGTGGGGGCGGGTCAGTTCGCGCAGCACTTCATTCCGTTGTTTAACGCCCACCCCGGCGTCCGCAGCGTGCTTCTGGCCGACCTCGACGAGGGGAAACGCACGGCGTCCGCGGCGAAGTTCGGCGTCGCCGCGACCTGCGCCACCCTCGACGACGTCCTCGCGAGCGACGTCGATGCGGTCGCGTTGTTCACCCAGCACTGGATGCACGGACCGCAGGCGATGCAGGCGTTGCGCGCCGGGAAACACGTCTATTCCGCCGTGCCGTGCGCGGCCTCGATCGAGGAAACCCGCGCGCTGGTCCGCACGGTGGCGGAGACCGGCCGCATCTACCAGATGGGCGAGACGAGCTACTATTATCCGCACGTGTGCTGGGCGCGGGAGCAGCACCGGAAGGGCTTTTTCGGCGACATCACGCTGCTGGAGGCGGGCTATTATCACGACTGGGACATCACGAGCATCGACTCGCGCGGGATCATCGCCGCGCGCACCACGCCGGGCAACTTCCTCAAGATCGCGGGCTCCCCGCCGATGCATTATCCCACGCACACGATGAGCCAGGCCATCGGCGTGACCGGCGCGCACATGACGCGCGTCTCCGCGCTCGGCTGGGTCGACCGCCACCCCGACGGCATCTACGACCCGGCGGTCAACGACTACGCCAACGCCTTCAGCAACCAGACCGCTTTCTGCGCGATGAGCGACGGCGCCGCCGCGCGCATCAACGAATTCCGCCGGGTCGGCCACCCCGGCGGCGAGTTCATGACCGTGTGGGGCACGCGCGCCTCGCTCGAATACTCCCTGGCCGGAGCCGTGGCCATCGGCCATTCCTTCGGCGACACACGCCGGCTGGACGACCTCTTCAAGCTCCGCCCCGAGACCCACGGCGGCACCGCGCTCGCCCAGCCCGTCGAGCGCCTCCCGCGCGAATTCGCGAAACTGCCCAACGACCACTGGGGCTCCCACCAGTTCCTCGCCGACGATTTCGTGCGCGCCTGCATCAGCGGCGAGCCGCCGCCGACCAACGTCTGGCAAGCCGCACGCTACCTCGTGCCCGGCTTCATCGCGCACGAGTCCTGCAAACAGGGCGGCGCGCAACTGCCCGTGCCGGACTTCGGCGCGGGCCCGAGGTAGGGCGGACTTCAGTCCGCTCGGTGTGCGCGAGGGGAAGGCGGACTGAAGTCCGCCCTACTTGCGGCAATAGACCTAGTGGTAGCGTCGGCATTTTGTCGGCTTGTGCGTCGGTCGGGCCGGCTGGAAGCCAGCGCTACGCGCGCGGCACCTTCGCGGGCGCGCGCCGCCCCGATTTTTATCCATGACTCGTATCCTGCGGCACGCATCCTGCCCGCCATGCCCCCGTCGCTGTCGTTCCACACCGTCGCCCGCCTGCCCGCGCCCGGCGACAACGTCGCGATCGCCATCCGCACGCTCGACGCCGGCACCGTGATCGACCTTGCCGGCGGACCGTGCAAGCTGCCGCATAGCGTCCTCGAGGGTCACCGTTTCGCCGTGGACGCGATCGCGCCGGGCGCGCCGTTGCTCTCGTGGGGCCTGCCCTTCGCCCGTGCGCTCGCGCCCATCGCGCCCGGCGACTACGTGGGCAACTCCTCCATGCTCGAGGCGCTCGCCGTGCGCCGGTTGCCCTTTCCGCTGCCGGCGCGGGCCAACTTCGCCGACGCGCTCGAGCCGTTCGTCCTCGACGAGGCCGCCTTCCGGCCCGCGCCGCCGGTCGCCCTCGCGGCGGAGCGGCGCACGTTTCAAGGCTTTCGCCGGCCGGGCACGCGCGGCGTCGGCACGCGCAACACCCTCGTCATCCTCGGCACCACGTCGCGCACCGCCAGCTTCGCCCGGCAGCTCGCGGCGCGGCTCCAGCCGCTCGCGCGCCTCTTTCCCGCCCTCGACGGCATCGTCGCGGTCGCGCACACCGAGGGCGGCGGACCCGGCGAGCCCAACAACGCCGCCGAGGTTCTCCGCGCGCTCGCGGGTTTCATGGTGCATCCCAACGTCGGCGCGGTGCTCGCCGTGGACTACGGCATCGAGCCGATCACCAACGCCCGGCTCCGCGACTTCATGGTCGCGCACGGCTACCCGCTTGCCGACGTGCCCCATGCCTTCCTCAGCATCCGCACCGGGCTCGCGGCCGCGCTCGGCGAGGGCGAGGCGCTCGTGCGCGGGTGGCTGCCGGTCGTGGGCGCGCAGGCGCGCACGCCCGAGCCGTTGAGCGCGCTGCGCGTGGCGTTGCAGTGCGGCGGCTCGGATGCGTTTTCCGGCGTCTCGGGCAATCCCCTCGCGGGCGCGATCGTCCACGAGGTCGTGCGCCACGGCGGCATCGGCGTGCTCTGCGAGACCGACGAGATCGCCGGCGGCGAGAGCTACGTCATGAAGAACGTCCGCGACCTGCCCACCGCGCGCGCCTTGCTCGGCTGCATCGACCGCTTCCGCACGCGCCTCTCGTGGCACGGCATCACGCCCGAGAGCAATCCTTCCGCCGGCAACCGTTTCCGCGGCCTCTACAACATCGCGCTCAAATCCCTCGGCGCCGTCCACAAGAAGGACCCGCGCACCCGCGTGGACCACGTCATCGACTACGCGGTCCCGCTACACGCGCCGGGTTTCTACTTCATGGACAGCCCGGGCAACGACCTCGAGAGCATCGCCGGCCAGGTGGGCTCCGGGTGCAACCTCTTCCTCTTCGTCACCGGCAACGGCTCGATCACCAACTTCCCCTTCGTCCCCACGCTCAAGGTCACCACGACCACGCGCCGTCACCGGCTCCTCGTCCACGAGATGGACATCAACGCCGGCCGCTATCTCGACGGCGAGCCGATGGAGACGCTCGCCGCCGAGTCCTTCGAGCTGCTCATCGCCACCGCCTCGGGTAAAAAATCCCGCGGCGAACACGCCGGCCACGCGCAGGCCTCGCTCTGGCGCGACTGGCGGCAGACCGACGCGACCCAGGTCGCCGCGATCCGCGCCCGCGCCGAGCCCGACGGACAACCGCTCGCCACGGCGGCGCCCGGACCGGGCGCGTCCGTTCCCGGCGTGAGCGCGCACGCCGACGTGCTCCGCCTCTATCGCGCCGGGCCGCGCTACGCCACCGAGCGCGTGGGCCTCGTGCTGCCCACGAGCATGTGCTCCGCGCAGATCGCGCGCCTCGCCGCCGAGCGCATGACCGCGAGCGGCCTCGCGCGCACCCTCGGGCTCGACCGCTTCGCCACGCTCACGCACTCCGAGGGCTGCGGCTTCGGCGGCGACGCGATGTATCGCCTCCTGCAGCGCACCTACGGCGGCTACGCGACGCACCCCAACGTCGTCTCCGCCCTGCTGCTCGAGCACGGCTGCGAAAAAATTCCCAACGACGTCATGCGCCGCCAGTTTGAGACCGCCGGTCTCCCCCTCGACCGCTTCGGCTGGGCCAGCGTGCAGCTCGACGGCGGCATCGACCGCGCCCTCGCCAAGATCGAGGCGTGGTTCGCCGGCACCGGCACCGCATCGGCGGACGCTCCGCGCGTCGCCGCCGGTCTCGGCGGCCTCACCCTCGGCTTGCTCAGCGCCGCGCCGCCACCGCCCGCGATGGCGGCGGCGTTCGCGCGGGTCGCGGTCGCGGTCCTCGCCGCCGGCGGCTCCGTGCTGCTGCCCGAGAGCGATCCGCTGCTCGCCGCGCCCGCGTTTCGCGGGCCGCTCCTCGGGGCGACGCCGCCGCGTGCGACGCTCGCCTACGGACAACCGTTCACCGCGCCCGGCCTGCATCTCGTCGCGACGGAAAGCGACCACTGGGTGGAAAACCTCGCCGGCCTCGGCGGCTGCGGCGCGCATCTGTTTCTCGGGCTGGTGGGCGACTCGCCGCAGCAAGGTCACCCGCTGCTGCCGGTCGTGCAGATCGCCGCGCCGGGCGCGTTGCCGCCGGCGGCGCTCGCCGATGTGGACGCGGTGCTCACCGGCGAAATCGTCGCGGATACGGCGACGCTGCATCGCCTGCTCGCCGCCACTGCGCGCGGGGAATTTCAACCCGCCGCGACGGCCGGCGGCTTCGTGGACTTCCAACTCTCGCGCGGGCTGCTGGGCGTTTCGACCTGAGCGGGTGAGTCGGGCAGTTGTAAGTTGAGCGCCGAGGGCTGAAGGTTCGCTCCATACCCGACGCCGTCACGCCTGCGGTCACCCCCGCGCCCAGATCCGCCGCCGAAGAGGATGCGATGATTCTGAACACCATGCAGCTCCTGCTCGCGGAGAAACGCACGGCGCTCTCCGGCCTGCGCACGGGCATCGCGATCTCCGTGTTTCCGCTCTCGGTGTTGAGCATGCTGATCGCGACCTCGCGCCTCTGAGGCCGGCCGCGTGCTCCGCCGGTTGCCGACGCTCCTTGTGCTCACGCCGGGCCTCGTGGTCCTCGCGATCTGTCTGGTCACCCGCAGCATTCGCCGGCTCTGGCACTACGACCGGGTGATCCGGGAGTATAAACGGAAGCACGCGATCCTGTCGTTTCCGGCCGGGTGAACCGGCTCGATTACTCCGTCGGCGGGATTGGAAGCTCTACAGAATCTCGCGCACCAGCGTGACACGGGAATCCGAGTAGGGCGGGCTTTAGCCCGCCTTCGGCGCTCTGAAAAGGCGGACTGAAGTCCGCCCCACTCTCGGTCGCAATCGCCACTGTAGCTTGCGAGTCTCAGTAGGGTGATCCGGTCTGACATGGCCCGGAATATCGCGCGTCCGAGGCCGAATCCAAGTTTGGGTTTACCGGAGGATTCGTCGGAAGATAACGCCGGCCGCCGCGTATCCGGCGCGGTCGGCCGGATCAGATGCGGGCGGTCAGCCGCAGGAAATCTTCGGGCGAGAAGGCCTTCACGGGGGACTTGCGGAAATCGGAAAGGTTGCGCGTCACGATGTGGGTAGCCCCGGCATTCTCGGCGAGGGCGGCGATCATGGCATCCTCAAAATCAGGGAGAGGCAGCTCGATGGCGCGCAACAGTTCCCGGTCGGAGCCGCCCGCGATATCGAGACGGGCGACCAGCTCGCCGATGAAGGGGCGCACGCGCTCGCGACCGGCTTGCCTGCCCAGGTAGTAGGCGAGGGCGGCGACCGAGTGCCACGCGAGAAAGGCCCGGCCGGGATGCTCGAAGCCCCAGGTGAGGGCGGCACGGCTGGCCTCCGCCAAGTGTGGGCGGTCCAAGGCGACATCGAGCAGGATGTTGGTGTCGAAGAGGGCTTTCACTTCACGTGCTTGGCCGTGATGGCGGCCACGCGTTCGTCCTTGAGCGAGGATGGATTCATTTTGAAAGCGCCCTGCCAGCGGGCAAAGAAGGCCTCGCTATCGTGCTTGCCGGCGGCGGGGGCGAGACGGTCGAAATGCTCCTCCACCAGCCGGGAGAGCGGCACGCCCCGGCGCCGGGCGACGGCTTTGGCGCGCCGGATCGAATTGGCGCTGACCGAAAGGGTGAGCTTCGTCTTCATACGTAGAAGCAAGGTTCCTACGTGGGTGGAGTCAACCGCGGGGTCGTGGGGCTTTAGCCGGGGCAGGAGACGACCGACGGGCGAGCCTGAAGGAAGACTTGAGGCGGTGGGTGGCCGCTAAGAGGCGCGAAAAGGCGCGAAAAACGAAATAAGCGCGGAGTTTTTTTGACCGCGGATATCACGGATAACGCGGGTGGGAGGCTTAGTCAGAACCCGAGGCCGACGGCGCGCAGGCGGCGGAGGAGGCGGGCGGCGTTGCGGCGTTTGAGCGCATGTTGCCAGATGCGGAGGACGGACCAGCCGCGGGCGCGGAGGCTGCGGGT
>ENA-ORBV01006564-ORBV01006564.1-microbial-mat-metagenome-genome-assembly--contig:-NODE-6564-length-20433-cov-7.939821_pt1 | contig 20433 bp, 16 predicted proteins | sample MGYA00237777_ERZ505514 | MGnify/ENA primary metagenome ERZ505514 (study PRJEB26160, sample SAMN06269048) | microbial mat metagenome | isolation source: Oligotrophic lake microbial mat | place... | reverse complement strand
AGTGCCTCAAGCAGTAACTTGGTATCAATGGGCTTGAGCAAAAAGGCCGTGGCGCCGGCTGCGCGAAGATCGCGTTCCCGTTGACGTTCACCGCTCATCCCGACCAGCGGTAGATCGCGCGTTGCCCCCGCCTTCTTTACTCGTCGGCAAAACTCTGCGCCGTCAATCTCAGGCATGTTTGAATCGACCAAGATGGCGTGAGGTTGAAAAGCTAGAATGGATTCCAATGCCTCCTTCGCGCCGTGCGCTCCGATCACGTCTAAATTCGGTGCCTGATGTTTGAGCAGCCGTTGCAGGGAACGCAGCGAACAGGCATCGTCGTCGACGATCAACAGTCGAGTCACTTCTGCCAGACTAGGTTCCGAGCGCCATCTTTCATCACGTGTTGTAGAAGCTTCTTCCGACATAGATTTCCCAATCAGGACTCCAGGATAGGGAGGATTGTTGCTGGCGCTACCGGTGATCGCTTAGCTGAACACTTGTGCGCTGCTCATTTTGCTCAAACGCTCGATCAACCCTTAGTTTCCGGCCGCCAAATTAGTGATCTCCGCTTGTGACAACGCCGTGTCATAGATGCGAACGTCATCGATCCGCCCATTCCAGAAATCGTCGGAGCCGTCGCCGCTCCCGAGGTGAAAGGCAGCCGGCGAGGAGCAATCGACTGCGGTATCTGTGTTGCCGCTCAATACGCCGTCGACGTAAATCTTTCGAATGTTCTGAGTGGCGTCCTGGACAGCCGCGACGTGGTGCCAACCGGTGGCGGCAGGGGCCGTGGCGCCCCTCGTCACGTTGGGTTCAAACGTCCACTCGTTGAATGGATTCACCCAGAGGCCGCAGTACTTTGTAGTGTCTTCTTTGGCAACTACAGCTTTCCAATTTCCAGGCAGGGCACTCATGAAGGCCCATGCCGAGAAGGTGAAGCTCTTGGCGGCATTTCCGGTGTAGCGTACCGAATTGGGGATGGTGACGAAGCTCGAGCTCCCGTTGAACTTGAGGCAATTCGGATCAGCGAATTGGATCGCCGCCGGCACGGTGGTGAGTACCGTCGGTTTGGTTGCGCTGTAGGTCCCGTTGTTTCCGAAGCCGGACGAGTCCGCCACAACCCCAGTGGTCACAGCCTCGTCGAGCTTCCAGTATCCAACCAACCCTGAAGTACCTCCTGAGCCGCCCGTAGGAGCGCCGCCCGTAGTAGCACCTCCAGTTCCCGCTCCTCCAGTAGCGGCACCCCCGGTCGCAGCCCCACCTGCGCCCATGGCGCCACCTCCCGTGCCTCCCGCGGAAGCTCCGCCGAGTGAACTCGCGCTGCTGCCACCTACTGTCAACGCGCCACCGACATTCATTCCCCCACTGCCTCCCGAGTTACCGCCCGTTGCTCCAGTGACACCTCCAGAGCTTGGTCCAACACCGCCGCTTGTTCCCGCGTTGAACGTTCCTCCTTCCGCGCTTGATGTCCCTCCCAGGTTACCGGCGCTCGCTGCGCTACCGGCAAACCCAGATCCTCCTCCGAGTGCCGCGGTGAATTCGAGGGGCAAAGAATCGTAACCGTAACTGCACATGGTGAGTGAGCTTGATAGGGAGCCAATGAGCAGCACCGACCTCGAGGCGGCACTTCGCCGTTTCAGATGCGATGGCTGGCGCACAGGGTTGCGTGCGTTTGGTCTGACACCGCGTTGACCCATTAGCTAACCATACCAATTGAACGGCACACTCGGGCTGGATCGTTAGCACGCGACCTTGCAAGCGAGGGTGCGAGTCGGTGAAGGTCGCACTTCAATTCGGGCTGCACTGTACCGCCTGAGGGAGGGCTGGTTTTTGGCCGAAATGAGAGAGAGTTTACTGACGAGGCTGTCTCGGGGCGCATGTTCGTGCTGTGCTAAAGCTCCCAGATCTGTAAGGAGTTGAACGAGATGCAACCACCTCCCGGAGGCTATCCACCGAATCCACCACCAGGCTCAGCACCGGGACAAGCCTCGGTCTACGCCCCGCCTCCAGGCCTCTACGGAAATCCTCCGGGCTACACGGGGGGAATGCAGCTGCAGCATCCTGCCGGGTTACCGCCGCATCGCGGCCCCATGATATTGGTGTTGGGGCTCGTGGGGCTGCTGATGTGCGTGGCGGTCGGCGTTTTTGCATGGCTCTTCGGGAACAAGGATCTTGCTGAGATGGACGCTGGACGCATGGATCCCGCCGGGAGAGATCTCACGAAGGCTGGTAAGATCCTGGGCATGGTTGCGGTCGGTCTTTGGGTCGTGGGTGGGTTCGCGGTGGTGGGATTCCTGTTGCTTGGAGCGCTCATGGCTGTTGGGTCTGTTGGGCATTGAGCGGCGGTTCTTGGCGGCGATCTTTCGGCGGAGCAGCGTGCTGTGGCTGCTGCTCTTGGCAGCGTGTGACAAGGGTCCAGGGGAGATGCCGATCCCCGTCGATGCCGGCAGTGCCAGCGAACCCGTATCCACAAGACCCAGTGCGGCTCCTCTGCGCGCGCAGAGACCGCTAGAACCCGCTGAACTGGAGTATGAGCTAGGTAAGAAGCTGCTGATTCAAGTCAGCCAGAACGCAGCCGCGCCGGGTGCCCCTGGCTTCGATCGGGTGCGAGCACAGCTCGTGGGGCGAGCTAAGGGCGAACCCGTCGTCCTGGTGAGAACGCCACAGTTTAACGCTGAAGCAAGCCAAGAAGCCGCATATTATCGAGCTCGGTTCGCTTCCGAGTGGAAGATCTGGCCGAGGCTCGTGAGCGCGCGTCAGGTATTTGTGGATAGCCCGAAGCTCGGGCGGGAATCCATTTTGCGCGAAGGGTATCTCTACGCGGAGCATCCCAATCAGGCGTTCTCGCTGGTGAGCTTGGTGCGGTTGGATTGGTTGTTTTCTGAGAAGGAAGTGTGGCTGGAGCGCGGCGAAGTCTTGATGCATGCCGAGCGGCGTGAGCGAGGGGACTATTACTTCACGGATGGTCCGCTAGCAGGCTCGCTCGTGCGTCTGATGCATCTGGATCGGATGGGTGTGGGCGCCGGCCCGACTGAAGCGGCATTGCACCGAGATTTTAGGGCACTCAGGCAGCGCCTGCACTTTGAGCAGGCACGGATTGAGCACCTTGGAGAAACGCAGATTGTGGCCAGTTTACGCTACGGTCCGAAGCTCTGGGTGCCGACATTGTTGACTGCCAAGGGAGCCCACCTGGAGCTGGTGAGGGAGGTGGTGGCGCCGACTCAGGTAGCCGAGTTGCGGGAGCTCCGGGCACGCGAGGCCATCCGTCAGAATGGAATAAGCGCGCTGCGCCAGGCCATGCTGGCGCTCGTGCGCGAAGGGATGCCGTTCGACGAACCCAAGACGGAAGTGGGCCAAGAAGATGGAAAGCTGCGTGCTGAGTGGGTAAGAGCCTACTTAGCCGGGCGGAACTCGTACACGTATCGCGAGGATCGCTATCCGATTTTTGATAAGCTAGGGCGCCCATTGGTGCCGGAAGTGTGCGTGGATTTCCTGCTGGATACCTTTGAGCGCGCGGCTGGCAGCTGGTGGCGTCAGAAGTCCGAGGGCAGCCGTGAGTTAACCCGTGGCAGCTTGGATTTGGGAAGCTCGGATCGTACGTGGCTACGGCGCGCGCGTAGCTTGATTGAGTTGGCGCTTGAGCATACCGAGTGGTTTGAGGTTTGGGAGGTTCCTGAAAACGAGCGGATTGAGCTTGGATATAAGGAGAAATTTTTCAATTATCTCGAGAAAAACGCCGGAAAATACCAAGCCGGCGACATCATTTTGATCCGTGGCCTGACGCCCTGGGATGAAGAGGAGATGCACACCCACGCATTTTTCATCTACGAAACAGATCCCATCACCGGAATCCCAATTCTGATCGCAGGCAACGCTTGGCGGCCCCAGGTTTGGTCCTGGGAGGCTGAAGCGAGGCGTACGCCTAAGCGTACTGTGCGCTATCGCATTCGCCCCAAGCTCGAATTTCTGCAGCTGTTAGCCGGGGCTAGAACGTTCCCACAGGAGCCACCTCCGATCGCTCCCATCATGGAGTGGTAGGCAGCGAGCAGAGGCCACCGGCTCTGCCAGCTCTTTAGAGCGTTAGCCTGGGAAGATGCTGTAGACGACCGGTGTTTTCCCGGCACTGAAGTAGTAGACCACACCCACCAAGATCCAGAACAAGCCCGCCAGAAGCTCGCCCGCGATGATGCCCACCATGAGCGGCCGCACTGACCGATAGCCCTTGGCGCCGGTCGTCGAAATCACACCTGACTTCAACATCCAGCCGAGGAGAAATGAGGCTCCAAAGTGGGCGATCGGCGTGCTGCCCCAGACCAGAAAAGCCACCGGATGCAGCGGCCAGCTTGGCACCCTCAACCGCCCGAGCGCCGCAACAATTACTAGAAATAGCCCCAAGCCAAGCCAGAAAACGGCACCCTCCAACGGCCGCACGAGCGAAAGGCGTCCGAGCCCCACAGCTTGGGTTGCCTCTGCGATGGAGCCCTTCGAAATCGATTCGGAAAGGTGCTGAGCCATGAGGTCAAACCCCATCGCTGGCATGTATTGCACTTGCCAGGCGCCATTGATCGGCGCAGCTCCACGGTTGTATTGCAGATAGAAAGTAGCGGCGCCGGCAACCACGAAGCCGGATAGGATCATGAGAATCAGCCACGGGGTCGCTTTGGCGGGTGAGACCTCTGCCGTACGATCCACGAGGCGCAGACCGTTCGCGAGGTAAGGCATGAAGGCTTCGCGTGGGTCCATCGTCAGGATAACGCTTGCTAGGGCGAGGATCGAAAAGGCGGTGGGCCCCACCGAATCAAAGCCCAGAAGGGCGGTGATCACGCCTGCAGGTGCCCAATACGGCTGCAAGAAAAATGCCCCCGTTTCGGTGGCAACCCGCGTCATCACCAAGAAAAGCAGGAGCGTTAGGAGCACGAACAGGCACGAAAAAAGGAAGCTCAACCCGGCACCGTGCAGGAGGTACAGCGCGAATAGGATGAAGAGCACCAGCGCTCGGGCAGCCCAAATTGAATAGCCGGGTACCTCAGATGACTTGCGCCTGCCTACGGCACCCAACAACACCTGCGTGTAGAAATGGCGCCCGGTGTAGAAAATGATCCCGGCCATCCCAAGAAATGAGCCGAACCTGAGGAGATTCGAGTTCTTGGCGTCGAGAATGTGGCCGTCCAACGGGAAGCCTTGGGCCAACATCACAGCGCCCACCATGACAAACAGGAGCTGCGCGATGCCGAGGCTGAAGGAAACCTGCGTTGGCATGAAGAAGCTAAACGCAATCACCGACATGTACAGCGTGGGAGCGAAGTAGCCCCAAGAGCCAGAGACTTTCGCGGCGTTCGGGAACAGCACGGCAAGGGCTGTGAAATCGAGGTTCCGTGGGATCTCGGGGATGCCGGGGAACCAAGCGTGCAAGCCATTGATAAGGTGCCAGCCAAACAGGGCGATGAACCCGGCCCAGAAGAGCTTGCTCCGCGCGACATCCGGCAAGAAATTACCGGGCTTTCTTTCGACGGCTTCTTCGATGAAGCGTGCCACCGGGTACGCCAAAAGCTCCCGTTTGGACCACTGAGGATGCACGATGAGCGCCATGCAGAGCGATGCCAGCGCAAAGGCAATCGCCAGCCCACCCCACAACCAAATCGTCGGCCACCACGCGTGCCAAGGCAGCCCACTCAGGCTGAGCTGATTGTTCAAACCTCGGCCTTGCAGGAGCGTGTCGACGGCCAGCGGATCGGCACGGCCGCCTAAGAGCAGAGCGCCGCTACCGCTCGGTGGTGCGATAAAGAATTCAGGAAGGGCCCCCACGAGGGCCCCACGGTTCAGCGCGATCGTCTCCGCTTCGCTGCGTTGTTTGGCAGGTTTGTGCGCAATTGCGGCGAGGGTTTCAGAGAGCGGAGCCTTAAAAATTGCAGGATTGAAGAGCGTGGGCTCGCTCAACGCTTGGTTCAACGCGTGCGTGAGGTTCGGAAGTTGATCGACATCCAGCTTCGGCGTGTTGGCGGCTTGCTCAAACAGGCGCTGCGAAGCTGTATTCATGGCTCGGAAGAGCTGACCCTGAGCCGTTGGGTTCTTCGCCTGTTGCACGAGCTCGCGCGGCAGCCGTTCCCAAGCTTTCACCTGCCCCTGGCCGAACTCGGACGAAGCGCCTGGCACGTAAGAAAATACATTCGTGGATTGCCACGCGGTCTTGGTCTTCAGCCAGTGCGAGGGCAGCGCGGTGACCGTGGCGAACGCGCGGTAGAAATTCGAGCCCGGCCAGCCACAAGCAGCCAAGCCGAGGGCAACCACCACAGCTATTTCACTGCCCTTCAGAGGGAAACGAGGCCCTAGCGTGCGCAGAGCGGGATTGATCCCGAGCAACAACACGACGGCAAAGCCGAACACCGAGATCGGGAGGTGATTCCCAATGAGAGGCGTCTGCCCGATCACCCAATCGTTAAAAAACGTTGAGAGCGAGATGCCCAGACCGAGCAATAAACCGATGATTACGCCGCGCAGCGTCATTGAACTGAGAGTGTCGAGGAGGCCTTCGGGACCCGTGTAGGAAAAGGAGGGGCTCTTGTACAGGACTCCCAACGCTCCGCCTAGTTGAGGGTTTCGATTGAGACCCAGCGCCGCTTGCGCTATGGCCGGCTGGGTCATGCCGAACGAGCTTTTGCAGCCGAATTCGGGCAGCCAGCTTCGCGTGGTGCACTTGGCGAGGCTGCCGCGGCATTGGCAGAATCAGCCCCACCAGCATCCCTATAAGGAGATTGTTATCCCCACCAGTGGCTGCGTGGAAACCACGGTTGACGGTCAGACCAAGAAGGCGGGTCCGGGCGAAGTGTTGCTCTACCCAGCGCACGTGGTTCATCAGTCCCGGGCGCTCAACGGCAAGCCACTCACCCAAATTGTTGTCGGCTGGTCAGGCCAGCCAAAAGTGAGCTTGCCCGATGTGCTGACGTGCTTGCCGGATGCTTCAGGGCGGCTAACGGTTCTTGGGCGTTGGTTTTTGGAGGTGCATCCGACGGCGGACAGCGCTCAGCAAGAATTGGCGCAGGCGTTGCTCACTTCGTTGCTGTTCGAGATCAGCCACAATCTCCAGTCTCACGTTTCCAACTTAACATCCATCGTGCAACGCCACGTGAAAGCTCACTTGGCTGAGGATCTTTCGATTTCAAACTTGGCCGAGGCTGCCGGGCTCAGCCCTTTTCACTTCGCCCGCCTCTTTAAAGAAGCCGAGGGCATCCCGCCGATGACCTTCGTTCGCAACGCGCGGATCGCCGTAGCCCGAACGCTCCTCGAAACCACACGTCTCACGCTGCGCGAGGTGGCGGAAAGTGTTGGCTTCGGGGACCAATTCCAACTTTCTCGAATCTTTCGGCGAGTTTTGGGCGTCTCACCGAGCGAGGTGCGTGCAGGCCAGCGGGAGCCTGCGAAGTAGCGGTAACGCGTACGCGTAAGCGTTAGAAATCAGCCGATCAACGAACGTTCGCAAGCAAAATCGGCAATTTCTTCGATTCTTTGCGCGGAGGCTAGGTGCTCAAGGCTCGTCGGTTTGAGTTCGCGTAGCGCGTGCGCGTAGTCGTGGAGTGCCGCTCGGTTGGCACTCGGTGCTGCCGAGATCGCCTCTCTGAAATCGCTGGCCAGGCGTTCGCTGCACACTGCGTTTTTTTCGCTGAGTAGCGCCACGGCGTGGTCGAACCATTTGCTGCCGGCGCCAGCCACGGTCAGTTTCAAACTCAACTGAACAGCGCTCAGAAACGTGTCGTCGTCCACTGTGCGGCCCAGCCGTTGCTCCCGGAGGACTCGCTCAAGGTGCCCTGAGAGCAGACCTTCGGCTTCGGTGGTCTTGCCTGCTAAGAAGAGCGGCTCCGCGGCGCGCGCCACCAATTCAAGGACGGCGGTCTGCCGTGTGTGTTCTGCCTGGGTGATGGCGGGGAAATGGGTGGGGGTGATCGCGCTTGCGGCGGAAAGGCCGGTGATCAGCATGCAACCGAGCGTTCGCTTTGACGCATCAAGTGCGATAACGCGCGCGTGCGGAGGTAGCCCGAGTTCAAAGACCAGCTCTTGGCGTCCGATGCGTAGGGTGTCGCCGTGCTTCAGCTTATAAGAGCCGGCCACTCGCTGTTCGTTCACGTATACGCCGTTCACACTCTGCAGATCCCGGAAGACGACTTCATGAGCTTTAACCTCGAGTTCCGCGTGACGTCGCGAGACGAGCGGCTCATCAAAACAGAAGTTGCAGATTGGGCTTCTTCCAAACAGCAGCGTCCCCGGAACCAGGAGAATGCAGTGGTCCGCGTAGCGCAGCGAAGGCGCGTCGCTAGCTTCGCCGGAGTGGCGTCTTGCGAACCTGCCCGAAGGAGAAAGTCCCATCGAACGCAAGAACGGCCGCGTGCCTTGAGACTTTAGTGGGAAACGAGCGAAACCCTAGAAAGTGCCCGTCACGCCCAGGCTGCCCAGCCCAATGTACGGTGTCACGCTTGAGGCGGCCGCGTGGTCATCGTTTCCGCTCACAATAAAGAGGGCGATGCCAGCACCTACACCTGCCACGCCGGCGATGATGCCCACGGCGCCGAGCGAGCTGGCACTCGCCGCGTCGCTATCTAGCTGCTTGATCTTGTCCTGGGTGGCAACGTTGCAGGCGCTGCCTCTTGGAGAGGCGCCACACCCGCTGCTGTCAAAGAGAGAGTTTGAATCCGAACTCTTACCGCTGCCATCCAAGAGGAAGAACGTGCCGACACCGAGACCGACGGCGCCTACACCGAAAGCCACGTAGCTACCGATCCGAAGACCGTTGGGGCCTTTGCCACTTGTTCCGGAATCGCCGCCGGGGGGGGTAAGGCTCACTGCGGCGGTGTTTTCACCCGGAGCGGACGGCACCGCACCCGGGGCGTCGGGTGTTGGACCGGGAGAGGCAGCTGGCGCAGCACCGTTCTGCTCTTGGAGATCGAGCACCACCGTTTCGCGAGCACCCTCGGCAATCGTGAGCGATTTCTCCAGAGACTTCTTGCCTTCTGCAAACGCCTGAAACACGTGTTTGCCGGGATCGATCGGGAGCGGAACTCCGAGCAGTGCCTGGGGAATGGCCACACCGTCCATCGTGACGGTGACCGGTAGCGGGCCTGCGCCTTGGGCAGCGGCAGTGACGTAGGGTAAGCGAGGCTCTAGGAGCTGGAGTTCTTTTTCGGCATCACCCACCGCGCGCCGTACGGCCTCGGAAGCATCCGCGGCCACGCCCGCCCGTCGGATTTTTAGGTATGTTTCGCGGGCCTTTACCAGCTTGCCGAGCTTCACCAATGAGCGGGCGAGATACAGCTTCTGCACGGGTGAATGCACAATCGATTCAGCCCTCGTCATCATGTCGACAGCGTCCGCATAACGCCCTTCGTTGAAGGCTTTAGCGCCCTCCGTGGCTGCGGCCCGCGCACCTGCGATTTCCTCGGAGGTCTGCGCCGAGGCGACACTCCCCAATAAAAGAACGCCTGGTAGGGTTAGCGAGGCGATGAGAAAAGCTTTCGGACGTCCTAAGAGGCTTCGATGCGGCATAGCCTCTTCACGATAACACGACCCTCACCGCAACCGAAATTGCTGACCACCGATGGGGAGCTGCCCTGCAAGGAAAGAAGGTGTTTTGGCCGCGTGGCGGTGGATCCGGCCCGTGCTTCGGGCATTTGGGATTGATGGCCGCTTCGTTTCAGGGCATCACGCGCACGGTGCCTGAATGACCCCGTGGAAAGTACTCAAGAGCGAAACGCTACTTGAGCATCCTTGGCTCACGATTCGCGAGCAGGCCGTAGCGCTCGGAAACGGAAACGTTATTGAAGCGTTTCATCTGGTCGAGAGTCCGGATTGGACGGGTGTCTTGGCGCTTACCGAAGACCAAGAAGTGATTCTGGTGGAGCAATACCGGCACGGGTATGGGCGCGTGAGCGTCGAGTTACCTGCGGGCGTTGTGGACCGAGGGGAGGAGCCACTAGCCGCGGCCAAACGCGAGCTGCTGGAGGAAACGGGATATGTCGCTGACGCATGGCAGCCCCTGCTCAGCGTCTGTGTGGAGCCCAGTAGAAACACCAATCGTGCCCATTTCTTTTTCGCACGCGGCGCCCGGAGGATCCAAGAACCCAAGCTAGATCCGGGCGAAGATCTCGCGGTGCGCTTGGTTTCCGCTAGCGCTCTACTGGAAGCGCTCGACGATCAAAGTGTCGCGCACGGCGTTCACGTAGGGGCCATCTTGATGGCCGTGCGGCGTGGCTGGCTCTAAGTTATTCTAAGGTGATCATGTACGGTGAAAGCGCGAGTACGTTATCGCCATTGGCCACAGCGTTGACGGCATTGAGGTAGGGCTGAAGTGCGCGCGGCATAGTCTGCGCCAAGGCACTCTGGCGTAGGAGAAAGCTGTGAAGGCGAGCGTCCGCTTGTTCCGCGTCGGGTGTTTCTCCCTGGAACAGCAACTCCAACCAACTTTCGTTCAAGCCCTCAAAGGAAACGGGAGCGTCCTTAGGGAGGCCGGCCAAGCGCCGTGCAGCAACCAGTGAGGCTTCGAGACCACCGAATTCGTCCACCAACCCACGTTCAAGCCCCTGAACACCACTCCAAATGCGCCCCTCAGCGCTTTTTGCGATCAGCTCCACGGGCTTCTTTCGTCCTTCGGCAACTCGCTTCAGGAACAAATCGTACACAACAACGATCTGCGCGCGCACACGTTCTTTCATGGCATCATTCCACGGCGTTAGCAAAGAGAGGTATGCGGCGCGTCCTTCCGCATCCGGGCGCGGGCTGGCTGGAAAAGTTACTGCATGCACGCCGAAGCGCTCGAGCGCACTGTTGACGCTAAATTTGCCACCGACGACACCGATCGAGCCCACGATACTCGAACGGGGCGCGATGATGCGATTGGTGGCAGAAGCGATGTAGTAGCCGCCGCTTGCGGCCATCGAACCCACCGAAGCTACAACGGGCTTTCGGCTTCTCAATGCCATCACATCTTTCCAAATAAGATCGCTCGCTAGCGCGGAGCCTCCTGGCGAATCGATGCGCAGGACCACGGCTTTGACAGCGTCGTTGTTCTTGAGGCGCTCAAGCGTCTTGTGCATGGCGCTCGAAGTGATGCCCTGGCTTTCGAAAGCGCCACCGCCGGCCATCGAAATGCTGCCGACCAAGGGCACGAGTGCGACCCGCGGTTTCGAATCGAGGTCGGCCTCATCGCCGACCAACGAACGCAACAAGCCCAAAAGTGGCGCGCTCCCGCCGCGGTTCGCTTGGGGTCCGAAACTTGGCTGCACGTTTTCAGTTTTGGTTTGTTTTTTGAGCGAGAGCAGCGCCTCGGGGGCGTACCCAATCTGATCGATCAAGCCGTGGGCCTGAGCTTCAGCCGGTGTGAAGGGCCCGCCTTCGAAATCTTCAGCTAGATTCTTCGCTTGTTTTCTTGAAGCGGCCGACTCGCTCAACCAAGCTTCGCGAATCGAGCGCAGGGTGACGAGCAGTGATTCGCGCGCTTCGTCGGTTGGCCCCGAACGGATGAACGTTTCTGCAAAGCTCTTGAACTTACCCGCGCTCACGAAGTCGGCCTGCACGCCGACCTTCTCCAGCAGCTCTCCCAAGTACAAGGATTGGGCGGCAAGTCCGATGGTTTCCAGGCTGCCGGCTGGGCTCAGCCAAATCGAATCACAGCCTTTGGCAACGAGCCAGGCGCTCTGATTACCCAACGTGTGAGCGTGGCAAGTTACCGGCACGCGCAGCGTCTTGAGGAGTCCCCCCAACTCCTCGGCATGCGTGAAATCGAGTTGGGTCTCGCCCAGACTGACGAAGACGCCCTTGATGTCCTCGTTCTTTCCGACGTCATTTAACGCATTCACGAGGCCGAAGTACGTGCGTTCCACGGGAAACGGGAAAACCCCACCGCCGCCCGCGACCTCCGGAAAGCCTGACGTAAGATCCAGCGTCGCGATGCGCGCTGTTCCAGCGAGGAGTGTCTTCGGCTGCTTTCCGTCTGTCGCCGCGGGCAAACCGAGTGCGCGGGGGCGGCCACTGCAGGCACTCATAAATAGGGTGAACGTGGCGACAAGCGCTAGCCGAGATCGAATCATTGCGAGGGATCGAAGCACAGCGCTGCCCCTAGGACCACCGAGTGCTCGCTTCAAGGTACTGAACCGGGCAAATCTGTTGTGTCGATGTGGGGAGGAGCCGTGGGAGGAGCGTCGGGAGGAGCGTCGGGAGCTGGGCTTCCGCTACTGGGCTGCGGTGCAGCGGGTGCAGGCGCGTTTGCAGCTTCGTTAATGCGTGATTGCGCTCGTTGACCATAAGAGCTTGCCGCGCCACCCTGTTCTACGATGCGGCGATAGAGGGTCAATGCCGTCGCTCGATCTCCGGTTTGCCAGTGATAATCGGCGCTGCCGAGCATTGCGGGCAGGTAGCTAGGGTTGAGGTCAAGAACCTGTGCGTAGAGTTTACCTGCACGCGCACTATCTCCGCGGCGTTTTGCGGCGTCAGCCCGACCCGTCAAGGCTTCGGTGTTGGTCGGCTGTGTGCTCAATACCTCTTCGTAGAGTCTGTCTGCGCCCTCGGCGTCGCCCAGGGCGAGGGTTTTTCTCGCTTGCTGAAGCTTGTCCTGGAAATTCCCGGTGCTCGCTCCGCGAACACCCCCCGGGCTTTGGGGACTCCCGGCCTCGTCGGTTGCGCCGGTTGCGCTAGGCGAGGGGGCTGCAGAGACAGCAGCCGCCGGGGCAGCATCCCTGGCCGCCAGGACAAACGCTCTGAGCGGTGCTAACAAGGGATGTCCAGGCTGAATCCGTTCAAGCTCAGTACTTGCCTCTGAAGGCTTTTTGGCGCGGACCAAAGCGTAGACGAGCGCCGCCTGAACTCGGCCGAGCGCCCCTTCCCCGAGCGCTGCGGCGCGGAGGCGTTGTACAACGTTCGGCCAATCCGGAGTTGCCTCAGCCAGATCAAGCGCTACCAGTGCGTACGCATTTTCCGATTTTGATGAATGGTTTCCAAGACGCGCCACCTCGGCACGAGCAGCGGCTAACTTCCCCTGCATCCGCAGAACATCGATCCTCCCTCGAATCGCAGAGAGTTCCTGGTTCGCCGGGGCTGTTTGCTCAACCGCGGCCTGCGCTTTCAGAAGGCGCGTCGCTAGATCGCGCTCGGTGGCATCGATGAAGGCTTTGTTCTGAGGATCGATGAGCCTCAGCTTGAGCCACTCAATATCAGCGCGGATGGCTTCGAGCTCTGCGCGCGCGCCAAGGGCCTCCGGATCCTGCTCCGAAATGCCAAGCCCTTTGTCGATCTGCTCCTTGGCAGACTCAAGCTCCCCTTGATTGAGAAGCAGGCTGGCTTTGTCGAGCAACGCGCGGGTTCGCGCGTGCGCGCCGTCTGAAATCGCGGTCTTCACTTCCGCCGCAGGCAGCACATATTTCTTACCGACGGTCAGCAGCAAGAAGATGAGCACAGCAAGACCTACGAAGGCGAGTAACCATTTGAGCGACGCGCCGCGTGGCCGCACGCCGGGGATTTCGCTCGAGCTTCGCGCCAGATCCAGCTCCCGCAAGGCCGTGGTCAGGGAGCGCGCGGAATCGGCGTAGGCTCCTGCCAAGGGCGCCTGACCTTCCGGGAGCGTTCGCGAGAATGGCGAACCATCGCGTGAAGCTGGCCCTTGGGGGGCCGCGGCTTTCGGGGCGGTTGGCAGCGAATTGGGATTGGGGAGGCGATCGGGATACGGACGAGTCGCTGTTTCCTCAGTCTGGGGGTCGTCACTCGCGGGAGAGGACTCAACATTGCTATAAAGCGCCGGCTTGGTGCTGCCGACACGTGGTGCCGTGGGAGGAGGGTGATTCTCAAGGGCACGAGCTACGGATTGGAAGGGTTCGGGTTGTTCCGTTGGGACCGCTGATACCTTGGAGCTAACGGCACTCGCCCGGGTCGGAGGCTCTTTGGAAACGGGCCGAGGTGCTTGGGTGGCGCTGGCTTGGGCGTCGAAGCCAGGGTTAGGTGGAGCTACTCCGTAGAGGGTACTTATTTTCTTACTGTCGGGCTTCGGCGCGTCCGCTTTGACCCGAAAAAATCCCTCCAACTCAGCAATTGAACGGAGCGGCTTGGGCGGATGGTTGCCACGTGAAAGGAGATCATCCAACGTCACTTTGCCAGCGGCGATGCCTTTTTGCAGCTCCTTCAAGGATGTGAAAACGTGCTCTTCGCCGGCGCGCGTGCTCACTAGCCAGCGCTCAGGGGCTCCATTCCCACTTTGCGGAAAGATCTTAAACTGATGTCCGCAATTGGTGCACTTAACGGTAGTGCCGCGCTCGGAAATGAGCGCATCGTCAAATTCGTAGTCGGTGGCGCAACGAGGGCAACGAACGTCCATGGAGAAAGCTGCTCAGTACTTACTTGATCACGCGCAGATAAGGGGGAAGTGGGCGTTTGGAAGCTGCGGCTACTGGCAAGGCTTGTTGCTTTTGCGGTTCAGACTTTGCTGCGCGCTTCGGGGCTGTTTTCTCGATAGCGGGAGCCAAGGCTTTGGCTTCTTTGGCGTTGGCGCGCTTTCTCTTCGCCGCCGCCGCGCGCTTCGCTTTCAACGCGGCTGCTTCGCTCTGGCTTGGAACCGCCTTCAGCGTGGCGCTCCCACGGCTTCCCGCAGGTGGCGCTGCCGCTGGCTTCTGCCCTGCCGGCCCGAGCTGAGCCGCCACTTCCGGGGGGACATCATCCGGCCAGACCATACCGCGCCCGTTCTCGGCCACGATCGCGAAGATCGCGGTCCAGGGGATGACACAATAATGTGGCGTTCGGTTAAAGCTTAACGTGCACGTCACCCCCGCGTCGTCCAACGCAAGATCACGAATCGGGACGGGCATATTCAAACCTACTTGAAGCACCAGCTGCGGTTGCTTGGTGAAGGACACCGGGACGCTGACACCCGTGCGTCGCGGATCCAAGTGTAGGAACACGCTTGTTTCTTCTAGGAAGGCGAGAGATATGGCCTGCTTATCAGGAAGCTCATGCGTGCGATTTGAGGACATGCTGGTGGGCCTTCATAGCGAATGCAGAGCAGAAACGCTAGGTTCGGGGTGGTCAGTCGTCCGAGCCTTTCGGCGTCCACAAGGCGAGCAGCTCACAGCGCGAATTCATGGACAATAGCGCTCCATCAGGATCCACCGACGCCGCCAGGGAAGCGAGGGCTGCGGTCGGCATGCGCTCTTCGTGGCCCGTTAAGGTGGAGAGCAGGGATTCGAGCCCCGGGTTGTGGCCGATCATGAGGACCTTCTCAGCTTCCCTCGACAATCTGGCCAGGGCATCCAAATAGGCTTCAGGCTCAGCCAAGTAGAGCTCTGGCAGAAAACTCACGGAGCCGCTAAAGTTGCACGCCAAACCGGCCAACTTGAACGTCGACCGAGCGCGCATAGCGGTCGAGCAAAGCACGAGGTCCGGCACCAGATCCTTCTCTTTCAGGTGCTGGCCCACACGTGTGGCTGCCTCCTCGCCGCGGGGGTTGAGCGGCCGGTCGTGGTCCAGTGTGTTCGGAGCTGCCCAGCTCGACTTCGCATGGCGTAACAAAAGGAGTGTGCGCACGCTCATGTTCCAAGGCCAATTCTGCGGCATGCGTGACGAAGGAGCAATGCCCGAATGGTTCCGCGCGGACGTATGCTAGCTTGGCACGCTCAGGAGCCCCGCTTGGCGCAGACGATACTGGTAGTTGAAGACGAGCCGGCAATTCAGGAGTCCGTCGCCTACGCACTTAAACGCGAGGGATTTCTGGTGGATACCGCTGGCACACTTTCAGCGGCCCAAGATTTCCTGACGCAAGCCGATTTGGTGCTCTTAGACCTCATGCTCCCGGACGGTAGCGGCTTCGATTTGATCAGCACCCTGCGTGGGGCAGGCAGGCTGACGCCGATCATCGTTTTGAGTAGCCGTGATGCAGAAGCCGACAGAATTGCCGCACTCGAGAACGGCGCAGATGATTACGTCACGAAGCCTTTTTCTCCGCGCGAAGTGGTGGCGCGCGTGAGAGCCGTGCTGCGGCGCGTCGCCTTGCCAGCGACGGTTCTGTTGGATGAAGGTCATCTGGCGCTGGATCAGGACACACGCCGTGCCAGGGTTTTCGGTCGAGCCCTGGAGCTCACCCGCGTCGAATTTGACGTATTGGCTTGCCTGCTTTCGAATCAGGGACATGTCTACACACGGGAACAGCTTATCAGCCAAGTTTGGGGTGCTGGCTTCGCCATCACCGATCGCACCGTCGATTCTCACGTGAAGTCCTTGAGGCGCAAGATTGCTGAGGCCGGAGCCGATCCCAGCCTGATCGAAACGGTCCGTGGAGTGGGGTACCGCGTCACCCACGCATCGGACCGCGCGAGCGTTCGGCCTTGATTCGTTTAGTTGTGGTGGCGGCCGCAGCCATTGGCCTCATCCTATTCGTCACGTTTGTGATCGCTCGCTTGGTGCGCACGCGCACGCGCGGCATGTCGGTGCGGATGCAGGTCTTTCTAGCCTTGGCCTTGATCGTCGGGACCTTTGCTTTTGGTTTGGGATTGATGGTGTTGGATCGGATCGAGGCGCGCACCGTGCGCGTGGCCACCTTTGCCGCCGAGGAGCAGGCCAAGATGATTGCCGCCATCATCGAGGGTGATCTGGAGCGATCGCGCGTCGCGATCGAACGAGTGGCGCGTCGCCTCGAATTGGGCAAGCAGCGCACCGATGAGCTGCGGCTTGAGCTCCTCGATACGAATGGGCACCTGCTATTTCCAGCAGATCCCCGAAGTGCTCAAGGAACGCCTGGCACCGTCTCCTATGACGCGCCCATCAAGCTTGAAGGGCGCAGTATTGGAGTGGTGCGCGTTGTCAAACCGACACTTGAGATTCAGCGCTTGCTCGCGGATTTTGCGCCTACGGTGCTGGTGATCAGCTTGGTGCTGGGTGCCGCCGCCGCGCTTGCCGCGGCCTGGATTGGTCGCGCGATAGCTCAACCGATCGAGGCACTGAGTGAGTTTGCCGAAAGTGTTAGCCTGGGCGAGCGGACGCAGGTTCCCCGCCTGGTGTTCGGGCGCGAGGTGAAGAGGCTCGTGCAATCCATCGATTCGATGCGTCGTCAGCTGGAGGGGCGCCCGTTCGTGGAGACTTTTGCCGCGGATTTGTCGCATGAGCTCAAGAATCCTGTGGCTGCCATCTTGGCCAGCGCCGAAGTTCTGGAAGAAGGCGCGATCGAAGAGCCGGCCTTGGCGCGCCAGTTTGTAGGAAGAATTCGTGAAGCGGCCAGTAGGATTGAACGGTTGCTGCGCGATTTGGTCAGTCTCGCGAGGATTGAAGCCCGGGGTGTGGAAGCGCTCGCTTGGATCGATCTCGGCGGCATCACCCGCGCGGTGGTGGAAGGGCTGGGTGAGCGTCGCGGGCGTGTTCAACTTAGGATTGGAGACGGCTTGCGCGTGCGTGGCGACGAGAGCTGGTGTGTGCGAGCCATCTTCAATTTGGTGGATAACGCGCTGGTACATTCAGAGCCAGGCTCCGAGGTGAGCGTGAACATCCAGCGTGTTTTCGAGGCTGTCGAGCTCACGACGACGAACGGCGGCGCTATTGGCAAGCATGTGCGCAGCCAGCTGTTTCGCCGTTTCGTGACCACGCGGGCCGACAAGGGTGGTTCTGGGCTTGGGCTTGCGATCGCACGGGCGGTGGCCGAGGCGCACGGTGGTCGACTGGATCTAAAAGTTCACGGCCCTCTTCAAGTGACCTTCTGCTTCAGCCTACCCTCCGAGCCTGGATCCTTGGGGCTTGAGCCCCCCGAAGATCCCGGCTGATTCCTTGAAACCTCCACGATTCGCGGCCCCTTTCGCCAACGCCTTCTGGCAAGCTCACAGCAACACGGCCTGGCGCTGGAGCCAGCTGTGGGGACTTACTTAGAGGAGCCATACGTGGGTGATAGCAAGCAAAGCTTGGCGGCGAACTTCAACAAGCAAGCTCAGGGGACTTCCAAGTCAGGGTGGGAAGGGCGCTTGCCTCGCCATGTTGCCATCATCATGGATGGTAACGGTCGCTGGGCGAAAGCACGCGGCCTAGAGCGCGTGGAGGGCCACTCGGAGGGCGCTCGCGCCGTGCGTGAAACGGTAGAATCCTGCGCGAAGCTCGGCATCGAATACCTCACACTCTACGCCTTCAGCGTTGCGAATTGGGCACGCCCACCGCGCGAAGTGCGAGCGTTGATGAATCTCTTGGTCTACTTCGCCAACAAAGAAAAAGAAGAGCTGCGCAAAAACAACGTGCGCGTGCGGGTCGTGGGCAATCTCGATGATCTCCCGCTGTTGACTCGCCACTCCGTGGAGCAGCTGATGGCCTACACGGCGGATTGCCAAGGCATGACGCTCTCGCTGGCGCTTTCCTACGGCGGGCGTCGGGACATCGTGGACGCGGCGCGAGCGCTAGCGGCCAAAGCACGTGCCGGTTTGATTCTGCCCGAGGACATCGACGAAGCCGCTTTTCAGCGCGAAATGTCCACCGATTCGCTGCCGAATGTGGATCTTCTGGTGCGCACCGGCGGCGAAACCCGCGTGAGTGATTTCTTGCTCTTCGAGTCCGCGTACGCAGAATTCGTATTTCTGCCCATCATGTGGCCAGACTTCAACGCCGATGCACTCGCCCTGGCGCTGGATGCGTACGCGGGCAAGGAACGGCGTTTCGGTCTGACCTCAGAACAAGTGCAGCGGAGCGTTCATTCGTTCGATCCGCCGGACTTGCTCGCTGCTCAGTGAGGCGAAGCAGGTAGGTCGCGGATCTGCAGCAGCTCCACGTCGAACACCAGCGTGCCGGAAGGGGAGCCAGGCCGCGCGGGCTTGTCGCCATACGCGAGGCTGCCCGGGATCCAAAAGCGAACTTTCTCACCCTCAACCATCAACTGCACGCCTTCGGTCCAACCCTTGATCACTTGATCGAGGCGGAAGCTGGTGGGAGCGCCGCGCGCGACCGACGAATCAAACATTTTTCCGTCGGTTGTCCAGCCTGAATAGTGCACGGTGACGTTGCTCGTCGCCGTGGGCTTCTTCTTGCCGGTGCCCTTGGTGAGCACGCGATAGGCCAAGCCACTCGCCGTTTTCGTGGCCGTTTTGGGCGCCGCAGCCACATCGGCGGGGGCTTTGGGGGCACTTTGGATTTGCAGCAACTCAACGTCAAAGACCAGCATGCCAGCAGGCGCACCGGCGCGCGGAGATTCTCCGTAGGCTAATGCGGCAGGGATCCAGAAACGCCGCTTCTCGCCCACCACCATGAGCTGCAAGCCTTCTGTCCAGCCCTTGATAACACCGGTGACACCAAACGATGCAGGCTCGCCGCGCTGAACCGAACTGTCAAACATCTTCCCATCCGTCGTCCAGCCTGTGTAGTGAACGCTCACTCGATCTTCGAGCACTGGATTCTCGGTGCCAGTCCCCTTTTGGATCACTTTGGTGGCCAGGCCGCTTGCGGTTTTCTTGGCATCGCTGGGCGCCGCCGCGACATCTGCAGGAGCGGGGATAGCTGCAGGTGTTGGTGCGGGTGCCACAGGAGCAGCCGTGACAGCGGGAGCTGCCGTGGTTGCGGCGGCCGCCGTCGCAGGTTCATCTTTGGGTGTTGACATGGGGGGGTCAGCTGGTTGCTTGTTGCAGGCGTTGAGTGAAAGGAGCGCCAGAGCGCACACAAGAGAAGTTCTTCGGGCCATCATGGGCGCGCAGTCTAGTGGCGTCCGTGGCGCGACACAATCAGCTGATTGGTCGCAAGACTCTACAAGGCGTACTCGATGGTGTTCAAGGACTCCACGCGGTCCTTCCATTCAAGCTTCAGCAGTTGCTCGCGGAGGCAGGACTCTAAGGCTGCGTTCTTCGGACTCACGCTGAGATCGAGACCCACCACTTTGCCATTCCAGACTGCAAGCCGCAGCTTGAAGTGCTGCGCTGCGCTGGGCTTGCAGGGCGCGTAGAGATCGGGATTCTGGAGCGGTGCGGAAAGCACTTCTTGCTCCATGTTCAGACGGGGAATTCCGTCTGGGACCGCTGAAGTTGCCTCATTGACGGACATGCCAGGCTTGAACTCAGGCGTTGGGATTGCCGGCTTCTTCGGAGGCGGAGCTTCTTCCTCATTCGGATTTTCAGTTTCGCTTTTCTCCTGCTTGGAGGCTTCTTTTGCGGCAGGCTGGCGCGTGGTTTCGGTAGCTGGGGGCAGTGCTTCGGTGCTTGGGTCGGCTGCAGCAGGGGGCGGTGCACCTGCGCAGCCCATGGCCAATGAAGCCAAAACAGCGGACAACAAACACGAAACTGGTAGTGCTAAGGGCCTCATTGGACGGAGGCTACTTCGGCCGCGAGGGCGCGTCGAGGGGCTCGAAGGCGCGTAAACCTTAGTGGAATTCAGCCTATAGTGGATCGACCCGGGAGCTTGAGCTAAGAGCAGCGCGCACACGCGCCCGTAGCTCAGCTGGATAGAGCAGTGGATTTCTAATCCACCGGTCGCAGGTTCGAA
>ENA-ORBV01006559-ORBV01006559.1-microbial-mat-metagenome-genome-assembly--contig:-NODE-6559-length-20458-cov-12.091261_pt1 | contig 20458 bp, 14 predicted proteins | sample MGYA00237777_ERZ505514 | MGnify/ENA primary metagenome ERZ505514 (study PRJEB26160, sample SAMN06269048) | microbial mat metagenome | isolation source: Oligotrophic lake microbial mat | place... | reverse complement strand
GACCATGAGGGTGCCGTTGCGGGGGAGGTCTTTGAGTTTGGCGAGGGCGGGGTCAGGTTTTTTGCCTGCTTCGTACCTGTCCCCTTTTTTCGACCATCGGACCATGTCGGGCTTTTGAGATGGTTTCTTAGGGGTCTTCCAGACGGAAGCTGAATGATTTGCGAACGACTTCGCGGATGGGCTGGCCGTTGCGGTGGGCGGGGGTGAAGCGGGAGCGGCGGACGGCTTCGATGGCGGCTTTTTCCAGCCGATCGTAGCCGGGCGATTCGATGACGTTCACAAAGCCGACGCTGCCGTTGGCGAGCACTTCGATTTCCAGCACGATCAAACCTTCTTCACCGGCGCGGATAGAGAGGGCCGAATAGCGTGGCTTGACGAGCTGCGCTTCGCTGCCGGTGGTCACGCCCGTCTGTTGCAACTGCTGGGCAGTCTGCCGGTCGTTCTTGGCGAGAACGGCGGCCGTCTTCGGTGGTACTGGCGTTGGCGGCGTGAGCAACGGCGGCTCGAAGACGATGGTCGGCGCGATTGAGGCCAGCGTCACAGTCTCCACGCTGGGCTCCATCGGCTGGGCCTGCGCGGGACGGGCGGGCTGGATGGTTGAGGCAGCGACCGAGGGCTGCGCGGCTGCACGGGGCGCCTTGGCGGGCGGACCGGGCAACTGTGAGAAAGAAGGCGCAGCCGGCGTCGCAGGTGACGGCGTCTGCTGTCTGGCCACTTCCACCGGATCGGCCGGCTCAGCCGAGCTGCCATCGAGCACCTGCGTCGGCTGCGGCGAACGGCCCTCAACAGTGCCGGCGTCGGCAGTCTCCTTCGGCTCCGGGTTTTTCTCAAACGGCTCAGGCTTGGCCGGCTCCTGTGCCGGGTCCTGCGCCGGCGCGACCGGCTGCGGCGCAACGGGCGGCGGCTCACTCTGCGGCGCGGGCATCGCCGACGGCGTCATCGGCGCCATCGACAACTGCACCTCCACCTCTTGTGCCGTCTTGCCCTTGGCGAACTGAAGCTGTGCCGGGACATCCGTCTGCGGAAACGAAAAATCCCAGACCAACGCATTGAAGACCACGATGCCATGTATGAGCAGCGAAAACAGATGTGCCTTGATGATGAGGCTCCACCCTGCCGCCGCGAGCCTTGGTGCCGATCGCCGGCCTGTCTCGACGACAGCCCGGGCCAGTTCCACGGTCGATGCGGACTCAGATGAAGGCATTGGGATCGGTTCGCTTATGAGACTCAGTATCAATAGCTCTGGACTAATCTAGTCGATCCTCAAGCGAGAATCAATGAGGATGCAACAATTGTCGGCTGATTCAGAGCCTGCGGACAGGGCCAGCATTTGGCTCGTACAGCTCTCTTCCAGGGAGCGATTGTGGGGAGGGTTGGATTTTCGATACACAAGGGTGCTGCGTTTCACGCATTTTTTTCTGAGCGTTCGACCCTCCCCTTGCCCCTCCCTAGGAGGGAGGGGAATAAGAAAAATTCTCCGCAGGCTTACGCCTTGCGGCTCGGATGGAGTTAGAACTTGATTTCCATGCCGACGTAGAGGAACTGCGGAGCGCCGGGGCGGGCGCCGTGGGGATGGCGCGAGGCGACATAAACTTCATCAAAGAGGTTGTGCACACCGGCGACGATCTTGGCCTGCTCGTTGAGCTGGTAATAGCCGGAGATATCGACGACGAAGTGGGGATCCAGTTCGCCAAAGCGGGCATCGGGGTCGCCGTTGGCATTGAGAAAATCGTCGTTGTTCAAGGCGCTGCTGAAGGACTTGCCGGTGAATGAGCCGGTGATGAAGATGCCCCATTTCTTTTTGAAGTCAATACCTGTGCCGATGGTCGCCAGATACTCGGGCACATAAGGCACCTTGTTGCCTTTCTCGCCGCCGGCGAAGATCGACTCGGGATCGGTTGAATCCGAATCGTCCGCCAGTTCAGCATTGGTCCAGGTGAAGCTGAAGAAGTTGGGCATGGAGAAGCCCCAGTCGAAGGCGATGCCCGGGTCGTACTGGGCCAGGAACTCGATGCCGAAGCTGTCAACGCGGCCGACGTTTTCATCTTCGCCGCTGCCCGATCCGCCCACGTTGCTGACCACGATCAGGTCATCGAAATAGCTGTAGAAGGCGACGGCTTCGACGATGAAAGCCCGCTTGGGCGAGGTGAAGCGGACGCCACCTTCAAAGGCGATGGAGGATTCCTCGCGCAGCCCTGCGACGGCTCCGCTGGGGCTGGGGGTGGAGAAGCCGCGGTGGATGCCGCCAAAGAAGGTCCACTGCTCATCGTGCTTGAAGTTGAAGCCGACGCCGCCACCAGCGACAGCATAATCTGCATCGCCGCTGGTTCCAGCATTGCGGTTCTTCGTGTCCTGCCAGATCTGCTCGACGCGAATGCCAGGCGTGAGCGTCAGCTTGCCCAGTTTGATTTCATCCTGCACATAGCCGGCCAGCGCCAGCGATTCCTCGCGGCGATTGTCCTGTGAGCCGGGGATGCCAGGCGTCGAGCTAATGATGGCTCCGTTGGTGTCCTGCACGAACAGATCATCGTGCTGAAAGCGCTCGACATAATCACGATGAAGGCGGATGCCAAAGCGCAGTTCGTGTTCGATCTCGCCGGTCTGGAATTGAATGCGGGGATCGATGGACACGCCATAGGCGTAGTAATCGCGGTTGTTGGCGCGGACGCGCAGCGTGCCAGCCCGATCGCCGCGCAGGACATCAAGCCCGACGTCGCCGCCCGCCCCGGCGATGGCCGCCGACAGGGACTGGTTGACGCCGTCGCCGGTCCCGTCGCCATCGGTGTCGATGTTGCGAAGGTCGTTGAGCTTGTACCAGTTGCGGTGGAAGCGGGTGTAGTAAAGGGTGGTGGTCACATCCACTTCCTGAGTCAACTCGATGTAGTGGCGCAGGTGGGTGCGATGCTGATAGCTGTCGAAGTTGTCAAAGCGTGAGGCGGCATAGCGGCGTTCGTGGTCGGCGGCGAAATCAGCCTCGGACAGGCCCAGGTAGGTTTCGTCGGCTTCGCGGCTGGTGTAGCCATATTTGAACTCGAAGCGCTGATAGGTGCTGGTGGGCGGCTCCCAGAAAATCTTGAACATAGGCTCGACATTGGTAAAGCCGGTGTCGCCGCCGTTGAAGTCGGGGGCGGAGTCGATGGACTTGAAGCCGTCGTTGCCTCGGTACCACAGTTCGCCGACGAAGCCGATGCGGCCGTGCGATTCGGTTTCGATGGTGGTTCCGTAGTTGGCGTGGAGGCGGATGTCGTTGTCGGAGCCGTAGGTGGCTTTGATGTAGCCGGTGGGCGTTTCCGGGATGGGTGTGGAGAGGTAGTTGATGACACCGCCGGTGATGTGCGGGCCGTAGAGAATCTGGCTGGAGCCTTTGAGGATTTCGATGCCGCTCATGCGCCCGGTGGTAGGCGAGAAGTAGGCTTCGGGTGCCGAGTAGGCGGCAGGCGCCATGAGGACACCATCTTCCATCATGGTGACCTTGGCCGAGCGGGTGGTATCGGTGCCGCGCAGGCTGATATTGGGGAAGAGGCCAAAGCCATCTTCGCCGCGCAGGTACACGCCCGGCACCTTTCGCAAGGCCTGGTTCACATCGTCGTAGTTCTGGGTGCGGATTTCATCGGTATCGAGGTAGTAACCCGAGCCGGGCAGGGTGATGATATTTTCCTTGGAGCCGATGACCTCGATGTCCGCCTTGAGCGTGGCCAAGGGGCTGGGAACGGGGGCATCGTCGTCGGCGAAGGCGCCCGGGGCGAAGGCACCTGGGGCGATAGCGCCAGCCATGGTGCAGGAGATGAGAGCTGCGATTCGCCGTTTGAGCCGGTTGCGGAGCGTACGTTGCATAAGACCTCCAGTAGTTGAGGAAGTAGTTGTGACAGTAGTTGAGACTCAGTATCGCCGCAATATACGGAAAGGTTTGCTCCCGTGCAAGTGCAACTGAGACTGAGGTTCAATTGTGGAAAACTCGCCGCGTGGCAGGTCCCGACGACTCAGGCGGTGTTTATTTTCAACACGGGCAAGTAAAAGGGACAAGTAAAAGGGACAGGTGTGAATGCCGTTCGCTTAACCATTTTCATAAATGTAAATGTATATTTTTATGAGAGTTATGGGTTAAGTGAAGGGCATTCCTCCTTATTCCTAGAACTCTATTTCAAAGAGTTTCCCCAAACACCTGCCCAGGATGCCCATCTGTGCCCAAGCGGGCTTTTTGTCTGCCGCAGAGCTGCCGAAGAGAGGGCGATTTCTGCCGGAGCGAAAATTTTAGAGCGGTACCGATACGGCAAACGAAAACCGCCCCATCGTTTGATGGGGCGGTTGTAGTTTCAAGTTTTTGAATCATTCACTCACGCCATGCGACGCCGACGCATCATCAGGCTGCCTAGGCCCAGCAGGCCCAGAGTGGCGGTGGCGGGTTCGGGGATGAAGGGCGAGGTGTAGAACCGAATCTCACCTAGGCCGACGCGATCGCCACCCGCAAATCCGGGGGTGCCAGCCCAATTGTCGAGCAGCTTCATCTCCACGAACCGCACCCGACCGGTATTGATCAGGTCTGACAGTTCAAAGGTCTGCGCCAGGTTCAGGCCACCGAGAGCGGCCAAGGGCTGGAGTTCACCGAGGAAGTCCGCAGCGCCGGTGAAGGTGGTGCCTTCGCCTTCGCTGTTGAATCGCAGTTCGAAGGTCTTGAGCTGGTTGCCACCGGCCAGGTTCTGGTACTGCCAGAGGAGGAGGTCTTCGAGCTTCTGATCCGTTCCCAGGTCCCAGATGAAGGTGGGTTTGGCGCTGGTGCCGGCACCCGTAGCGAAGTAGTCAGCGGTCGAACTAGCGGTGACCCACGATTCGGCCGCAGAGCCACCGGCGATATGCGTGGCTACTTCGGCGACATCGCGGGAGGCACCGCTGAGAACGGGAAGGTTGAGGCCAGCACCATTGGTCAGCGCGGCGGTGCTGTTGGTGGCGTCAACTGCGGTGTTCAGGTTGCTGCTGGCCACGAGGACGGGCGTGACGATGGAGCCTTTGTCCTGAGAGATGCCCGCAAACTGGGCGATGCGGTTGGCCGAGAGTTCCTGGTTGTAGATTCGCAGATCGTCGATGCGGCCGACCCAGCCCTGAAGGTTGCCTGGGAGGTTGAGGTTGCCGATGGTCATCGAGCCGGAGGTGGTGTTGTTCAGGCCATCGGTGGCGGGATCGACAGTGGCCGCCAAGACACCGTTGAGATAGAACCGCACAGCATCGATTTGCCCGGTGCCGTTGAAGGTGAAGGTGTAGGCCACGTGCTGGTAGCCGGAGCTGGGCACGGCGACCGCGGTGGGGTGGTCGACCTTGCCGTAGGTGGTGGCGAGCATGTTGTCACCGCTGGTGCCCACGCCCCAGCTCACGGCGTTGAACCCACCGCCCATCGCGAGGGAGAAGATGCGCTGGGTTCCGGCGTTGGAATCCCGTTCCACCCAGGCGGCGAGGGTGAAGCCCTGAGCATTGTCATCAAGTTGGGTGTACTGCACAGCATTGGGCACGACCATCGCGTTGGTGCCGTTGAGCAGCAGGGCGCCGCTACCAATCTGGGCGTTGCTGCTGGCGACGGGGGTTCCGATGTTGCCGGAGGTGTCGTTATTGAACGCACCGATATCGTTGCCCAGTTGGGCGGCGACATCAAAGGTCCAGTGTGAAACTAGGGCAGCCGAGGCATGAGAACTATGCCCAAGGCGGCACAGCAGAAGAGGGATCGGGGCAGCAGCATGAGGGTCTCCTTCTATTCAAGTGTGGACTAAGCCAGAATTTTCCAGCTCAATCTTAGCCAACGAACACCGCTGGCCATGGGCTGGCAGTTTATCATTGATTTTCCTCTAAGCAACGGGTTTGTTCACTTTTTGATTATTATTCTCTTAATTTCAGCGCAGCTATTGGGGTTTTAGGTAATCTAGGTAATCTGCCCGCCTCAAATCCCTCTCAGCGATGGGTACCAACCCAGCAACAGTTGACGACGATCGGCTCGATTCTCCCTTTCTTGTTGGAGCCTTTGCCCTGACCACTGCCGAGTTTTCTGGTTCGCGTTTCTCAGTGGTAACATTGATCCGCTCGCTTTGAAACATAAGGGTTTACGGGTAGACGTTTATCTGTCTTACCCATAGGCACGATCTAACCTTGCTTTTTGCAAGAGATTGACAGCCTGGACAAAAATGAAAAATGCTCAGGGAAGACAAATCCGGGTGGTGGTACATGCGATTGCCCTGCTCCCCGTCTCACCACAATTGCGATTCTCCCAGTCCCCTTTACAATGCACCGCCTCATCGGTTGGCCTTTCGCTTTGCTTCTCGCCCTCATTCTTGCGAGGTTTTGATCGTGGCTGAAACAACGACTCAGACTTACGTTATTGAACCCCCCGAACATGCCGGCCGCGTCTCGGTCGAAGGGGCTTCCCTCGACAAGGGCGACATCGAACAAGAGGATGTCCGCACCGAGGAAATGCTCGTCAACATGGGGCCGCAGCATCCCTCCACCCACGGCGTGCTCCGCGTCGTTCTTCGCACCGATGGCGAGATGGTGCTCGAAGCAGTCCCCCACATCGGGTACCTCCATCGCTGTGCAGAAAAAATCGGCGAGAACGTCCCCTACTACCAGTACATCCCCTACACCGACCGCATGGATTACCTCGCGGGTATGAATGAAAACTGGGCGTTTTGCAGAGCAGTCGAAACACTGGCAGAGATTGAGATTCCGCGCCGGGCTGAGTTCATTCGCGTGCTGATTTGCGAGCTCAATCGCGTGGCTTCGCATCTGGTGAGCTTTGGCACTTATGGATTGGATATTGGGGCGTTCACGCCGTTCCTCTATGCGTTTCGTGAGCGCGAATACATTCTCGATCTTTTCGAAATGGTCTGCGGCGCTCGCCTGACTTATTCCTATTTTACGATTGGTGGCTCGACGCACGATCTGCCTAATGATTACCTGGCGAAGGTCGGCGAATTTCTGGATTACCTCGAGCCCAAGATTCCTGAGTACCACGACCTGCTCAGTGCCAACATCATCTTCGTCAAGCGCACCGCCAACGTGGGCGTCATCAGCGAAGACCTCTGCAAGAAATACGCGCTGACCGGGCCGGTGATCCGAGGCAGCGGGATTCCGTACGACCTTCGCCGTGATAAACCGCACAGCGTTTATCCCGAGCTTGATTTTGATGTCTGCGTCGGCAAGGGCGAAATGGGCGCGGTCGGCGACTGCTGGGATCGCTACATCGTTCGCATGTTGGAAATCGAACAGTCCATCAAGATCATCCGACAGTGCATCAAGATGATACCTCCCAAGACCGGCGACCCTGCCAAGGATTACCGCGTTAAACTCGCCAAGAATTTCAAAGCTCCCATCGGCGAGGTTTATCTGGAAACCGAAAATCCGCGCGGCGTGCTGGGTTTTTATCTGGAGAGTCAAGGCGGCCCGATCGCCTACCGCTGCAAAGCCCGCGCAGCCACATTCTGCAACCTCTCGGTGTTGCATGAACTTTGCCACGATGTGCTGCTGGCCGACGTGCCCGCCATCATCGGCTCAATCGATGTGGTGATGGGGCAGGTTGATCGGTGAACATCATCGGATAAGCATCATCGGATAAACATCATCGGATAAGCATCATCGGCCATGGCAAACGCGTATGGCATTTTCTTATTCCCCTCCCTCCTAGGGAGGGGCTAGGGGAGGGTCGAGCGCTCAGTAAAACTGCATGAAACGCAGCGCCATTGCTAATCGAAAATCCAACCCTCCCCCCGCCCCTCCTCGCCTTTGCGAGTCGCCTATGGAGTCCTGGAAGGCAGGGGAGTACGAGCCAAATGCGCCGGCCTGCATCGTCAGCATCGCTATGTGCAATCTCTGCATCAAGTCGCCGATAACGCGATCGCACTGGTTCCCGTGAGAAAAGGCAGTTTTTGCTGCCTTGGCTGTACCCTTGCGAACCTGTGTTACAATGGTTCGTATAAGTTAACAGTGGGAGATTGGCTCCCCTGTCTCGCCCGTTTTTTTCCCCAAGGAATATCGCAATGAACGCTACGAAGAAGAATTGGAACCTGCTCGCCCTTGCCCTGATCGCATCACTTTCTTTCGCTGGCTACGTGCAGGCTGAAGAGAAGGCTCAAGAGAAGGAAACGCTCGCTGACCACATGGGCGTGATCAACTCGGCGGTCAAGAAGCTTCGCAAGAACGTGAAGAATGCCGACATGAATAAGGATTCGATCGAGCTTTCCAACGGCGCTGCTGTGGCTGCTGCGGCGTGCATCGAGATGACGCCTGAGATCGCCAAGAAGGTGCCTGCTGCCGACAAGGACAAGTTCATCGCTGAGTACAAGAAGCAGATGGGCGAACTGATTGATTCCTTCAAGTCGCTCAGCAAGCTCTTGATGGAAAACAAGAACGATGATGCCGAGGCCATCGTCACCAAGCTGCTGGATCAGAAGAAGAAAGGCCACGAACAATTCACCGAGTAAGCTGCGGGTGAAGAAGACAATTGAAAAAGAAACAAACGCAACCGCGACGATAGGTCGCGGTTGTTTTTTTTGTGATGATTTGTTGATCAATTTCCTTTGCCGCTTGCGGCTTCGCTCTTCGCCTCGCGCGCATCAAGGCGCGATCGATGCGCTGGTGGGGTCGCCGATGGAGATGAAGGCGCCGCCGTATTTCTCGGCGAGGGTGCGCAGGGTGCTGCCGGCGTCGGGTGAGCCGATTTGTGTGGCGGCGATGCGGATGGAGCCTTGCGGATTCAGCGCGGCGATGCGATCGAGAATTTCCTTCGAACTCACATGGCCGGGCTCATCGGTCACGATCGCATCCGACACCACCCAGAGCAGATCAGGCTCATACGACATCGCCACATCAATGGCGACGAGCGGACTCGAAGCGGGCTTGTGACTGGCGGCGCGAATGTTCAGATCCATCCAGTTTTCCACGCGGTTGCGCTCGCCATCGGAACCTTCGCGAAGGCCTGCGGGCGGCACCTCGACGAAGCGGTTGCCTTCGGAGAAGACGAGCGTGAATCGCTGGGTGGGATTCATCTGCGCCATCGTCTTTTTCAGTTCGCTGACGATGGTGGTCATGGCAGCGGGCGTTTTGCCGCTGATGTGAATGAGGAAAACGATCTTGCGGGCCTGGGCCAGTTCATAGACGACGCGCGTGCGCGGGCTGTTGGGATCAGTCAGGTGGCGCAGCTCGCTGACAAGCGGGCCGGCGATGCGAGGCGGCTCGCCGGTGCCGGTGGCTTTGGGAAAGAGCGGGCCTGTGGGCAGGGGGGCGGCTTCGTCTTTGGTGGGCGTTGTGCCAGGCGGCGTGGTGGGTGTTGTGGGCGTCTTTGGATTCGTGCTCAACGGTGTGTTGGTCTTGCTGCTGTCAGGGTTGCCGCTGGCGAGTGCGGTGTTGTTGCCGCCGGTGTTGTTGAGCTGTGCGGGCGGCTGATTGTTGTTGCCGGTGAGAGCGTTGATGAGGAGCACGAGGAACATGCCCACGGCTGCAACGGCGGTGACAGTCAGCGCGATGGCGGGGGTGCGATTGCGCGGGGCGGACTGATTCATCCACGAGTAGCGGTAGTTGGAAACAGGCTCGCCGGCGTTGCCGTCGTTGTCGGAGCCGATCGATGGCGGACGGCCTTGATCGGAGGTGGCCAGCGCGAGTTCGAGTTTCGCCAGTCCTTTGTTGAGCTTGGCTTCGAGCGCGGAAGAGACATCTTCGCCCAGCGAAGCCATGGTGCGATCGAATTGCTGCTGCGATTGCTGCTGCGATAGTTTCTGTTGCTTGATGAGCGATTGCACTTCCTGACGAATCGCCTGGGCCTGCTGCTCGCGCAGATCATCGCCATCCTCATCACGGCTGGCCACGGCCTGCGAACGAATCAGATTCGCCAGATCACGCAGCATCTCCTGCTGCTTCGCAAAATCCTGCGCATGCGAAGGGATCGTTGGAAACTCAATGGGCGCAGGCATGACCGGCTGCACCGGCGCAGGCATCACAGCGCGAATCTGTTCGACGAGCGCTGCCGTATCGAGCGGCGGCGCAGGCGCAGGTGGCGCAGCAGGCACAGGCATCGCAGCGCGAATCTGTTCGACGAGCGCGGCAGTATCGAGCGGCGGCGCAGGCGCAGGTGGCGCAGTAGGCACAGGCATCGCGGCGCGAATGCGGGCCACCAGCGCATCTTCATCAATGACAGGCACCGCCGGCTGCGAGGCGATCTTCGCTTCGATGGCATCGAGCTTGGCGGCTAGTTTTGTTTCAAGCTCCGCTTGATGCTGGGCGATCCGAGCGTCCCTTTGCTCTTGCCTTTTCTCTTCACTTTCTGTGTTGCTCTTGTCTTGAGGCGGCACAGTGGCAGCGATGGCTGACGTCATGTCCTTACTGATTTCACTGCGCAGATTTTCAAGCGAGCTTTGCAGCAGTTGTTGAAGCTGTTCCTGCGCCGAGGCCGGCGTGCTTGCTTTGATTTGATCAATCAGTTCGATCGAATGTGCGAGCAGGTCTTCGCGGACTTTGTCGTTTTGCCGGGTCAATTCCAGCGTGAGCGATTCGCGCAGTTGCTGAAGTTCACTTTGCGTCTGCTCGCGCTGAGCGCTCAAGGCCACCTCAATTGCGGGCAGTGGATCGACCGGCGGCGGCGGTGTGGTGATCGATGCTGCGTGAGCGGTGAGCGCTGCTTCGTGTGAAGCGAGCAGCGCTTTGATCTGCGCTTCCAGTTGCGATGTCAGCGCCTGGCGATCCTCTTGTTGTCCGCTTCTTAGCTGCGCTAGGTGCGCGCTCAATTGTTCCTGCAGCGCATCAAACTTCGCGGCTGTATCCGGTGATGCGGCAGCTCTCTGATTTTGCTGAATCACCTGTTCCATGCGCAGCGCCAGCGCATCCACATCCACCGGCTTCTGTGCTGCAATCGCTGCTAGTATCGCCTGCAACTTCGCAGCATCTTCCGCAGCAAGAGCAGTTGGTACAGCAGGCTGTTGGACAATGGGTGTAGCCGCGAGTTTCTGCACCGAATCGAGAATCTGAAGCAGCACTTCATCGCGCCCGTCATCGGGCCTCTCTTTCGCCGCAGCGAGAATTTCATCGAGCTTCGCGGAGAAATCGACCGCTGGCGTCCTGGGAATCGCTGCAATCGCCTGTCGCAGTTCCTGCCTGATCTCCTCAAGCTGCGGCGTAACATCCACCGGCTTTTGCGCCTGCACCGCCTCTGCCACTTTCGTCAGATTCGCCTGCGCCGCGATCTCCGCTTGCGCCGCCGCCGCCTTGATCTGCTGCTTCACTTCATCGCGAAACCTATCGAGCGTCGGCTGCACATTCTGCTGCGCCAGCGCCTCCAGAATCGGCGCGACAATCATCTGCACATCCACCGTCGGCTGCTGCGATAGCGCCTCCCGAATCACGCCCTGCGTTTCACGTATCGCGCCTTGTGTTGATTCGTTAATCGCCTGCGCCACCGCCTTCAACTTCTCCGCCTGATCCACCACCACAGGCTGCGACTCGCGCAGCGCCTTGAGCTGCGCTTGAAGCTGCGCAGCGACGCTCGCCTCCAGCGCTTTGAATTTACTGTCGTGATCCGCACGTTCGAGTGCGGCGAGAATCGGCGAAGTGATTTGCGATGGGTCTAACTGGGGCGGGTGCTTGATGCTGTCGAGAATCTGATTGAGCAGTTCGCTGTGATCCGCAGGTGCAGCGCCAGCCGGTTTAGTTTCGACGGCGAGGAGGATGCGTTTGAGCAGATCGACTTCGATGTTGGATGCTCTGGGCGCGCTGGCCGACCGCGCCCCGACTTTACTTCGCCGGGCGGCAGCTTCGGATTGCACTTCATCGAGGACCTTCTTCCAAAGGTCACCCGTGGCGCCACCCGAAGCTGGGTTGCCGCTTTTAGGGGAATCCGAGGTATCCATGAACACCACTTTAAATCGGGGGGAATTAGCCTTGTTATGTTATGCTGCACCAGCGCAATACACAAATATACACGAGAAAAAAAGTGGCTTCGTGCAGAGCGGTTTTCCGCCGCTGCCTTGCTCAGATTATCGGCTGATTCAAGGCCGAAATCAGGTCAAATGAGTACGTCTTTTTCCATGATTGTTTTGTCGCTTGTTCCAGGTGATCCACCAATACCGTGCCTTGCCCTAGGGATCTTTTCAATCTCACATGCATCCATGAGCACAAGAGTGTGTCAGTGCCGAGCCTTGCCACACCCTGCCCGCGACAGCATTCATCCATCTCATTTCCTTCCCGCTTTCCTGCCGAATATCGGCTAGCATTGAGTCATGCAGGTGTCACTGCTCGCTAACTCGATCTGGCTGGATGAAGAGCTTGTCGGCTTTAGGCATCTCATCGTCGGTCTCATTGATGAACAGGTGCGCGTCGCCCAGGTCGTTCCCGACAATCTTCCTGTCGATGATGCTATTCCCTTTGGCGATCGTGTCTCGTGGGAAGAATCAGGCTGGGGCTGGCTTCGACGAAGGCGTATTGCCGGGCTGGCGGACGAGTTGGAGAAGCTGGAGCCGGACGTGATTCACGCCCTGCATCACCATCTCTGGGAAGGCACGCTCGAACTGGCGCTGGACTTGGAGGCGGCCGTCGTTTTGCAAGTGACCGGCGAAGAGGAAGTGCAAAGGGCGTTGAAGCTGCTGCCCAAGCTCGATCCAGCTCGCGTTGCTTTTGCAGTGACGACGCAGCCACTGGCCACGCAATTGAGCGAGCGATTGCCTGACAGTTTCATGGTGCGCACGATTCGGCCGGGCGTTCGCATTCCAACCGCTGAGCCTGATGACAAACCCACCACCCACGAGCCGCCGCTCTGCGCGCTGATCTGCGGACAGACACGACACGATACTTACTACGAATCGCTTTTTGTCGCGATTCAGAAACTGATCGTCGATCATCCCGAAGTGCAATTTTTCCTCGATGCGCCTACCGAAGCGGACAATGCCCTGTGGCAATCGGCGCGCAAGCTCAACATCCTTTCCAATGTGAGCATGGTGCCTCACCGCCTGGGGCATCGCGAATTGGAGCTGGGCGCTGATGTGATGATTCATCCGCAGCCGCTGCATAGATCGCGCACGCTGACACTCCAGGCAATGGCGCTGGGCCTGCCGGTGATAGCGCACAGCGATCCGTGCCTCGATTATCTGATCGACGATCAAACCGCCTGGCTTACGGATAAAGCCGATGCTTCGCGCTGGGAGGAAATGCTGCGGCATCTCATCATCGCTCCCGATTCAGGCGAAGCGCTGGGCAGCCGGGCGCGCGAATGGGTGCGCGAGAATCATCTCGTCTCGCAGCACGTAGCCGACACGATCGACCTCTACCGCACCCTCACCGGTGAGACGATTAAGTTTCCGGGGTAACAAACCCGTTCAAAGTTCAGAGTTCAAAGTTTCGAGTTTTCAGATCAAGGCTTTCGTTCGCCAAGGCGAACGGCTGACGCTAAATTCTTCACCATGTGGACCGTCCAATCTATTAGCGATCTTCGCGCTCTTCGCCGTTCTCTTAAGGGCACCGTGGCTCTGGTGCCCACGATGGGTGCGCTCCACGCCGGCCATCTCTCGCTTATCGAAGCAGGCAGACAACTGGCCGATCACGTCATCGTCACCATCTACGTCAACCCGACGCAGTTTGGACCCAAGGAAGATTTCTCCAAGTACCCCCGGCCGTTGTCAGATGATCTGGCGATGTGCGAAAAGGCGGGCGCGACAGGTGTGTTTCATCCCAGTAGTGAAGAGGTGTATCCGCCGCACGTTGTCGAATCTTCGCTGGTGATTCCATCGCTCGATGGTGTGCTTGAAGGAGCGTTTCGTCCGGGACATTTCGCGGGAGTCTGCCGGGTGGTGGCGAAGCTATTTAATATGACGCAGCCGGATGTCGCTTGCTTTGGTCGCAAGGATTATCAGCAGCTCAAAGTCATTGAAGCGATGACGGGCGATCTGGCGATGCCGATTCGCATCGTCGGCTGTCCGACGCTTCGCGATCCTGATGGCATGGCGATGTCCAGCCGCAATCGCTATCTCACCCCCGACATGCGTAAGCGCAGCCTCGGCCTTTTCAAAGCGCTCAGCGAAGCCCGCGCCATGGTGGAGGAGCGCGGCGAACTGGATCCTTCCGCAGTGGAAGCCGCGATGATGATGGTGCTCACTTCGCACAAGCTCGATGTGCAATATGCAGCGCTGCGCCATCCGCAAACGCTTGCGAAAATTGATGTGATCGAACCGAAACTCACAGGCGGCGTTGTCGCCCTCATCGCTGCGAAAGTCGATGAAGTCAGACTCATCGACAACATGGTGATGGGGGAGTAATCAGTTCAAAGTTCAGAGTTCAAAGTTCAAGGTTCAAAGTTGAAAGTGGCGCGTTCTGCGTTTCGTGTTGCAAGCTTCAAGTCTTCATGATCGCCGCGCCTCGCGCTTGCGCCACCGCCTCCCGCTTTATACCTCTCTCACGCGCTCCTGCGCTCACGATCCGTCGCGCTTTGCAGCGATTTCTTTTCCTTCTCCGTCAGACTGTGCAATCCCTTCTCCTTCACCTTCGCCAGAATGCGATCGACTTCCGTATCCAGTTTCGAGGCTTGTTGCTGCTCGCGTTGTGCTGATGCGCGCAAGCGATTGACGCGCCAGTTAGCCATGGATTTCCCTACGCCATCGGCAAAGCCAAGGGTGCGTGGAAATTTCATCAGAAGAAAACCGATGACCGCGCCGCCCAGATGCCCCGCTTCGCCGCCTGCGTTGTGCGAACCGGCGAGTACGCTGAGCACCGCGATGCCCAGGAAGACCAGCGCGAGCGTGCGCAGCTGCATCGGGATCGGCGGAATCAGGAGCATGACCATCTGCTTGGGCGCGATCATTGCGGCACCGACAAGCAAGCCGAAGATGCAGCCGGACGCGCCGACGAGGCCGGTGTCCGCGTTGACATTGAGCAGGCCAGGCACGAAGGAGAGGATCGTCACCAGCAGCGCGCCGCCGACGCCGCAGAGCAGATAGAACGCCAGGAACCGCCGACGGCCCCAGTAGTTTTCGATCATCGGCCCAAAGTAATAAAGGGCGAGCATGTTGAAGAAAATATGAAAGATGCCCGCATGCAGGAACTGATAAGTGAACCAGCGCCAGATCTGAAAATCGTAGATGCCTTTTTGAACGCTGAAGTAACCCAGCTCGCTCAGGGACAGTGCAGAAGCTCTTTGGCTGCCGCTGAAAATCGCATCGAGCAGAAACACGACCACGTTGATAATCAGCAGCCACTTGACGACGGAGTGACCGCTGAGCCGACTTCCGAAGGAAGTGGAGCCACCTTCGCGGTTGTAATCTCGATCCTGCCAGGCCATGGGGTTCCAATCAAAACGTAAGACGTAAATCTCAAATCACAAAAAACAAATCACAAGTCAAAAATCTGAAATCACAAATTTCAAATTTCAGATCTCAAATTCCAAATCACCAGCCACGTCGCCGCATCACTTGTTCCTGATCCTATCGTAGTACAGCAAACCGGCGAGGGTCTTGCCATCGCGAATTTCTCCATCGCGCACCATGCGCATCGCTTCATCGTGTCTTACGATTTTTGGCTCGATTTGTTCCGAGGCGTCCAGGTCCTGCCCGACCTGCGTGAGGTCTTCCGCGAGGAACATGTGCATCTGCTCCGTGGAGATACCCGGGCAGGCGAAGAAGGTGAGCAGGTGGGTCATCTTCTTCGCTTCGTAGCCGGTCTCTTCGATGATTTCTCTAGTGGCACATCGCAGCGGTTCTTCGCCTGCCGGTTCGATCGTGCCAGCGGGCAGTTCCCAGAGTGTTTCATCGGCTGAAAAGCGATAGCTGCGAATGAGCACGAGGTGATCGCCGTCGAGCACGGGAATGATCAGCACTGAGCCGGGATGAACGACCAGATCACGCGCATGCATCTGGCCATCGGAGCCGGTAAGCTCAACGCGATGCACATCAAAGCGCGCACCGGTGTAAACGCGAGGGGACTGAGCGAGCGAATCGGGAAGCATGAAAACCTTTCAGTCTTAAACGCGATTCTTTGTCAGAGACGCGACGCGTAAGCTAGCGGAAGGTGCGGCAATTCCAGGCCGTCCGTCGTGACAATCACTCGCTCACGCTTCGCGGCTTTGACGGAGTGTTCAAAAGCCTAGAGCTATAACATTCACACGATGATCGGCCCGACTTGCCGCACAACCCTGGCGGGCACGCCGACAGCGACGCTGTAATCAGGAATATCGCAAACGACGGCAGCCCCTGCGCCGATGATGCAGCCCTTGCCGATGCGCACCTGATCGCGCACAGCTGCGCCAACACCGATCATCGTGCCAGCGCCGACTTGAACATGGCCCGCCAGATGAGCGCCGGGGCAGATGTGTACACCCTCGCCAAGTTCGCAGTCGTGATCGACGCAGGAGCAGGTATTGATGATGCAGTTGCTGCCGATGCTTGCGCCGGGATTGACGACGCTGCCCGCCATGAGCACACTGCCCGCGCCGATGGTTGCGCTTTGAGCAACGGTAGCCCGTGGATGAATGGCGGTGGCAAGCTCAAAGCCCAGAGCAAGAGCGCGCTGAGCGAGCCCAAGTCGCACTGCATTGTCGCCGATAGCGATGAGGATGTGAGTGATGCCTTGCTGCCTCAGTGCTGGCAGCGCCTCGCCAGATCCCAGCACCGTTCCCGCAGGCGTGCTGCGCGGCTGCGGATCACGATCGTCGACACAACCGATGATGGAAAAACGCCCGTCGAGCCGCAAGGCGTCGGCAACCACGCTTGCGTGGCCGGAGGCACCGTAGAGGAGAGTGGATAAAACCTGACTCATAAGCATTCGCCACTCGGCGTGGCTCGACACTGAAAGGTCAGATCAAGCAGCATTTGATATCCATACGGAAATAGAAGAGATTGGCGTAGCTTGGGATCACTGTCGAACGAATCAGGTGTTATTATGAATAATCATACTCTAACTTCGACTGCATAGCCTACACACCCCGCTGGCGGGGATCCCTTTCGTTCGATGATCTGGAACTTAAGCCCAGTTGGGAAATCCGATTGATTGATGGGCATGCCAAGGACGATTGATGGTGTCGGAATCAACTGAATTATCTCCCGTGACTCTCGCTCCGTTCCCTAAGGGGCGCGGCGGTTTTGGCACGCACCGATGGTTTTTGGGCCGGCGGCTTTGGCGCGATCTCAACGAGGCCGCGAGGCACATCCACGGGTGCATGCTCGATCTGGGCTGCGGCTATAAGCCCTACGAGCCGCTCTTCGCCTCCCGTGTCACCAAGCACCTTGGGTTCGACTTGCCGCAGTCACTCGACTTCCGCGGCAGCAAGGCGCAGGTCACGGGATCTGCGGCGGCACTGCCGTTTGCCGACGGCAGCTTCGATTCCGTTCTCTGCACGCAGATGCTCGATGACTTTCCCGAGCCTTCGGTTGTCTTGAATGAAATCACACGAGTTCTGGCACCCGACGGGGTGTTGCTGTTGACGGTCAATCAACTCTATCCCGTCCACGATCCGCCCTACGACTTTTATCGCTTTACACGCTACGGCCTCGAACATCAGGTCACGAAGGCGGGCCTCACAGTGGTCGAGTTTCGCGCCACCGGCGGGCAGTGGATGACCATTGGCATACTCATTCTCCTGCGCATGTGGGTGCTCTTTGACAGGATCCCGCTCATTCGCAGGCTCCGGTTCATTCCCATGATTGCCGGGTTTTTCACCGGTCTCTTCTTCGATCTGCTGGACCGACTTGACCCGGTATGGGCCGGTTCGCCGAACCTGCTCATTGTGGCGAAGAAGAGCTGAGGGATGTCTTGCATGCTCGAACGATTCATCCGATTCCTTGCCGCATCGATGTGGAAGCGCAGGCATGGCCGCGTGCTGGCGGTGTTCAATTATCATCAGGTCTCACCGACCTTTGACCCTCGATTTCAGAGCCAGCACACGTGGACCTCGCTCGAACAGTTCCGCGTGCAGATCGAGTTCATCAAGTCATACTTTCAGATTCTTCCGTTGCCGGAAGCGATTGATCGGCTCAACGGGCTCGCGCTCAAAGGCATTCATGCGGCCATCACGTTCGATGACGGTGACATCTCGATGCAGCAGCACGCGCTACCGTTGCTCCGGGAATTGGGAGTCCCCGCATCGTTCTTCGTAAACACCGCCTATGGCAAGGGACGATACTACTGGTTTCCCGTCTTCAACCATCTTCAGCATGCTGCGGACCCGAAGGTCCGGGCGCTCCTCACCCCGAAACTTCGGCAGCGCGTCGATCAACTTCGCCGGACCAATGATGCGACGCTTTACAACGAGGTGCGAAGCGAGATCGAATCGCTGGCACCTCACGTTGACGATCAGCAGCCACTGCTGGTGAACCATGACTGGCTTGCGGGTCTTGATGGAGAGCAGTTTACTCTCGGGGCTCATGGTCACGAGCACCAGCGGCACTCGATGATGCCTGCGGCCTGGCAGGCAGAGAATCTGCGGAAAAACGCGGAAATACTGAGGCAGTTCCGCGCTTATCGTCCCATTTTCGCGCTGCCCTTTGGGCGATACTACGACTGGGACGTGACGTCCGTGCGCATCGCCGCTGAGCAGGGGCACACGCTTCTCACCGCCGACGGCGGAATCAATCATTTTCGCGACGCCCACATCCGCCGCATTCCCGCCGACAGCAGAAATGTGAAATCGACGTTCACGAAGGAAATCGTGGGCTGGTGAACTCGTGACGTCTTATTCGCCTCCGCTCGGCAATTCGCTTTCAGTCACGCCTGGAGGCGCCTTCGACGATCCAACGTCGCCCAGAACGTCACGATCACGACGGACAAACGGCTGGTCCTTGCGACCAAGCCCTCAGAATGCAAGCCGCAGAGTCCACAGTTCAAACCCGCGCCGGCAGCGACACCTTCCTGCGCACCGCATCCAACACCGATTCGATGAATACATCGCCGAGCACAAGCTGAGCATGTTGCTCAACCGCATCGACTACGCAAGCCGTATCGCCGTGAAATTGGATTGACGCGGATTCTGATATGCGGCAAACGGGAATGCAGCGCGAAAGGCTTAGGGGTTTGAGGCTGGCACTGATGCAGGCTCAATGATGGCACTCAGAATCTCTTCCACCTGCGTCATCACCGTATCGAACAGAAAGTGCTTCTTCACCTGATCGATGCTCGCCTGCCCCATGGCTTGCCGCGCTTGCGGGCCGATGGCCATGAGGTTTTCCAGGCCTGCCGTCAGAGCATCCACATCACCGGGCTGGAACAGGTGGCCGTTGATGTTTTCCATCACGCACTGGGCTGCGGCACCTGTGCGTGACAGCAGCATTGGCAGTCCCTGAGCCTGTGCTTCGAGTACCGCAAGACTGCATCCTTCCAGTTCGGAAGTATGCGCGTAGATGCTTAGTGTGCGGATTGTTTGAATCACCTCAATCCATGGCAGCGAGCCGGTGATCTCCAGTCGATCGGCGATGTTCAGCTTCTGTGCCTGTTCGCGCAGAGCGGCTTCGAGCGCTCCGCCACCGATGAGCCTGACACGCAGCTTTCGGTAGCAAGGTGCCAATCGGGCGACGGCGCTGAGGAGGTCTCGGTGTCTCTTTCCTGGATCAAGCCGTCCGACCATGCCCACCACCACTTCGTCGGTTGACTGCCTCGCCGCCTGATGGGCGACAATGCTCGCAGGCACGCCGTTGTGACAGATTCGCAGCTTGCTCTGGTCGAAATGGAGAGGCGGGACTTGAGGCAAACCGGCCACCGGGCGCTTGCCCGCCAGCAAATCTGCAAGAAACTGGCTCACCGGGCAGATCGCCGCCGCCGACTCGACAATCTTTTGCAGATTGGGCGAAGGATTGCTATGCAGATCGCCTCCATGCATGCGGACAGCAAAAGGGATGCCTGTGCTCAGCGTGATTTCGCGAGCCAGCATGGCGCTATGGGCAGCCCAGTGGGCTTCGATAACATCGATCTGGTGGTCCTTCACAAAGTTGAGTACCCGTTTCGTCATGATCCACTCATGCACCCCCTGCCTAATACCTCTTGTTTGCCGCAGTGACTTCAATGTGCTTCTTGTCTTGGATCGCCACACGCCGGTGCCAATTGTGAATAGTTGTCGCAGTAATTGACGATCGGACTTATAATTTGAACGTACTTGAAGCACAGGCACATTCTGCAATCCGAACGCGCTCAGATCAGCGACAGGGCCGGGCGGCTCGCCTAGGGAAACGATCGCCAGATGATGGCCTCGCGCCTTCATCCACGCCATCTCGCGAAACAGCCAAGGCGTGTAGAGGTATGGCCAAAATGGAAGACAATAGAGGAGATTCATCAATTCACGCCTTGCACATGTCGGAGAACAGTATGGCTGGTTGACTCAATATCGGTCGTCTTCACTTTCAGCATCACCGTACCTATCGATAGCATCGGATAAGCCATACTCATCAACGCCTTCCCCTGATTTGACCGAAGAGAACAACGCGGAAGCTGCGCGCGTACTGCTATCTCGACGAGGCAATCAACGAGGCAA
>ENA-ORBV01006557-ORBV01006557.1-microbial-mat-metagenome-genome-assembly--contig:-NODE-6557-length-20464-cov-5.101731_pt1 | contig 20464 bp, 6 predicted proteins | sample MGYA00237777_ERZ505514 | MGnify/ENA primary metagenome ERZ505514 (study PRJEB26160, sample SAMN06269048) | microbial mat metagenome | isolation source: Oligotrophic lake microbial mat | place... | reverse complement strand
GGTTAGGGTTGAGCGAGCGAATGTGCTACCTAATAGTACTACCCAAAACCAAAAAGCATCCTCCTCCATACACCTCCTCCAGAATCCAGCCACTGCTACGCAGTTTGGCGGAGTAACCCTCAAGAAGGGAGGAGGAACAACGACACACACGAAAAACACGCACACACACATACATTTGATGTGGACATTCACGGAAGCTCTAGTAGAAGTACTGGAGTAGATGCAAACAGTTTCTCCCTCGATCCTATCCTGCACGCCATAATAAGTCATAGAGATGTTCAAGTCCAAGTCCATGATATCCACTTCATCCCCAGTAAAAACCCGGGGTAGCCGTTCCTCTGCTTTGAATGGAAGCAGCATGAGGACCACTACTAGCTACACTGGTACTGGTAGTAGCGAGGATTTTCTCTCTTCCAAATCCATCGTCTTGTCCAAGTCCAGTGATATGTCGAATGCCACCTTTGTGATCTCGCCCCGAAGCGATTCCATGACGGCCGCCAGACAACAGGCTTCGGCTAAATTCACCATGAATCGATTGCGATTTCTACCCGATGCCTTGTATGGACGGGAAGAGGAACTGGAGACCATAATCAATGCCTACAAAGACATTGCTGCCACGGCTGAAACGGCTGCGGGAGACACGGACAAGGATGATGACAAGGGAGTAGTCACAAGCAATCGACAATTGATCTTGGTCAGTGGACCTCCAGGAGTCGGCAAATCGGCCTTGGTCCAGGCTGCACTCAAACCAACTTTGGGCGAAAACAACAATAATGCCTTTTATTTGGGTGGTAAATTTGATCAACAACAACAAGATGAACCTTATAAGGCCTTTACCATGGCCTTTCAGGGTCTTTGTGAGCATTTGTTATTGCCCCAAAATCAAAACTTGCGACAAGAAATTCGTCTCAAATTGGTACAAGAATTGCCTCGTGACATTCAAGGCGTTCTCCTATCGGTCTTTCCCGATTTGGTGCACATTTTGACAGACCATGTTCTTCAGAAGGAGGAGTTGGAGGAGGAGGTTCCAATGATTTGTGCAGGAGGAGGAGAGGAGGATGGTTCAACATCTACCACTGCAAATGCTGTTGCTGCTGCTGTACCAGCTACAACCGCAACAACACAAGACCAATCCTACATGGACAGCTGGAACCGATTCAGTCACGCCTTTCGACAGCTCATGCAAGTCATCAACACCTTTGGACCTGTAGTGTTGTTTTTGGATGACCTTCAATGGGCCGATACAGCGTCCTTGGAGCTTTTCAAAAGTCTCCTGACGCAAAGTTCCCCTACTACTAGTAGTAGGAACAGCAACAGCAACAGCAACTCTAGCAGCAGCAGTTTCCAAAAGAAGACGCCAGAGGAGACCGATGACCAAGAAAGTCGACCCTCCGCCAACAAAAAGAATTGTGGCCTCTTGGTTGTGGGCAACTTTCGAAGTGATCACATTCATCAACATCATCCTCTCTCGGCGGTATTACAAGAGCTGCAAGTGTCCGATTGCGGTCTTCAAATGAAAACCATGGAGCTTGGTAATTTGACGGTAAACCAAGTCAATCAAATGCTGGTCGACCTCCTGAGTGCTACCCCAGAAGAGACCCTGTCACTTGCTGAGTGTGTACATCGAAAGACACTAGGAAATAGCTTGTATGTCATTCAATTTCTCGAATTGATTGCCAACATGGAGCAACAACAACAGCAACCACTGGAGCAACAGGAGCAACCATCACAACAATCAACACCCAATAAGCACAAGAAAAACCTAAACAACAAGGCTCTCCTGTCCTTCAACCTGAGTACCTTTCAATGGAGTTGGGATGTGGAAGAAATTCAAGTCCAAATGTCGTCCACCACCAATGTCTTACAAATGATTCAGCGCAAGTTGGAAACCTTGCCCCCACAAATGCGGACTTTACTTCCTGTCGTGGCATTGCTTGGAGCGTCGTCCCAATATTCCCTCGTCGAGCGTGTCCTGAGGCATTTTCACAAGCAGCAGCAGCAGCAGCAACAGAAACAACAGAAAACAAATACAACTGTCGAGCAACGAGAGCAAGCGCTTGCTCCGACCCAGCATGAAAAGGAGGAGGAGAATGTGGAGCAGGAGCCCCCCTTTGATCCGGCCGTTTTTATTCAGCTGTGCGAGGAAGAAGGTTTGCTCCTCTTTGATCGTAAACGCAACACGGTTCAGTGGGAGCATGATAAAATACAAGAGGCAGCGCTTTCGGCTGGGAATGAGCAGGAGCTAGCGGTACTCAAGACTCAAGTAGGGCAGTTCCTAAAGGATGCTTTGGATGCCAAAGAACTCGAAAGCAACATTTTTGCTGTCGTCAATCTACTGGATAATGATGCTTATAGTAGCTTCCCTGATGCAAGCGGCGACTGTACGCAACACGCCAAACTGATTGTCGATCTCAACTGGATGGCCGGCAAAAAGGCACTGAGATCAGCAGCGTTCGAATCTGCGGCAGCATATTTGGCGCGAGGAATAGAAGCCTTGCCAGAGGACGGATGCCATTGGGAAACCCAGTATTCACAAAGTCTGGACATGTACTCTTCTGCAGCGGAAGCACATCTCTGCATCGGAAAAGTGGAGGAAACGCAACGCTACTGTGAAGCTGTCTATTCTCGTGCGGACATTCCCATTTTGGACAAGGAGCGTGTGTATACCGTTCTCATTCGCAGCATTCAGAACTGCCAAAACAATAGCCTGCTCGCTCAGGAAAAGTGCCTGGAGGTCCTAGCGCTGATAGACTGCAAGTTTCCAAAGTATGGGCGATCCCTCTACACAATGGGAACTTTGATCAAGACGGCGATGTCCATCGATACTTTGGAGAAGAAGATCGCCAGGCTGCCCAAAGTCACGGATCAAAAAAAGCGATGGGCGATCGAATTACTGGATATTCTATCCGTGCTTGCGTACCAAAATGCATCGGATCTCTACAGTATGATTATTTTTCGTGGTTTTGAATATACGTTGAAGTACGGCATTGGCAGCTCATCACCACCAATCTTGAGTTCCGTCGGAGTTGTGATTGCTGCTGGATGGGGGGACATTGAAGGATGCTGGAAGTTTGGAAACATGGCGCTTGCACTCTATGATGAATCCAGCACTGTGGCAATTAGTAATCGGGCGAAGTCACGGACCGTCATGGTGACAGCTGCATATTGTCTCCATTGGAAAAGGACAGTGCAAAAGATTCAGAAGAACTTTTTGGATGGTTATCAATGCGGACTTTTCACTGGCGACGTGGGCAACGCTGTCTGGTCTATATTCTGTTACCTTGAAGCAGGATTCCATAGTGGCGTTCCACTACACTTACTCGAGAAAGATTGCCAGATGTACGTGCAGCAGATGAAAGAGTTGAAACAAACAAAGGTATCTTTGTATACCCAAACCATTCTTCAGCTCGTTCTGAATTTGTTGGGCCACACAGAAGACCCCTCGGAACTTGATGGGACTGCTATCCAGCTCAGTGAAGTATTACGTGATGCGGACGTAGGTGTCAAAGCGCAGATCAATCGAATCCGCATCGCTACTGCATTTTGGAGCGGCGACTATGCGAAAACTGTGGATATAATTGAAGAGACGGGTGCCCATCTTGGAACACTTGACAAAGCCTTCTTGGGATTCTTTGTGCAACCGCCACTGCACTGTCAATGTGCTGTAGCCTTGTTAGCTGTATATCAGAAAACAAAGAAACAAAAGTACAAGAATATGTCACAATACCACAACAAAATGATCAAGGGCTGGGCTGAAAAGGGGGACCCAAATGTAACGCACTCCCTGGCGCTCATAGAGGCCGAGAAAAGTTCCTTGAAGAAGAATGGGAAATTCAACGATACGGTTGGACACTACAAGGATTCTATCAAACTTGCCGGCCGTCAAGGCATACGGCATGACCAAGCATTGGGTCACGAACGTCTAGCAGAGTTTTATCTCCGGCACGGGTGGCGATGTGATGCTGAGTACCACTTTCAGAGAGCCATGAACTTATATGAAGAATGGGGTTCAGCAAGAAGGGCTAAAGAAGTCCGAGAGAGGATAGATGCAGCGGTGGGAGAACTTAGCTCCATCCGACCATTTTAGGTTATTTGCCTGTCCCGTCACGTCCCTCGGTCCCTCGCTGGTTCTGGCACTCCTGGCAATTCTCTACTTAAATTTAAGATATTTTTATACTAGACTCGCTTGTGTGAAATTATTGTAGCCATGCTATAGGCAATGCGCGTGTTTTTGTGCTACTCTCGTAGTCGAGCACCCACTGTTGATTTCGGAACACTTCTTTGTGTGTTGAAAGCCGGCGAGGAAGACTCTGCCAACAGCGAAGATAGACAGCGACGCTCACACTGCCAGCAGTGCTATTTGCTGCGTAAGCTGCATTGATGGCCAGGCTAGCTAGTAGTAGGTGATCATTTTGATTGTGTCCATGTGATAGTGCTCACAACGAGCGGAGCTGATAGCAGAAAACCTACTACACTGGGATTCGAACCCGCTACCATTAAAAAGTGTGGTCGCATAGCAGAAAATCTACTACACCGGGATTCGAACCCGCAACCTTTTAGTGACTGTGGTCGTCGGGTCTATTTTTTAATAAGACGCACATGGATTCGAACCGCAAGATCTTTCTTGAAGACAAAGATCTTTCAAGAGAGAGCGACAACATGTCAATCAATGCATTGGATTTTTTCTTTCTCGTCCGAATGCTGGGAAACAATTCCTTAGCCAGATGTCCTCAAAAACAAAAAGTTAATATATAGCAACCATGATCTCGAGAAGTACGACTTGCATTGCCGTTTGCGGCTCGTTACTGCTGAGCAGTTGCAGTCACGCCTTTACTGCCACTCCAAGGTTGTTATCGCCTCTTGGCGCTGCCAACAAAATCACTTCGTCCTCCCAGCTGTACGCCAAAAAAGTCCCTCTGCCTCCTCCTCCTCCCGCCACTCCTGTGGAAGAATTACAAGATAAGTTGCAAGATGCCATGGAAGACCTCCAAGATGTCATGACATCGGCTTCTACAGGTGCCAAGAATGCCATGGCAACCATGTCGGACAGTCTTGATGATCAACTCGATGCCATTGCCGATATTGGCGACAGTGCCACTGTGCAAAACTTGGCCACCTCCACGGGCCTTTCCCCTGACATTGTATTGGCAGCTGGAGCTGTCGGGTTGTTGGTCCTTGTCCTTGCCGTCGTGGCAGCTTCAGCAGGTGGCAGTGCTGACAGTAGTAGCAGCAGTGCTGCCGACAAGCCTCGCACTAAGAAACCCACCACCAAAAAGGCCGATGTTTCCATTCCCTACGATGCCGCTGCTACTTTGGCGTATGAAGCATGGCTACAAGATCCGTCACACGCCGAGACCAAAGATACCCAAGCCACCTTTGACAAGTACAAACTTGCGTATGAAGAAATGGCCATTGCCACGGTAGTGGCCAAGAAAAAGGCACGCGATATGGCCACCTTTGATCCCAACAAACCAGCCGCTCCAGTAGCAGCTCCAGCAGTTGCAGCCCAACCGAAAACGGCGACAGCCAAAACGTCAGCCAGCTCCGACGACAAGATGTTTTTTGCCAGTGTCAAGAAATAAATGAGTACTGTACAATACACGAAGCAACAAGAAAAACAAATATGGGCACAGAATGTTCGGATGGGGATACTACGACACGCTTTTCCAAACAGAGAATACCAACCAACAGAAAAATTGCGGCGAACCCAACAGCAAAACGAGGAATGATTCAATTTAGGCGAACCTTTCAGTTCAGATAAAACACGCAAAATTGGACAACCCATTCCTGCGAACGTTATACACGTAAAAACGAGATCTTTTTTTTTGTAATTTTTGGACGCGTTCCAAAGGCCTCCGATATGCACCACAATCATAATAAAATACTATAGATTTGCCCATGGTAATTATTGGCGTTTAGCGGTGTGTCCCAGGTGAACGTCCGATCATTTCGTCAGAATCAACGGAGCCCCCTTCAACAGCAAGTATTATTCTGCTCATTGGCTTGCTCTGAATGAAAAGGTATTGCTACAGGATGCTTGCTCTGGATGAAAAGGTATAGCTAGACCGCTTTCGTATGGCGGGAAGGGACAACCACAAAGATGCGCTCTGTTACTAAATACATAAAGCTCGACTACCGTTTATGCAAAATGAGTGTACATGTAGTAAGTAGTGTAGTTGATTCTTTTATCGACGGAAGTCGTTGGCCCTACCGCAAGCAGATTAAAGTATCAAACCCCGTCAAGTGAGACCAGAGAAAAGATATCCAGATCGCTACGCTCCAGAAATCGAGTACGATGCCGGAGCTGTAAGAGTGTCATAATGATATCTCGTCGTTGAGTTGTCCCTGCAAAGAGAATAACAAGGGCTTCGATTTCCTCGTCGCTGTAATTAACGTAGCCACGAAGCAACTTAGCTGCCGTTCGGACCAAGCTCGGAATTACCGCTTTGTATTCATTGTTCGGACCCAACCACACTTCCGATGAAGAGAGGGACAAATGCATCAACTTGATCTTTGACTTTTTGGCTCTCCACCAAAAAGGAAGGAGCTTATCGAGCTCATAGTCTGATATCAGTACAATGCTGCCGTCAGGGCAATATAAAAACGCGTTCACACTTCTCAAATACAAACGTCCCGATGATTGCATGGATGTAATTGTATTACGCCAATTCGGAGTACACAGCAGCATGCTGGTCCAATGGATGTTATTCACGGGTTTGCCTAGCAGCTCCTCGGCAATGTCAGATATTTTGAGCAAGGGCACGGCTCCCTTAAACGAGCCTGAAAAAGCTCGACTGTAGCTCCAATCCTGCTCCGTGTAAGGACTTGCAACCTGCAACTCCACTTCTTCTTCTTCCTCCTCCTCCTCCTCATTCTCAAGTTCACGCTCACACTCTTCGGAGAGCTCCGAGACTTGGACATTCTCCGCGTCGCCAACGTCCTTACAGTGCTGCACTAGAGCACTTCGTTCCACAGACTCATCGGCCTCTACTTCCACGACGGCATCAAAATACGAGGCAAGAGAGTCGTACCGAGCCACAGGCTTGCCATAAAGGTGCTCAAGCGAGACATCGATGTCCTCTGGGGCGGGAAAATTGAAATGGCTTGTCCCGCGGTCGTAAAGTTCGACAACTCCTTTCCGAATCTCTTTCGCCGTATTTTTTATAGTTAGTTCCAGCACGTCCTTGGCGGTTGTAGTTGGTGTGATAGTTTCCAATGTGCCAGCAAGAACAAGGGATTGGGCGTTGGGACGCAGCTGTCTCATGCGAGCACATCCTTGCAAGAATCTATCCTTTGTCAGGCCCGGTTCTAGCGTCACCAAAGCAATAGCGTCAGTTTGCAATACCAAATCGGACCCGCGGCACCGACTTTCATCAAAATATGCAAAGCACTCGGATGCCAGCAGTGCGGCGGTTCGAAGGGGCAGATGGCGCTGGCTTTTCTGCTCGTAGACATTCCAGGCATGCGCATTTGTGTCGTAGTAGAGCACACCTCGGAAATCCTTTTCATCCAGCAACTTGGACACGTGGACAGCAGCGTCTCTGTTTTCAACACCGGCCATAAGACCACTGACGTCTATCAGCGCTCGACATCCAAGTGTGGCACATTCACCAAGAATACTCTTCCATAGTTCACCTCTACGTTCATCTAATACGTGGATCGCCCGAGTACACTCCAAGATTCGGTCAATCATCATTCCATTTGTGGCTCGGAGCTCTGGCACTGACTGGATCACCTGCTTCACATACGTTGGGAGCAAAGAGTCATCTGTCCCAGAAAATCCAATAGCACTCGTGTCGGCGACCAAATCAAAGGCGGACGTCACACGACGCTGTGGGAATATGTGGGTCTCCATAGGAAAGACGAAATTATTCATCCAGAACGAGATTAGTTTCATGGAGCGACAAAGGTGTCTGTGCATCAGCTGAAGTTGCCCTGTATTGTCGGTGTCGACTTTCTGAAAACTGTCAAATTTGGCAAGGTCTTTAGTAGGTCTGGCGCCACCATCGATGCTGTCAATCCATGAGTTGTAAATCGTCTCCTGAGCTGTCGGCCCAAGTGTCTGAAGGCAGCATATAGCTTCCTTTAACTGGTGCGGTTCCAGCCCACCGTGAAAGTACGACAAACAGGTATAAAGAATTGGCACATCTGGATGACTGTAGTTCGCACAGGGCTTTGGGGTGTCGCTGGCGGAGAAGGGAACGGCCAAGAGCCTCCGAGACTTGTCAATGCCGAAGTTAACTCTGAATCTTCCCCGCAAACAGTGGAACAGCAAACCACAAGCAACGCATCCTCTAGCCGCCAGTATGTCACTTTGGAATTCACAAAAGAGGGGCTCTGATGCGATGCAACCCATGGGGTCCATCTGTCCCTCGGACATGACCTGGACCAAACTATCCTTCTTTTCCCCAGACATATTATTCATCCAGAGAAAGTCATAGGGTGGATCTGTAACCAACTCCTCGCATAGAGCTCTGCCAACCGCTCCCTCCCTAGCTTTGAAAGCCGCTAGGAGCCTCAAATTTGGAAATGCACCAGGCTCGCTTGCTTCAACGTGGACAGCCGTTGCATCCTGTCGTGCATCTACGATGATTCGGGAGTTACTTTCTGCAAATATCTGGAGCAAGGTTTCGATCATAGTCCAACGCGCTTGCCCGTTCGGCAGGAAACCCTGATCACCAACAGCATAAACTAGCTGAAATGATTGGTGTAAAATTGCGTCACTCTCGTCGATGATATCAACAGTGCTCGATCTCAGTCCAGAGACAAAAACATCTACATCATGCTGCCGCAGCAAGAGAGAATTTCTGTGCTGGGGCGTGACGAGAAAACAGTTTCTTCCACCTTGGCAGCGGGCCATCTCTTCTGAAAGAACATCTGCATGGATGTCATCAAGCGGGTAGTCACGCTGGAAAGGGAGGACCAGCACTTTCACATGATGGACTGAAGCTGTAAGCGTTGACTTGTAGATGTCCTTGACAACATTGATGATAGACGAAAGCATGTTTACCCGGACAACATCGGCCTTGGACTTTGTGAGCTCCAATATAAGCATCGGAACAAGAACACTAGTCTTCCCAAGTCCCATGTTCAACTGTATCATTGAGTTTCGTCCTGTAAGAAGCTGTTCTACAATGGCATGTTGGTAAGGTCGAATCTGAAGCTGGGATTCCACCTCAAAGGCCAGCCAATCAACATGTGACCAAGGATTCCAGGCCCTAGCTGAATTTGCTTCCACTAACACTTCGTGATCCGACGATGACTTCACCAGTCTATCCAATTTGTCTTCAAGTACACAGAGGAGCATCCATTCAACGCATTGAGTGCGAAAGCCCAATCTGGTTTCTGCCGGAAGACAAGGCTTAATTTGGTCAAAGACGGATTCGTCTAATGCTAGCCGCAGCAGATCAATTTTGCTGGCAGGACGGATTACACCGGAGAGCAAAGCCATTCTTGAGACCTGAGAGCCAACCTTGTTGACGTCCTTCAGAAGCAGGAGCTCGTGAGCAGCTCTTCGTTTTTTGACATCTACCAGCATTGCGCAGCATTTTTCTTTGTCAAAATTAACACTGAAAGAAGGATTGTTGCAGTGAGTCTCCCAACTTTCAAGCAACTCGCTGTGAATTCTCTTCTCTAACCCTTGAGAGTTATGCGGCAGGCCAAGAGGAAAGGGCCTTGTTACATAGTCAGAATTCTTGTCCTGCAAGAAATCTTTTATTGCCCTTTCATTTTCCGCTACAAAATCCTCTATCTCTCTATCGGCGGGTACCACGAACTCCTGCGTGATGCATTCTGGTTGTATGCTCCCAAGCAAATGAGCTTCTTCATCCTTCATCAATCTTGGTGCATAGAAATTATCGCGGTATTCACGCAGTGCCATAGAACCCAATTCCAGGCGTGGCGCCGTAAAAGTCTTTGCCCTGGATGGTTCGTTAGGACTTTGTTCTTGGAGAAGTTCTAGACGATTTGAACATTTCCACATCCAAGAACAAATTAGGCTCAAGGTACATGATATATTGCTAAAACTTGCAACTTCGCTCAATTTTTGTTCCACAGCTAAAGGCAGCTGCTCATTTGTCCAGCACCCCCTCACAAGATTGACTGCAATCATCATACCAGTCATCTTTGATCTGCTCTCCACAATGCCACAGCCTGTTGCAGCATACATGCCGGCGAGCTGAAGTCGTCCTAGCGTGTCGTCTGAAACGAGATGGCGGAATCGATGATGAACGCGATATATATGACAGCTGGTGTGATGATTCCACATTTTAGGCTGAAGAATGTCTCCATTACGCTGAATAGTACCTGATGGCACTAAAATCTTCTCTTGGTCATCATCGTTGGTTAAAACAAGGTAAGTAGTTACACCTGGAAGTGTACCTTGAAGAGTCTGGTTGCAAGCAAGCCAAAAACCACTCAAGTTGGCAGAGATAAGCTTGCCAGAAGGTTTTAGCGAGAAAGCTAGACCAAGGCGAGGAAGGGAGAACTTGATTGTTGACCAATCCTTGTTCACCCAAGCAAGCACATATTCCGGCTGCTCCACTCGTTCCAATATTGTCAAAGCCTGAGGAGTGGATCTCACAAGCCGGTCATATGACGGCAAGTTTTCAACGACATTGTGGAGTGGCAGGGTCCCATGCTCGGGTGCGACGCGAAAGGTGTGTTCTTGTGTCATGACAAATTCCACTGATCGGTCTTTGAAGGAAGGGCCACGCACAAAAATTGCTTCGAGATCATCGGAATACCAGTGGCTCAAAGGTTCAGTCAAAAGTATTGGTAATTTCAAGCTATCCCTAGGAAGCAAAATCAAACGGCTGATGCTCTCCAATGGCTGGTCCAAATTTCCCGCAACTGAGTGCTCTTCCACTGAGCCTGTATCATGTTCAATTATATACAATTGATCCCCTTTTGATAGGAACTCGTACATGGAGCGGTCTTCAACCAGTCGTGCCGCCTTGAAATGGGACACACCTAAAACAACAATCTCGAAGTTGCGCGAACCAAACGTTCTTTTGTACAAGGCATTGTTTAAAACACTTGGAGGAAGAAAGCCTGGTGGGACACCATCAACGAGAACGGTGCCATTCAACACGTTGATGGAGTAGTGGTGGCCAGCCAAACATTCATAGCAGGCTGTATTAGTTGCGGACCCGTAGCTAATCCTCGACCAGTTCAAATCTGGCGGCGTGACTGTGACAATCAATCTAAGGCATCTGGATAGATGTTCCAAGTTTGCATCCAATGCGTCAACGACGTTATTGATTCTTTGAGCCATCAGGCAACCAATAGCCGGGCCGATGTCTGGACTTTTGGCAAGCTGTTGGGCCGAGGCAAACATCGATTTATTCTTGAAGAGAACTATCAACTCGGCAAGCTCAAGGAAGGACGCAACATCATCGTCGCCAAGGGAATGAGATAAAATCGCACATCCGTAGAGTGTGGCTTGCTTCCGATACATTTTGCGGGGCACATTCTCTAAATTGCGCACCTCGATGCCAACATGGTCGGCCAGTGTGCGGCAGATATGCGTGTATTCACGAGAGCATCGAATGCCATCTTCTGAGAATTGCCCCACAAAGGCACTCATTCTACCAAATAGGAGTAGTATGTCGGTATTATTCGGGGACTCTTGTAGCAGCGTGGCTTTGCGTCGCAGTTGCTTCAGCATCTCAGACAGTGCCTGACCACAAGAAAGATCAAAGTTCCACTCGGGAACACCAATGTGATACAAAGTCTGCAGTACCAGTACGTGGACACGGGGATCCCCAAAAGGTAACAGGTTATCTACCATAACCCTCAAGAGCTGCCGTGTCTGGCAATTCGGAAAGGCTCTCACATCCGCAAATGCTAGAAATTCTTCATAGGTTAACCAATCCGGCTTCCTGTTGTTGTTGGCGATACCAAAATTACTGCGTGAAGCACTTGGAAGCATCGGCATAAGTTCTTGCATGAGGGGATCGGTGCCTGACGGCAACAATTCTGTATAGAGAAGGACTGTATCTTTATTTATTCGGGTAGCAGAGAAAGGATCGGTGCTGCTCCAGAAGGCTTGGACATTGTAACAATCTGGAAAGAAGACACCAGTTTCCTTCTGATAATTTCGCACACCAACACCTCCCACGAGGGGAAGGGACACAGAATCAGTGATACTGCCAAGTACAATCTTTGTGAAAGGCGAAGGAGTGCTGCACTTCTTATTGTATGTGGTATACCACTTGAGCAGATCTTGTTTCGGAGTAGCAGCTTTTGGCGCTGCATTACTCCAAAGCCTGGTTTCGGCATCATGCGCTAGTGACGCTGCATTGCTCCAGAGCCTTGTTTCGGCATCATGCGCTAGTGACGCTGCGTCAACGTACTCTTCAGCAGCGTAGAGACAGAACAACCACCTCATTGCCTTCGACTTGTTCCTCGGCAAAGGAAAGAAAACATCTGCAGGAAGTACTTCCAAGGCAGCGATTTGACCTCTGAGTGAAGATACTTCGTTTCTGGCCTTGTCTTCTTTCGCCACGAACATGTAGTATGTGGCATTGAATACCTTGTGGTACAGACCGCTCAAAGAATAGTCTCGACTCTCTGAAGCTATCCTCGCATTTGTGGCGATGGCTAACGCGCGTTCCGCCTCCGCCAACTTTGGGTCCAGTATCTTTAGCTTGCGCTGAATTTCTAATATACGGGCGTACCGGGTATCAATCTTCTCGGCAGCAAACGCCATCTGAGCATCGTAGTAACTCTGCAGCTCAGCTGATGCCAGTCCAGCAGCTTCTGCAAGATGAAGCGTGTCGTCGCGATTCCGGAAGGGAAATCTGGGCTTGTCCCTATGGGCAACCAGAAACATTTGCACGCCCCTGGCGGCAGCAACAGCTTTTGAATCCTGGAGGACCAAATGATTTAGATCGTCAGGATTTAATGCTGCCGAGTATTCCTTAAAGGCAGGGTGCCTTTCTCTTGTAGTTTGGTGTGCCCAGCAGTAAGCAATCCAAATCACCAATGTGTGGCAGCTCTCAAGCTCGACAGTCATGACATGGGCACAACTTTTGGAATGCTCCACCACTACTCTCGTGGCGTGAAAGTGTTGCTTCAAGAGGTCCTTCATTGTCGCAACAGAACAAGGCTTCCTTGTAGTGCCGAGATCAGCCGCGTACTTCCAAAACAACTGGTTGATCCGCCCCAAGGCGACCCAAGCATCCTGAGAGGGCACCGTCGAATTATTTCCATAATTATAGAGCTGTAGGTCGGACCAAAGCAAATTCGTTTTTGCTTGAGCCTGGGCAACTGCGTACAAAGAGCTGCGGTCATCATCCTCCACAAAGAGATCAGGCGGGGGAGATGGCAGAGTTCGTTTAACGCTGTCTTCGCACTCCTCCTTTATCGACTCCAACCTTGGCATCGTCCCAATCACAGGGTCTACGATGGGTTCTAGATCCGTCAAACGACGATGGTGAGTCTGAATTTCGTCAATAATATATGTCTTGAATGCCTTGTCTCCCAGCGTAAAGATAAATCGATGAATTTCCCGAATCACAGTCATGCAGCGATCCATCTTTCGGCGATCGTAGCTTGGTGTGTCTGCTGAAATAGCCCTGTGGAAGCAATAGAAATAAGCAAGGAGAGCAGTTTAGATAAATTCACGAGGATGGACTCTCAATGAAGAGAATCGAACCCAATCCACTGGCACTTACCTTAGGTGCCGCAAGAAGAAAATGCACAAGACCTTGACGAAACGTTGATGCTGTCGATCACCGCTTAAATAGAACATTTTCGCGTATACCGAGGCAACCAATGGGAAGGACGTATTTCTACGAAGACATGCTGTATGCAGCCCAACGTCTGTTGTTCCTCCTTGATAGCACCCAAGCTTTGAGCTGACTTGCTCTACTGATATAAGTTTCAGGTCCGACATGGCATCGAGGAGCTTTGCCCAAACAAACGATGGTGTTTTGTGGTCCTTCTGGGAAGTTCGCTGCTGTGCTTCTGCCGCCTTGGCCATTTTGCCACTCATGTCCGCAATCACATCCTTTACTTTATCGTACGGAATGTGACCGGCTTCCAAATAGGAGGGACTTACGATATCCGGAATGGCAGTCGACTCCCGCCCGAGCTCCACCGACGCATGGATGATGGTCTTCCATCCGTCCAAAGCCACCACTGCAATCGATCGTGACATGACTTCGATATGGCCCACAAGAATAGCGCAGCCATATTTCGCCAACCAGGTCACATCGTACTTTTTCTGTAGCGCCTCAATATCCTTCGCAATGGCTTGCAGGTCATCTTGCAAGTCGCCCGACGCCTCCGCGCTTGGAGTGTCGCCGAACTGAACAAACAAATCCTCGCAATCCCCATCCGACTGCACCTGAAGAGCTGGTTTGTCGTTGAAATGAAAGATTTTGTCCTCCGTACCTTTGGTATACAACATAGTAGGATCAATTTTTCTTGAAATTTTTCTGTAACACGAGGAGAATAAATTAGTGAGTTGAAGAATTATTACATTTGAGCAGAAAACGAATCAGCCACTAATAATTCCACTTACGGTGCCTTACTATGAGCTCAACTTGGCATACAAAAACCGATGGATGATGAAGTAATTATCGTCATCAGGTTGAATTTGTGACAAATTCATATCCAAATATCTTTCCAGAGGTTTGCAAAAAAACCTGAAATCTTTTTCGGCAGCCAAAAGGCTGCACGTGGATTTGAAATTTTCAACATCTCGATGATTGGGCAAGGATGCTGGATGGCTGCTGGGACGAGATGCTGGGAATTAAAAGGAAATTCAGGGGTGTGGTCAGCTTGGATGCATCCGACTATCATTGTGCTGCCCTGCCTGTGATCTCTGCTGTTTCTCAAGTCCATTGCCGATTAGATTTTTGGTCGGCGATGGATTGAAAATCAGTCGTTGTACTACACTGTAGCACTCGATCAAAAGCCGCTGTCACTATCGGCGGGAAACAGCCAACCAGCCGCCCTTGTGTTGTTTCAATAGCGAGTGATTCACACAGCACGACTCAAATCATCTCGGTGCGCACACTTCGTCTATGCTCCATCGCCAGGCGCGAAAATACGAGTCCCGGTGGTAGATTTTTCTGCTACTAGCTACTAGTAGTACCATCTCCAGTTTGAATGGCACACACACCATCACTTATCATTCGGATTGGGCCCTCAAGAAAGAGAATCAAATACGTCCCCCCGCCCAATACTTACCCTGCTACCGGTAGGTGCCGCAAAAAGACAAGTTCACTACAACTGTTTCTTTTGGCGTGCACGGGACCTGCGCACAGGAGAGGCAGTCTAACAAAGAATGGCACTGTAGAGAGAAAAATTGCGTTTTAAATAGAAAGTTTTATGTAGATGAGATCAAAACAGAAACAACCGTGTTTGCCGGATATGCGTGTTGGCTGGCTTTCATTTCCTTTTGGGGGAATCGAGTCAATCGACATAGCTGTTTCCCCGTTTACTGATACGTTTTACTGCTGTTTTGGGGGCGTCTTTGCAGCACGAGCACCACTATTGGAATGCAGATAGCTCTCCACCCATACGGATGCGTCTTCGTCTTCGTCGATTTCAGAATCATTCTCTTCCAGTAGCGCAAGGGCGTGTCCTAAAATGTCCAAAGTGCGATGAAGACGAGCATGGTCATCTTGATGACCATGATTAGTTGGTTGAATGCGCTCCCATGGAGTGATAGAGGGAAAGAACGAGTGAGGACGCCCATTCTCCTCCTCCAAGCCAGCAGCAGCGCGAGAGCTCCTCATCATCGATGGGAGCATTTCCCTGAGCGAGACATTATGAGCCGTCGAGGTATTCATACCATTGCGGAGGTAGAAGGGAGTAGTAGACGTGTTGCTGTCCTTTGGGCCGATAGTAGCAGTGTTGTTGGACGGCATCTTGATGGATAAGTTAATGAAGCAAAGTAAGGCGTCAGTAAAAGGCTCAAGTTTTTATATTGTGTGAAGGAAAAACGGAAAGGAAAAAACGGACCCAGCCTTTAAAATCCTTCCTTGTTCGACCACTGCCGGCGTTAAAAACCGAACTCTTCGATGCAGCTAGTAGCTACTGGTACTCTAATAGCTACAGTGGCTACTACCTAGTACTCAATTAAACCACCAGATAACCGTCAGATGGTCTGGATTTGTAGAGAGGGCGTACAGAGTAGAGCTTCTTCTCACTGACACCTTGTTCGGCTTCTCGTTAATGATGTGCGAGGTGATTAAACGTGATAACTATTCGGTAACATCCAATTTACATAGCCTTAAAGGCTGATTCCCTTTTTGGGTTTATCCTACATTTCCCACGAATCAGAGAATGTTCTAGTGGTCAATCTGGTCTGAAAAATCGCTTTAACGACACTTTCAAACCGCAGATGTAACCATCAACAGTTCAACAATCAACACAGATATTGCGGTTGATAAAGAACGCCGGAGTGCCCTCTCTAGAGAACGCCGGAGTGCCTTGTAGAGAACGCACTGTGGGATATCCTTAGCGTTAGCTCCCCGATGTTCTCGTTGAATCGATCCAGAAGGTTCGTACATCGTACATTTCCATTCACACATCCAACCACAAGCGTTCAAATTATTTGCTACTAGCTACTTCAAGTAGCACTACCATTTTTAAACAGTAGTTGATAAAGAACGCAGGATCAGAGAACGCTTCGTGGCCATCGTGGGAGAGAAGCTATTCAGCTTTGGCGTTGGCTGTGCTAGTGTGTCCGAGGCTTTGTAATGTTCTCGTTGGCAGTTCCAAGAGGTTCGCAAAATGCATGTTCGACTCAGCACCTCGGGGAAAATGGATTTTACTCTGTGAAATTAACGGCTAACTTTTTATTTACCCCGAGGTGCAGTTGCCTGTGTAGGTGTAACCTGTGTTACATAGCTCAAGTTGAAGTTGAAGTAGGAGCACATCAACTTCTGAATGATGCTGGAGGCCACTGAGGTGGTGTGTCCCCAACAAACTTTGAGAACTGCCTCACTCGCACCTTGCTCCATGTGAGCACTGTTCACTGGCTCCTTCCCGCATGCAACATGCATGCAAACTTGTATCCATGCAAACATCCACACAGCTCCAAACCGACTGAAAGTTCCCAAATCCCAAAATGATTTTGCGACAATTCGCAGTGAAGTTTCTGCTCCCACCCTCCAACTTTTTCCTTGGGAAAGTCAATTGAAGTCAACTTGAGATTTTGACAGCTAAGTGGCTGCTTTGCATGAATGCAATGTTTCACAGATCACATTGAGTTTGAGACACCGACGGGTGAGAATTGTGAGGTCACAACTGTGAAATTGGTTCATTTGCATGTCCAGTCGCATCACACTGGCAGCAGCACATTGCCATCTGATTGGTCATTTTGGTTTTCAGATGCACTGATTTCGAATCTGTGACAATGAGTGATCCTTTCAGTTTTGGATGATGTTGTGACGTTTGCCATTGTTGTGGCATTTTGTTGTTTTTGTTGTTGCATTGATTCAAGAGAACAACATTGGTGTTTTTTCACAGACAATCACCAAACATGCAGACTTTTCTGTTGTTGTCATGTTGTGTCAAAAGGAATGGAACATGTTGATCAAACATTGCCTTCCCTCTTCGTTGGTTGAACAATCCTCTGTTTGACATGTTCATGCAACTTGCATGAATGCTCCTTTTTGTCAAAAGTTAGCGATTGTTTGACATTGCTCACCAGAAAGTGGATGCAGGCCAAAAAGTTTGTTTCTTTGTGTGTCAGGCAATTTTGTCATTGTGGGTCTGTCCAGAGATGGTTGCTCTTGAGATTTGGGATGAAGTTGAAGCAGACCGTGATTCGAAAAGAACAGCACAAGCAGAAACAAGTGGATGCGGCACTGCCGTTGGTGACAGAGAACTTTGTGAACACTGGCACCACAGGTGTTCCTGATGTGAAGGCTTCTTCAGAATGACATTTGCATTGAAACACAATGGGAGCCAAGTCTTGATCCAAATTGTGGCATTCCAAACACAGTTGGCTTCATGCAGATTGAGGCAAGCACTTGCTGGTGCTGCCAGCAGCCAGAACGCAAAAACAAGCAAGTTGCCATGGTCGTGACTTTTCCAATTTGTTTTTAACTTTGGCAGCACAACATCATCAAACTTTGATCATCATTGGTTTGATCAAAACACAAGATGGCATTGTGGGCATCAAAAAGATGGCATGTTGTGATGTTGTTTTGGTTGCTTCTCTTGGTGTTTTGCAGCTTACAATTGGCAGCTTGTCAATGGCAGCAACTGTTGTGCACAGTTTTCTTCAATGAGGTTGAAGAAAGTTTTCCAATTGGGCGCACATTTCCACTGCTGCATCTTGCCAAACAACATTAGCAGTGGATTCACCATGCACCTCAGTGCAAAAGCCACATGTGGAAGAAATCAAAACATGCTTCAATTGTTGTGTGACAGCGTTGCCATGTCAATGAATCCTGCTGGCTTTTCCAGGAGACCTAGCAGCACCAGGGCTGCAGTGTGAGCCGCTGTCATGCTGCACTGAAGCAGGAAGTCAATTTGGGTAGGTCAATCCATTCGGTTTTCGAACAACTTTGAGAGGGGATTTGCAAAGGGGCCAGCATGTGAATTTTTTTGTGGTCCCCCACTCTTCAAAAAGCAGCATGTTTGGGGTCATTTAATAAGTTCAGCACAGAGCCAAAAATGTTCACATCAAAATCCATGTTGAAACATGTCAGTGCAAAACCACAAAAAATCACAGCATGAAAGACATTTCTGATTGATGCTTCGAGTTCTCACAGACACAGAATGAGCATTTGATGCTTGACATAGAAGATGTTCCAGATCTCCATGTTGACTGGTTGTGCCACACAAGAAGGACACCATCCAGCCATGATTTGTCTGTGCCCCTCCCAACAGTTCCGGCAAGTTGCAGATTTGGACCCCAATTGACAAAACACCGTTAAAGCTGTTAAATTAATTAGATCTTATTCAGACCCTTTTACACCTTATTTAGACCTATTAGGTGAGTTTTGTGACTCTCCTTGAGGTCTTGCTCAAGGTCCAAGGGCCTCAAGACCAACATTCAAATGCACTGCATGACAAGACGGATTTTGTTCAGACCATGCATGCCTTTGGACCCTTTCAGACCTATTTGGACCCATTTGGACCTGGGTCTTAAGACCAGTTGGGTCTAATTGGATCTTTATTTTGACCTTCAGACCTAAAGATCTTAACGGCTATTTACTCGCCAACATGTGTGTCTGAGAGGGGTCCAATTCGCAACTGCTTCGCTTGTGATTTCACTTCATAGCGATAGCCCTCAACGGTAGGTAGGGTTATTCTTTTTTTTGAGTCCCGGTGTGACGTTTGTTTGTTTGTTTGTTGGTGGGTCACATAAGGGGCAGTTGAAGTAGAGGTTGGTCTGTCTGTCTGTCAGACGTGCTCTCATTGCGGTTTCTTTCCCGCAATGACAAAAATCTGCCAAAATTCATAGCTGCTCTCTGCCTCTCACCACAGCTTTTTCATTCCTCCCAACCCCTCTCCCTGCTTCTCCCATGACCCTAGAAAATTGTTTCTCCACTCGCAACTCACACCTGCTAGCTACTACACCACTATCCTCCTTCCCTGTAGAACCCAGCACCCATTCTGCACAAAATTAAAACCTTAATGACTTTTGCTACCCATCAAACCATAGCCTCTGCCTACAAAATGTTAACCTACCTAGATGTCTTTAAAATTTACTGCGACCTTTTGCTTCCTCTCTGCGAAAAAAAAAACAAAATAGACTCCATTTTCTCTTGTTGTTGTTGATTTTCAACTTTGTGCTGTGTGTTGCGGAGTGCCTAACTGAGAATGACTTAATCAAGCTCTACATAAGAAGAGTGCTGCTTTCGTTAAATCCAAACCGTGTCACGATGACGTTTCGACAGTTATGGACGTTAAATAAACAGGCACTGCAGGCTCGGTCATTAGTCGGAGTCTACACGGAAGCCGTAGCGAATTTTCTGACGCGAACGGATCCGACGAAGTCGACTTCGTTTTTTTCGACAACAAGTAAATAACAAGGACAATGGGCATGGGAAAAAAAGTCAACTTCGTCGCATCGCATCAGCTCTGAAACGCCAAACGCAACGACAAATAACAAGGAGAGTAGAGTCATCCTATAGTGTAGCAGTACTGTTACTCTCCCATTTAGCTGTCATTGTATTTGAATTCGAATCGCACTGCAATACGGTTCAAATTTCGAATTTTTTCCTTCCCCTACTACGGTTGACAGCCAGACAAATCGTATTTCGATACGATCAGACCCAGTGATCGTATTTCGATACGATCACGATCAGACCCAGGCGAATCGTATTTCGATACGATCAGACCCAGTTGCCGCAACGGTTCCATCCATTGACGATCCGAAGCTAGAAACGGTCCCTATTTCGATACGATCAACCCAGTTGCCGCAACGGTTCCATCCATTGACGATCCGAAGCTAGAAACGGTCCCTATTTCGATACGATCAACCCAG
>ENA-ORBV01006556-ORBV01006556.1-microbial-mat-metagenome-genome-assembly--contig:-NODE-6556-length-20465-cov-4.467922_pt1 | contig 20465 bp, 19 predicted proteins | sample MGYA00237777_ERZ505514 | MGnify/ENA primary metagenome ERZ505514 (study PRJEB26160, sample SAMN06269048) | microbial mat metagenome | isolation source: Oligotrophic lake microbial mat | place... | reverse complement strand
TTTCAAGCAGAAGACGGCATACGAGATTCGCCTTAGTCTCGTGGGCTCGGAGATGTGTATAAGAGACAGCGCCTCAGCCAGTGAGGAGACGGATGGTTCGCGGGAGGCCATCAGGCTGATCCCTCAGGACAGCGTCTTCTGCAGTTCCAGGATCGGATAGAAGATGGCGATCACGATGGTGCCGACGATCGTGCCCATGATGCCCAACATGATCGGTTCGATCAGCGAAGTCAGCGCTTTCACCGTGGCATGGATCTGCTCGTCGTAAAAGTCCGAGATCTTGGCAAGTAACTGTTCCAACGCACCGGACTTCTCGCCGATGCCGATCATGCGCGTGACCATTGGGGGGAACACCCAGGCGGTCTTCAGGTGACTGGTCAGCGATTCACCCCGCTTAACTTGGTCACGAGTCGCTAGCAGCGTGTCTTCCAACACCGCATTGCCCGACGTCGATGCGACGATTTCGAGAGCTGCCAGCAAAGGCACGCCCGAGGCGAGCAGAGTCGACATGGTGCGGGCGAAGCGGCTGATCGCGACTTTCTGGCCAAGCGGGCCGAACACCGGCGCCTTGAGCATCCAGGTATCATTCATACGCCTGAAGTCGCGGTTAGTCATTGCCAACTTGTAGCCGAAATACGCGGCAAGACTCGCCCCGATCACCACATACCAGCGATCCTGCAGGAATTGCGAGCAGTCGAGCACGAATACCGTGATGCCGGGCAGCTTGGCATTCAGACTCTTGAACATTGATTCGAACTTGGGGACGACAAACACCAGCAGGTAGGCGGTGATGCCCAGGACCAGGATCAGTGAGATCACCGGATAGGTCATCGCTGACTTGATCTCGCGCTTCAGCGATTCATTGGCCTCCAGGAAGTCGGCGAGACGGCCAAGGATGATGTCGAGCTGACCAGAGGCCTCGCCCGCCTTCACCATGTTGATATAGATGTCAGGGAAGATGCGGGGGAAGCGGGTCATCGCTTCGGACAGTTCTGTGCCGCCGCGGACCAGATCGGCGCATTCCTGAAGACCCATGCCGAAGCCTTTGTTCTGATCCATGGTCTGTTCAGATAGGATCTCGAAGGCTTCGAGCAGCGGGATGCCGGCGCCAATCATGGTCGCCATCTGGCGAGTGAAGAGCGCCAGTTCCGAGGTGTTGGCCTTGCGCGCGACCGCACCGAGGCTCATGAAGCCACCCGGTTTGATGTCGATGCGCTTGACCCCGGTCACCACTAGGTTCTGCGACTTCAACTTGGTATTGGCCTCGGCCTCGTTGTCGGCCTCGATCTGGCCCTTTACATCGATACCCGCTGAGTTGCGGGCGGTATAGGCGAACTTCTGCTTTGCCACGGCGGCTCCTGGAAAGAGGTCTGCCCATACTATGCGGTCCCGCGTAAGGCCGCAACTGGACAAACGGCACTAGGAGCCTGTCGGAGATTCTCCGCTAGGCTTTTGGCTTTCGCGGATTCAGCCTCCCTTTGGTCACGAGTTTGCGGAAACCGCGAAAACAGGCTCTTTGCGCAAGAGGCAAGCCCGGCAAGCCCACTTTGACCCCCTAGTCGCCTGTCTCCGACAGGCTCTTAGCGGCCATCGTCGCGCTCGGCCCAGGCACGGTCCACGGCTGCGCGGAGGGGTTCCGCCATCATGATCGGGGGCCGATCGACCAGGATTCCCGCCCCGGCAAGCAGATCAGTTGTGAAATCATGGCAGTTCGTGCGCAGCGACCAGTCGTGGGTCGACGGCCACCAACAGCTACCCGGACGGATGGCAACGGGGTCTCCACGAGCCACCCAGGTCCGCAATCGAGCCTGGAGTCCCTCCAGATCCCTGCGACTGACGGGAAATGCCCAGATCCGCACCATGTCTGGTTTGGTCCCGCCACAGCGGTGCACCCACCAATCAACGTTGTCGATCTGGACGCCTCCGTCGCCAGGGGCGATGGCCAGCCGCAGGGCCGCCAGGGTGCCAGAGGCCCGACCGCTGATCCAATGTTGCTCACCGAAATGCACCGCAACCCAGCGACGCTCGACTTCCGCTGGCAGCATTTCGGCCGGTAGATCGCCATGCGCCAGCATGATCCCACTGTGGAAATCATCGGCGAACACCAGGACCAGGGCATCTGGATGGCTCGGTTCCCGCACAACCGTGCCGCAACCGCCCAGCAATAGCACGCTCAGAACGATCCAGCGCATTGCTATAGGCTGCCGCCCCCCCCTCGGCCGGCAAGGTGCTTGCCCAGGAGGCACCTACGCGGCACCATCCCGGCCATGATTGTGGCTTGGTCTGTCGGCGAGAAGGGTCTGGTCAAACAGGATGTCGTCGGAGCCGCGATTCCCGGCAACGCGATCTGGCTCGACTGCATCGACATGTCACCCGAGGAGGAGTCCGGACTCGAGGCAGCGTTGCACCTCGACATGCCCACTCGGGCCGAAATGCAGGAGATCGAGGCCAGCAGCCGGCTCTACCGCGCGGGCGGCGCCGTCTACATGACCGCGACCATGCTGGTCAAGACCGAGACCGAACAGCCCGAGGGCACCCCGGTCACCTTCATTCTGTCCCGTTCGTGCCTGGTGACCCTGCGTTATGCCGAGCCGTGGAGCTTCCGCACCTTCTCAGTCAGGGCCTGCAAGAGCGACGCGAACACCGCAGAACTGGTCTTCATCAGTCTGTTGGAAACCACGGTTGAACGTCTGGCCGACATGCTTGAGTTGGTGTCACTTGAGCTCGAACGCATTCAGCAACAGATCTTCCGCCGCAAAGGGATCTCTGCCGATCTCAATCTTGAGCGGATCCTCTACAAGATCGGTCACTGCGGCAACATCGTTGGTAAGGCACGTGAATCCCTGGTCGACAAGAATCGCCTGCTGCACTTCTCCGAAAGCGCCAGCACCGAGTGGTGCCCCGAGGGCCGCTCGCGCATTCGCGGCGTACTCAACGACATCGCGTCGCTGACCGATCACTCCAGCTACACGGCCGGTAAGATCGCCTTCCTACTCGACGCGACCCTTGGGCTGATCAACAACAACGTCAATCAGCAGATGAAGCGCATGACCATGATCATGCTCGCCGTGCTGTGGCCTGCCCTGGTCAGCGGATTTTTCGCCATGAACGTGCAACTGCCCTTCCCTCAGCAGGGGGCGGCATGGCCATTCTATCTCTGTCTGACCCTGGCCTTCGGCCCGCTCGTGGGCGGATTCATCTGGTGGTTCCGTCAACAACGGCGCATGCGTAACCGCTGATGTCCCTACCGGCTTCCCTCGCTGGAACCCGGGTCCTGGTGTGGGGTCTCGGCCGTCATGGTGGTGGTCTCGCGGCAGCCAGATTGTGCCGGTCGGAAGGTGCCCTCGTCACCATCCTCGACAACAAACCAGCTGACCAATGTGGTGAGGATGGCGTCAGCGCGCTGCGCGAGGGCTACGCCTGCGTGGTCGGCGATGCCCAACATGCCGAATTCCGGACAGCTGAGTTGATCGTCCCATCGCCAGCCATCCCACCGCGCGCCTGGCCGGCATCACATCCGCCATTCGCAAGTCCGGAAGCCCTCGCCCTGCAGCGCCACCGTGGTCGCCGCATCGGGGTGACTGGAACCAAAGGCAAAAGCACCACCGCCATGCTGACCGGCGCCTTGCTCGGCTGGCAGGTGGCTGGGAACTCGTGGCGACCGCTGTGCGAAGAGGTGCTGAAGGATCCCACCGCCGACCTGGTCTGCGAACTGTCCAGTTTCCAGCTGTGGTATCTGCGCGACGTCCGACCCCATTTCCAGGCTGCGATCATGACCACGTTAGCGGTCGACCACCTCGACTGGCACCCGGATCTCGCCCATTACCACACTGCCAAACTCGCCTTGCTGGATTGGTCGGATGCCGTCGCCGCCCCGTCGCACGTGCTTGGGCAGCTTCGCCCCGGACTGCCGATGCTGCCCCTGGCCGACCTGCCGAAGGCTGCCGAGTTGCGGGTTCCTGGTCCGCACAATCTGGTCAATGCCGCCTTGGCCCTGGCGGTCGCCAGGCATCTCGGAGCGCCCGAGCAGGAGTTGGCCGCCCGACTGCGGTCCGCCGAACCGCTACCCCATCGCCTGCGTACCGTCCATCAATCTTCCGGCATCGCCTTCGTCGACGACTCGATTGCCACCACACCCGAGGCGGCGATGGCTGGACTCGCATCCTTCGAGGGGCCGCTCGCCGTAATTCTCGGCGGCAGCGACAAAGGCGCGACCTTCGACGCCCTAGCCAAAACCGTGGCCAGCCGACAAGCGACACCCATCCTGCTGGGCGCCACCGCCAAGAGTATACAGAATGCTCTTCACCAGGCAGGCGTCCAAGCCCCGATCGCCACCGACCTGGACGAGGCCGTACGCTTGGCAGGCCGTGCTGTCGTCGGAGGCGGCACTGTGCTGCTGTCACCGGCATGCGCCTCGTTTGACCTCTTCCACGGCTTCGAACATCGCGGCGACTGCTTCGCTGACGCAAGCCGGCGGCTGTTCCCGTAGCACACCCGTCCCGTTCCATAGCGTCCTACCGCATGCTGCCTTCCATCGTTGCGACCGGCCCGACCAGTCCGCGCCATCTGGTCGGCTTCGATCCCCGCCGACGGCCAGGTCTCGAGACTGAAGTTCTGGTCATCGGCGGCGGTATCGCCGGCCTGTCCGCCGCCATCGCTGCGGCAGAAGCCGGACGCGAGGTCCTGATCCTGTGCAAAGGCGAACTCAACGTCTCAAACACCGCCTGGGCCCAAGGCGGCGTCGCCGCGGTACTGGGGGCGGATGAGCGCTCGTCTGACGATGGCGTCGCCCTGCATGTGCAGGACACCTTGATCGCCGGAGCCGGTTTGTGCCACGAACCAGCAGTCCGGACGATCATCGGCGCAGCAGAACCGGCGATGGACTTCCTTCGTCAGGCCGGCTGCCGTTTCGACGGCGGCGCCGATGGCATGCCGCATCTCGCCCGCGAGGGCGGCCACAGCACCCGACGCATCCTGCACGCCCACGGCGACGCCACTGGTGCCGAGATCGCCCGTGCCCTGGCGGCGGCCGTACGTGCCCATCCCCGCATCACCATTATCGAACGCGCCTTCGCGATCGATCTGCTCGACCAGGGAGGACGCATCGGAGGAGCCTCGTACGGCCATCGCGACGAGGTCTATGCAGTGCGTGCCGGGGCGACGGTGCTGGCCACTGGCGGCTGCGGTGCCGCCTGGCGTGAGACGACGAATCCCGCGCTAGCCACCGGCGACGGACTCGCCCTGGCCTACCGCGCCGGCGCAACCCTCGCTGATCTCGAGTTCATGCAATTCCACCCGACCACGCTGTACGTGGCCGGAGCCGCCCGTCTGCTCATCACCGAGGCGATGCGGGGCGAAGGCGCTTTGCTCAAGAATGCGGACGGCGAACGGTTCATGCCGCGTTACCACGCCGATGCCGAACTGGCACCGCGTGACGTGGTGACCCGGGCCATCGTCGCTGAGATCCGCCGCACCGGATTCCCTCACGTCTGGTTGGACGCCACCCATCTGGGCCCGGCCTTCCTCAAAGAGCGCTTTCCAACCATCCATCTGGCCTGTGCCCGCTTCGGCATCGATATCGCAACGGCGTGGATGCCGGTCCATCCCAGCGCCCACTATCACTGCGGCGGGATCGTCAGCGACCCACGCGGACGCACCGCCCTGGCAGGCCTGTGGACTGCTGGCGAAGTCGGATGCACCGGGCTGCACGGCGCCAACCGGCTTGCCTCCAATAGCCTGCTGGAGGGCGTTGTGGTCGGACTGGCCGCCGGAGCCGATGCCGCCGCTGATTGCGTCATGCCTGGACTGCTGCGCGCCGAGCACCGCGCCCCAGTGGTCGAGAACCTGGACGTTGCCGATCTGGTCGGATCGCTCCGCTCGCTTATGTGGCGCAGCGTCGGCATCGAACGCAACGCCCGCGAACTTGGCCTGGCAAGGCGCTCGATCGCATTCTGGATGGGGCATCAGGCGAACGGTTTCCTGCGCACCCCGCCAGGCTGGGAGTTGCAGAATCTCCTGCTGATCGGAGCCCTGATTGCGCAAGCAGCCGAACTGCGCACGGCCTCGGTAGGTACCCACACCCGCAGCGATAGCACCGGCGCAATCGCTAGCGGACACTACGCCTTGCGCCGCGAGGGATCCCATGACTGACAGTGACGACCTCCGCTGGAGCCCAGTCGGCCAAGTTACCGAATTCAACGATGGCACGGGACGGGTCGTCATGGTCGGCGCCCGGCGCATCGCCGTGTTCCGCACTGGCGAGCGCTTCCGCGCCTTGAAGGACGCCTGCCCGCATGCCGGCGTCTCGCTTGCGATGGGCTATCTTCACGAAGATACCGTGGTCTGCCCGGCCCACTCCTGGGGATTCAATCTTGATGACGGCCGCTGCACCCTGGGCCCGGCCAGCGCCAAAGCCGGCTGCTATGCGGTTCGCGCCATCAATGGCATGGTGGAAATCGGCATCCCCTGAGATCTGAATCGGTCCGGCCGATCAGAACGGGATAGCACCGCGGACGGTGCGCGCCATCATCGCCAGATCGGCCTGCAGGGCAGCGATCTCACCGGGTACCCCGGTCGCAGGCATCGCCGTGCGCGCTGGCGCCAACAGGTCATCCAGGGCTGGCGCAGCCGGGATACGCATCACTGCCGCGGTCGGTGCTGCAACCTGCTCTGGACTGCCGCCGGCCTGGAACAGCCAGATCGACCCGGATGCCACAGCCAGAACTGCGGCTGCTGCTGCCAGCAAACGGGGCCATGGCAACCCTAGGCAATCGACGGTCCGCACACGGTGTGCTGGCACGGCAGCGCAAATGCGCGTAACGAGATCTGGCCCGGCAGTCTGACTGATCGTGCTGGCCTCGCTGCGCAGGCGGGACGTAAGATCGCTCATGACAGGGCCTCGGCAGTGGTGAATGCAGGATCTGCGCGCAGGGCGTGCTCAAGCCGTCGTCGCGCGCGATGCAAGCGGACGCGGGCCGCTATCGGGTTGATGCCGATAACTCTGGCCACCTCAGCAGGTTCCATGTCTTCGGCATAGCGCAGCCACAAAGCCCGGTATTCGTCACTATTCAGGATGGAACGCGCGCGCGCCCACAGTCCCCCTGCCGGAACAACATCTTCCTCCGCAGGAGGGGCAGCGATCTGGCAACTGTCCAGAGAAGTGTGCGGACGTCGGCGGGCCGCAAGGTCCCGTCGAACTCGATGCGCAATGGTGAACAGCCAGGTAGTGAAGGCCCAGCGGGGATCGTAACGGTCGATGGCAGCGTGGGCGCGCAGGAATGCCTCTTGGACCACATCTTCGGCATCGTGATGGCCCGTACCGGTGGCAACCAACCAGCGATGCAATCGTCCCGCATGGGCCTCGACCAGTGCTGCGAAGGCAACAGCATCGCCGCTGCCTGCCGCCGCCGCCAGACTACGGTCGTCCACCGCAGTCATGTCAGCGCGCCCGACCCTGCTCGATCACCCGCAGGGCATCTGCCGCGGCCAAACCAACTCGGATGGTGACGGCCGGGCCTTCGCGCGACATCTTGGCATTATGGATGGCTGTCAGCAGGGATGGGTCCAGGTGGTCCGGACGCTGTAGCTGAACCAGGGCGACCAGGCCGCGGCCGGCATCGAGCAACTGCTGCGCAGCCGCCTCGCTGGCCGCTATCGCACGCCCCTCGACCACGAGATCCGTGCCCTCTTCGACGATGCGTACCGACAACGAACGTACATTGCGCAGCATGGCTGATTCCGGTTTACCCGCCGCGAGGTCGGCGATCTGTTCGGCTGCGCCTAGCATCAAGGCCGACTTCTCCCAGCCCGCTGGGGTGACGATGCCGCTGACCTCATCCCTTCCGACATCAACCGCCGCGATCAGATCGCGGATGCGGGTGCTGGTCTTGGCAAGCACCAGCAAATCTGAAGCAACCAGGCAGCCTGCCGCCGGCTTGCCCTTATCGAGCCAAGTGTGGATGGTGCGGGAACCGACGGGCAGGGCGAGGTGGCCATCGGCTGCCTGCGCCACCATCTCAATGCGGGCAGCATCGAAGGTGCCGCGAACCAACACCAGACCCGTATCGTCGTCAGCACCGACTCCACACAGCGTGACCGAACGGATGTCGCGCCTCAGATCCAGTCCGCTGATCGCCTGAAGCATCTGCAAGCGTGCCGCATGGGGTTGCTTGACCATCTGCTGGCCGATCCATTCGCCGACCTTGGACTTGAATATGGCCTGGGCATCGATCTGGACAAGCCACTGGCAATCAGCGGGAATCCGCTCGACTGACGATAAAAGGGTGCAGGACAGAACGAGGATGCAGATGAAGAGGCGAGTCATGATTGATCTCCGCATCTTCTACCTAATTACAAGCGAAGCGTTACCGGAAACCCAGGATGTCCTATTTGCAGGTCAATTCTGGGCAACCGTGCAGCAGAGTGTTCTCTACGTACCCGCTATCACTCGTCGTCGTCAACCGGCAGGAGTTTGGCACGTAGCTGTCCGCTCCGATCGGACGTACCGTAATACGTCAATTGGGGGGAGAAGTAGAGCCGACCTGGACCGACCATGATCCCACAGTTCTTCTTCTCTCCGTTGTCCACCCAGGCCATCAGTGCCCCCATGTTGGATCCACCAGACGAATACATGTAGGAGGATGTCATCGTCGTGCCATTCGTCGTATAGGTGTAGGTGCGGACGTATCCCTTCCACCCGAAGGACTTTTTGCCCCCGTCGCTGTACCAACTCGACAGATCGAAGGTCCATTGATCGGTCGGTTGCGGGACGACGCGGATACGCTCGCCAGCAGCCAGGGCGACACCCGAGTCGGTTCGGTCAGTGCGGGCTGGTATGACCACAATCTTGCCCTTGAGCTTGTCCCACTGGCTGGCAGTCAGCGCCTCCCAGTCGACGCTGTCCGGATCCAGGGGCAGCAACTTGTCGATCTCCACGATGCGCTTGGCCACTCGATCCTTGGAGATGCCCTCGAGACCGCCAACGACGCCCTGGTACCAGGTCATGGAACGGGCCATGCAGCCGGTTTTGTCCTCTTTGGACTTGGCCGACTTCCCCACGTCATACCAGGCATCGGCGACCTGCATCTGCTCCTGGGCGTTGGTGGGGTGGTCGATCTCCATCTGTGCGACCTTGGCGATCGCCGGATCACCACCACGGGCAAGCAACGGAAAGCCCTCAGTCCAGCGCCGGGCAGTAAATGCGAACCAGCGCCCAGCGGCGAGGTTCGCTGCCGGATCACCTGGCGTATCCAACAGCTTGGCGATAGCGGTCGCTGTCGCCTTCCCACTCATCTTTTTTAGTGCCGCCTTCTTCTCGGCAATCGCATCATAGCCAGTGTAGGTCAACGCCATCTGATCGACTGCATCGAGCAGCGGTTCGTAATCCTCGGATTCGATGGCCAGCCTGATGGATTCGCTGAGCATCTGTTGGTAGATCGCTGGATCGTTCTTGTTCTTCCCCGATTCCGCGAGGAGCTTGCGCGACAACTTGCGCTTCGACGCGGGGTCCTTCTTGGCATACGACTTGGCATAACTCTGCTTCACCGCCGCCAGAGCGTCCTTCTGAGCACTGGCCGACGGCAGCGGAGTCTCGCCAGGCTTGGTCGAGCCAGGCTTGGTGAATCGGGTGGCTCGGGCAGCCTCTGCTGCGTCCTGAGCCGCCTTGATCATTGCCTGCTGGGCTGCCAAAGCGCGCTTGTTCGCCTCGGTGCCTGATGCCTCGCCTGGGAAGCGCTCTGCGACTTCCAAAAAACGGATGGCAATCTGCAGGTGGTTGTCTGGGTTGGCAGAGGCGAATTTCTCTGCCCGGGCAAGATAGGTGGGGGCTTCCTTGGCGTCCGGCATCACTGAACTGACAGCCTCAAGCTGAGCCATAGCCAACTTGCCATCCTCACCTTTGCGCGCGACGTAGTCCTTCAGTGCGTCCATATCCATCTGCTTCTTGCACCAGTACAGATTTGACTGCACCGCGGAGATGTCCTCGACGCTGCCGCTGGCCACCAGCAGTTTGCGCGCCTTTCCGAAACAGATCGCCGCGTCGACCACAGCGTTGGGGTTCTGCGCCTTGTTGTCGTTGAATTGACGAACCAGATCCATGCCTTCGCGGACCATCGTGTTGGCTTGGGCATTGGCCATGCGAGCCGCCGAGTCGCTTCCCTCGACAGGTGCTTCTGCCGGTGCGGTGGCGGCTGGAGCAGGATGCGGGGCGGTCCCGCCGATATCGCCCGCGGGATCGCCCTCAGCGGCAGATAATACGGAAAATGTCAGGGCAAAAGAAATGAAGAACTGGGAACAGGTTGGGGTGGGCATGGCCATGACGGCACTTTGTGTGTCATGCAGCCTGGAAGTCCAGCGGCAACCGTGTCATGAAATCAGGACACTAGCGTCCTGCGTCCCGCGATCTATGTCCGCCGCCAATTCCCGCCAACCGACGGTAGTACTTACGCACCAGTTGGTTGCACGGCGCAACCAGATAGCCCGCCGCCAGCGTCTGATAGACGTGCTGGCGCCTGATCTTCACCTTGTGGGATGGATCGAGCAACCGCGGGTCATTGGCTGCGAGCGTCAGCGTCCGGACGGCGAAGTACAACGGGGCAAGACAGAATAGCCGAATACGGTAGTCGTAAGCGGGCAGCTCCAGGCAGTATTGTAACGCCCCATCGAGATGCCCGCGCGCCTTCATGATCATCCGCACCATCGTCTCCTTGGCCTGCGCCTGGTGTTGCTCCGACAGCAGGTCCTCCGGCTGGAAGCCGCTAGGAGTACAGAACTCGCGCGGAACAAACGACCAACCACGCGCACGATCGTCAGCCACGTCCTTGATGATGTTGACCAACTGGAGACCCAAGCCGAATTCACCGGCACTTGCCTTCAGCCGGTCGTAACGCTGCCGGTCGATGCGCGGCGAGTGGATGCGGAACAGTTCGGTCAGGAGATGACCCACCGTTCCTGCGACATACCAGCAGTATCGATCAAGATCAGCGGTGCGCTCCAGGGCTTGAAATGTCCCAGGACTGGGCTGCAGTCCAGCGAACCACGCCATCCCCTCGCACATCTCCTGGACCCACGGCCTGATCGCCCTGCGCACATCAGCAGGGAAGGCCCGGAACTCACGCAGGGTGCGGAGGGCGTCCCGAGTCAGCAGTTCATCCGCCGTCGCAGGCTGGGTGAAGGTATGGTCGAGCTCAGCGTCGCCGGTCGCTCCCTCATCCAGGCATGAACGAAATCCTGCGAGTAGGCTCTGCTTTTCGGCACACCGGAGCCGGGCACAGTCTTCGACCGTATCGGCGATACGGCACAAGAGATAGGCCACCAGCACCCGATGTTGCAGCGGTTGCGGCAGCAGTCCGATGCAGGCCGCGAACGTCCGCGATACCTGAGGCAGCATGGCGATACAGAAGTCCCGGTCGGCCGCCGCCTCGGTCATCAGCGGATCCCCTCTGGAGGAGCCTTGGTCTCTATTGACGGGGTATTCGCACGCGTTTCACCTTCAACCAAAGGCCACAATTGCCGGCCATAGGGATTGGTCACGTGGGTCAGGTTGAGGATCAGTCCGGCATCAAGCAATTCCTGCTGGTGCACCGCACCACGTGCGTCGCAACGTAGCAGTGCAAAGCGACGTCCATCGACCTGCATCTCAACCTCCAGCAACTCGGCATTGCCGGCAGCTGTCCGACGCATCCCTTTGCCGAGCACCGTAAAGACGGCGTCCTTGGTCGACAGGCGCATGCTGATCGGATCCAAACTGGATATGCGGTTTTTGAAACGACCCCCAGGCTTCAGCCCTGGGGGTAGATTGGCCGACAGTTCGCTACCACTCAACTGTTCTGGGCGAACCTCGGGAATTACGCGGACCCCCTCCGTACCTGCCGCCTTCCAGGTCAGCCGCAGACCACGATGGTCGACCGGCCCTTCGGCACTGAACACTTGGCCAAACACGTTGCCGGAAACTTCAATGGCACGTAACCGCATATTGGCATCCAGCATCTCCTCGAGGCGCAAACGTATGCCGGCCTTGGCTGGCCCACCCATCGCCTGGCGCAGCATGCGTTCGCCCGGAAGAAACCTGGTGTTGTCGAGATCCAGCTGGGTCTCCAGCTTGACTCCCACATCGTCGGTCAGCGCCGCCAGCGAACAGCTGCCGACCTTCATGGCCGCATGGGTCGGCTGCGGGCGCCACAGAATGTCGTAGTGCTGGACCTTGCCAATGCGGGCCGCCAACGCGGATTTCGCATCGGTCTGCTGGCCCATCCCGAGATCCGGCAGGGTGTGACGTACGACGTACCAGCCGGTGACAGACAGCCAGGCGGCAAGCAGGCCGATGCGGATGATGTTGCCGAACATGAACTAGAATCCGTAGGATTTCAGCACGGGATCACGAACATCCTTCTCGTCTCCACCGAAAACGAAAGTCGCCGAGATGCGATTATCGACACCTCCCTGGGTGGGATCAAAGGCGTTCTCGTAGGATACGGCGGCTATGCCATCGATCATACGACGGGCCACGCCGAGGTGCCAGGTATCCAAGTTGCGTCCACCCGAACGCGCCTCGCTGCCCGGACGTACCTCACCCCAGGTATCCAGACGGTAGCGGTTGAGATAGAGCGCACCGCCCGCTCGGTGCAGCCAAGTGTCGCCGGTGGAGATCGTAGGCGGGACATAGGCACCATTATACAGCAACTCGACCCGTTCCGCCACCCGCCAACGTCCACGGGCATCGAAGCTGCTCCAGCGGGCCAGTCTGGCGTCCCATACGCCATCCGCCACCGTGTCGACATCACGATGCGGTGATCCGCGTGCGCGGAAGGTGAGGTCGGCCAAGGACGAAGCGGAGGACCGCACGGACCCGTCGACTTCGACAGCCTCCTGGTCGACCTGACGGATTCCCCAACGGGCGACAACCTCGGCACTGCAGGAAACGCTGCCGACGTGAAGTTCACCGTCCAAACCGGTTAGAAAGTAGTGCCGGTCGCTATCCGGTGTGTCCACTCCATCGCCGAAATCATATCCTGGGTTGCCTGAGCCACGCGCCGTGCCCAGGACTTCGACTCCCAGGCGGGGGGTCAGCATGCCGGACGTTGTCTCGCCGGTGGCAAGCAGCCTCACGCGGATGCCGGCTTCGCCGACTGGGATGGTGATGCTCTCGCTGCCTAGTTCATTCACGCCCGAGATGCGACCATCGCTGTAGACCACGCCACGGCCACCGGCACTGACGTCGAATCCCACGCCCCCGACCCACTTGACCATCTCCATCCGGCTCTCCCAGCTCACCCGAGTGGCCTCAGTGTCCTGCGCCTCCTGGCTAAGGCGTTCAGCACGGATTCGTCCGTCAACCGCCCAAGGACCGACGAGCCCAAGCCTGGGCAGGGTGATGTCCGCACCGAGCAGCCTTTCGGTCTCATCGATCTGGTTGTTCGGACGCCGCTCGATGTCGGCCATGAAGGCCAGGAACGGGGTGACCCAGGCGCCGTTCAAGCCGCGGCGCGCGAACGGTTGCTCCTCCAACGCTCGTTTCTGGTAGTCGGCCCGAAAGCGCTCATCCGGGCTACGCCCGTCGGGTAGCGTTGCCGACGGATCGGCGTCCGGCAGGACGGTGTAGCGGCCTGCAGCGGCCCAACCGCGGCCGGCAACGTAATGGGCGGCATCCCAGGAGTTGACATCGCGCTCGCCGCCCTGCTGGGACTGGTCGGCCGGATCGGCGACGCGTTCGCGATACATCCGATAGATTGAGGCATTGCCCCGACCGTAGGTCTCGTTCTTCCAGATCAGTTCCGCGCCGAATCCATTGCCAGCCCGAGTATAGCGGTCAGCGCGCCCCTGGATTCGGGTGTGCCAGCCGGTGAACTCGGGCAGATTGCTGCCGACCTGGTAGCGCAGGAATGCACCCAGCCGGTTGGTTTGGCCGACCTCCACAGTGGACCACGGATAGTCGAGGACGTAGTCGCGGTAGAGATAGGGGAACCACAGCACCGGCACCCCAGCCATCTCAACCGTCGGACGCACGGCGGCGATACCCTCGACATAACGATCGATCTGGTTTGCGCCCTTGTCCATCCGCTGCTCTTCGCGGATGTACACGTGCAGACGCGGGCAATGGAGCGACATCGTGCCACCATGGCCGAAGTCGCCGACGACGTCATGGAAAGTCAGTCGATCTGGACGCAGCTCGACCCGCGCTGCCGTGATGCGCAGGCGGCGTTTGTCCTTCTCGATCCAGGCCTCGACCCCCCAGGCGTCCCCAGTGCGTGCCTCGGTACGCATGCCCAGCTTGTCCGCATGGAGCCGCACTGACGGCATGACGAATACGACACCACCAGTGGCGAAGAGGCTGTCGTTGTGCTGATCCCAGCGCAAGGCCTCGCCGGTCAGCAGCCAATCGCCACGGCGGGCGACGAAGCCTTGTCCGGCGATAGTGATGATGCCGCCTTCGCCCAACTGGGTGTTCGCCCCGGGCGCCTCGATGACGAGGGACTCACCAGCCTGGACAGATGCCAGGGCCAGCAACAGAGGCGCGCAGCGGAGAAGCACCCCCGCATAGTGGGCGGGCGCACGAACCCGCCAGAGGCAGGCTGCCGTGGGTCCGGAATGCGAAGACGGAACGCCCCTAATGAAAATGCCGTTCGCTACGACTCTGCGTCATTCCAGGCATCACGTAACCAGCTCTCGACCGCGGCCCTTGGATGGCGTTCAGACCGTGACCATTCCAGCCGTATCAAGGGCGATGACCAGTTCCTCGTTGGTCGGCACAACCAGGGCAGGAATACTGCCGTCCGTGGTGATGCGCCCGTTCCAATCCCGACCATGCGCCGCGTTGCGCTGTGGATCCAACACCAGCCCGAGGACACGCAGGTGGCCGATCACCCTGGCGCGCACCTGCACAGAGTTTTCCCCGATTCCGCCGGTAAAGGCTATAGCGTCGATACGCCCCAGCGGCACAGCCAGAGCGGCCAGACTCTTGGCCAGGCGGTAGCAGAATACCTCGACGGCCATGGCGGCGCGCTCGTTACCCTTGTCGACCTCGGCAAGCAGCGTGCGCATGTCGTTACTCGCCCCGGACAGACCCAAGAGCCCGCTCTGCTTGTTAAGGATATCGGTGACTTGGGCGGCATTCTTACCCAAGCGCTCGCCCATGAAGGCGATCAGGGCGGGATCAATGTCGCCAGATCGGGTGCCCATTACCAAGCCTTCCAGCGGCGTCAGACCCATCGTCGTATCAACGCTGATGCCGTTGCGGATCGCGGTGGCGCTGCAGCCGTTGCCGAGGTGGGCGACGATGACGGCGTGGTCGTCACCACGGAGGTTGAGCATCCCGACCGTGCGGGCACTGACGTACCGGTGGCTGGTGCCGTGGAAACCGTACTTCCGCACCGCGTGCTGCTCGTACCAGGCGTACGGCACGGCATACATGTAGGCTTGGCGTGGCATGGTCTGATGGAACGCGGTATCGAACACCGCGACCTGTCGCAGTCCTGGAAAGAGCTCTTTGCAGATACGGATCCCAAGTAGGTTCGGAGGATTGTGCAACGGTCCCAGGGCAAAGCAGGATTCGATGCCCTGCTCGACCTGTTCATCGATCACTACCGAGGCAGAGAACAATTGACCGCCATGCACCACCCGGTGGCCGATGCCGGCGATACCGGATGCCAGCCCACGCGCCTTGAGGCCCTCGTAGACCTCACGCATGGCCTTGGCGTGGTCCCCCCCTGGGATGACATCCTCGTACTTCCGTCCTGTGGCATCCTTCCAGACGATCGATGCCTCTGGCGAGCCCAGTCGCTGAGCCAGTCCGTTGACCACCTCAGATCGTGCAGCCGGGTCGATCACCGCGAACTTCAGGGACGACGAACCGCAGTTGATGACGAGGATATGCATGGTCCTGGTAGCCTAACGACCGGGACGCGATGCGGAAGGCGTTGGCGGACGCATGTACAAGGCGCCGTCCGTTGCATGGATGGATGCGCCTGAACGTCGCGAACCTAGACGATCTGCATAAGGTGGTCGAGACGCAGCTGACGCAGCTGGGTGGCAACTTGAGACTTGGCCCGGAACACCTTCACCGGAACGGGCTTGGCCGATTGCACGACCTGCAACATCCAGGCGATCATTACCGAATTGATCTGATTCAGACGGCTACAGTCGATGACCACCGCGACGGCATCCACGCCAGAGACCCACTGATGAAAGCACGGCTGGCCGAAACCATTGCTGCGGTCGAGCACCGCACTGACCTCGATGACGATCTCCTGGTCGACTGCGTGGACCACGAAGGGCATCTGTTCGAGTTCGCGGCGTTCTTCACTGGTGGGTTCCAGGCCCAGCTTGGACCCCAGACCCAGTACGAGCAAGGCGCGTCGCAGCTGCGGCCGCAATCCACCAAATCGTACTCCCTCCGACTGCTGGAGGGCTGTGAAACAAGCGGCAGGCAGACGGTCGACGGTCGATGCCTGGATCGCCGCAATGCGCGAGGATGCAATCAAGCCAGCAAGCCGCTGCGGGTCCGCCGGAGCGCTCAGCCAGCTTGACAAAGCGGCAGCAGGAGCTGGACAGGTTCCCTCAGTCATGGAGCGACCTTAGCGGTCCCGGGGAATCCCTCAAGGGTCCGGATTGGCAGGCGCATCGAGGGCCTGACGCTGCAGCAGATGGTAATAGCGCCGGCAGAAGCGGTGGGCCTCGTCCCGGACATATTGCAGCAGCCGCAGTCCAGCGTCCCGGCGCGGAAGCCTGATCGATCGGCCACCAGGCACGACGATGGTCTCTTCGCGTTTGGCCAGACCGACGATCGCCGGCAGGACCACGCCTTCGGCCTCCAAGGCAGCCAAGGCGGCATTGAGCTGGCCGAGTCCACCGTCGATCAGGACCAGATCGGGGAGCGGCTGCCCCTCGTCACGCAATCGCCGGTAGCGCCGGCCGACCACCTCCCGCATCGAGGCGAAGTCGTCATTGCGGGCCATGTCGATCGCACCTTTGACACGGAAGCGACGATAGCCGTCCTTGTTCGGTACGCCGTTCACAAACTGGACCAGCGAAGCGACCACATGCTGGCCCTGCAGGTGGGCGATGTCAAAACCTTCGATGGTGCGAGCAGGTCCGGCCAGGCCGAGATGCGTCTGCAGCGCCAGTACCCCGGCACCGATGTCGATGACCGGGGCTGCCGGCTCGCGATAGTCAGACAGCTTGCCACGTTCCTTGAGGCGTCCGAGCGCTTCAATCTGATCACGAATGCGGGCGGCATCTTCGAAACGTAATTCCTTGGCGACGGTGACCATGCGCTCCCGTAAGCCCGCGATCAACGATCCCTTTGCCCCACGACCAGTGACAAAGGCACGCATGGCGCGGATATCCTCGCCGTACGCGGCGGCATCGATACGCGTCGTGCACGGCGCACTGCATCGTTTGATATGCCAGTTGAGGCAGGCCGCGAAATGGCGCCGGCCAGGATCGTTCTCGCGGATATCGAGGTCGCAGGTACGGAAACGGAAGGCACGCTGCAGGAAGTGATAGGCTCGTTGCAACTCACCGGCATTGGTGAACGGTCCGAGTAGGTCCGCCCCAGTCTGGTTATGATCCCGGGTGATGAATACTTTGGGGAATTCCTCGCGCGTCACAGCAAGCAGTGGGTAGTTCTTGCCATCCTTCAGCAGCACGTTGAAGCGCGGCTGAAGGTCCTTAATAAGCTGATTCTCCAGCAGAAGCGCCTCGACCTCGGAGTCGGTCACCAGCCACTCGAGGTCGACCGACTCCTGCAACATGCGCAGGGTTCGGGTCGGGTGGTCCGCCAGCCGTTGGATGTAGCTAGCCACCCGACGGCGCAGGTGCTTGGCCTTCCCAACATAGATCACGCGGCCTTCCGCGTCCTTCCAGAGGTAACATCCGGGGTCGTCAGGGACCTTGCAGACCTTCGCAACCAAGGCTGCGAAGGGCCCGGCATCCGTCTCCGGATGTCCGGCATGTTCTTTCACAGGAAGGCGCTCTCGTCATCGCCTGGTGGCTCGCGACGGCTCATCAAACGGGCGTAATCGGACGCTGCGACGCTGCGTGGGGCCAGCGATTCGGCGACCCGCTTGGCCGAGGCCCAGCCCTGGATTTCAGCTTCGGGAGTGATCCGTCCCATCAACATGCTGCAACGCAGAAACACCAGGTAGGTGTCGATGGCGTCGCAGGTGCAGTAGTCGTCGATGCGCTCAAATTCGCCGCGGTTCCATAGCTCCTGCACCATGCTGCCCTTGGTGTCCATCTTGCCGCAGCCACCGACCAGCTTGGTAAACAGGTCTAGTCCACCGTTGGCGTGGGTCGCGCCGGCATTGGTAATGAACTCCTGGACGTCGAAATGGAAGGTTGTGTTGAAACGGTTGCGCGGCTGCTGATATCCGGGACCACTCATGGTGAACCATTCCGGGACAGGGATGCCGAAGCGGTAGGCGCAATGCTCCATCACCGGCAGATCGAAAAAGCGGCCGTTGAAGGTGACGAAGCAGGGCGGCTCGCCACGGTTGCGGTCAAGATGCTTGCGCCAGCCGTTCCAGAACTGGCGGGCAATAACCTGGGGACGGAACTTCGGACGATCAAGGTTCTTGACGTCGATCAGGGTGTAGTCCTCGGCCACCCGTGCGATCGCCACCGACACCGGGAGGTGGTAGGTATGCGGGATGAAATCGCTCTTGCCGCTATCACGAAGCATGCCCTGCCACTTCGCCACCGCCTCGGCCGGGGTCAGTTGCGGTTCCTCCGGAAAACGCGAAACTTGGACGAGACGACCGTCGACGACGGACTCAAGATCGAAGACGAGGAACGCGGCGCGATCGGACATGCTGGGGCATGCTAGGGATCGCAGGTCCCGGGGAATCTCAGAATCGCTAGGCATCACCGAACCACCTTGTTCCGCTCTTCCCTTCTCCTCCTGTCCCAGACCCAATAACCCCACCCATGGATCGGGTCATCATCGGTGGATTCGTCCGGGCGGCGGGTGCGTGCGCCTGCTTCGTGGTTGCGCTCAGCCTGCTGTCGGTCGGACTGCGGTTCGGCTGGGGGATCGGCTGGATGGCCTGGATTCCGGCTGCATTCTTGTTGCTCCCTGCGCTTGCACTCAGCGGTCGGCGTGAGTTGCAACGCACGCCTCACGGCCTGGAAATCAGCGACGGACGCCTCTTCCGCCGCATCTACGCCGTGTCGTTGACGGAGGCCGAGTTGGAGATCCTGCCGGCCGGCGGCGCCTGGGCGGTGGTCCTGCATCTGCCCAGGCGCGAGGTGTCCCTAGCCAGCTGGGTGACCAAGGCGACTGCCGAGCGGATCGCCGCCCTGATGCCGGAACTGCCACGTCGCACCCCTCGTGTCCCGCAGGGCGACCGGTGACGGAACCTCGGCACTTCCGCACCTCGGCGCTCTCCTACCATGCCGCAATGACCGACGAAGACGTCATCCGCGCTTCCGGCCTGTTGCTGCGCAGGGAATCGGGCGGACGCCGCAGCTGGCTGCTGCTACGCAACCGCAAACGTGGCGAATGGGGCTTTCCCAAAGGCCACGCCGAAGGTGACGAAGACGACGTCAGCACCGCCTTGCGCGAATGCGCCGAGGAATGCGGCATCGCTCTGGTCGCGCTCGACGGAACTACCCGCATCCTGCGCTACCGGTTGTCGAACGGCTTCGCTAAGCAGGTGGTCTATTTGCCGGCCCGCACCTGTCAGGATCGTGTGCTTTTGTCGCACGAGCATGACCGTTCCGGCTGGTTCGATGCCAAGGGCGTCATCGCCCGCATGCCGTATGAAAGCCTGCGCGCCCTGTTCCGTGCCCACCTGCGCGATTTCCGGTACCGCTGATGCAACGTTTTGAATTCCTCGTCCACGACGGCGATGACCTGCCCAACATCGATCAACTGGCAGCCGCCCTCATCGAACTCGGCTGCCTGCTGCACAATGGCGAGGATTACCGGCCTGGAAGCTGGTCTGATCCGGGCACCGGTGCCCGCGCTGTGCTCGATCTAGGCACTCCGCCAATTGAGGAGGATGCCCAGCACCCGCCGCGTGCTTATGCCGGCTGGGTGCCATTGCGTCTGGCCGTCCAGCTACCATTGGTCTGTCCGCACTGGCAGGCGGTAGAGGGTTTCCAGTTCATTGAACGGCTGCTGGCAACCGTGCCGGGCGCTTTCGCCCTCGACTGCGAGGATATCCAGGAGACCAAAGACGCCGATCCGGGTCCGTTCGCCTGGAGTCGCCCACGCGCCCTGGCCAGCTGGGAACGCCAGCACACCGTGCAGATCGAAACGCGAACGGATCTGTCTCGGATGAATCGGGGTGACTCGCTCCGCTTATGGCGCTGGCGACGAGAACGGGAGGAAGCCTGGCCGGTGGCGGCCGTCTTGCGCGACCGTGCGGCATCCGAAGCGCATGCCGTAGTGGTTTGGCAGGATCCCACCAAGCCCTGCGTGCTGCCGTCGACCGGACTGATCCTGGTCCGCCTTGCCACGCCCCGCC
>ENA-ORBV01006552-ORBV01006552.1-microbial-mat-metagenome-genome-assembly--contig:-NODE-6552-length-20475-cov-5.844249_pt1 | contig 20475 bp, 17 predicted proteins | sample MGYA00237777_ERZ505514 | MGnify/ENA primary metagenome ERZ505514 (study PRJEB26160, sample SAMN06269048) | microbial mat metagenome | isolation source: Oligotrophic lake microbial mat | place... | reverse complement strand
AATGATACGGCGACCACCGAGATCTACACCTCTCTATTCGTCGGCAGCGTCAGATGTGTATAAGAGACAGTCTTCATTCTGGACGTTCAACATGTTCGTATAAGGCTTAAAACATGAACCAGGACCAGAATAGACATATGTCTTACCCGCGACCTTGTAAGACCAATCAATCTTCAATATTGAGCCAGTTAAACCCATCATTTTGGCATCTTGTAACGGTTTTCGATGGCGAAACTCTGTCTCTTGGATGTTATCAATTTGCTTAGCGGTTAGAAATCTGGCATTGTAACCAGTGGGATCAGTCATTCATGAAAACAACCGAGGAAGCCTCGCAGGAGGGTCTGAAGAAGGGTCGGATTGAGATTGCGATTGGTCTTCGTTGGTAACCGGTGCGAGGACATCTTCAATTGCCGTCCAGTTATCGACAGCTTTCAGCTCGGCTTCTTTTGCTGCAAGCTCTTCCGCGAGATTTTTCTGTCACTTCCTCTTTTTGTTAAAGTACAGGTCAGCTTCTGCTTTCCATCCGTGCAGCTTTGAATTTCCACTGCGTTTATTATAGAAGACACCCGTGTCGTCTTCAAAGCGTAGAAGATCAACAGCATTGCAAACGCCAAGGTCGATTAACTTTTTCAACTTAGCAATCCCAACGCTGGGGAGTGGCAAATCTCGGTTGTTGCGGCTTCGCTTCATATCCATGAGTTTTCGGAAGCATAACTTGTTTTTTGCCGGGGCATCATCAGAGAAATCAAGAGACGCTGTGACACTCTCCAGCTGCCACTTCAGTGTGCGAATTGATCGCTCCAAGCTGTGTTGAACCCGATTGATTGGTGCTGCATTTTTGACCTGTTCGGCAAGAGCATCCGTTATTGTAGGTTGTTGTTTGTCCAAATTTGACACGTTCAACGTTGGGGCAGCTTTTATCTTCTCGGCGCGCACCGCATGCAGGAACACCATGTAATCAGAGAAATAATTGCTTGCAGCCATTTTCTGCAGGTGTCGGGCCATTCTTGCTGAAGAACTATCTGGAGAATCAACAATATAACTGTAGAGCTCATCATCAACGGCATATTTGGCGCTCAAGTAGAAATTGAAATAACCAATGATAGCCTTGGCATCCAATTGCAAGGACTCCTTGTTGTAACCAACAAATTCTTTGTTGCAGGATCGGCATGGGTACAGTTTGGTATCAAGGTACTTATGGCTTTTTAACCCAAACAGGAGTTTTGGGTGTTTTACCCACTTCGAAGAGGCAGTGTCGACATGAGTGTTCGTACGGCACTTGGGGCAACTTGGGACATGTTGTGGTATCAGAAGGTGTGGAACCCAGCATGCCACATGCTTGACATAAAAAGATTCAGTATCCAGTTGTTTTTCACAGTTCAAACTGACACATTTCCCTCCTACAGGCATGATATTCCTCCAGTCCTTCACATGAAAGTAGCTGCATTGTTTGAGGTCAACATCGTCGCGAACTTGCTTGATAAACAATCGTTGGGCATCCCCATAACGAGCGGTCATGGTCGCCTTGTTCTGTTTGTGTGGATGCGATTACAGTCGCACTACCGCTAATGCGAGTGCTAACACGTGTAAATAGCAATGCTATGCACCAACCTACGACTATAAAGCATTTAGTTAGTTGTAGACGTCGTCATTTGACGTCATTGTGGCAGTAATAGCAGTTTCTAATTAGCCGACGGGCGTGCTACGGCAGTTTGAATGACAGACTGTTTAACAAAGCATAACCGTTGTAGTTCTTTGGATTATAATGACAGGGATGCGGCATTGAAAGTAGTTAAGAAATGCCTAACCTTGTTATGTAAATTGGGTGTCCTTCCCCCTCTTTTCCCCTCCCGGTGCGACAAATTTCGTCGTACGGCAGACTAGTGATGACCATAGCCCCTTTCCGGGAAAAATCTGACAATGAATCACGAACAATGTTAACAATAAAACACACAACAACAACAACAACAACAACAACAACAGCAACAGCAACAACAGCAACAACAGCAACAACAGCAACAACAGCAACAGCAACAGCAACAACAACAAGGTACAACATTAGCTTGAAGAGAACGACATCCGGCTACTATTATATCGTATCACAACAACGACATAGACTACAGGCACTTGCACGGTCAAGGCACCTGTTCACTATTACTTCAGTGTTTTAATATTACCTGATTCTACGCACTCTGTACTGTAGAAGGCGCCATGCTTTCGCCCGCCGTTAGAGTCGATGTTGACCGGCACGCTCGCCCGTGCAACAAGCAACAACAACAAGACAAAGCACGCAGTGTCAACCAAATGATAAAAGTAGCAGCCGCACAACAACAGCTAGGCTTGGTGGCACGACATTTCAGTGGGGCCGGCGAAAAGGAACGCAAGAAGAGTGTTAGCTTTGATAGCTCGATTGATTGGGAACAGGAAGACTGTCGGTCTTGTCGTGGTTTTGAAGTGAGACGCGAGAAGAAACGTTCGAAACAAATGGAGTACAAGCATTGTGAAGAGCGCCAAACGGCTTTTTTGGAAATCCTTTCTAAGGAAGAGAACCATAGGGACGTTTGTTTGGTGTGCGAAAACGACCGTCGTTTTAAACTTAGCTTGCAGGGTTTGTTTGGCATTGTGTTGAACGGCGACTATGAATATGTTCTTGGGTTGACAGCCTTCAGAACTAGAAATGTGCAACTGGACAATCTAGACAACGTCGAAAAATCAATTGTTTCCACGTTACTGTTGTCCGAAAAATTCATGGAAGTATTCGGGGAGGGCATCCCTTCCCAAGTTGTGAGCGGCGGGTCCGATGAAGAAGGCCGAGGTGGAGAAAGAGCTGCGCGAAAGAGGGATCGCAACAAACGCTGGACGCAAAAGGGGGAAAGCAAAAAAGCCAAAGATGCACGGAAAACTGGGGCTCGTCCTGGTGACGGTAATAACGGCGAGCCAAATACAGTCGAAACTGACGAATTCGTGGAGCAAAAAGGATTGGCGCCAACTTTTCATTGAGACGTAGCGGAAAGTAACAACACGAGGAGATTCTTCCTTCGAGTAATGGCTAGACTTACCATGCAACAAGAAGAAGCGAGAAACAAGAAAATTGAGGTGGCGTTTGTCGTTCAAATTCTCTTGAAACAATCTATATGTGGGGCTTTGGAAAACTGTGCATTCCTGCGCTCAGGGCGGCATCGATCTGCGTCGAACCGCGATCATGGCACCCTGTGCTACCTACTGTGCACGCAGTGCTTGTAGAGCCCCCCAAAGCAAAACGAGAACCGGAATCGATTCCTGAAGACGAGAAAGGAGTAGTATGGAGCCAATATACGTCTACATTGCAATCGCAAAGGATTGCGATCTTTTATCGAGGAACAACATTTTTATAAATGGAAATAGTAGTGGTCGGTCACCTCATAGATTTTTTATTGCTGCTCCTCTAGATATATATAATAGAGCTTGCTACTCTCCATTCTCTAGCTTTGTCATTGGTGCAATAATTTTAAACTTTGTGATGTTTTCAAATTTCGCGGGACGAGGCCGGGATGGACGAGCGCTCTACTACTAGAGAGAGGTGATGATGTGCTGGTCATGATGGTGGCGAGACAAAAATGTATCAAAACGCATTTTCTCTTCAGCACGAGATCCGTTTCTCCGCCATTTTAAAAGAAGCATCATTCCCAAACACTTTGTTGGGATCATCTTCTCCTGCTTCTTGGCGCTTTTGGACGGCAGCGGCAGCGGCAGATTGGACCAATTCGACGGGGACACAACTGGTGGCGGATGCCAATTGATCGGCTAATTTCCGTAATCCACCACCAATGGTTTCATGAGCGACAGATATTTTGTCATCTCCAAAGGGATTGTACACCACATAACATAGTTGACATAAACTTGCATAGGATAAATTCCAAGCAAACGTCACTGTCAAGTCGACCCAAAATACTGGTTGATTCAAAAAATTGTCGCCATGTTGAAACAACCATGTCGACCATAATGCGTCCTTACAGGTTGTAAAGATCAATGCATTCAAACATACCTACATGTAACATGTGTTGTGACATAGGGGAATGGTAAATCACGATCGAGTGAACTCATCAAATCATTCGCTTGAGCACGGGCACGTCCTACCGCTTGAGAATAGGATAGTACATAGGCGGAATGTACGACACCCAATTGTTCCAAATGAACCATATAGGATTGGATCCAAAAATAGACTGTCGTATGACGATCTCCTGCAATCAAAGCATCCCATTCGGCTGGTTCAAGTAGATCCCGTTCTTCCAAATATGTCTTGCCTTGAATTTCATCATCCATAAGACCACGTGACTTGAGGACAGCTAGTTCATAGGCTAAAATAATCCAACGTGCTAACGTTTGTCGGGCTTCAAGGATGGTTGGAATACTCCTCATTGCGTTGTCGTCTTCGCCCTCCTTCGTGGAGGAGGCTCCCGATCCCTTGGTGGTTGGAGGAAGAGGTAAGAAACTTCCCATTAAGACTGAAAGTTCACGTGTTGATCCACAAAGCGCGGCATAATTTTTACGTCGGGTGGCCCACATGTGAACGGCACGGGCGACAAATCCTGCCAAGATGAAGGCAATTAAGAAGCGGAATTCACTCACGGCACGTTCCAAATTCGTGGTCAATTGACACATGGCAACATTCACACCATTATCCGGACCGCAGGGACTCCCACCACCAAAGGTACCCTTAGGATAGAATTCGGTATCACATTATATCCCAATAAAAATGTCAGACCAAGTGGATACGCCAATTGAGTTAAATGGCCAAGCCATTGACTCCAAGATCGACAAACGGTAATCTTTCGTGAGGTAAGAGGGGCTAAAAAACACGCAGGACTACCTGGAGCATAACTCAAAATGTGTGGATGAAGTTCGGAATTTAATCCTTTGGCTGCCGACAATTTGAGACCGTATTGTGCTTCAAACCATGTAGTGTCCTTAGTAGGAACCACCTGCTTGGTTTTACGTTGTTGTGCTCCACCACGAGACGCCGACGACATGGTGAAATCTGGTGGTAGGCAAGGCTAGGTCGATTGGCTGATGGATTGAATGATCAACACACAATTTATCGGTGTACTTGTACCTCTCAATCAACCACTTGTTTGACAGCCTTTGTAAGAACCGCCGCTCGACTGAAGATGCGTACCAGATCCATATCGAAGATAGCGCTGGATATATCCGTAGGTCAATGCAGTATTGGATGGCTGTCTTAATCCTGCTTTCAGTGAGGGCGAAATACATGAAGAACGCACTGTGTCTGGACCTCTCAATGCTGCCTTCCCGCTCCGAGGAGAGATCGCAACCCCTTTAGAATGCATAGGAGGGTGTCGACAACTCGACATGGTCAATCTGTGGCAACAGCTATAGCTAAGACAATTAATAGTTAAAATGCTTTACTTAAATACTTTAGTTAACTACTTACTTGAAGTACACAGTTGCAGTAGTGAAACAGTCAGAATGTCGTTTAAATTTCATAGAAATGTAGACACACGTACAAATGTGCGTCTACATTATGAAAATAAAAGATCGCGATCTTTCCGGGCCACTGCTACTGTACGTACATAGTACCATGATTATATATTTTTACACTTTGATGGGCGAGACCCCGTGCCAATCATTGAGTAAAGGCTCTCTTCTAGACCATAAGCATTCATAATACTTCACGCAGTAACTAGATGGTCGGCACTAGCTACTACTAGTACCGCAACAAAACAAGTCATGACTACAACGACAACAGAGTGTATAAACGTGGCTCTTTTGGGTGCTGGCATTTTTGCCAGTGCCTCACATGCCCCTGCCATTCAAAAATTGAACAAGGACTTTCGATGCATTGCTGTATGGTCGCGTCGACTCGAGTCCGCCACCAAGCTGGCGGCAACATTTTCACCGGATACCCAAGCATACACCAATCTGGACCAAGTATTGGCCTTGCCGGACCTAAACGCGGTCATTATGGCTCTGCCGATTGATATCCAATACGAGTATCTTCCCAAATGTTGGGCCGCCGGAAAACACGTCTTGTCGGAGAAACCAATTGCAGGAAGGACGCAGCAAGCAAAAGAATTGTTGCGACTCTATCTACGAGAATATTACCCCAAAGGTCTGGTCTGGGTGGTGGGTGAAAATTTTCGGTACGAACCAGCTATGAAACGGGCCGCCGAAATCATTAATGATGGTACTGCAATTGGACAACCATTTCTCTTTTCGTTAAATAGCCAAGCGCCATTTACACCCGACAACAAATATCTACAAACAACTTGGAGACGCGATTCAAATTACATGGGTCTCTTTACGGATGTATTTATCCATTCCGCTGCCATGCTAAGGGGCGTTCTTCTGGGAGGAACTTCTACTTCAACCATGAGTGTTTCGGCTTTGACAAGCTCCCATGCCGGACACATTCCAGGTGTCGACACTATGGCTGCTCATATCACGTTACTGAAAACTAGTGCCCACGTTAACAGCAGCAATGGCGACAACAGCGAGAGCATGGAAAATAACTTTGTCCAAGGAACTATTTCCGTGACGTATGCATGCTGCGCTATAAAGTTTGAATTGGAAGTCATTGGAACGGAGGGAACGCTGCAGCTGGCAAGAAAACTGGATGATCCTGGCTATCGGCTGCTCGTTTCCAAAAAGAATAGCGACAAGATCTCGGAAGAATTTCAATTTGGAGGGATCGAAGGAGAGCTTGTGGCATTCGCGGCAGCATGTCGTGGGGATAAACATGATGTGGTGGCCTATTTATCCCGGGCCATTGGGGATTTACAATTTTGTGAGGCTTGCCTCCAGTCCGGCCAACAGAATGGTGAGCGTGTGGAAATCCTAGACACTCGCTTCACAAAAGAACATTAAGCACAATCATTGTTAGGATCGGAAGCGAGTGCAGCAAAAATTCCATTGATAGGTGTTGGAACTTCCGTTTTTCCACAGTGCTACGCTGACTGTCCCATCTCATGCATCATAACTAGTAATTGTCTGCCCCGGCTAAGTAACACTCGTCATCGTACGGCTCCGATCGGATCGACAAGGCTCATCGTTGTCTTGACATGGAGCCAAACACAGCACTGATGGGGAGTAATTTTTATGATGGCGAGATCGATTATCGTTTGCAACCAAGCCGCTGAAGAACGGTAATAAGAAAGCGAAATAACATTGTAACTTTATCCCTAATGGCACATTTAAATGAGCCAAACTCAGTCGTGCATTACATGGAAGTCGTGTCTGGCGAGCCTTCAATTAAGTCGCATATTTGCTCCTCAAAATTGGCCATCGAGATTCCGGGAAATGGTCAAGGAGAGAAGTCATCGGGAACGACAGTTGACATGGATGGCTGCGATCTACAGTGGTTAGCGGCTAGCTAGCTAGAGACAACAACTAGCTAGCTAGCTATCCAGTAGCTGTAACGTAACTGGCCTTGTCTATCATTGGGTCAGCAGGGACGCCCATTTTGTCCTGATGTTATCTCCAAGATTCCGGGAAACTCGCCGGCGGGTTCAATCCGTCTGTTGGATATAACTAGTAGCAGGTGCCTACTGTCCAGAGTTTTTAAGTAGGCAATGGCGAACCCTGCTCGTAGATAGCAGAGAGCTTGGCTGGCATTCCATCTATCCCCCGAGGATCCCAAACTGGACTTTCAGTTGGCGTTGTTGAGTGGGATGGGCACGAACGAAAAGATATGCTAGTTCTAATCTAGGTTGCTTGCCAGTCTGTGTTGCAACTATGCTCTGTAGAAATATGCATACGTATAAAGAGAATCAAAAGTTTTATATCCCATTCCGTTTGATTCGGTTGTGTCCCATGTTGTAAGATGAACTCTAAGTGCTAGCCTCTCCCTTATGCCGCCTTGGACGTTGTCCCTGCAGCCGTCTGTGCCGTCTTTCCTTCTGCCCACAAGAGAATGGATCGTTCTGCTTCTCGTCCTTTGCGATTAAAGGCACTCCGCACATGTCTGGAAAAGGTCTCGAAGGCTTCGGCAATGGGTTCCGCCATGACACGATCCATGGTCTCGTCGCGCTGTTTTTTAATGAGAATCGCTTGTTCGGTTGCTTTCTGGATAGTCTCTCGTGTAAAGCCTGCTTGACGCAATTTACAGTGTCGATGAAAAGCCGGCCACAAGAGAACGCGTGATGGACCATGCCTCAATTTTTCTGCCTCGTAAAGATCAAAATTATGACATTCTTCGGAAATGGGGTTCCAGGCCAAGGATATGGGAGGACCTGCTGCAACGGCTGGATTGTCTCCAATCCACAAGGGGAATTCGCGGATTTGGACTTTGTCAAAAATGACTCGTCGTCTGTATCTTGTCGAGCATGACATGGATAAGGAGGACGAGGAGGACGAAGTGTCTTCCTTTTTGAGACAGCTTTTCAAGGGATGATGGTCAAGTGGCAACACTTGGACGACTTCCTCGTTGCTCTCTTCTTCCTCCGATGTCGTGGATGTCAACGAGGATTCATGGTGTTGTTGCACGGGGTCATTGTGCTTTCGACTCTTGCGGCTCCGTTTGAACAAGTGCCATTTGGGCGACTTTGTCGTACTAGTAGTGGCTAAGTCGTTGCTGGTTGTCTTGAGAAGCTTCATTGTGCTGTAGTTGTGGTCTGTTTGTTGTGAGTGTGTTGAGATACAGTACAGTATATATCGCAGGTATTGTGTATTCAGATTATTGAGATCGTTGCGTTCTCAAATTGTTTTTATGCGAACTTCTATTCATAGGTATTGGAAAAACTTGGTGCTGTGAAACTAGTAGCGTTCAGGGTACAACAGTTGGAAAAGGGACCGAAATGGGGGACCGCCTACTACACGTACCAGAAGATAATCATATTACTCCGGCTTCAACGTTTCGTATTAACGGAACCGTTCGATCGTGGGTAGCGATTTACCAGTAATATCGCCTGTACGGCTGTACCACGAACCAAGTACCTCGTGTCCCAGCACGAGATACACTACATGTACAGCGGCTCTGCTGTCAGTACTGTAGAGCGTACAGTATTATGTGCGATGTCCTACCTGGCGGTACAATACAAAACAAGAATTTTAATGAGATACAATTGTTATTACTCCAGTACTATTTTGCTGGTCCTTCAAGTTCAACCTTCCTTTCCAGCGAGAACCAGCAAACGACCGAAAATAAACGGCAATTGACAAGTTGTGATTTCGCACGACTGTGCGTCCTTCTTCTATGTACAATTCTAAACAAAACCGCACGTGTTTGCAAACAAGACCGCACATTTACGCGTTATCCAAGAATGAGCCGGCATGGATAACGAAGTTGCACCTAACTAGTATGTCGTAGTCTAATAAGAAGTAATAGGTGACAAGAGACATCCTTTATTTTTCCTCGCCCCCGTCACTTACTTTCTTCTTCTTTCTTCTCTGTTCCGAGTCCGAGAACAATGAGCCAGTCGTCATGAATGTGGATGCAACTTCATCCTTTATTTCTCCCCCTGGGCACTTGCAAAAGTCAACGCATCAGCACAATGAAGCAAGAGATGAGCAGAAACATGAAGAACGACCTCATATGAAGCAGTAGTAGATTATCAGAGAAACAACATTCATTTGAGATGAAGGACAACGCCAACGAGAAAGCGGACAATGGCGAGACACTTGGAGGTGAATTCAAAGATGGAGATGCCTCATCTGTCATGGACATTCATGCTGGGACTGCTGCCATGTCGTCAGTTTCCAACCATAGTAAGGCAGGTGAGAAACGCCGGGAGGGGCAACTGCAGTTGGGGCTTCAGCAAGATTAGAATGTTATCACTGCTGGTACAGCTACCAGCATGATCAATGGACTTTCTACCACCAGTAACAGCACACGACGACTCATCAGTAAAACTGGACTTGGACGATCGTCCAAGAGAAAGAAAAAAGAGGAATCATCGTCAAGGCGGAGATCATCTGCTGTTCCCATTCCAGCCGTTCGCGGACTGAGGCGCTCTTCCAAAGGAGATGGTGTGTCTGCTGCTGGGTCGGCGGATAATAGTAATCGCCAAGAAACAAGGAATAGCAGCCATGTCGTGCATGTATACTGAGGGTTGCGTCGATCCTTCAAGACGCAAGAGAATGGTCCACAGCAAGCGACTGGCCGGGACAGCAACAACTGCAACAGTGCCTCTTCCCTCCCTATCTGTAGAAGTTTGCGTCGATCGGCAACCAAAAGGCAAGAACAGCAATCATCTTGTCGTCAAGATTCCGAAGGCAACAACAGACTACTAGCAGGAGATCAGCAACTATCATCGGAGATGGACCGAGAAACGAGCTTTGCCGAACCTTCACAAAATCAAGTCGCGGAAGAACCGGTTGCTAGTAGTAATTCGAGTGACCTTGGCGCGCTTTTTTTGTCCAGTAACCATATCTCGGGATGTGTTCCGACAGAGCTATCCTAGTTGCGCAACCTGCGGGGGCTATTCCTTCAAAACAACAACCCAGTGGGTTCCTTTCCGTCTATTCATAGCTCTCTGACGGTGCCTGGGTCCACTTTGAGACTGCAATTAGAGGGCAATGCCTTCTCTGGCCAGGTGTCTAGCTCAGCGTGTTCGTTGGGACAAGCCAATCTTTCAGAGTTAACTTCGCCAGGTCTATCTTTCGACTGCAATGACAGCCTTTGCGGCTGCGAATGGTGCCCTTGTAGCATGACCTCGCCAGGCTCAGTGAATGGAACAAGGTAGACTAAGTTTTATTTCTAACAGTACTAGGAACCATTCTGAGAGGTTGCTTTAAACATATAGGTCAGTTCATTCTTTGGTGTCTCTGGTATTCTCTAACGACGCACCAAGAAGACCGCACATTTCCCCTGATATCTAGGAGATGCTGGGATAATAAAAAATCGATGCGAAATTTCAAGCCAATTGAATAATTACACTGTATTAATTTGCTGTCACATGTGTAGACAATGGTACAGTACCACCGATAAAATCAAACAGCTGCACCCACTGGAAGGAGAGATGGATGCTGCCATTGTTATTATCCCCATCAGGAACATACAACTTGTTGATACTAGTAGTAGTAGCTAGCCAGAAGTTAGGCGAGAACAAAGAATTCCGTGAAGTTGACACCTCGTCAGATCGAAAAGGCCTCTCGGAACGAACACAACGCAACACGCACTGAAAATTCATTATCATTTCCAGCACTACTCGTACTTACTGTAGTGTGTTTCGTGTCTCATTTGTTCAGTATGGATTCCGGTAACAACAAAGAAGTCAGATACAAGGGGCTCCCAAATGCTGCAGGATCAGACCAATGTCAGCAAGACGGAGAGGAGGAAGGGCACAACGACGAGGTTCTAACTCAGTCCTCCGCCAGGTCCACAACGTCTGTCAGGTCAAAAGTGTTGATCTCTTCCTCTACCATTAGTCAGTTGCATTTCCCACCACAGAACGATGGTGCCGACGGGCAAGCGACAACTGAGTTGGAACGACCACTGGCTTTGGTAGAGGAATCAGAAGAAGGGACCGAAGCCTCCATTGTGAATCTCATGAAAAGTGCAAACAAGAAAGCAGCTGGATTTGCGAATAATGTCGCATCTCCTGCATTTACAAAAATGGGAGAGATAAAAAAGGCGGCTAGAATTTCCAAACTAGGAGAGCTCACACAGCAAGCTGCCAAAATGGCCAAAATTGGAGAACTAGCAGCCCAAGCTAGCAAAATGAAAAATAAAACACAAGCAGCGCTGGTGGACTTTATCCCTATTTTGGGAAGTAATTCCAACAGCTTTCAAAGGTCCCGCTTGCACAGGGCATCCCGGTTACCTCTGGAAACCATCAACACGGATGAATTGGATCAACATCCATTGCACAAGGCTTGTGCTCTCTCTGCTCTGCTGGGCGACAATAGTGGTGACAGCTCTTCTTCTCCGAGAAGATCATTGGCGGGAGGGGACTTAAAGACAATTGCTAGATTGGTCGAGCAAGATCCATCTCAGCTGCACTTGCAGTTGCCGTCTTCGGGAGATACACCGCTACATGTGGCAGTGCGATTTGGGGCACTTCAGGGGCGCCAAGTACAAAATAATGATCAAACTAGAAATTCCAACCTCGCTGTCATTGAGTATTTGATCCAGGCTGACGTCGACAATCAGCGAAGGAAACATGCCAAATCAAAGGATAGCGGCGGTCTGAGGGATCAAAGTTTGGGGGTAGCTGACAGTGCGTTGTACATTAAAGATAAGAACGATGAGCTACCACTTCACATTGCATCAGAAGAAGGCTTTGAAAAAGCTGCACGAACCATGCTCAAATTCGACAAAGATGCCCAGTATGGTACAATCTGTGTTCCAAATGACGCTGGCGAGTTGGCCCTTCATCTGGCTGTACTCAGAGACAGCCTCTCACTGGTGAAGCTTTTGCTGCTTGCAGATGCAAGTCGTGAACGCTTATTGGACGACAGAGGTCTACCTGCATCCGTGCTGTCGTCAAGCACAATCTATCATGCCAACAGCAGCGGTGACCTACCAATCCATCTTGCTCTTCCGTCCCCACACCAGTTTACTATGTGGAACCTTCTGCTGGAAGCTGACGAAACCAAGGAAAGTTTGCAAGTATCGAATGAGGATGGTGTAACAGCCTTTCACTTCTTTGTCGACCAACCCAAACTTTGCGAGAAGGAGCCGGACTTTGTAGACGCTCATCTAGCAGATGCTGTTTTGAATAGGTTGCTGTCAGGCAAGAGACTTGAACGCTGGGATAACCAGCTGAGACGAATTGTTTCGAAGTCTCAGCAGTTGCAATTGAAAATGAATGTCGCATCTGCCAATCGTCTGCCCGCTTCGATATTCATTGCCGACTTTTATGCACACAGCACATCGACTGTTACACTCTTTCTGGCCACGGACGACTATCTCACAAACGGGCCGGGAGAACTACCGTGGACATCTATAGTCCTTCTTGCCATAGTGGTCTACTTTGGAATACGAGAGGTTATTCAGCTGCTGCTCTCCAGAGATTTGTACTGGACAGATATTTGGAATTATTTGGATGTTATCCGCCTAGCACTCTTGGTGGTTCTTGTCATATATCAGCGGGGCGAGTTCAATGTTGATGTACAGGAGTCATTCTCTCTCGGGGCAACCAAAGAGGATCTCATTTTTGAGCGCCGGCTGCTACTAGCTACCGCAGTCTTCATATTTATTGGGCTAGTATCATTCCTTCGAATGACATACCTGCCATTTGCGTTGTTTGTGGGTGGGACGTCTTCCGTTCTCATCAACTTGATTCCCTTTATGATTACTTTTGCGCTTGCAATGGGGCTGTTTGCTTACGGATATTGGATTGGCGGTTTTTTTATCCCCTACGGGGGGTTCGCAACCACTTATTCCGACTGGCTTCTCTTTACATTTATGACTGCACTCGATGGTCCCGAAAACGTCATGACACTGGAAGGAGAAGAATACATCAACAAGATTGCGTGGGGCGTGATTTACTCCTTCCTCACTCAAGTTCTTCTTCTGAATGTCCTGATTGCCATTCTTTCGACAGCATGGGAGCAAATAACAGAAGAACAAAATGCGCTTTTTTGGCAATATAGGCTGGAGTACGCGGCAGGCGTTCTCCCTGTAGAAAGATTTCTCTCAAAACATTTAAGCGGGGGCTACTTGTTCCGGTGCGTCGGGTGCTTTTGCCGATTCATTGATGCACTTGATCGGCAGAAATATCGGGATGATATCAATTGGGGCGTCTATCCCTATTCCGAAGTCATCAAAGACCCGTCAATGTATTGGGATGAAAGACTCTGGAGAGATTTCCTGTCAGCGCAAGCAGAAGGAGCGAAGATCGGAAGACTGAAGTGGTTCAAATCGCAATTCAAATCGCAGATGATGGTTGGCCAAGAAGCTGGAAAAGTGAAAGATTCCCTGCGGGGAAATAAGGAGTTGGTTCCTGAAAGTATTCGATCTTTTCAAGCTGACTTTAAATTTGCAACGACGCCATTCCAAAAAGCGGGAACACGGCTACGAATCCTAGCCTACATCGCGGCCTGGGTTCTTGCTTTTTTATCGGGTCTTTTGACGCTTGGCTTTACCTGGCCCCGATCAATTCGTGTCTTCTTTTGCGCGCCTTCTACAAACGGACGTTCCGATGCAGCAAAAGACGCCGAAGCAACCGATGCGGACAACTTTGATGTCTCGCTTGCTGAAAATTCTGCAGATTCGGCAGCCAGAAGACGACAAGATGCCCTGGAAAGGAAACTTGAAGACATGCATGAAACAATAGAGGGGCTGAAAAGTACTGTGGAATTATTGGTAAAATTGCAGACGAATGTGAATAGGCAAAAGACTACGATTCATACGGAGGAGGGTGAGGCAGAGTGACGCTTTACGGTACATCACTAATTGAGGGGATCATAGTCATGCAAAATGTCTTGCTGACATGGTCACGGCAAGGAACTGAAGCCAAATATGTAAGCACCATCGCGACCACTGACAGGAAGTTAGACAGCCTCAGAATACTGGTATATCACCGCCATAGTGACCTTGCCAGGTTAGAAAAATCCGTAATGTTCTGGTAGAGACCACTGCCTCTATTGTCGTTCAAGTCTGCTTTGGGTGAGGTGGGAGACTGTGAATTGAAATTGTTCTTCATGTCAAATTTGATGTCAAAGTGGAAGGACCATTCTTTGTTGGCATTGGTGCTCTCTTCGGTTTCCACTCTGCCTCCTTCGTTGTCGGATCTGCTTTCTCGGGTGTCTACTGCTCGTTGGTTCTGGCCCGGTCTGTCGTCACGGCGATCCGGTTTTCTTTCTGGTTGAGGTTGTTTTCTTGTAGCCAACTGCCGTGACGTTTTCTCTTTATCTGGATTTGACGATAAATGCTTTTGCAGAACTTCGGCCCGAGACATTAATTTCTTGACTTGTGCCTTCATCCTTTGTTGTTCTTCTTCTCTCTTCTCGTCGCCAGGATACGCTCGTTTCTTTCTGTCTTTCATTACATCCATTAAGATTTGAATGGCCTGTCGGTAGAATACCAAGGCTATGGAATAATCCTTGGCATTGTCAGCTTCCACCGCCTTGGTACACAACACAAAGTAGTCATATGGTAGTGGATTTGACATAGTAGTAGTTATATGATTATATCCCTCATCTATCTATCACGACTTATTCTTTTGATACCGTATCTTCTGTACAACTGAATGTATTTACCACGGTGGACTCGACTATTTCGTTGCTAGCTAGCTAGGCGTCTAGTAGCTAGTTCGACGTACAGTAGGAGTAAAACACTCCAATCACGAAGGGGACTAGAAAGATTTGATGTCCTTCAGAGACTCCCCTGGCTTTAAGCGATTCAACGTTCAAACAACTCCAAAGCTGCTAATTAACTTCTCCTCTTCCACCGACACACTGGCCGGTGCGCAAAAACCTGGGTAATTAAATGCTCAAGCTACTAACACAACAACAATATAACAACACAGGACTGGCAGAGGTACAGTTGACAGCGATGCAAGATAGCTAGTTACTTACGTATACCTACTAGTACCTATCTTTAGAACATTTGCTGATTCTCAACAGAGGAGAAACACGATACAACTCCTCATTGTATCTACCTAGCGTCGCAAGTTTGTCAACCGCAACAATCTGTAATTGTAAGACGTTCCAATCTGTAGTCGTAGACGCAAGACGTACCAATAGTGCCACAATCCATATACAGTACAATCATCGCACAGTCATAATACAAGTTAAGTACCATGAGCTACTACGCCGCTGAAGAAGAGGATGACATTTTTCACCCGAGCACCCCAGGAGGGTCGCCACGAAGAGGAAGCAGCAAACACCGCAGCAGCCGCAGCACTAAGAGTAAACGCAACAGCAGCAAAAGTGAAAAGTTGGTCGAGACGGAACCACCAGCCAACCAGTATACAAGTGGCGAAGACGACGAAGGAGCGGGCGGAAGTCTTCGTGGCGTGTCACCGTCAAGTGACGATCGACGAAAGGCTCGACGATTGCAGGCCAAGCGTGAGGAAGCAATGACGAAAAGTAGTCGAGAACGCAAACTCCGTGCCAAATATAGTCAGGATCCCGAGTCACCCTCCAAACGCGGGTACGCATCCAAAAGCAGTAGCCCGAAAAAGAAGTCGCCAAGACGAAGAAAGAGTCGACAAGAAAAGGTCTATGACGATTTGTATGGAACCGAATACCATGAAGTGGATGATGGAATTGTCGGATGTGCCGACGCCTTGTGTGTGAACCACAAAGACCTCGTGGAAATCACTGGCAAGAAGGAGGAGGATGCAAGTGACGTGAGCGTGGCTTTTCAAAAATTCAAATCACCCAACAATGGGAAAGACAACAAGCCCGTCGATGACAACGAAGAAGTCTACATTGTGCGACAACGCTATGGGTACTTCAGCATTTTCTTTGGCGCGATACAGTGTGTTATCTTGGCCTTGATGATGTGGCAGTGTGGAGTTGCCCCCATGAATATCAACCCCATGTTTGGGCCTTATCCCGATGCTCTCTCGGAGTGGGGTGGAAAAAATTCCATTCTGATTGTCGAAGACGGCGAGTGGTGGAGACTGATTACTCCCATTCTGCTCCATGCTGGTGTGATTCATTTGTTCTGCAATGTGGCGGTACAGCTGGAGTTAGGAGTATTCTTTGAACGAGAGTGGGGCAGTATGACATGGCTCATTATCTATATGTCAAGTGCAATCGGAAGCAGTGTCTTGAGTGTCATTACCATGCCCGATGCAGTGAGTGTTGGTAGCAGTGGCGCAGTTATGGGTCTCTTTGGAGCAAAACTTTCTGAGATCATTTGTCGCGCTTGTGAAAAAAGTGACACAGCACAGGATCGAGTAGCACATCAAGTACGGAAAGAGCAGTGCATTGGTGTTTCCTGTAGTGTCGTTGTCGTCCTGGCGTTCTCTTTTATCCCCTACGGTACGTGAGGAATTTGATTGAGAAAAAAAAACGATGTTATCTTTCGTTAGCTCACACAAGTTCCATTTCATCTTCTCTTTTGAATAACAGTGGACTGGGCCGCTCATTTGGGAGGTCTACTGGCTGGTTTCTTCGTTGGATTCATGGTTTTCAGCGTTCACATGGAAAGTTACTGTCTCCGACTGCTGTGGTTCCTTATCGGAACAGCTTTGACGTTGGGCTTCATCATTCCATGCGTCGACATTATGTATTCTGGAGATGTCCCGATGAATGAAGAGCTACGCGATGTCTGTGGATACTACACACAAAACTTTGATGATTATGAGTGCAATTGTATGAGGGACGAATATTTGGCGAATTATAATTTCTGGAACAACAACAACGATGATGCGCAAGCAGCAGGTGGTGACGACGATGGAAATGATGGATATCAACGATTTCTCTACCAATTTTCCGAGTACTACAAAGGACGTCGCTACTAGTCAGCTACGAGTACGAAGATGAAATCCCGTGGAGTCTACAACCACTCTTCTTTTTATGTTAAAAAACACTTACATACATTCACACACTTGCACTGCGTGACCCTGTGCCATTAGAAACTACTGCCATTTTCCATCACTGCCACGTCATGACCAGCATTTATTGTGTTTCTAGCACCATCATCTATTTTTATGCACCAAGATGCTTTGCTACAGCGCTGCAGATGATACCTGCGCCTTGCTGGATGCGCTAGATGCCAACTTCATAGGACGAACACTTGTGGTCATCCATTTTGCGATTTTACTGGCGACATCTTTGGGCAACTCGTCATGCGGGCAACTGTGAAGGATGGGGGAAAGTGGGAGGGGGTACATGACATTGTTAGGAAGTGAATACCAAGGCGACAGACATGCTTGCAAACAAGAACTGATCAAATCAATCAGTAGTACTCACTGTCCAGCATTGACTGGATCGAACTCGATTCCAGCACGTAAAGCGGCGAGGCCTTCGCTGCGGCCTTTCGCGTCATTTAACGGATCTAGCACACCTGTTGCTACAAGGACCGGACCTCCAAAAGACACCTCTGGTACGCTTCGTCTGATACTTTCCTCGGTAGCCTTACCATAGTCTGCCTGGAGCATTTCATTCATGCTGCGAGGAGGAGGCAATTTGGTCCCTGATACCATAACTCCAATGGCGCCCAAATCGACAGAGTCTCGCTCAATATTGTAGCACAAGGCATCATCGACTGCAGCTGGATTTGTTGGATACAAGTTCTTACAGATCGACTGGATCCGCGGTCTTAGATACGACAGTAACCCGTTGCCAAAAACCCTTGCGACGGGACGAGCCAAGGGAGAGCTATTGCGGAGCAAACCGCGTGCAATTGTAAGGAGTTAGTGATTTCGAACAAATACGTGGAGGGTCAGGGATTGATACAAATTTACTCACCAAGGAGGCAATGCGTCAGTTGCGGAGGTTTGGGCCACTGTCATCATCATCTGCGTCTCACTTTCTTCGCGAGATTTAATCGGTCCAGCAGGATTCATCAGCACAACCCCTCGGCATTTTCCAGTCCCAGGAGAACCTGAAGAGCACACTGAGTTACCATCAATCTCGGCACATTCGTTGGCTGCCGTAGATGCTGCACTGAAGCCACCGATGCTGTTACCGCCAACGACATAGCTGTCCCAGCCTTGCTTGGCAACGGCGACTTCCTTAATGAAATCGCTGCATTGGGCATCCCAAACGTAGATAGAGTAGGATAAAGCAGGCTTTTCACTCTGCCCAAATCCTAGAAAGTCGGGAGCCAAACCTTCCAAAGCGACACCCTCTGGCTCTTCCTCGCGGACGATTGTTGAGAGTTCCTGCAACGCCTTGTTCCACTGAGCCCCTGAAGCACCGAAACCATGAAATAATAATACTCCCTCCTTCGGATCTAATTCCTTTGTGCCGGACGTGAGAGGGGTCTGTGCATAGCGGCACAAAAATCCATGCCATCTCCAGTATCCATACCGTGTCTCGCTGCCGACGGCCAATTCCGAGTTCGGCTGATATTCAGGTTGCGTTCGGATGTTTCGAGCGGCAAGTAACTTGTGCCATTCTCGTCCCTCGACCAAGGTTTTGAGAGGACTGACAAAAAAGGGTCGTTGCCGAGTCGACATGTGCCACAGACGTCGTGGCGAGAGGGTCCCCAAAGTTAATGGCGCTGCCAAATAACGCGTCATGGGCTCTCCCGCGAGTAGATTGTCGGTTTCGGGATACGGAGCCTCTTTGCCTGTTCCTCGTTGCATCCACGCGTATGTTGCATGTTCCAGACTTCGAGGATTGCGAGGACATTTGCTCGCCACGTATTGACCATTTTTGACCCACAGGGCATCTTCTTCGGAACAGTCTTTAACAAATGTTCCAAGCACCTTAAATACTTTTGATTCTGCCACGGTGCTGGCATCCAAACCACCCCAATGAGATTGAAAAATGCCCGTGTTGACCTCTGCTTTTATCACTTCCGAGTCTAGTCCGAGCTTTCCTTGGATGCGCTCTGTCAATTGTTTCGACGTCGGAATGCCCACTGTGGCATCATCACTCTTGCCACCACTAGAGAGGGGAACCGATTCCGCCTTTGACATGGATCCATCCTTCACCATGTCCGACACAGACACTGGTAAGGCGGGCATTTGCGACGCGGCAAATTTCTTTTCAAAGTCTGGATACCTATCGGGAAGGGACTCCACCGTCTCCCATGGTTTTTCACGCAAATGGCATGTCCAAGGAGACACCTTGACATTGGGTGGAAGATTGTTGCGTTCTTTTCTTACGGGACCATAGGTACCATATCCCATGCTATTATCGGCGTCGCCTAAATCATGCACATGAACACGGATTTGTTGGTTGCTATCGCACTGATCCTTCAAGATATCGGCCAGTGCTTTTGTCAGGGAGTCTTTGGTTTGCACAACTTGCAATTCCAACGCGAGGTTGTCACGAAGATTTGACTGCAAATCCTTGACAGCTTCCACGACCATATTGGAGGTATCCATAGTGTGGGAAATAACACCAGGAATCTTGGACATGGAGTCGTCACTCAAAATGATCAACGGAAGAATTTTTGCAGGATTTTTGCTGTTGCCATGTTCAAAAGCTCGAACAAGACCTTGATGGTCGTCAACTCGCAGATCGCCCACTCCAAACAATACCACTTGCAATTCGCTATCATCCTTCAAGTCTGCAGCAGACGAAGAAGAAGCCTTGGCCACCACGAAGGATGGTTGCTTTTCATCCGTTGGTTTTCGGGTAAGCGCTGGCTCGACTAGAAAACCCTTCGAATAATGAAAGGATTGCAGAAGGATGAGACTGCATAGCCAAAATAATGTGGCTTTTGTTGTAGATTCCAACATGTTCGCAGTGTTTTTTTTATTCAAGTAGCCTGAAAGGCTAAAACCAGTGGAATGAATCTCTCCAAATGGGTGATTGTAATCTTGGATGCCTTCTTGGGCCACTTCTAAACGCTAGCTAGCAGTAGCTAGTTGCAGGGCGCTGACGTTGAACGGGCTTCTACAATAATAGCTGTCTCTTATACACATCTGACGCTGCCGACGAATAGAGAGGTGTAGATCTCGG
>ENA-ORBV01006551-ORBV01006551.1-microbial-mat-metagenome-genome-assembly--contig:-NODE-6551-length-20476-cov-5.188637_pt1 | contig 20476 bp, 13 predicted proteins | sample MGYA00237777_ERZ505514 | MGnify/ENA primary metagenome ERZ505514 (study PRJEB26160, sample SAMN06269048) | microbial mat metagenome | isolation source: Oligotrophic lake microbial mat | place... | reverse complement strand
ATCCAAACAAGATACTCAAAAAAAAAGCGTTCGCCATTGTCTGCAGGGAGTGACTCGACTTTCTTGAAAGGAAGGTCACTTTGTGACACACCAGCAGCCAGAGCTATTTGGTTGATGTGATTCAATTCGGAGTGATTGAAAAAAGCAACAATCGTTTCAAATGCAGCCGGCATCTTGGATCTTTCAGCCGTGTTCTCAGGTGTCAAGGCTTGTGTCAATCGCATCTTGTGGTGAATTGTCATGTTGTGACGGGCTGTTCCAGTGAGATTCAAATTGTCTGCAAGGCTCGCACGCATGCCACAATTGCCAAAGTGAGCCAACATCAAATGGAAGGATTCGAGGCAAGACTCTCCACGGCGCGACAAGCATTCGTTCAAGCCGTGTTCTGAGTTTGGGCTTGGTAAAATGACATCGTGCATGTCATCAAGGGGCAGTGGATCTTGTAAAAAAGATGCTTTATCCTTCGCATTTTTGATGGCCCCTTTCGTCTCAGCTGAGAAGAGTGTCTCGTTTGTTAACGGATCTTTTCGACCCATGGCCGGTTGAGAAGCCTCGTTGCTGCTGCTGCATTTAAATCTAATGAACCAATCATCAAGCACGCTGCACAAGACGTGTGGCGGCCGGATTTCTTTGCGCAAGTGCCGATCGCATCTCTGCTTGAACACCTTGGGTGCTCGCAACATTGCTGTTTCTTCATCTGTGCATTTTTCCGAGAGCACACCGTCTTTTAAAACGCGAAGGAGATTCTCGCAATCTTCCGAGTTGTGTTGATAGATGCAATTGAGAAGACTGGTGATTGCGAGGCAGTGGTCGATGTGGCTTTTCTTCAGCGTTTCGGTGACTCTTTGGACATGATGAAAGAGGCCAAGTCGACCTTGCAATTGATCAAAAAGAAGCTCCCAGCAAGCACTCTTTGATGGCCATGTGTCGCTGCACATCGCTTTAGGATTCCACGAAGCTCGTCGACTCAAACAGCCTGCTGCGTGTGCGAAGTCTTTGGTTTTCGTTGTGGAAACAAGAACAGCAGAGGCGATCTCTCCATTCTCATTGGCACAATCCCAAAGGGCAGTGACACCTAAGGTCTTTTTGTTGAAGTAATTTTTCACCACCTCGTGTGTGTGGTCTTGAGCAAACACCACCTTGCAACTAACTCCTTAAATCTCTCGATCATGTCGATCATGTCGATCATGATCGCTCATGAACCACGGTGTGTTGGAATTGGAACAAGCGGCATCAAAAGCGTCACGGATTCCATCACCTAATGGTGGGTAAGCTTTAATAAAATCTCCATCTTTTTGCAAGCAAGGAACAGTGTTCTCGTCTGTGTTTGTTGGTGTTCTTTTCAAAGACGAGCAGCAGTGTTCGACCCGTTCCACACAGGCTCGATTCAAAGCATTGCAGAGGAGTTGACTGATCAAGTCACCATTTCCACATGTTGGCATGAGTAAATCCATCACTTGAGTGGCCCCCCTTCCAAGGTGACTGTTTTTGTCATCCAAAGCGTGCTTTGTTTCCACCGGGTAAGCCAACCGGGCATGCGCAGGTGACTTGTGCAGCATTTTGCAGCTGTTTGCACTGACGCGGCGCTTGCAGCAAGTGCAGACCATGCTCTGAACCGAACACCACGTTGGGGGACCATCTGTGTCACAGATTGGAAAAAGAATCCTGTTCTTAGAGAAGTTTGTCCGGTCGTTCTTTAGCCAGCCTTTGTTGCACTCGTCACAGTTCAGTTTCAATCCAAACATTCTATGCCAATCAACGCAGATAAATTTTTGGCCTACAACAGAGTGGTGCTGCGGATCCACGTTGTCGTTGTGATGTGTTGGCACTGTGAATGTCAAGCCATCAAAATGTTTGTTGTTGTTAATCTTGCTGTTGAGCATGATTTTTTCCACTGCCACTTTGCAAATGCTAGCATGGCAATGGGGGCCCTACTAGTCTCGTGAAATTCCACAAATGCCGAGTCTTTCACTAGCTTTGTCACCTCGGTGCAAATGTCGACATGTGCTGCGGTGACATCTTCACGTGAGGACGTGGCATGTGCAGCACTTGTGAATTCCAATTCGGTCATGGTTGTCGTCGTTGTTGTTGTTGTTGTTGCCACGGATGCGGTCGCTGTTTTCATTGTGTTTTCCCTGGGGGCAAAGAAAGCCTCGGTCGCTTCTCTTGTCATGTGCTGCCCGCTGCACTTTTCAGCTTCAGCAAGGGGAGTTTCACACAATGCTTTCAAACGTTTCTCCTCCACTGTCATTGCTGTTGATTGATTTCTTTTTCGTGGATTATTCCAACACTTCTCGTGGTGTCCTTTGTGGCTAGCTGGCCCGCCTCTGCACTTGGGGCAATGCTTAGCCGGATCGAACGCTAGCCCTCCAAACAGTGTCTGTTGGCCTTTCTTCCTGTGGCTTTGACTCTGGAGCTGATGAGTCCTTGCTTTGAGTGTAAGACGATTTTGAGATTGAGGTCCCATGGTCAGTTGTGAGCCTTGTGGTGGTCCATTTTCTTTCTCTCTTGCAGCAGCGGCTGTTGCCGCTGCTCTAGCGCACGGATTAGCTGGTGGTGGCATGTTGTTACTAATCCATCTGTTATGACTTGCCGCTGTTTGTAGCCATCGTCGATGGAATCTGGACAATGCATTTCGTCTTGTGTTGTCTTGAATGTCAACAGGTTTAATCCCTAATGTTAGTGACTAGAAGTTATCTTTTGCATAAATCCAATGTTTGTCGTCCCTTGTGTCTTTGTGTTAAAGTGCGTCAGCAATCGAGTTTCGACCAATCAGATTGCTGCCTTGGTAAGCGCAAACCCCGTTTAGCCAATTGTCGACCGCATTGCCTTCGCCGATCCTGTCGGCGTCTTGTGATCCGCAAAAACACATCAGATGAACACTCCCAAATGGAAGAGCTCTGAAAGCTCCATGAGCAGTCTGACATGTGCTCAAACGGCATTGGCACCAAAAGAAAATTAGCAGACTGGCTGCTGCTCTGGGGAACAGTCTGTCAACAGGCTGCTGAGTTAGCATTGTGCCTAGCTAGCACCAAACTGTGCAACCAGATCCCCAATCAGGAAGCAAACATTGTTGGTCACATTTGTGATCAATCAGTTTGGCTGAATGTGCCATTGACATGTTCGCAAAGCCAAAGCATCTGCTCAGCAACAAAGGAGTTGTCTCACATTTGAATCATCAAAGTCTTTTGGGATGTCACTCTGTGGGGAGCAAATTGATTGCCACTGCAATGCGAGAAGAAAAGAATGTGATTCGTGTTTTTTTTCTTCAACATGAAGCTTGATGTCAATTCTGAGCAGATTGAAACAGACACAAAATCAAACTTTGATTTTTTTCTTGACAGCCTTTTAGTGCATTGTTTGGCACAACAGTTGTTGTTCTGAATTCCAGATGCAATCGTTGGGGTTTCAATGACAACACAAGGAGACAAATGTCAGTCTGCCCCGGATGTCAATCCAAAAATGATGTCAATGTGAGGTTGTCTGGTCCAAGACCAACAGATTGAAATTCATTTGACAATGTGTGTTGAAAACATGCACAACACTTTTCAACATGTGCACATCTGCATTGTTTGTTTGACATCCTGCTCGATTTCAGGCAGGGAAACAATTTGACAAAAGGGTGATCAGTCATGTCCGGTAGACCAAAAACAACTGACAATGACAAAGCTTTTTGGCTTTGCTGATGACAGATGTGATGAACACTTGTTTGATCATGAGCTGTCAGTCTTTGAGAAATCAAGTCATGAAGCAAGTGAGTTCTTTTGTTTGAATTGCAATGTGGTTGTGTCTGTTGCATTTCTTTTGACACCATTTCTGTCAAACTGATCGCCGCAATGTGACATTGTGACTGAAGTTGTTGCAATTGGAAGCAGTTCAACAATTGACAAACAAACAGATTGTGGCTTGTAATGAATCTGAACAAAGATTGTGTTGATGTCGCTCCCCACAAATGGTGAAACACTCCTAAACTGTGAATCAGTTCCAGTGATGTCTTCCATGCCTTGCCAATGACTGCTAGCATGTTTCTGCAACAGCACCCACTTGGCTAGTGCAGTGTCATGAAGTGACTTCATGTTAGCTAACAACATGTTTAGCTCCAGATTTGCAGCAAGGTGATGATGGATTTTTCATTTCAACATGCCAGTTTAGCAGACACTGTAAGGGGTTAAAAACTAAACTTGTTCACTACAACACCACCATCCCCAACCTCCTGAGAGAGCATTTCTGCTACTCTCATCAGATTTCCTGATGAGAATTTTATTCTCATCCATGCCAAACTATTCTGAAAAAGAACCAGGCCATGCTGCACCATAGTTTTTCCGATTGGATAATTCAGATTGCAGCCACGCGGTTTGAGCTATCCATTCACCCCCCGTGGAGAACTTGGACGAATTATTAGTTTGAAAGTACAGTAACAGCAATATGAATGAGTCTGCGCTACTAGCTAGCATGGTATTGATCAAGGCGCCCCTGTCCCTGTCCGAAAGGCTGGTCGACATGAGGTGCGCAGCGCCAGAGGCGGATCAGAAGCGTCCGAAGGCCAGCAGACTGAGGCCGGGGTAATGGTAAGAAGTGTAACACAGTTATACAAGTTTACGTGATTCACATTTCTAATGGTAACAATCAAACATACTGTGCCGATAGCAGGTGTGGTAGTTACTATCTACCCCCTCCACCTGTTCGCCAATTCCCGCCACTTGATCGATCGTAAGTTCCGCTTGAAGCAACCGACGAAGTCGGTCTGGTATAGGTGCCAAAGGTGCGCGTCGAACTTGAAGCGTATGGATACCCTATGCTGCTGGTGCTGCCCGTGCTACTTGTGCTACTTGGTCGTTGCACCTGCTGCTGCTGCTGCTGTTGGCTGACCCAATCTACATACGTCATTTGGCCGCTCAAGTTGTTCTTGTTGTCTTTGTTGTCTTTATTGTTCTTGCCGTTCTTGTTGTTCTTGCCATTCTTGTTGTTCTTGCCATTTTTGTCCTCCTCCGCGTCGCCGAAGTTCTCAGGAATGACAGGACTTGTGTAGCCGACACTACTTGTTTGAGCATTATAGTTGGTGGCTGCATATACCGGTGGAGGGGTGCCGTTGCAGGTGCACCCGCACGAACAAGCTACTTCCGCACAGTCCACAGAGACTTCTAGTTGTTTAGTAGCAATGTTGGCGCACAAAGTCTCGGATACTGCTCCTTGGAGATTGTTGCTCTCCAGCTGCAGTAGTTTAAGGCCGGGAAGTGCCTCCAGAACGCTGGGGATAGTTCCAGAGAGCTGGTTAGAGCCAAGCTCAAGCTCTAGTAGTCCTGTCAGATTTCCCAAAGTTTCTGGTATCTTGAAGCTCAACTGGTTTCCTTGAAGACTGAGCCATTTTAAGCCAACCAAGTTTCCGAACTGAGGTGGGATAGACCCAACCAAAAGATTCATATATATCCAGAGGCCTTCAATGTCTTTCAGCAAGCCGAGCTGTGTTGGAATCATACCCGTCAGCTCTATAGAAGAAGCGACCAAACGAAGACGAGAGACTGTGTTTAGATCATGATAAAAAAGGAAGATCGAGTTTTTCAAGTTTCGTAATCTTACCATTTGCGGATAGCGTCATCCTCTTCAAGGCTGTCATTGCTCCAATTTCCGAAGGGATCTTGCCTGCTAAAGCGTTGTGGTATAAGTGTAGCTCCTGGAGATTGGTCAAGTTACCAAATTCTGTTGGAATGGTCTGATGCAGGGAGTTCTCTTCTAGGCTCAGCCAAATCAATTGCGAAAGCCTGCCAAGAGAGATAGGTATCACGCCCGAAAAGCTATTTTTGTGCAGCCAGAGTCCTTGAAGCTGAGGAAGATCTCCCAACTGCTCAGGTAGCGTACCATTGAGCATATTACTTGACAGTGACAGCTTCATCATAGACTTGAGCTTTCCTAGCTCAGATGGAAGTTGTCCCGTTATAACATTTTCGTATAAACGCAATTCCTTCAGGTTGGAGAGATTGCCAATTTCTGTTGGCAGTGGGCCTGAAATTCGATTTCGGTGCAAGTTCAAATTGACTAACGATGCCATGCCTCCCAGCTCGGTCGGAACGGGGCCGTACAAGCTATTTTGATCGAGTCGCAGAACTTGCAGCATTGACATTTGACCTAGCTCTGATGGAATTGTATGGTTGAATTCGTTCCCATACAATTGGAGTTCCACCAGGTTTTGCAGCAGGGCCAAATCGCTTGGGATAGATCCGCTTAGAAGATTATGATGAAGCTCCAGCTCTTCGAGCTTGCTAAGCAGGGCGATCTGAGTCGGCACTGGTCCACGCAAATAGTTTGTGTGAAGGAACAGCTCTTTCAAACTCAAAACAAAAACGATTTCTTCGGGGATCGTTCCAGTCAGCTGGTTTTCCTTCAGATTAAGCGTGTGAAGATTCGACAGGAGACCAAGGGTACCAGGAATTGCCCCAACCAATTCTATTGTGTTTAAAAGAGATAAATGAGCACATATAAAACAACAAGTTAGTATCTTGTTGTCGTAAGAAGATAACACGAGTCCATCAGCTTTCGTTTACTTACGATTTTGGAAAAGGCTTAGATCCAACAATTTGCCCAGGTTCCCGAGTTCTCGAGGGATAGGACCAGTCAAGCCATTCTGACTCAACCAGAGCATTTCCAGTTTCGTAGCTAGGCCAAGGTGTGTAGGAATCGTTTGGTTGAGTAGATTTCCTGCCAGAACCAGTATAGTAAGTTCACCCATAGCTCCGAGCTCGGACGGGATTGGGCCTTCCAAATTATTGTAGTTCAGCCACAACTCTTTCATTCGAATGAGATTCCCAACCTGGGTCGGAATTTCGCCCGCTAGCTCATTTGCGATCATATTGAGCTCGAGCAACTGACCCATGCGACCAATCTCTGTTGGTAGAGATCCCGAAATGGCATTGTAGTTCAAGGATAGGATAGTCAGCCTTGAAAGATCTCCAATTTGGGATGGCAAATGATTACTGAGCTCATTTTCGTCCATGTAGGCATATGCCAGGAGAGAGAGCTGGCCAATTTCAGAAGGAATTGCCCCGGTGAGTAAGTTTGCGTCCAGCTTGAGCGTCTCCAGCTGTGTGAGAGAGCCAATTTGCGTCGGGAGGTTTTGGCTAAACATATTTTCTCCCAAATCAAGCAAACTGAGTTGATTCATCATGCCAATATGAAAAGGAATCGATCCTTCTAAATGATTGCCGCGCAGCTTCAAGACTTTCAACTTGGTCAAATATACAAACATCTCGGCCGGAAGTGTCCCCGTCAGCGCACAACGCTCAATGGATAGCTGATCCAAGAATTGGAGCTTACCAAGAGCAGGTGGGAGATTGCCGCTGATAAGATTGTTACTCATATCCAACTCAATCATCTTGGTCATGAATCCAAATTCGGTCGGAATCTCGCCAGTAATCTAAAAAAAAAGAAGAAGTAGCGACAACAGTAAGAAGACATTCATTGAGAAACCGACACGGAGGTAAAGAAGAACGCCACAAAGGAGAAGCCATCAGCGCCATTTTGCTCGTACCTGATTCGTTCCAATGCGAAGTACATTGAGTTCCGTAAGCCTGCTCAAATGCGCAGGAATGGTCGAGTTCAAAGCGTTATTTTCCACAGACAGCTTTTCCATGGCCGTCATGGATCCAAACTCCGTCGGAATGGCTCCGGTTAAAAGGTTACTGGCTACCGACAGTTCTCGCAAATTAGCCAATACGCCAAATTCGGTCGGCAGCGCCTGCGTCAAGTTATTACCCGACATGTCCGCGATAATAAGACTGGTCAGCAAACCCATTTCAGAGGGAATAGAACCCGTGAAGGAGTTGGTTTCAATATCGAATCGCATGAGATTGGTCAAGAGACTGATGGTGGGAGGAATTGATCCCTGGATTCGGTTGGATCGGACATCCATCTGTTGGAGCGTTTCTCCCAGAAAACCAATCTCTAAAGGCAGCGTGCCGAACAAGTCGTTGCTTCCTAACATGAGAGACTGCAGACGTTCTTCTTCTTCGTCACAGACGCCAGTGCTACCATCCCACCCGGAATTGGAATACCACTGACATTCAGAAATCGTGTAGAGCAACCACGAGTTGGACAACGTCCAAGCATGCCCATTGGTAGCATAAAACAACGTGACCATGGCGTAGCGCTGAAACTGCCTCCATACCGGATAGCTGGTCCAGTTGGGATCATTGAGGAACCAACGGTAGGCCTTGGCTTGAGGGGAATTGGCATCATTCTCAATGGCTTGGCGTGTGTAGTCGGGCAAGGGAAGCACATAATTTGTTAGGGGGTCTTGGTTGCTGGTGTCAGTTTCTTGGTTGCCGCTGCCAGGTTCGTACACGGTATGCTCTTCTTTTTGTTTCTTGGTAACATTTGTCTCCCACTCAAGATGAACTTGATCCGTTTCTTCGGCGCCATTGTCGGCGACCACGGTCGTCATGGGCACCGCCGTTTCATAAGGATCTTCATACTCGGGCGATACTCCAAAGGGATTGCTGGTAGGAGGATCCGTGAGGCGCACCCAATCGCTATCGTCCACCTTCTTGGAGCCTCCACCGAGAACCATGAATCCCACAACGATAGCCACGACAACACTGGCCAGAAGAAAGGCGGCCAGGAAAAACTTGTCCCATTTGCCAGATCGGTCCACTGGCTTTTGCAGAGAGTACCTGGTAGAGGCAGTTGGCTCCGAGGATTCATCGACAAAACTATCATGACCACTACTGCTATGGCTGTGGTCAGGTGGTGGAGGAGGCCGTGGCAAATGCTGATGTGTCCGACTACCACTGGCAGGACCTCGAGCTCTTCCATTAGAACGATTCAACTTTCCAGAGACGGATTGCTTGATTTCTTTCCACTTGTTGTGATTCTCCATGGGCATATGTTCTGGACTTTGATGGACGGCGAGTGGAATGGTATTCTTGAGATGTCCACCATATCCGCGGCGTTTTTCGGTAGTCGCCGCTGAAATCGTTCTCTTGGGGGATGATGATGCGGGAGGAAACGAGGGAGTACTCTTCATGACACGATCCATAGAAATCCACGATGAGACATCACTGTAGGATTGATCGTCCTTGAGGTTCGAGACAAAGGATAGACTTGTTTCTCGCTTGGTCCACTCCATATCGGCATCGTCACTGTACTTGTTACTGTTGTGATTGCGATTATCACGGTACGGTGTCTGATCAAACATGGTCGGATAGCTGTCAAAGGTGTCTGTTGGGGACAAATACGAAGAAGGAGGATACTCTGACGGCGGTGGCGTAGAGGATTTTTTCTTCCTTGCTGGCTCCAAATCATCGGCCAGATTGAGATCGGCCACTTTTTGTTCCATGTACTGCATGAATTTGCCATGCGGACGAGGATTGCGATCATTCGCATGATGGGTAGTGTTGATTTCGACATCACCCCCACCACCACTAATGGTCGAATACTTATTATGAGAGGGAGGATCCCGGGCCACCACTCGTCGCGTACCCGTACGATCTTGAGATACTTGTTTACGAAGCGTGCCCAACAAGCTATTATTATCACTATTGGGATTGGGTCGGCTTCGTGGATCTGCGGCTTCTCTTGTGGAACGACTTTCCTTCTTGGTCTTGGGCTTGGCTTTTTCCTTGTTTCCACCCCCACCAAAGATCCAAGCAGGAGAAATCTTCTTGAAGGTCTTGATGGAACTTACGGCGGCCAAATCATCGTCAATGACTTCACTGGTATTGCAGGTGGCAATATCGGTCGCGTCATCATCGCTGAACGGGGCTTGCACTCGCTTGTAACTTCGGGTCGCATCGACACTACTCTTGGACAAGATACCACCACCACGTTGGGCTTCCAAATCATCGGTATCGGTGGAACGGACTCGAGCAGCCGCCGACGAGGAACTTTGACTACTGTACCGAAGACTATCCTCTTCCATGTGGCTGTCATCAGGATCATCATGCTTGCGGACGGTGAGCTTGCTATAGACACTGTGATTGGACGAGGGGACCATGGACGGGTTGTGAAGATAGTTGGCATCGGGATCTTGTTTCTTCTTTTGTTGGAATTCCTCAAGTTTTTGCTGTTGCCGATGCTTGCGCTTGATCATTTCCAACTTTTCTTGGGCACTCGAGGCGTTGCCCTTGTTCCACGCATTGGATGTTGGAAGAGAGTCACTACTCATGTTGGTCAATATCGATCGTTGTCTTTGACGACAAGGCTCCAAACTGCAATCAAAGTATATGTAGGTTCAATGGGAGAGGCTTGATGGGGTCTTTGTACTCTAGTAGTCTTTGAGACTTGCTTGGTTGCTTGGTTGCTTGTTGGAAGAGCGAATTCAATTCGAGCGGTTGATTGAGCTTGAATGAAAAATTGTTGGCACTCACTTTCTATTCGACCAAAGACTTGCACGATAGTTGGCGTGCCTGGCCAACAGACAGAGACTCGAAAAGAGGAAGGACTTGGCGCACCGCGTTGCTCGAACTTCTGGAATGAACGGAGTGAGTAGGGAGCAGTAATGGGTGCTATTACTAGCTAGGACAGGCTTGATCATCATCATCTACTGGGCTTTTGCACCTAATTAGATTTATAGTAGAGTCGCAGTCTTTCTAAATACGTAAAGCGAGGCGAGGCAGAGCGAACCAACCAGTTAGTAAATCATCGCAACTGACAATTTTGGCACGTACTCAACGCTCTTCAAAAATCATTTCCAAACGTTCCTATCATGTGACAAGGTGCGCAGTACTTACATGATTGTTCGTTCGTTCGTATCGTAGATGGATTGAGTACAGTAGTGGGTATCGCAGTAGAAGCGGGGGTGACTTGATTGATTGATTCATTCATTCATGCGACAGATTCATTCATTGTAGTAGTACGGGTGCACGTAAAGTAGAGAGAAGTGCGCTCTTCTGCCATTTGTCTTTTGGCTTCGGAATCTCCATACCGATCAAAGACGATAGAGGATCATTCATTACTGTGACTTCATAGACATGTGTATATAGATTTGAAATTCGTTTTTTGGCTTTTGCAATTTTCATAGTGCTGTGCATTCGTTTTTTGGAATAGGTGATGGGCAGTGTATGGAGGACAAAACGTCGACAACCGATCTTGCACCAAACGTGAACAAGATACCGTCAACGCCTCAAGTCCTAGAACATACACTCCCCATACTTGAAGACTTGACCTATTGTACTAGTAGTGGTGTTAATGTTGTTTATTATTGAAAGAATGAATTACCATTGGATTCCGACTTGGATGATTCGTAGCTGTGAAAATGCGAAATCAAAAACCTTTCGATTCGGCAATGATTGATAGCTAGCAGCTTCAGAAGAGATGAAACTGTGGTCGTGAAGTAGCAGTCATGATAGTGTAAGACACACGGTTGCAGCGGTAAGCATTCATTGGAGGTGGAGATAGGGTCGCCATCGTCAAGATAGATGGATTCAAAAAAGATTGGTTTTGGTTGGTTTTGACTTGGCGAAAATTGTGGTTGTTTTTACTCGCTCACCATCGCTATTTCTAACGCTTGGTTACTAATACGTCGTAGCTACCTAGCCAGTACTAGTACTCGTAGGGCAAAAGACAGAACAATTGGAAACGGAACACTCTGCGGTTCGGCCCTTTTTTTCAAAAACGAGGCTTCTCATTTGCGCGACAGACAGACCAAACTGAACACACGCCCTTTTTACTGGTTTGGCCCTTTTTAAAAACAACGCTCCTACGAGGTCTCCTGAGTTTCAAAATTCGGAGTCGTCGCGTCCGTTGCTTCCCGTTTCAGAGCCTGTTTTATACACTATTTTATATAATGTCCCGTTTCAAAGCATTTTGTAGAGTATAAAAGAGACATAGTCCGAAAGATAGTCACACTGTCCCAAAATTAGTCATACTGTTAAGTAATAATCTTACACTAATACTGTATGTTCCCAACTGACGGTGATAATATCCCAACCTGAGAAGACATTCTCCCAAATTTAGAAGAGAAGTCATTGTCCGTCGAGTACACTAATACTATATGTTCCCAACTGACGGTGATAATATCCCAACCTGAGAAGACATTCTCCCAACCTTAGAAGATAAGTCATACCACGACTAAAGACAAGCACACTATTCCTATACACCATAAGTCACATTACGGTGTCACGGGCTGAATCACGATTCCAATATACATGCAAACACTTTGGTACGTATGAATAACGCGCACAGTAACTCCAAACGACTTGGATCTTTCCCAATGGCAAAACAACCAACACCAGTCAATATTGAAGAATTCTCATTACACTAACTTACGGTACGGCCACAACGGACAGCAATACTCACCAATTTAGTTGGAAATAGCTACTCTGTAGCTAGCTAGTATCAGCCTTTCTTACTACAGTGTCTGTTCTGTTTGCTAGCTAGCTAGCTTCGGCAACGATAGACCTGGTGGAAGCCAAGCTACTGAAATGAGTGGTAGCTAGCGGTTCGCTTTTGGATGCCATCACGACTTAATATCCATCTAGTTGCCATTACGCATTTATAAATATCCACAATGGCGACCGAACATAAAAAGCACAACACGAAAAAGTCCAAGACATCCAAGAAACTTGAAAGGCAGAAAAATCCTTCAAGCAATAATAAGCACGAAAAGAGTAATTCTTGGAATTCTGCCAAAGCAACGGACAACCACAATAAAAACAAGAAGAAATTCAAGAGAGGAGCACCACCACCATCCGCAGCCAGCTCATCATCTTCGCCGCCTTCTTCCAATCTTGTGATTCCGTTTCCGTCCCAGCAATACGAGTGGCCCCGGGATGATTTTTTACGCGAGACTCCACCACACGAGCAAGCCTTTCAAGCCGCCCTAGAGACGTCGTATTTGGGATTGGTCGTCGACGATCCGGCCACTGTAAAGCAACATGTGGAAATGGCGACATCCGGAGAAAAGAATTTCGATTTACAACAAACGCTCCAACAAATGCAGCGTCATCAATTTTTTCAAACCGATGTTACCCAACCCTTTGGATTGGGCAGCAAATGTGCCAAGACGTACGTGACACGCTGCTTGGTAGGCGATCACGGGACCACCTATCGATATCTGGGATTGCGCATGTTTGCGCATCGATGGGATACTCTTACGAAAGGCACAAGCGGCAATGCCAATCATACCATGATTGGCTGTACCAATACTCATAATAATGCCGAGACTGTGGTCCAACGAAAATTATCTCATGACATTCAAGTCTTCAAGGATCAAGTGTTGGTGCCCCGAACCAAACACCATTTGCACGAGTTGCATCAGCAAAGAAAACAATTGGGACAACCTGACTACAATGTGACAAGATCCAATCCCAATTACAATATTTGTCTCATCAATCGCATGGACTCTGCCGTGGCCGACGACTACAAATGGGAGCCATCCCTACAACAATCCAAAATTGCGGTCGCGTGGCACGCCGATTCTAGCTTGGAGCATTACAGTAACATTGCCGTCTATCAATGGATTGTCAAGGAGGTGAAGGACGACGAGGAGAAAAATACTTCTCCTAAGATCAAGGATGAGAAAGAGGATGCTGGGACGGATAGTGGCTGGGCGTTGGCTATGCGAACCACACCCAATGCCGAAGGACCCAACATTCAGGCCGATCATCAAGCGGATCCCAATATTCCACCCATTTCCGTATCCTTGCCGTCGGGTAGTACGTATTATATGCTCGACGACTTCAATCATCATCATCAACATGCCGTATTGTATAAACCTCCAAAGTCGTCCAAAGAGTCGATGGCATCCACTTCCAATCCTTCCAATGATGACGACAGTCACCGCCACAAACACAAGAAGCAAAAGAAACAACCATCCACATCCACATCGACATTGTCGTCGGCATCACCGTCACCACAGGAAGCGACACCAACGATACGATACTCGGCCACGTACCGACAATTGCGTCCTTCACATACGGTTCATGAATTACTGGTGCAGTGTGCTACTACTTGTCATCCAAGTCATTTTCAAAAACGGGGTGTCAAAGTGTGGCGTCCCGAGCAAGTCTTACTCTTTGCCATGGAGGCAGAATGGTTGCGACAATTTTATATTCAAGGGCAACACCACTATAATATGCTATGGAATAATAATTGGGATGCCCCATTGACCCAGTTGTGGAAATACTGGAGTGCCTTGGAAGAACGAACCCGGCACGTTTTGGAGTTATTACAATTGGCCGCCATGTTCGCTGCGACAAACCATACTATGGACAATGGCACTACCCACAATACCAACAACACTGCCAAAAGGAACAAGAAAGAACGAAAACTACGCGACAAGCAACGAAAAGCCCATCATGCCGTACAGACCTTGTTGGAGCGACGACAAGGCAGTACAGATGAGCAACCATTGGCATTGGAAATACTTTATCAACCCATGGCCGATTTGATACGAGAACGATCCGTGATGCGAGCACAATGGGAAAAACGAGAAAAGGATCACGTCTTTACTACCATGGATCCCAAATATCGACCTCTACCATGGCCGGTGCAACATACACCCCTCGCCACATATTCAGGTGGTGCAGTTGCGGCTTTGGATGGTGGTGCGGCCATGAACGACACTACGATCATGGCGACATCCACAATGCCAGGATCTCCCAAGGAATTGGAAACCATTGCGACTCAACTCGAGCAATTTGGAAGAGCCTTCGATAGTGGAAAGGCCAACGATTTGCCCCAGCAACCAATTTTGTTGCTGGCCAAGCATCCACCACAAGCAAGTAGTGGTAGTGCTGCCGCTGATGGTACCGGTAGTACCGCATCCGCAACAACGACAACCATTGCCGATGCGGCAAGTTCGAATGCAGATTCCTCTTCGTTGCAACATCACCCTCCGACAAAGGATCGCCGCCAAAAGGGTATCCAGAAACACAAACACGGATCCAACCATCACAGCAACCATGGCAAAAACCATGGCAGCAAGAAAGATGACAACCCAAGGAAAAAGAAAAAGCTTCGGTACTAATTCCATCCATGATGCAGGAAGACAGGCTACGCATACTGATACTGTGCACGTACTGGTTGGTGTAGCAGCGGCACTTGTCTTCGAGCCGGGTGAATCGACTACGACAATCCTGATAGCTCGGTCCACTACTTTGTCGGAACGTCGGGACATTTGAGATTGTCAGGATTTCGCGATCCTTCCTCCCGCCTTTTGCCTGTCGGGGATTTTTTTCGAATGACAACAGTGTTTCAGTACGTCTTGTCTAGGTAGACAACCATGCTGGGACCAAGGCGCGCGAAGAGCTCATGTTTGGTTTTTCATTCAGTCATCGAGTGTATGATTCACGTATGGACCTTGGACTTCCCACACTGGAATGATTGTATCCTTGGCCGACTGTCGCGGAATTCTGTTGGTCTATCTGTGTCTGGGATGGTTCGATGCACTTTCTATCTAGAAGTACAGTACGCTGATACGAATCTATTCTACAACAACGACCTTCACCCATGTGGACGAAACTTGCACCAGGGCAACCGGAAGGAAGCAAAGCTTCCACCAGGCTTTTGGGGGGAGTAGCAAGCCGAGTGCCTTGACTCTATAGAATGTGAACCGTATCAATCTCGGGTCTGCTCTCGATTACTGGTCCCTTGGCCTCTGCGCATTCGTCTGAAAGCTCTCAGCTTCTGTTCGGGGACAGTGTACTTGGTGATTCGTTCCTTGAAGCTCCGTGTTTTGCGGGGAGATAGCCCTGGCCAGTTTTTTGCCATGTTTGGCTTTCATTCATTCAGCTGAAGCATATCTCTCTTCCCCAATAAACACCGCTGATAGCAAAAATAACTTAGGTTTACCTACCCAGCAGCACCGCTACTGGAATAGAAAATCCAATTTCTTGGCAAGGAACAGCTAGCATTGTGTCTATGGATTGTGTTTTGCATAAAATCGTTCACCATAAGATGAAAATAGCTTGGCATGATACCGGTCACACCACAGTCGCACCACATTTCCGATTCCAAGCGCCTGTTAGCCAGTCATTCTTCGAACGGCCGTAGCCGTCCTGAACGATTGTCTTTGAGAATAGTTCAGTTACTTGGTTCATTTTTTGTTGGTGGCCGAAGATGCACCGGTGATTCTTAGCAAAAACGCGCCTAGAGTAGCTACTAGACTTTCGTGTTTGTAGAAGTACCGGCCCGTGCAGTAGCCACAGAACAGGCCAGACTACAGTACCGGTAGGCTATGCAAACGCGACCTTGCAATTCTACCAGCATTTGCTACAAGCGACTTTTGCCATGCTACTAGCTTGTAGTAGTCAGTCGACTAGCTAGCTACTAAAGAGCTCTAGCCAGCTAATGGTTGCTGCTAGTAGATCAATACCAAAGCTAACAACTTCAACGATTGTGTTCACAGGCAACCCGGAGTACTTACACCCAAGTACAAGTACTTGTACCTACAAGTAACGGGCCAACAAGCTAGCTAGCCGTGTCGCTAGAAAAGTAGCAAGCCAGAGTGGATAACTGTATCACACTGTGCCAATCTGTATCTATGGACGCACTAATGCTAGCTACTAGTAGTGCTGATTCCATGTGCTGCACCATAAACTACTTAGAGGGTAGCGCTTAGCAAGTTAGCTACTAGATATAGTAGAGCCAGGTTGAGTCTGGGAAATCATGCACGTCTACTGTCTACTGTAGTAGCAGTGCATAGACGCATTGGTCCAACGCATAAACATCTAGCTAGCTAGCAATTTCCAACCTACATTGCTTGTCACTCACAGCTGGCCAGGCACTAGCTAGCTCTGGTTACTAGTAAGCGAGTTGGTTCTTGCCAGCCGAATAAGTCGTCTGCATCGATTATAATGGAGGGTCCACTGCAGGCCGAAGATGGAGAATAGCGTAAGAGTCATTTTCAGCAGCACGCAAACAAATGCGTTGACTTGACGGTTCAGTTGTGGGCTGAACCCTCCACAGCTGACCCTCTACTAGTAGGTAGTAGCTAGCAGCTAGTCGGATCCGTCATCGAAATCACCGTAGCTAGCTGCTACCATTGCAGGGCACTCCCTGCACTGTAGTCGGGAAAGGATTAAGAGCAACTCCCCTCATTCGGTGGCCATGCATGTTCTGAAAGTAAAAGCTTTAGCTAGTAGGCATTCTTTCACACACACCTGGTCGAAAGAGGATGATCAACGATTGGAGAATGCCTAACAGCGTTCGAAATTTGCGCCGCGACGACTTGATGCCACGCCTGTCCCTTGCAGCCTGTCCACAGCGACGGAAAGGCCACACTGGGCTCGCTTCGTACGCACTTCTAGGCAATTCTACTACGACTAGACTCGTTTTATACATACCAGCAATGGCTGGCTAGTTTTTTTTTGCAGGCAACATCTTTGCAGACACTATATGCTCCTCTCTGGTAGATAGCTACAGTCTAAAATGTGGAGAACTTGTCGCTTCCTGTGGGGTACCGACTGAGTCCCGAATAGATTCCACGCCCAGACCAATGCCTTCATTTACAGATTTTCGTTTTATTGAATTCGTTGAACCCCGACGTCCAACACTAGAAGCCGCATGGAACTGAACACCACTTGCGTTTGAGTTGTAATGCGTGGCTCGCCGAATGGGCATCTGCAGTCATCTACACCGGTGTCGTGTGGTGACGAGACTCCTCAACTGTAGCTAATACATCAGCTCGTCGATTGAGATCCTTCCTCGTGAGCAGCTAGTTTCATTTGGTATAGAAGTACTACTAGCTAGTAGAAGGATAGACTTAGGCTCGCAGTTTCAGATTGTGCAATTGTCTGCTATCTGGCCACTGCTGCTAGCAATCAGAAACGAACTTTTGTCTCCAGAGGCCATGTCCGCCCAATGGACTTAGGCTTGCAGTTGCAGATAGATGCAGAAGCCGACAAAAAACATCTCCGTCCCACCGGAACCAGACTTCTTGTTGCACTTCCAGATAGCTGGACACAGGCTCGCTCTTTGTCACAATGCAACATGAGCTAGCAGCAGGAGCAGCAAGAACAAAATGGAGACCACTTCTAGCTGCTCTGGTAGCTAGAGAAACGAGAGGTACCAGTATCATAGAGGTCAGTGAGTTTTGTCACCAAGCTAGCTACTACTAGCTAGCTAGTGGTACTCTAGCTAGTACCAGCTGGTAGAAGGTTACTGTACTAGGATTTTGGATTAGCACTGTCGGCATGTTGATGTACGTAGATCTTCAAGCAACTGCCCTCTCAACTTGAAGATGAAAAATGAGAACAGGAAAGTCGTATGTTAATTCATTATCTTGCAAAAGAACGCCAATCAAGAATCGTGGAGCGTAAAGGGACTTCTGTCGTCATTCATTTTTTCAGGAAGGTGTCAACCAATTGAATGAGGGTATGATTAATTGACTGGTACATCGATGGCACACCGATGGTACACCGTTCACGCTTGCCTGTGCTGTAGATGGCAACCAAGCAAGTTACCTACGGCATCGAAAAGATAACCACTTAAAAGCCAGGGCTTGGTCTAGCTAGTACTTTTAGCAATCTTGTGGGCAATAGTTCCAAGTGAATGTTGCTCACCTACCACAGACGAAATTCCTTTCTTTCTTGGATGTGACACGGAATGAATGCGGCCGGCTCGTGTCAAGTTTGACCCGTAAAAGGACAACTCGCTCTTATTCCTTTGGTTGAAACTACAGGAGGTAAAAGGAAGGGGCAGTAAAGTAGATCGTTGGGCCTTCTATCTTCTTACGGTATGAAAGCATTGCCCGAACGAGTTAGCTCTATATGGCTAGGTAAAGCGGGACGGGTAGTTCGAAATGTAGCTAGTAATCACCTTGCTAGAGAAGATCAGGAAATAGAGCTAGCTATCCAATGTAGGAGTGATATAGTAGTGTAGATGTAGTGAAGTATATCATGAAAGTCGTTTATTCGTTATGTTATTCGAGTTTGTGAATCTTATCGTTGGTTTTGGCAGTATGTATATACGCTTCATTGGTGCTTCTTTATTTTGGCAGTCTGGGAGGATGGAATGAGGAGGAATTGTATGCAATGTACATGGGGAAAAGTTGTGAACGGAAAGGAAGGGATCGCCGCGCCATTTTGTTTATGCAGAAATGGCGGAGGCGAAGCTGCTGACCAACCGACTGATCGAAAGACGAGCCGTTTGTGGGGCACCCTCAGCCTTGGTCAAATCCTTGGTTTCTGGGAGAGACGAAGCCGGCAAGATGTATTTGGGCAAATCCTTGTTTTCTCCCAATTTGTCTCCCAATTCATCGGCTTGTCCCAAGCGCTTGGCAAAGTCCTTGGAGGGGGCACTCAATTCCGCATAGAGTTTGGCAATTTCTTGCCTCTTTTCTTCTTGGTTCAAGTTGCCTTCCAACTTGAGAGAGATTTCCATATCAATGACGGCATGGACCGCTTGTTTGCGAGCTTGCAAACGATCTTTGCGCAAGCTGTCGCTCAAATAAGGCTCGGCGCCACGCAGAAAGTCTTGGCCTGGCAATTGGAGAAAGGTATCGAGGGGAGTACGATCGCCACTGTGAAAGACGTCATTCAAGAGCATGCCGTATCCCTTTTCTTGCCATGCCTTGCCTTGTTCGCTCAACGACTTCTTGTTGCGCGAGTAGTGTTCCTTGGTGAACCAGATCGAGTCTTCTTCGCAAGTAGCCGTGTGCTTGTAAAAGATGGCAGTCTTGGGCTTGTTATTGAAGCGTACCTTCTTGCTGCCATTGGTGCTGGTAGAGCAGATGCTGCTGGTGGAAGCCGTAGTGTTGGTGCAAGTACTGGCAGTGCTGCAGACTGAGAGGGAGCGGGAGATTTTGGCGGTCATGATGAGTTCGGTTTTTGGTGGGGAGTAGTTGAAAGTGGGTGAGTTATTGCAGTGTTTGGCAGAAACCGAAGTTTGGATCTGATTGTTTCCAAAGAAAAATTGTGAGCTTTGGGATTGCTTCATCCAACTGAAAAAAGGGGGATCAAACCTTGATGAAGGAAAATGGGTGAGAACGGTCTTGGGGTGAAGCTACTGTGAGGTGCATGGTTGCGAGAGAGCAAGATGCAAAGACCGGTAGCATTCTCGTGTAGCTGTCGCGTACAAAACGTACCACTACTTACTTCGTACAGATAAAAGTAGTAGGAGTCTTTATGTACGAGAAGCACGTGCAGAAGTGGACTTCTTTCAACTGGAGTTCACGCGCTACTCCTACCGAATACGAACACCAGTGGGTGACCCAACTCACCCAAGTACAGTACGAATAGATACGAAAGAAGCCAATCAAGAGTCAACGAGAAGGGTCATTCGGAACTACACATTTGATCTTCTTTTATGAATAAAATCATCGACATTATGACATAGGTATTGCCCTTGGGGGCTTCTACAATGACTTTTGGCATTCCCCGTCTCCATTTTTGTAAATCTCTTACATTCCAAAGAACCCAGATTTTGAACCTTTGAGCACCCAAAGAATTTAAGGGGGCTGTAAGAATTGCGATGCACCAATATGTGAAGCAACTCGACGGGAACCAATTGCGATAATCCTTTTTCCATCTTTAAACGATTCAGG
>ENA-ORBV01006550-ORBV01006550.1-microbial-mat-metagenome-genome-assembly--contig:-NODE-6550-length-20477-cov-7.286275_pt1 | contig 20477 bp, 18 predicted proteins | sample MGYA00237777_ERZ505514 | MGnify/ENA primary metagenome ERZ505514 (study PRJEB26160, sample SAMN06269048) | microbial mat metagenome | isolation source: Oligotrophic lake microbial mat | place... | reverse complement strand
TAACTCAGCGGCACCGCGACTGCAGGCCAAGCCAACTGTCGAACGCAGAACTCAGCCCGCCGCGGCTGCAGCGAGGGTCACCGGCATGATGGCTTCGAGCAGCTTACCCGCGCCTGGGCTCGACGCCACTGACATGCGGCCGTCCGGTTGCTCTATCAGAAGTGGCATTCCGGCAATGCCTTGAGCGGCCGATCTGGGCCCGCTCGGATCGAACCTGATACCGTCGTCTTCGATCTGCACCCTCACCAGAATCGGCTCGCTCTTTACCGAAACCGTGACCCGTGTTGCGTTGGCGTGCTTGCACTGACCCGCTTTCATGGCGTTCTCGTACCCAATGCCAAGCTGCGTGCGCTGGTGGTGCCGCAAGAGCCCGAGCTGCCCGAGCTGCCCAAGCTGCCCAAGCTGCCCGAGCTGCCCGCGCAGGCCGCACCGCCGGCCGGGTGCGAGGCGACCTGTGCGCACCACCGTCCGGTTCGACTGAGCTGGGCCAAGCTGCTCAAGCGCGTGTTCGAGATCGACCTGGAACACTGCCCGAACTGCGGTGGCGAGCTGAAGATCATCGCGGCGATCCTGGAGCAGCCAGTGATCGAGAAGATCTTCACGCACCAGGGTCTGCGGGCCCTGGCGCCGCCGCGCGCGCCTGCTCGTGGGTCGCATCTGCAAGCGGCCTGAGATCCTCCAGCCAACACGCTTCAGGCGGCCCGGTGCCCAGGGCCGAGGGGATCAGCTGCGCCAAGGCTTCGCAGAGCCGAGGTTTGGCGTCCGACCGCTCCGGAAAACCCGGAGACGGTCGCCACGGATGAAGCTCGTTTGGACTGGGATCGACCCTGAACAGCCCGCTGCCGAACCCAAGGACTGCATCAGTGGGTGTTCAGGAGCATTGCCGGGGGGGCCGTTGGGAGAAAAAGTGCGTTCGAATTTCCTATCCTCCGCCCGCCGCGGTTGCCGAAAGCGTCGGTGTAGCGCTCCTCGGGCATGACCGGGAAGACCGTGATGTGCTCGGGCTGCTGCAGGTCGTCTTCGCGGCTGGGATGTACACGCAGCAAATGAATCAAGGCCGTGGGCGCAGTGAGTGCCAGCTCGATGTCGTGGCCAATGTCGATAAGCATGCGTTGCCCTCAAGGGCTTCGTTGGGCAAATTGCGCGGTCCGAAAATCATGCCCCGTGTTACAGGCTAGGCGCGTTCGTCTCGCGCCACCGCCCATGGAGGACAAGGCCGGCATTGCGCCGGGCCATGACGGCCACCAAGAGCGGCCGAGCTGGCTCGATCCGACGCCACTCACCCCACCCTGTCGCCCCTGCCGCGAAGGAGCAACGCCAGGCCACGCTGGTACCGCTGCGGCTGCTGAACGACGCGGTATGGTTGAAACTGCCAGGTACATCGCCAACACCAAACGGTGCCTCCGATCAAAGTTAGCGACGGGCAGGTTGTTGACGGCTTCCGCCGGGCTGGTTTAGCCCGCAATGATGAAGCTCCTCCTTCGTCTGTTCCCGGCAGGTCACTTCGTCATCAGCCTGCTGTTTCTCGCGGGCGCCATCGCGCGGATCGGATTGGCTGCCGGTGCAGCTGTGGCAGGGCAAGCACGCCCACACGTGTGCGCCGCTTCCTGTCGCGCTTCATGGTGGTGCTGATCGTCGCGCTGTCGATCGAGACCGTGGTGCTGACTTTCCGCTTCGCGCAGGATAGTCCACGCTACCTGCCCTATGCAGCGAGCGTCGGCCTCGCCGCCGCGGCGAAGCTCGCGGCCTGGGGCCTGTTCGTTTGGCTCAATCGCAGCGCCGAGCAGTTGGAGCCCGAAGGCATGCAAGCGGCCAAGCGCGAGGACAGAGAGCTCGAGAAAAATGCCAAAGGAAAAGATGCAGACAAGCCATGAGCACTACGCTGCCAGCCAGCACAGCATCCTTTTCCGGGCTATGGTCCGACTTGGCTGGCCCAACCGCCTACCCACCGTCCCTGCCGCGGCATGCTGCATGCTCACAAAACAGGCCGCAACTCTGGGTCTTGTGATGCGCCGGGGGGCACGGTGACACCCTCTGCGACCTGCCCCTTCATCGAACCCGTACGTACGTGCGTAGACCCAGGTGAACTCCGCGCCCATCAGAGAGACCTGCGCCGAGTAGTAAACCCAGACCAAGAGCACGATCAGGGAGCCGGCAGCGCCGAAGCTCGACGCCACGCCAGTCTTTCCGACGTAATAGCCAATCAAGGTCTTGCCCAGCGTGAACAGCAGGGTCGTGACCGCAGCCCCAAGCCACACGTCGCGCCATTGAATAGTGACCCGCGGCATGAATTTGTAGATGAAAGCGAACACCGCGCCGGTCAGGCCGAAGCTGGGCAAGGCATTGACCGACTCCACCACCACTTCAAAGCCCGTGAACCAGGCCCCCACCATTTGCCCAGCGCCGCCATGCCGGCACTCAGCACCAGCGACACCATCAGCAAAAACGACAGGCTGAAGCTCATGCCGAAGGACAGCAGACGAGCTCGCAGCAACCCCCAGGCGCCGCCTGCCTTGGGCCTGTCGGGAACACGCCAGATGCGGTCCAGCGCGTCCTGCAACTCACGGCGCATTCCTCTCCGCAGGCCGGGCTGCTGGGCCGGCATCAGGCAGGTTGTTGCTTATGGCCGCGCGCTGGCGCCGCGCCCCCAAACCCGGGTGCGGATGAACGGCTGTCAGGAAGCGCTACATCAGCGCCGATTCAAAGATCGCCGCGATGATCTGGAGTTGCCCACCGCAGTCGGGCAGTGCCCGAGTTCAATCGCGAATGCTCGAGTGAGCAGCGGCACCCCGGCGAGATGCCGTGTAGCCGTCCTTCACCAGCACCCGCTTGTGGCCGTCCGCTTGAGTAGACGAAGGACAGCTTTGTTACCCGTGGAATTGCCTCTACGCCGCGAATCGAAACCTGTCAGCGAAGCGCTGCAAGCGCCCTGCCCCTTGGCGGACCGAGCCGGGCGGATCAGCGCCGCACCCGTGCCACCCAGCGAGAGACGATGGCGTTTGGAAATCCTATGCACAAGGCTGACCCAAAACGTAAAACATACACTCCGTCGGTTTGCGTGTTGTGTGCGGCGTCTCGCATGTGAAGGTGGGATGAACGCATGCGCCCGAGCCCGCATGTCTCCGAGTTTCGCCACCCTTGCCCTTGCCCTTGCCCTTGCCCTTGCCCTTGCCCTTGCCCGATACCGAAACGCCTGCCGACAAGCCCTTGCCCCTTAGCATGTCCGCCATCTGCGTGCTGCAAGCCACGGGCCTGGCCGGCGAGCGCGGCGAGCGGCGCCTGTTCGAAGGCCTGGAGCTGGCCCTGACCCGCGGCAGCGTGACCTGGCTGCGAGGGCGCAACGGTCGCGGCAAAACGACCCTGCTGCGCCTGCTGGCAGGGCTTTCCACGCCGGCTGACGGCGACATCCGGATCCAGGACCAAACCTTGCGCGAGGCCGGGCCCGAGGGCCGGCGGCAGTGCGTGTACATCGGCCACCAGAATGCCTTGAAGGACGACCTGACCACGATCGAGTCCCTCGCCTTCCTGGCCCGGCTGCACGGCCTGCCGCATGACGCGGCGGCGCTGAAACAGGCATTGCAGCGCCTGGGCGTGCTGCAGGGCCAGCACGCGCCCGTGCGCACGCTCAGCCAAGGCCAGCGGCGGCGGGTGGCACTGGCGCGGCTGGTGTTGTCCGGCGCAGCGCCGCTGTGGCTGCTGGACGAACCGTTTGACGCACTCGACAGCGACGGCATCGAGGCCTTGAACGGCATCATCACGGACCATGCCGCCGCCGGCGGCTGTGTGCTGCTGACCAGCCACCAGTCGCTGTCACTGACCCAGCCGACGCCGCGCGTGCTGGACCTGGAACCCTTTGCGCCGCGCGCCGCGGCCACGGCTCAGTCCGCTGCCCCAAGCCATGCGGCGCTCCGATGAATTCGGTGTTCGTGTGCGTGCTGCTGCGCGACCTCAAGCTCGCTTCGCGCCGGCGCATCGACGCGCTGCTGCCGCTGGCGTTTTTCCTGGTCGCGCTCAGCCTGTTCCCGCTGGGCGTGGGGCCCGAGCCGCAAACGCTGCGTCAGATCGCCCCAGGCATCGTCTGGGTGTGCGCGCTGCTGGCCTCCATGCTGTCGGTGGGCAGCCTGTTCGCCGGCGATCTGGCCGACGGCTCTTTGGAACAGATGCTGCTGGCGCCCAGCTCGGCGATCGCCGTGGCCTCCGCCAAATGTGCCGCCCACTGGCTGCTGACGGGGCTGCCGCTGATCGTGGCGACCCCGCTGGCGGGATTGGCGTTCAACATGTCGGGCCCGGCGGTGGCGGCACTTCTGTTCAGCCTGGTGCTTGGCACGCCCATCCTCAGCCTGCTGGGCGGGCTGGGGGCGGCGCTGACGTTGGGGCTGCGCAGCGGTGGCATGCTGCTGATCCTGATCGTGCTGCCGTTGGCCACACCCGCGTTGATCTTCGGCGCCGGGGCAGTGGTCACGGTGGAAGCCGGCATGTCGGCTTCGGGGCACTTTTCATTGCTGGGTGCACTGCTCATCGTGACCACGCTGGGTGCGCCGCTGGCCACGGCGGCGGCATTGCGCATCTCCACGGAATGACCTGAAACACCGCCAGGCCCGTCAACACCTAGACTGCCCCGCAAATTTCGCCCCCAACATGCCCGGACCAACCGCTGCCAACCCGACCGCACCTGCGCCCAGGCTGCGCGCCTTCACCTTCGCCGCACCGTCGCGCTTCTACGCGCTGACCGGTTGGCTGGTGCCGTTGTGCTGGGTGGCGGCGCTGGGTCTCACCGCGGTGGGCCTTTACATGGGCTTCTTCGTTGCGCCCACCGATGCCACGCAGGGTGACGTCTACCGCATCATCTTCATCCATGTGCCGGCGGCTTGGATGTCGATGCTGCTGTACCTGGTGATGGCCTTCTGGGCCGGTATCGGCTGGGCCTTCAACGCAAGGCTGGCCTCCATGGTGGCGCGCTCGATCGCGCCGACCGGAGCCCTGTTCACCTTTCTGGCGTTGTGGACCGGGGCCCTGTGGGGCAAACCCACCTGGGGCGTCTATTGGGCCTGGGACGCCCGCATGACCACCGAGCTGATCCTGCTTTTCCTGTACCTGGGGTACATCGCCCTGGTCAACGCCATCGACGACACACGCCGCGCCGACCAGGCCGGCGCCTTGCTGGCCCTGGTGGGCAGCATCAACGTACCCATCATCTACTTCTCGGTGAAGTGGTGGAACACCCTGCACCAAGGCGCCACCATCAGCGTCACCGCTGCGCCGAAAATGGCCAGCACCATGCTGACCGCGATGCTGCTGATGACCTTGGCCTTCTGGGCCTACGCCTTTGCGGTGGTGTTCATGCGTACCAGGGCCCAGATCCTGGAGCGCGATGCCCATGCCGGCTGGGTGGCTGAACTCGCACGCGAGAAAATCCGGCCATGAACTGGGGCAGCGCAACAGAGTTCTTCCACATGGGCGGGTATGGCTTTTACGTCTGGGGCTCGTATGGGGTCACATTGCTGTTGATGTTGACGGAGCCGTTGCTGGCGCGCCGCCGCCACAGCCAAGCCATGCAAGACGCCGCACGGTCAGCGGAATCCAACGAGGTTGATGCATGAAATCACGCCAAAAACGCCTGGCCCTGATCGGCGTACTGCTGTGCGCCACGGGCATCACCGTGGCCCTGGTGCTGAATGCCTTTCAGAGCAACATGGTGTTCTTTTATTCACCGTCGCAGGTGGCTGCCCACGAAGCGCCCAGCAGCCGCACCTTCCGGGTTGGCGGTCTGGTCCAGGCCGGCACCGTGAAGCGCGACGGGCTGAAGGTCAACTTCATCGTCACCGACACGGCCAAGACCGTGCCGGTGCGCTACGAAGGCATCCTTCCCGACCTGTTCCAGGAAGGCAAGGGCGTGGTGGCACAAGGCCAGATGAAGGACGGCGTTTTCATGGCCCGCGAAGTGCTGGCCAAGCACGACGAGAACTACATGCCGCCCGAGGCCGCTGATGCCCTCAAGCGGGCGCAGAAGGGCCAGTCGCGGCTGGACCAGTCGGTGGTGCAGCAAAGCAGCCAAGGGGTGCAGCCGTGATCGCCGAAGCAGGCCACTTTGCGCTGTGGCTGGCGGTCGGGGTGACCCTGGTGCTGGGCATCGTGCCGATGGTGGGCGCGCAGCGCGGCCGTGCCGACTTGATGGCGCTGGCCCGGCCCGCCACCCATGTGCTGCTGGGCCTGATCGTCTTCAGCTACGGCTGCCTGCTGCTGAGCTTCGCGCGCAACGACTTCTCGATCCTCAACGTAGCCTCGCACTCCAACAGCGCGCTGCCGCTGATGTACCGCCTTGCAGCCAGCTGGGGCAGCCATGAAGGCTCGTTGCTGCTGTGGCTGCTGATGCAGGCCGGCTGGGCCTGGGCGGTGGCCGTGTTCAGCCGCAACCTGCCGCTGCCAGTGCTGGCCAGAATCCTCGCGGTGATGGGCCTGCTGACGCTGAGCTTCCTGCTCTTCGTGCTGTTCACGTCGAATCCCTTCGACCGCCTGATCCCGGTGCCGCTCGACGGCCGCGACCTGAACCCGCAGCTGCAGGACCCGGGCATGATCTTCCACCCGCCCATGCTGTACATGGGTTACGTGGGCATGTCGGTGGCGTTCGCGTTTGCCGTGGCGGCGCTGATCGGCGGCAACCTCGACGCGCAGTGGGCGCGCTGGTCACGCCCTTGGGTCACGGTGGCCTGGGCTTTCCTGACCTTCGGCATTGCGCTGGGCAGCTGGTGGGCCTATTACGAACTGGGTTGGGGCGGCTGGTGGTTCTGGGACGCCGTGGAAAACGCCTCCTTCATGCCCTGGCTGGTGGCCACGGCACTGATCCATTCGCTGGCGGTGACGGAAAAGCGCGGCAGCTTCAAGTCGTGGACGGTGCTGCTGGCCATCCTCGGGTATTCGCTGTCGCTGCTGGGCACCTTCCTCGTGCGCTCGGGCGTCATCACCTCGGTGCACTCGTTCGCCTCCGATCCCAAGCGCGGCTTTTTCATCCTCGTCATGCTGGCCATCACGGTGGGCGCGGCACTGAGCCTGTACGCCTGGCGCGCGCCCAAGGTGGGCCTCGGCGCGCGCTTCTCGACGCTGTCGCGCGAAAGCCTGCTGCTGACCAACAACGTGCTGTTGCTGGTCGCCCTGGCCGCGGTCATGCTGGGCACGCTGTATCCGCTGATCCTGGACGCGCTGGGCCTGGGCAAGATCTCCGTCGGTGCGCCGTACTTCGACGCCGTCTTCGCGCCCATCATGGCGGTGCTGGTGTTCTTCATGGGCCTGGGCCCGCTGGCGCGCTGGAAGAACGACACCCTGCCGGCTTTGGCGGTGCGGCTGCGCTGGGCAGCCGGGGTCACGGTGGTCTGCGCGGCGCTGACGGCCTGGATCGGCGGCAAGATCACGCTGGGTTCGGTGGTGGGCCTGCTGATGACGTACTGGATCGTCTTCTCGGTCCTGACCGAACTGTGGGAACGCGTGCGTCCGGCCGGCGGCGTGAAGGCCAATGTGCTGTACCGCCTGGGCCAGCTGCCCCGGGCGACCGTGGGCATGATGGTGGCGCACCTGGGCGTGGCGGTGTTCGTATTCGGGGTGACGATGGTCGGCACCTACGACATCGAACGCGATGTGGCGATGTCCCCGGGCGACAGCACCACGGTCAACGGCTACACCTTCACCTATCAAGGCAATCAAGCCCTGCGCGGCCCCAACTACGACGCGGTGCGCGGGCACCTGGTAGTCACGCGCGACGGCCGGGCGGTATCGGAGATGTATCCTGAAAAGCGCGTCTACCGGGTGCAGCGCAACCCGATGACCGAGGCCGCCATCGACTCCCGCATCCGCGGCGACCTATACGTGCAACTGGGTGAGCCCATCAAGGGTGACACGTGGCTGGTGCGCATCTGGGTCAAGCCCTTCGTGTCCTGGATCTGGGTCGGCTGCCTGTTCATGGGACTGGGCGGCATGTGGGCCGTCACTGATCGCCGCTACCGCGCACGCGCCACCAGTGCCTCGACCGAACCGGCCGGCACGGCCGCCACCGCCGCCCGATGAAGGTGTTGCGCTATCTGGTGCCGATGGCACTGCTCGCGGCGGTCGTGGCCTTCCTGGGCGTGGGACTGGGGCTCAACCCGCGCGAGGTGCCGTCACCGTTGATCGGCAAGCCGGCACCGGCCTTCAAACTGGCACGGCTGGATGACGCGACGCAAACCATCAGCCGTGAAGACCTGCTGGGCCAGGTGTGGATGCTCAACGTCTGGGCCTCTTGGTGTGCGCCCTGCCGCGAAGAACACCCGCTGGTGATCGACATTGCGCGGCGGCAACTCGTGGCGGTGTACGGTCTGAACTACAAGGATCAGGTGCCCGCAGCCAAGAACTGGCTGGCCGGTCTGGGCAACCCCTACCGCGCCACGTTGGTGGACAGCGACGGGCGCGTCGGCATCGACTACGGGGTGTACGGCGTGCCTGAAACCTTCATCGTCGACCGCCAGGGCGTGATTCGCTTCAAGCACACCGGCCCGTTGACACCCGACGTGCTGCGCACGCGCATCGAACCCTTGTTGAAGGAGTTGCAACGTGCGGGCTGAACGGGGGTTGCGTCGGGCGCTGCGCCGCCAAGTGCTGGTCCTGGTTCCGCTGGTCTTGCTGGTCAGCCTGTGGGCGGCTTCGCTGGTGCATGCCAAAGAAGCCGCGCCGGCCTCGGCAGACCCGGCGCTGGAGGCACGTGTGATGCGCGTGGCCAACGAACTGCGCTGCCTGGTGTGCCAGAACGAAACGATTGCCGCGTCCAACGCCGACCTGGCAGTCGACCTGCGCAACCAGGTGCGCGAGATGCTGCGCCAGGGCAGGTCCGAACGCGAGGTTTTCGACTACATGACGGCGCGCTACGGCGACTTCGTGCTCTACCGCCCGCCGTTGAAGAGCAGCACCGTGCCGCTGTGGTTCGGCCCGCCGGTGCTGCTGGCCGTCAGTCTCGTGGGCCTGTGGTGGATGCTGCGGCGGCGCAACCGGCTGCCACCCGAGCAGTTCGAAAACGACCCGATCGGGGACGCCAACGACACACCTGGACCCGCACGCGAGCGCGCTGGCGGCGGCGACACTCGATGAACAACGACATCAGCGCGCTGCGCTTGCAATTGCAGCAACTGCAAGCCCAGCACGACACCGGAGCGTTGGACGTCGCCGCGTACACCGCGGCCAAGGCCGCGCTGGAACGCGAGCTGCTGGACCACGTGCTGGCCCAGCCCGCTGCGGTGGCCGCCACGGCGCGCCCGCGCCCAGCCGGCAAGTTGGTGGCGCTGCTCTCGGCGGGCGTGCTCGCGCTGGCGGCGGCCGGCTATTCCTACACCGGCGCGCCGGGCGCCACCGTTGTCGCCAACGAGGGCGTGGCGGCTGCCGGCGCGGACAGCCAAGCGAGCCAGGTCGAGCAGTTCTCGGCCGCCGTCGAACAGCTGGCTCAGCGCCTGAAAGACCAACCCGAGAACACCGAGGGCTGGGCCATGCTGGCGCGATCGTACGCGCGCCTGGGCCGGCATGATGAAGCCCGCAGCGCCTTCCAGAACACCGGCGCCTTGCTGGAAACCGACGCGCAGCTGTTGGCCGACTACGCCAACACGTTGGGAGAGACGAACAACCGCAGTCTGCAGGGCGAGCCGATGCGCCTGATCGAGCGCGCTTTGAAACTCGACCCCGACAACCTGCAGGCCCTGGCCCTGGCCGGCTCGGCCTCCTTCGAGCTGAGCGCCTACGCGGCGGCCATCCGCTACTGGGAGAAAGTGATCGCCTTGGCGCCTGCGGACAGCGACTTCGTGCCGCAACTGCAGACCGGTATCGTCAAGGCTCGAGAACTCGGCGGCCTGCCTGCGGCCACATCCGTACCCAAGCTGGCCCAGGCCGGCGCCGTTGTTGCCAGTGCCGCGGCGGCCGGCAACGCCCGCGTGCAAGGCAGCATACGGCTGTCGCCCGCATTGGCTCAGCAGGTGCAGCCCGGGGACACGGTGTTCATCTTTGCCCGCGCCGCGGAAGGCCCGCGCATGCCGCTGGCCATCCTGCGCCACCAGGTCAAGGACCTGCCGCTGAATTTCACGCTCGACGACGGCCTGGCGATGTCGCCGGCGATGCGGATGTCGATGCACGCCAAGATCGTCGTCAGCGCCCGCATCAGCAAGACCGGCCAGGCCGCACCCAGCGCCGGTGACTTATTCGGTCAATCTGCGCCAGTGGCCAACACCGCCAGCGGCGTGAACATCGAGATCAATGAAGTCGTCAAGAACTGAGCGTCCGACGGGTCAGCGCGGACGATCGCGTAACGGCTGAAAGGCGTAAAGGCGTATCGCGCGTCCAGGTCCCGATCCGCGGGTGGCGCCCGTTCAGGTCTAGCATCCGCGCAGGAGGCGGCGCACCGACGCCCGCGGCGCCGCGCTTCGACCGTGCGGAAGATGGGGTTGAATCACAGTCGCTAACGTACACGCGCCCTGCAAGAGGGCAGCGCGCCGAAACGGCAGGCCGGAGACAAGACATCGCGCAACCGGCCCGGCCGCCGACCCCAACGCACCGAACAAGCCAAGGCGCGCACGACGCGACCAGCGGCACCCACCGAGGTAGAGCATGGACGCCATCACCCCCTACGACCTTCGCCCCTGGGTCGGCCAGTACGGCAAGCACATCCGCGCCGAACTGCCCACCCCCACCCATGCCAACCTGCCGGCGATGGCGCGCGCTGCGGCCCAGCGCTTTGCCGCGCAGACCGCTTTCACGACCGTGATGCCCAACGGCATGTATGGCTCGCTGAGCTATGGGCAGGTCGACACGATGAGCGACCACTTCGCGCGCTACCTGCGCACGGTGCTCAAGCTCGAGGCCGGTGACCGCGTGGCGATCCAGATGCCCAACTGCCTGAGCTACCCGGTGGTACTGCTGGGCGTGCTGAAGGCGGGCTGCGTGGCCGTCAACACCAACCCGATGTACACCGCCAACGAGATGGCGCACCAATTCAAGGACAGCGGTGCCAAGGCGGTGGTGATGGTCGACCTGTTCGCCGACAAGCTTCAAGAAGCGCTGCCGCGGACCGATGTGAAGCATGTCGTCATCACGCGCGTACCGGAGTTCTTTCCACCGGTCGTCGGCGGCATCGTCTATGCGGTGATGAAGTACTGGAACCAGCAGATCCCGGCGCATGGCCTGACCGCCGCCACGTTGCCCGACGCTCTGAAACAAGGTGCTGCCGCCGGCGGCGATGTGCAGGCGTGGAGTGCGGCGCTCACGCACGACAGCCTGGCGCTGCTGCAGTACACCGGCGGCACCACCGGTGTCGCCAAGGGCGCGATGCTCACGCACGGCAACCTGCTGTGGAACCTGGCGCAGATGCGGGCGATGTGCGCCAGCCACATCGACGACGGCCGCGAGGTCGTGCTGACCGCGCTGCCGCTGTATCACATCTTCGCTTTCACGGTGAACTTCCTGTGCATGTTCGAAGCCGGCGCGCGCAACATCCTTGTGCCGAGCCCGCGGCCGATCCAGAACCTGCAACGCGCCATCGAGAACTACAAGATCACCTGGTTGACCGGCGTCAACACGCTCTACAACGCGCTGCTGGCCGAAGAGTGGTTCACCGCCTTCCCGCCGAAGCACCTCAAGGCCGCTGGCGGCGGCGGCGCAGCGATGCACCACGCGGTGGTCGAACGCTTCGAGCAGGTCACCGGTGCCCCCCTGGTGGAAGGTTATGGCCTGACCGAAAGTTCACCCGTGGTTTGTTTCCAGCCGCTGAACGGCCAACGCACGCGGGACAGTATCGGCATCCCGGCCCCGATGACCGATGTGCGCCTGGTCAACGACATCGGCGAGCCGGTGCCGCTGGGCCAGCCGGGTGAGCTGATCGTGCGCGGCCCGCAGGTCATGCATGGCTACTGGCAGCGCCCTGAGGCCACCGCCGAGGTCATCAAGGACGGCTGGCTGTACACCGGCGACGTGGCGGTGATGGACGAGCACGGCACCTTCAAGATCGTCGATCGCAAGAAGGACATGATCCTGGTCAGCGGCTTCAACGTCTACCCCAACGAGATCGAAGACGCGCTGACCCGCCACGACGGCGTTCTGGAAGCCGCCGTCGTTGGCGTGCCCGATGCAAAGTCCGGCGAAGCGGTGCGCGCTTTTGTCGTGCGCCGCGACGAAAACTTGAGCGCCGAGGTGCTGATGACGCATTGCCGTACGCTGCTCACTGGCTACAAGCTGCCGGCGCGCATCGAGTTCCGTGACGAACTGCCGAAGTCCGCGGTCGGCAAGATCCTGCGCCGCGACCTGCGCACCGAAGTGCTGGTCGCGCAGAACAAGAACGAGGGCTGAGCGATGTTGTCCGACACCGAAACCAAACTGCTTGGCGTGATGATGATGGTCATCATGCTCGGCATGGGCGCGAGCCTGACCTTCAAGGACTTTGCGATCGCGCTGCGCAAGCCGCTGGGCATCTTCGTCGGCCTGCTCTGCCAGTACGGGATCATGCCGCTGTTGGCCTTCTTGCTGGCCAAGGCGCTGGCGCTGCCGCCGGCCTATGCGATCGGCTTGATCCTGATGGGCTGCATGCCCGGTGGCACCACGAGCAACATCTTCACCTACTTCAGCAAGGGCACGCTGAGCCTGTCGATCCTGATGACGATGAGCTCGACGCTGGTGGCGATTCTGATGGTGCCGCTGACGCTGGCCTTCTATTCCAGCGGCATCGAAGGCCAGTGGCAGATCCCGCGCGAGAACGTGATCCAGGTGCTGGTGCTGCTGCTCGTGCCCACCGTGATCGGCATTGCGCTGCGCAAGTGGAATGCCAACGTCGGCGCGGTGATCGAGATGATCGGTGGCCTGCTCGGCGTGTTGGTGATCCTGTTCCTGGTCGGCTCGTGGGTGCCGCGCAACTGGCAGCTGCTGCTGGCAACCGGCTTGCCGGTCTATGCAGGCTCGATCGGCCTGGGTCTGGCCGGCTTTTCGCTCGGCTACTTGCTGTCGCGCGCGCTCAAGCAGGACGAACGCCGCGCACGCACGATCGCGCTGGAAACCGGCATCCAGAATGGCCCGCTGGCGGTGCTGATCGTCCTGCTCAGCTTCAGCGGCACGCAGCAGCAAGAGGTGCTGCTGATCCCGGTGCTGTATTCGCTGTTCATCGTGCTGAGTTCGAGTGCGGTGACGGTCTGGTTCCGTCGCATCACGCAGCGCGAAGAGCTGGCGCGTGACACGGCCAAGATCGGCGCCCTCGCGCGCGCCTGAGGGCCTCTGCCGCGTGTCGAAGTAGGCCGGCCTCGGGCCGGCCTTTTCATTACACGGCCGAGTCAAGGCACCTGAGGGAACCCGCGTAGACACACACGCCTGGAGCCGCCACAAGATCAACTCAGACAACCACGCGCGCAGGAGCCTCACAGGCTCGGCCAAAAGAAGCAGCCGTTGTTGATCGCTTCGCGCTGAGTGCGGCTCGGCGTGAAGGCCTGCGACCGCGTTGCCACACTGGCCTGGACCACCCACCGGCACCTTGAGTTGTACTGATCCTTCGGTGGCGGCCGGTGTGCTGCAGGGCTGGGGCATGACGGAGATGAGCCCGCGTTTTCGATCGCCTTATCCGCGCCGCGGGTGCTGCGGGCCTCGGGCTCACGCCGCCGATGATCGACCTCGTGGCTTCGTGGCTTTGGATGCTGGGGCTGGGTGGTCATGCGGACCAGTCCACGGGGCGCGCCTTTGGCGGGCCAGTCTTTCTCGGCGCAAGTCGGCAGCCAGCAGCGCAATGGTGGTGTCGGGGCGCGACGGACAGGCACCAGGCGTTAAGCGGTTGGTTCGAGCGCACCAGCCTCTTGCGGGTGTCGGTTGCCGACCGGTCTGAGCGTGCTGATCAACCGCGACCCGCGCTGCCCTCTGGTCGCAGCGCCAATCATGCCTTCTAATCCGACCCCAACCCCACCGGCTGGAGGAGCCACGATGAGCACATCAGGAAACCGGGTCTTCAAGGCACTGACCCTCACGCTGGCCGTCGCAGCCGCCACCGGCTTCGTCAGTGGCAGCCTGCATGCCACAACGGCAGCAGCCGCCACCGCCGCCACGACGCCCACCATCACCGACAAGGTCCAGCACTGGTCGGCCTGGGGCGGCACCGTGGGCGTGCGCTGGAACCGCGATCTGGCGCGTGACATCGGGCTGGTGCTCGGCGCGGCCAGCGGCCGGCATGCCGCGCTGAGCTGGTACGAGCACGAAGTCTTCGACTTGCGTCAGGTCGGCCCGCTCGAGTTCGACGTGCGCAACGGCAATCTCAAGGCCTTCGTCGGTGGATCGCTGCAGGCCGCGGGCGGCCACGTCATCGACACACCCAGCGGGCGCATCGACCTGACCGACTTCCGCCTCGTCCCGCGCAGCGGCAGCGCCAAACCGATCCTCGACCTCGTCGGTGCCGACGGCAGACCCTGGTTCTATGTCGACCGCCTGATGTACGAGTTGATCGACGACCGCCAACGCCTGGCCGTGCGGACGATGGACCTGCGCATCACACCGGCGCTGGCACAACGCCTCGGCCGCCCCGAGGTGGCCGACTGGGTCATCGCCGACATGGAGCTGACGACGCAGGTGCTGCGCCGCGCGGTCGACGCCTCGCCGCAAGGCAGCTACGTATACCGCTGGCACGGCAACCCGGTGCCGGGCGTGTCGGGCGCGGTCTACGAGGCCGACCTGTTCATGCAGACCTTCAGCGTGCAGTACAGCCGCTGCAATGGCTGCACCGGCGAAGGCGGCAGCGGCGGCGTGGTCTTCACGCCGTCGTCCACGCTGCGCAACAACGTCAACAACGGAACGCTGGCCGTCACCGTAGCCGGCGACCCGAAGGGAACCAGCAGTGCGCTGTATGCCGCGGACATACCCTGGTACACCAAATTCAGCGGCAGCTTCCCGCCCTACAACAACGACCAGCACCCGTACCTGATCTGGAACCTGTACCGGCTGAATGCCGACGGCTCGATGGACCAGATCGGCCGCTCCGGCGTCAAGCACGGCTTCCTGACGATCAACGATGCTTGCCTGGAAGACCCGGGCGACAGCCACGTGCTCGGGCGCGGTTGCGTCGACGTCTACAGCGTCAGCAACAACGACAGCAACAACTCGCTGGGCCCGCGCTCGGAGATCATCCCGGCCACCAACCAGTGGGGGCGCTGCGGCTCGATCTTCGACACCAACTGCGACGGCATCGCCAACAGCTCGGGCAACACCTCGTTCTCGCAGCGCCTGGTGGTGACCGAGTCGCAGTTCAGCGGTGCTGCCCGCGCCGGGGCGACGTACCTGTTCGAGTCGTGGTACCTGGCGCGCGGCGACGTGAACATCCTCAACTCGATGGCCACCAAGCGCGCCACCTTCACGCGCAGCGGCTCGGTCTGGGTGGTGGGCGGCAACGACCAGTACAAGCTCGGGCCGGCCATCGACCGCTGGGTCGACCCGGATTCACCCGGCGCAGGCGCGACCACGGTCAAGCTCAGCTCGGCCGAGGGCAGCGTCAAGGTGGCCGCCAAGGTGACCAACCTGGGCGGCGGTAGTTGGCGCTACGACTACGCGGTGATGAACCTGGACTTCGCGCGCGCGCAGACGTCGGGTGCCGAGCCCAACTTGCGCGTCATCAGCAACCTGGGCCTGAAGAGCTTCACCGTCCCGGTGGGCATGGCGACGATCACCGACCTGAAGTTCAGCGACGGTGATCTGGACGCTGGCAATGAATGGTCAGGCAGCGTCGCCGCGCGCAATGTCGTCTGGGCTGCGCCAGCAGGCAACCCGCTGAACTGGGGCACGATGTACCGCTTCTCGTTCGTGGCCAATCAGCCGCCAGCGAAGAACACCTTCGCGCTGGGCGTGGCCTCGCCCGGCAGCCCGACGACGCTGAAGGGGAACGGCTCGCTGTCGCCGGGACAGCCCCGAACGCTCGGCCCGTCGGGGCTGGGCCCGCAGTAGGCTCTCAGACGGCTTCCCGGTACCACTCGGCCAGTGCGCTCATGTCCAGGTCCCAACCAGTCGGTGGTGCCACCAGCCGGTTGGCCACCGCGGTCACGTTGAAGCGGAACATCAGCGGGATCAGGTAGCCGTCGCCGCACACCAGGTCGTTCATGCGGATGAACAACCCGGCGCGCTTGACGGGATCGAGTTCGCTCTCGGCCGCGCGGTAGAGGCGGTCGTAGTCATCGCTGCGCCAGCGTGAGGCATTGCGCCCCTGCCATTTGTTGGCCTTGTTCGACACCTCCCAACTGACGTAGCGGTCCATGAAGCGGGCCGGATCGGGCTGGCCCATGCCGCTGGCGTACATCTGCATGTCGGCCTGGAAGTGGCCATTGGTGTCGGTGTTGGCCACGTCGGCCGAGAAGAACACCGCCGAGGTCACCGCCTTCAGTTCGAGCTCGATGCCCGCCCGTTGGCAGGCCGCCTTGATGACGGTCTGCGTCTTCTGCCGCGCGCCGTTGACCGAGGTCTGGAACAGCAGCTTGAGCTTGCGGCCGTCCTTCTCGCGCACACCACCCGGCCCGCGTTGCCAGCCCGCCGCCTCGAGCAACGCCGCGGCCTTGTCGGGGTTGAACTCGGCCTTCAGGTTGGGGCTGCGAAAGCGCACCGGGTTGTGCACGATGTTCGGCGTACTGACGGCCGTGCGGCCGTAGATGAAATCCTGGATGCCGGAGCGGTCGATGCACAGCGCCACCGCCTGGCGCACGGCGGGCTCGCGGAACAGCGGGTGGCGCGTGTTGGGGTGCGACCGTTCGCCATCGACCTCGGTGGTGGGGTCAGTGAAGTTGAGCATGATGAATTCCATCGTGCCGCCGGGCGCGAACACGACACGGCCCTTGCCGCCGGCTTCCATGCGCTTGAGCAGTTCGTCCTCGGCCTGCAGGTTCCAGCCGAAGTCGAACTCGCCGGTCTGCAACACGGTGCGCGCGGCCGAGACCGCGTCGCCGCCGCCTTTGATCTCGATGCGGTCGAAGTGCGGCCGGTTAGGCGCGTGGTAGTCGGGGTTGAGCGTGCCCGTCAGCAGATCGCCGGGCTTGAACTCGGCGACTCGGTAAGGGCCGGTGCCGACTGGCCGCAAGTTCGCCGGCGCGTCGCGCGAACGCGCGCCGGTGTACGCGGCGAACAGGTGGCGCGGAATCAGCGAGCTCACGCAGTACGGCGAGGCCCAAAACGGCGTCGGCTGCGGGAACTCGACCCGCACGGTGTGGCTGTCGACCTTGACGAAGCGCAGATCCTTGAAATTGCCGCTGGTCGTCGCTGCCGTGGCCGGGTCGCTGACGTAGACGGCGTTGAACAAGAGGTCGTCGGCCGTGAAAGGTTGGCCGTCGTGCCACTTGACGCCGCGCTTGAGCTTCCAGGTGACGCTGCGCCCGTCGGCGGCCACGCCCCCGCTGGCGCGGCTGGGTATCTCGGCGGCCAGCACCGGGCGCAGTTCGCCGTCGATGTCCCAGCGTGCCAGGGCTTCGTAGAACACGCGCGCGCCATCGGCGTCTTTGGTGCCGGTGGCGAAGTGCGGGTTGAGCAGCGTCGGGCCTTGCCACAGCAACACCTTGAGCAGGCCGCCACCGCCGCGCTTGACGGGCTTGTAGGCGGGTGTCGGCTGAGGCTGGGCCTGCGCCAGGCCAGCCAGTAGCACCGAAGACACCGCCGGACCCAAGCCCAGCCTGGCCAGTCGAGCCAAAAATTCCCGCCGCTGCAGGCGCCCTTCAGCCACTTGGGCGACCCAGCGCCGCAGCACCTGCTCATGCATCCTGAAACCTCCTGTCGGGCGGGCCGCCCGCCGTGCGAGAAGCAGCATAGCCGCAGCGGGCAGGGCTGCAAGCCCGCGAGCCAGGCAGGCCGGGCCCGCATGGCTCGAATGCCCGAACAGGTTCGGGCGCGGGCGGGTCCCGCGCGCCGGCCGACGACTAGAGTTGCAGGGCTTCTATGGAGATGCAACCATGCCCACCGCGCAGCCCGTTCCCGTCCCCTTCACCTCGACCACCGACATCACGCACTGGATCGCCGGGGCGCCACACGCCGGCAGCGGCGGGCGCACGCAGGCTGTGTTCAACCCCACCACCGGCGCCGTCGCGCGCCAGTTGCACCTGGCCAGCAGCGACGACGTAGCCACCGCCGTGGCGGCGGCGACGGCCGCGCAGCCGGCCTGGGGCGAGATGCCGCCGATCCGCCGGGCGCGTGTGCTCTACGAGTTTTTGCGTCTGCTGAACCAGCACCGCGACACGCTGGCGGCGATGATCACGGCCGAACACGGCAAGGTCTTCACCGACGCGCAAGGCGAGGTCACGCGCGGCATCGATATCGTCGAATTCGCCTGCGGCATTCCGCAACTGCTGAAGGGTGACTACACCGACCAGGTCTCCACCGGCGTCGACAACTGGACGTTGCGCCAGCCGCTCGGCGTGGTAGCGGGCATCACTCCCTTCAACTTCCCGTGCATGGTGCCGATGTGGATGTTCCCGGTGGCGCTGGCCTGCGGCAACGCCTTCATCCTGAAGCCGAGCGAGCGCGACCCGTCACCGTCGATCCTGATGGCCGAACTGCTCAAGCACGCCGGGCTGCCCGACGGCGTGTTCAGCGTGGTCCAGGGCGACAAGGTGGCGGTCGATGCGCTGCTGACGCACCCCGACGTGAAGGCCGTGAGCTTCGTCGGCAGCACACCGATCGCGCAGAGCGTCTACGAAATCGGCGCGCGCCACGGCAAGCGCGTGCAGGCATTGGGTGGCGCCAAGAACCACATGGTCGTGATGCCCGACGCCGACATCGAACAGGCTGTCGATGCCTTGATCGGCAGCGCCTACGGCTCGGCCGGCGAACGCTGCATGGCGATCAGCGTGGCGGTGCTGGTAGGCGACGTGGCCGACAGGATCATGCCGCTGCTGGCCGGGCGCACGCGGGCGCTGAAGATCAAGAACGGCATGCAACTCGACGCCGAGATGGGCCCGATCGTCACGCGCGAGGCGCGCGACCGGATCGAGAAGATGGTTGGTGTCGGTGTCGAAGAAGGCGCCACGCTGGTCGTCGACGGCCGCGGCCACCGGGTGGCGGGTCTCGAGCAAGGCTTCTTCACCGGCGGCAGCCTGTTCGACCATGTCACGCCGGCGATGCGCATCTACAAGGAAGAAATCTTCGGCCCGGTGCTGGCCTGCGTGCGTGTCGCCGACATTGCCGCGGCGATCCACCTCGTCAACGCGCACGAGTTCGGCAACGGCGTGGCTTGCTTCACCAGCGACGGCGGCGTTGCCCGCGAGTTCGCGCGCCGCGTTCAGGTCGGCATGGTCGGCATCAACGTACCGATTCCCGTGCCGATGGCCTGGCACGGGTTCGGTGGCTGGAAGAAGAGCCTGTTCGGCGACATGCACGCCTATGGCGAAGAGGGCGTGCGCTTCTATACGAAGCAAAAGAGCGTGATGCAACGCTGGCCCGGCAGCATCGCCAAGGGCGCCGAATTCGTGATGCCGACGGCGAACTGAGCTCCGGCCTCAGCGCAGCCAGTGCCGCAGCTGTGCGTACACCGCGGGGCTGCTCAACAGCGCCAGGTGATTCGTGTCGGCCACGGTGAAACGGCGGTCGGCGTCGAAAGCCAGGCTGTGGTCCGCCGAGCGATGCTGGCCGAGCGCGCTGGCCACCGGCACCAGGCCATCGCCGAGCAGTCGACCCTTCACCGTGCCGCCTTGCCCGCCGAGCACACCGGCAACGGCGGCGCAGACCACGCCGGCCGGCAGCGGCGTCGACAGCGGAAACGGCTGGCGCAAATCGTTGATGCCGGCGCTGCGCAAGCGCGTCAGGCGGGTCAGCGGCGCGCTGTATGGCGTGGCGCCGAGCAACCCGTCGATGCCATAGCCGACACGCTCGAGCGGCGCGCCGAAATGCGGTGTGCCGAGGAAAACCATTTCGTTCAATCGACCCGGCCAGGCGAGCTGTGCCTGCCTGGCCTGATCGACGGCGCTGCGCGCGACCAGCCCACCCATGCTGTGGCCGAGGATCGCCAGCCGTTGCACTGGCCACGGCCACTGGGCGAGCAGTCGTTCCAGCAGCGCTGCGAAGGTGGCGCCGTTGGTGGCCAGCGGCAGGCCGGTGTTGTAGTACAGCCCCACCGTCGTCCAGCCGTGATCGCGCTCCAGCGCGGCGCCGTGGTCGTGGCCGTCGCGTTGCCATTGCAGATCGTTCATGCACAAGCCGTGCACCCGCACCAGCAGGCGGGAGCCCGCAGCCGGCAGCGCTGCATTCAGCGCGTCGCGCTCGGGCACCAGCGGGCGGCCGCCGCGCCTGAAGGCCATGGTCACGGCCAGCGGGTTCGAAGTGGCCGCGAGGTGATCGCCGAGCACGCCATTCAGCGCCGCGACGACCGCCCCGCGCTCGGCGCTCGGCAGCGCGGCGTCCGGCGTGGTCGGGTCGAGCGCGGGCACCAGCCGGCCCAGCAAGGTGTCGACGCTGCCGCCGACCACGCGCGTCACGCCGCGCACGGTCTTGTAGACCAG
>ENA-ORBV01006549-ORBV01006549.1-microbial-mat-metagenome-genome-assembly--contig:-NODE-6549-length-20479-cov-4.769140_pt1 | contig 20479 bp, 10 predicted proteins | sample MGYA00237777_ERZ505514 | MGnify/ENA primary metagenome ERZ505514 (study PRJEB26160, sample SAMN06269048) | microbial mat metagenome | isolation source: Oligotrophic lake microbial mat | place... | reverse complement strand
TTTTCAAGCAGAAGACGGCATACGAGATTCGCCTTAGTCTCGTGGGCTCGGAGATGTGTATAAGAGACAGCTCTAGGTGGGTACAGCGGGCGCTCTTTGGCTTGCAGGTTGGATGGTTGCAGGAGACCGATTCGCAAGGTAAACAAAGGGTGAAAGCACGACAGCCTTCGCAGTGAGTCTCAAAACAATTTCCGCAAAGATAAACTCTAGGGCAATCTCTTCCTTGTCCGCAGTAGAATATTTGGCAACTCTGACAAAAACCAGCAGGATTTTCCTCATCATAGTTGAAATAGTCTGTACATGACTTGCACGCATATCCTTCACAATGGCCACACCATTGAACAGGACTGCATATGTCACAATGCACCATACCGCAACATGGAAACTCAGTGAGCTCTGGGCAGCCCTCTCTTCCACAGTAGAAGTAAGCGCACGTATCGCATTCCCCTTTTGGCGCATCAGTGAGATCAACACACTCATTACAAGTCAGCCAATTGCATCGAAAGCATTCAAAAAAACCGCTTGAGAAGTTGTCGCAATTGGGACATCGCTTATTTCCCTTCTTGGCTTGGATACAATCGACACAAGTGAATTTCGCTTCACGACGCTCGTTGGTATCCTCGTCCTTGGCCATCATGGATACTTCGTCCTGCTTGTTGGATTTTTTGTCACCGACGAGGACAGCTATATCTGCATTGGTGGCCTCTAGCAATTTCGAGTCGTGCGTAGCATTTTCGGCCCCCATCGGTTTTTCTTCATCATCCCTTGAAAGTTCTACTCCACTTTCCCCGGCTGCAGAATTATCGTCGTCCTCTCCCGCCCCACCAATGGAGGACTCTTCGTCCATCACAGCCACTTCCAACTTGGTTCCGTGTTCGGCACAATAATACTTGGTGAGATGAAACCGTTCGACGACCGATGGAATCTTCATCAATTCCATGATGGACTGGCGATCCAACAAAGCGACGACGGATTCGGCAACGATAAGCTCGCTTAGCTCCTCGTTGTTGACAAGAGGGCAGGCGGCGGTAGTTGCTGTGGCGGCGGTAGGAGTTGCTTTATTCATGGTAAATTCGAATTATTGCTATTGTACTCAACTGTGCTGGTTTTGATGGGGTACAATTGTACTAACTCACTCACACTGTGAGGTGCCGGGTACGAGTAGAACAATAAATCATGAATCAATGACAAAGCAAGCGACGCGCTGCTGAAATGAAATCCCACAGGGTTGGCCGGTGTGCGAAGATATTAGGGATAAGGATAAATACTCCAATTTTCCGTTTTGCAACCTCACCCAAGTTATCACTTGGCTAACTACTTTTAAAATTACTCTATAGTAGACTGGACATCTGGAACTGTCAATTTGAAAAAGCGCATGTCCTGTAACTAATCACGAGATTACGTACTAGCACTATATGCTTTTCATAGTGCCATTGAAAATGCGAGTTTTGGTTTAGCTCAGTTTCCTGTGAGGTAGAATAAATGGGAGAAGGCTCGGTCCTAAAACTCTTAAGAGTTATAATCCGTCTTGCAGGGGCTTTTCGGCAGAGATGTACCAGCAAATCTGTGAATGTGCTGCGCTGCTCCCTGGCGCGTTGCCGATTGCCTCAAACTGGGACATCCCACAGTTGCTCTAGCTTCTCATCCTTCCTCTGGGAGCCACTGCTAGCCCTACCAAGCGCGAATGACTATGCTACTGCTGCTGCCTATGCTATGGTTGTTATAAAATTTTGTTCATCTTTTATAATGTTCCTAGCTAGACTTTGCTGTATAAGTTAAGAAATAATAAATCTGAAGCTAGATAGTGTACATTGGCACGTCAGTGGTGTTGGGGTGGCTAACAGCTAAATGCATTACTCACTCAAAGCCGCAGCAATTCCACTCAATCACCTCGGTGTTCCCTTCCGGCTTTGTGATGGCCGTCTCGGTTTTCTTGTCCTTCTCGCCTTCTTTCTTGTCCTCTTCGCTTTCTTTCTCGGCAACTTCTTCTTGTACTTTCACAAACGTGACACTTTCCACACTCTCCACGTCGTGGCTCTTAGACCAACCAAGGAAGCCCCACACGCTGTTCTTTTCTTCTAGCGCAGGCTCCGCCTCGGTGGCATTAGAATCTTCTACAAGGACAGGGGTGGGGCTATTTTCTGTAACTGCCTCCGGAGCGGCTTCTTTGGCTGCTTCTTGGGACTCTTCGTCGGCGTCCACCTTAGCGGGGGTGGAGCGAGCTTCCTCAACGGCATCTTGTTTCTTCTTGTCGGCTCCCTCGCCTGCTTGGGATTCTTCGTCGGTGCCTTCGCTCACAGGGGCTGGGATCTTTTCTTCCGTAGCCACCGGCGTCTGCTTGTTGCGGGGGCGATAACAGAAGTAGCAAACAAGGATAAAGGCCACGACAACCCCTGCCGCAATTCCTGCAATGGCTTCCGTGGACAGGCTTTCAGTGATAGGCATAATCTCTTTGATTTGCTCCGAGATCGTAGGTTCCACCACTATAGGGTCAGCTGTGGGCTCAGTCGTATATTCCCAAACAATTGGCTCCTCTGCGGCTGTTTCATTACCTCCCGTAACCTCTTCAACATCCCAACAAGGAATGGAACCAGGCCTTGCACCCTCCAACTCACAGTCGTTGTTGATGTATTCGTCATAGTTCTCCACGTGCAAGAACTTTCCGACGAAACAATCTTCTCCACAGGAACACGTAGGTGCCTCTAGAACGCTCCACATGATAATTTCAAATGTGTGAGTGACAGCCACCGCCGCGGGGAGGCCGTTGGTCTCCTTGTCAGTTGTAATCGCCTTGATTGCAGCAATAGCCGGCGTCTCATCATTACTGTTTTCATCATGAACAATGATGTCCCAAACCGTAGTCTCTCCACCAAAATTTCCGTCTTCGGTGGTCCACTTACGGCACTTGATGATCTGACAATCATTCACGACAATAAAGCCATCCGACTCTCCTTTGTCGCCAACCGTAGTGAACTTGACACCGGTGTGGTTGTTGCAAGGATCATGCAAATGGTCTCCCTCGTGAATGACCAAACCATCCCCTCCCATGTACATGCTGGCATCGACCGATGTTTCGATCGCAGTGTAGGAACCTGTGAGGACGAGGTCGGCGGCCATAGCCCCTCCGAACAGAAGTGGCAAAGTCAAAAGGAAACGAGGGATCATGGTGGCTATTCTTTTTGATAAGTTTTTTGCAAAGAGCGTCTCTTTTATTATAATGAGTAACTAATGGGATTTGACTTTCACTGGCCCTGGTCTTGCAGGGCAAGGGCCAACAACAATGCTATGATGCTCGCATAAATTGTCGAAAGCCGCAACGGAGCCAAATTTTGGGCGAACATGCTCAAAATTTTGTTGTCCCGGTTCCGAGTTAAACGTTATTAGAGACTCCCGGAGCGACACGTCACAGAACCACAAATTTAAAACAACCGTTGTCACAAGATTTCTATTTATGGAGTCAACTGTGAGGCAGACATTACAACTCAAGACTACATTGCTACAAGCTACTTGCAGTTATTATGCTCAATCAACTTAAAAACGTGAGCCATTGCTGAACTTGAGGTGCCACAGTACGACGTAGTTGGTAGTTGCAAGGACTGATCTGTTCAAGACTTGATTTCAAGCTAACAGTTGTCAGTGTTTCACTTTGGATTGTGTCATTTGCTTTGTCAGCTTGGACTTCAAAAGTCGTGCATCTGCACAGACGCAGATTGATGGCTGATCTTGTTATCATTACAAAAAGCACAACTGCATTGCAATCTTCAATGTGTTTAGAAATGTTGCATTTATTCAACTTCTTGTCATTGGATTTCTTGTCACCGGCTTCTTGGGTGTGTCATCATTTGATCTTTCGTCTTTGGAGAAAGAATGTCAATTGTCATAGTCCATTTCCAAAATCCACATTTGGTTGACTCCTCATCTGACAAAACATTTGATTTTAGCATGCAGAGGTAAAAACAAGGCCTGTTTGCCATTCATCTAGTGTTTAACCACGGACATGCATTTCAATGATGAGGTGCTTGCATTTGATAGTCTTGCAACATGTGCCATGCGTGACACAGCCAAAACTGGCATGCACCATGTTGTTTCTACTTGCACCTATCAGACTTCTCAAGTCAATGGTTTCTAGCATTTGAAGTCAGCCAATGCACACATGCATCAATTCTTTCAGATGTCAATGTGCCATCATTTGTTTGGATGTGTTAAGTGAATCAAAATTGTGTGAACACAGAAACAACACCCAATTTCACGGAAAACGAACAAATCAGGTCTTGGTTCAACAATTTTCACAAGCGACTTCGGAAGGGCTTTAACAATGCTTCCACAACTTCTACTACCACTGCTTCTACTAGCTAGCTAGACCACAGTGCTAGCTTGTAGCAACTCCTACATCTAAGCAAGGGCTACTGTAGGAACTAGTGTGCGTTCAAACCAATTATTTAAAATTTGAATTTGAATTGCGATGAAAAATGCGGTGGAGAAGAATCAATTGAATGAAGAAGCAACATGAGGTTCAGTATTATCTTATTTCTACACAGCACTTTCATCACTTGTCGGTCCTACTAGTAGCTACTCCATTACTTCCTTTATTCGCTGCCCTTCTCCACTTCCTTGCTTTTCACATAGTTCAAGCAACCCTTGACCAGTAAAAACCATCACCATGAATGATGATCCAACAACAACCACGACATCGGCAGCAAATTTCTATACAATGAACCCCATCAACTCGACAATATTTTCGGTTGCTGCTGCCATCTATACAATTGCTGCTGCCATTTATTGCATGATCATGGGATCTCCTGTCGTAAAGAAAGTGACACCTGCCAAAACCAGCGAAGGTCGACGACGAGTAGCTGTCATTACAGGAAGTAACACAGGAATTGGGTTGGCCACTGCCACTGCATTGGTATTGCACCATAATGTAGATGTGATACTTGCCTGCAGATCCCGAGAAAAAGCTACCAAGGCTGCCGAAACAATCAATGTTGCTGCGGCGTCCGCCAACGTATCAGCACGAGCACAATTTTTGCACCCTTGTGATTTGAGCAGTTTTGATTCTGTTAAAGAATTCGCCAAAGTATTTCGAGAAAAATACAAGACACTGGATATTTTGATCAACAATGCCGGTGTCAACAATACAACCGAAGGTAGAACCACGGATAACTTGGAACTAATTTTTCAGTCCAATGTCCTCGGTCATTTTCTGTTGACCAAGTCGCTCATTGATTTGTTTCCCGACAATGGACATGGAAGAATTGTCACGTTGTCGTCAGTCGCACATCACTTTGTAAGTAGCAGTGCAACATTGGACGAAATCTACTGGAAGGAATTGGCCAAACTCAATACCTCCAAATCCAGTTTTTTACCTTCGTATCTTCGCACCGTCTTTGAGGATAGCATGCAAAGCTATCCTCCTTCCAAGTTGGCCACTCTGCTCTTTGCCAAGGAATTGAATGCCCGATTTGGGTCATCTCAACGCCAACAAAATAGCAACAGCAAGAAACAAATCCGTGCCTTTGCGGTCAATCCAGGAGCGGTGGCCAGTGATATTTGGAGAAGTTTTCCATCTATCACACAACCCTTTATCCAACGAATATTTCTCAGCACGAATCAAGGATGTGCTACCTCGGTTGCAGCAGCCATGGGAGAATTCCAAGCCGACGAATTTTACCTCCAGCCATATTGGATGCCCGAAAGTGCATGTCACACACCTCCCTATCCCGTCATTGAAATGATGGTACGTGTCTTGCTTTTTTGTATTTGCTGATCGTTCGACAAATTTCTGCCGCTTACCTCATGGCACTCATTTTCGATTTGTTCTTTTGCATTCTTATTGCTACAGGGTCCTTTTGTAGGATATCGTGTCACACAGCCACGCCTCCCGCTAGATGGTGGTGACTTTGCTGCCACGAGCTTGTGGAAAGCTTGTGAGGAAATCACGGATTGCAAGTTTGAGTAATTTTTTTACGGTTTTGTGAGCCAAAAATGCTGGAATATTTGGAAGGAATATTTCTTCATAAATTGTAAATTCCAACATGGCTCCCGAAGAACAATCATTTTTCTAGTATCGTCTAGCTATTATATAGGTACTATATGTCTAGTAGACTAGCTGGCCTACCCTTTTACATCACTCTTTGGGCTAAGCAAAGCTGAGAGCAATGAACGACGAGAGGGAGACCTTAAAATCACAGTTCCTTCGGAAGTGGAGTGCACACTAGCTCGGAAAATCTTTGAAAGATACAGTTTAAGTACGCTCAACTGTGGATTTCCCACACTCATGTATCAGCAGATCCCTCATTTTGGAACGACCATGACAGAGGAGCTAAGATTTGATTTGACCTAACTAGCTAGAGAGATTTGTCTCAGTTATATTTGTTCCAACATGCAAACTACGGATGGAAGCTAGCTAGAGTATCAGCATAGAGCCTGTCGTTTTCGTCAAGAAAGAAAGGCAATTTCGGAAAGAGACTAAAGACAGAGCATCGATCATTCTAAAGATGCCAATGCATCCATCCAACAACAATAATCTTTGTTTTTTAGGGATTATTTTTCAATTGCTGCTATTGTACCCTGGTGTCATCAGTGTGGATGGTTTTCGGGTGCATCCAGTTCTCTTGTCTTCAAAGAAACCACATTCCCATTTTTCATCCAGGTGCACGAGAACAATAATGTCCTTGTCGTCCACGAAAATGGACGACAGCAACAACGGAGGGAGGGAGAATAGTAAGAAAAAGCACATTGTGCTCATACGACATGGGTGTTCCTACATGAACGAATATATTGGTGAAAATGGCATTACCTTTGGCGGCCCCAATTTTACCGACATTTTCAAGGACGACAAAGAACGCGACCAATACTATCGTGATTCGCCCTTGTCTCCCAAAGGACGAGATCAGGCCACGACATTGCAAAATGATATCCAATCCATACTTCACAGCAGCAACAACGACGAGAAGGACGACAGCAACAACGAAGAGGAGGATGGCTGCAGCAAAAAGGAAGTCTTGAAAAGTTTGGAATTAATCGTCACGAGTCCTCTGACACGAGCGATTCAAACGGCGGAACTGGCCCTGTTGCCACACTTTTCGGCATTGGACAGTGATGCTGACGGAAAGGGCAAAGGGCCACAAACCACTGCCAAAAACCTTTCGATTCCCATGATTGCATTGCCACTGGCGGCAGAACGTTTGTATCTGGTGTCCGATATTGGGTGGCCCCGATCCAAATTACGTGACCTGTATGGTCATTTTGTCGATTTTGACGCAGGGTTTCCATCGACTACTAGCGCGGGTAGTAGTGAGGAGAAAGACGATGATCCATGGTGGTACCAGCACAATCAACCAGAATATCAAGAATGGCGTCCAGCGGGCCAGGGCCAATCCTATTCTTGCCAAGGTGAACCGTACGATGCCTTTCAACAGCGCATGATCCAATTGTGCCAATGGTTAGAAGAACGGCCCGAGTCAACAATAGCGCTGGTGGGTCACTTTGGCGTATTTGAATGGCTGCTAGAAACAGAAAAGTCGAAAGACAATGGGGGAATCAAATTCGGCAATTGCGAAATGAAGGTTGTGGCGTTTGAAATGATTCAAGAAAGGGCAACGAACGTTGTGCTTTGATGTACCCGGTGATGGATAGATCATTCATCTACAACTCTACCAGCTAGATCTGTACTTTTATGTACATGATAGCCTCTGTCGTGGATATTGTGCTACGCTCAAAAGAATTATTTGGATTCCAGTGCACACATCAAGGAAGGCTAAGATGACAGTGTGTAATTATTAGAAACTACGTCACTCTATGGCACTATTTATTATTGAAACAAATATGATAACGCACAACAGATTATTGTCATTTATTGTGCTCCTTGTGCGACAGAATTAAATCATAATTATTCTATTTTGTATCAGCATCCAGGACAACAACTTTGCTAGCGGAAAAGAAAACTTAATCCAAAGATATGCAGAACTGGGGCAGGAGGTTACAAAACTACACTAGCTATCAAGTCTGATTAACACTGATTGTGAATTTTATTGGCGGTGCTCATTCTGATGAAATTGCAGGAGAGAGTGCCAGTCTCTCTGTCATTCAAGACAATGGACAAAAACTCCTGCATCAAAAAAACTTGACCACATCTACCCAGATTTGTTGACAGACACAGCCAAAAGTCCATCAGATGATGCAGATCCACACACAATTATCACATTCTAAGTAGTTTTCCAATTTTCAACTCAAGAAAGGAAAGTGAGGATGTGAGTTTTTCAAATTTCTTGCCAAGGGAGATTTTGCAGGCATCCCCTTGCACACCACAAAGTCAACTGCACCGCTCAGGCCAAAAAGTGGTTACAACATTGAATTCATCCTACAACAGATGATGCTCTTGTTCTTAGACAACAGCAGTGGCAACCTATGGAGACAGCCTGATGTGGTGTCCATGACAAAAATGCATCAGAAGAATTGGATCCATGTTGCAGAAAAGGAATCACTGAATCATGAAATGAAATTGCACAAGGCCTTGTTTGCAGTAGATCCTAGATTAAATTGGTCACTCAAACAATCTTCAGTTGCATCAGAGTTCCCTTTCTTTTGCAAAAGGATGACAAGAAGAACAAAATGATGAACACTTGACTGGTTGCACTTATGATTTGCTATTCTTTTTTTTTGCGTGGTTGATGGGTTCACTGGAAATGCATTCCTATGTTTGCTTGGCACCATGTTCCTTCAACTTGCTAACATTGTAAAATTGCATGAGCTACAATGATGCATCATTGTACAAGGTGCACATCATAGTCATAATCTTATCATGTTCATGCCATGTTGCAGCATAGGGAACTGTTGAATGATTAAGAGATCTGTTTGTTTGGTGAAACAGATCAGTTTAATAGAAATTATAAGCACTGCAGTGCTGCTAGCTATTGCAGTTGTAGATCTTTCTGGAGTCTTCCATGCTGTTGACTAAGCTGCACTTCAAGCTACCCACAGGTGCACACCTGCCCCTTATGGAATGCTAGCTGTGCCAGCTGCACTTCCAACAAGGTCAGGCTGAATTGAACATGATCCCCCTGGGCCCCATGCACATGCAAGTCCAAAAATGCAATGCACAGGCCAAGTTTGCTCACAGTGTGGCCATCCAGCCACTGGCAAGTGGTTGTCACAATGGACATCAGTGTTCAGACATGAAATCAACTGAACACTCCATTGCTCAGAGTGTCAATGACACAAGTGATGGCACCCCATGAGAACAAACACATGCCTGCAGACCTAAACGCCGATTCCACAGGTGCACAAAGCAGACCACCCCGGTGCTGATGATTCAATCAATGACAAAATGGCCATCCCAACACACGAAGTCACAACCGACACAAATGGGCACATTGTCACCTAGCTGAGGTCTAACAGGAAGGACTGTGAGGACCAACAAAAAGAGATTGTTCTCCATTTGTTTTCAAAGCAACTGCCTTAGAAACAATTCCACCAATTGGTTGCAAATCAGTCACTCTTTGCTGTTTAGCAAATTCATGGGGTGTGCAGTGCTGCAGTCATTCTGCAAAAATTTGTTTTTTTCAATTTGCCCACAATGCATGAACAGTCATGGAAGCACACTGCTTGACTAGCAATCATTTGTGTGTGTCCCCTTTGTGTCCCCACCAGTCATCACACACGTTAGCTAAGATTTGTCAGCACAATCAGCAAAACGAGTCATTGGGCACTGACTTCCGTCTGTCCTCAATGATCCAAAGAACTGAAGCTGATGAGTGCACCTGCTGAAATTTCTGGGTTCAGACCCCGTTTGAACCTTATTTCAACCATCAAGATCTTGACTCTGTTGCAATTGGAAGTGAGTCTTGAGCCAGTGGTCCCAAACAAGCATGTGCTGCAATGCACCATTTGCCTGATGAGGTTAGGGCCAATCACCTCAACCCGGGATTCATGACTCACATTCGTGAATCACTCTTTGAACGGACACTCCTCAGTGCCACGGGACTAGTGGACATTGGCAATGCTGGTGGTCAATTAGTTGTTGCAATTTTGAATGATTTTTTTAAATTTTGCAAACAGTGATGTTGAAATGTGTTTTGCCAAAGCTGCATTTCTTTTTAGTTGTGCGTAGATAAAAATTGTGACCTTAGCCTGATCTGAAAGCAAATGTGAATTTGGAGAGAGATCCATCTGAAGACTTTTGGATTTTTCCTTTGTGCTCCTGAATGTTGTTGATTTCTACAAAGGCTTCCACCTGGGAATGCCTTCTTGGTTGCATGTCCAACACAAATGGCATGTGCAATGGAAAAACAATGAAACAACAAAATCTGACATTTGCAAGACTCACTGGAGATGATGTCACAGTGAAATCACCAGAAAAGACCTCTGTGGTTGAGCAAGGCATCACCCAGTGCTACAAAAACCAGCATGAAGGTCATTTGGGGTTGAGTGTCCTTGACTGTTGTCCAAAATTTTGTCAGTGTCACCACCATCAACACAGCAATGACAAAAACAAAGCCTCGCTGCCTTTGATTCAGCGTGAGGGATGCAGCATCAGCAGTTGTTGTGCTCAAACACTGTTGTTGAAAGCACTGCAAAGCAACAACCAGTTGGGGAATCAATGTTTCTTTGGTTCACTGGCTCAACAGTCAATGCAATGACAGTGTCATGGCTGTTTGCTTGATTGCATTCCCCAAGTGAACAACACTGTCAACATCTTCGGCATTTTAGATAGAATCTAAGCTGGTTTTGTCAAGAAGGGGAAGAAGAAGAAAAAGAAGGAAAAAAAACACACACATGCCAGTTTTGGCTCCTTGGTCAGATTGAGACTTGATGGAAGTTGAGCAGCTGCTAGCATTGCCCACAATGAATTGTTGGGGGCATCAGCGGTTTGTCTCATGAGGGACCTGCAACTTGAGAAGCAAACAGAGGACATTTGGTTGCGCAGCACACAGCTTGCACACCAGAAATTGGCTGGCAAAAATGTCCTTTTGCACAAATGCCGGATGGCACTTTGGCACAGTGCATTGTGACATTGTGCCACAGTGGCACTGTGTGTAAAAAAATTTCTGATTGAAGGTCACAAATTCGGACCTCAATGGTCAACTAAGACTCAGTCAACAGTCGCTTCAGAGCAAGCCCTCCCACAGGCACTGCACACTTCAACTGTGAGTCTGTCCCTAGATCTCCAATGGTCACTTCACACACTCCACTGCAGTCAAAGCATCGGCCTCAATGGTCTTTGCACGGTCAAACGGAAGATTCCGATGGTCCGCACGACCTCAACGGTCACTGGCAACAGTCAAAACACAAGTGCAGTCTGGCCAACTGCGTCCATGCTCCGACTGCTCACAGCAAAGTGATGGTCATCCTGTGGTGAAACAGTGTGATTCACAGCTGACTCCGTTTGAAATTCTGACAACCAAAGGAACGGTGCAGAGATGCCGTGTGATCCACTCCCACTCACCACCATCATTGTGAGTCACTCAAACACATTCTCATGAACCGGGGGGGAGAGAAACGGTGTTCACATGATGATCAGCGTTCCCCAGATGAGACTGCCATCAAACGCACAGCAAAACAGCAGTTGAATCTGTCCCGAAGAGTCATTGCTCAACAATTTGAAACCCACTCACATCCCACCCTTGAGCATCAGTCAACTTGCGGCAATTAACCAAGCACATGTTAACTAATTAATGCGTCACTCACTCATTGCTTGCTCCACAATGCATGGGGGAGAATGCAGTGCACAGCTCCGAGACCAGAAATTGGCTGGCAAAAACATCCTTTTGCACAAATGCCGAATGACACTTTCGCATTGTGCAGTTGACTCATCGCTCCTGACAGGTAAAATGAGAGGATGCAGAGTAGGAAAAGTTGTCCAGGAATCTTGAAATGACAGAAAGTGCTGCTAGAACGCATTCTGGAGTCATCCCTTCTCTTTTGTTCTCTGGAGTTCAAATGTTGACCTTTCATGCAACTGAAGCTTGTCGCATGGTCCGACAAACAATTTTGAAGTCTCTTTTGCTGGTTTGTTGCAAACGGGGATCTTCAAGGTGTGTTTTATTCTGACAAAATAAAGGTGGACTGTTCCCATGACTGTTGTTTGCCAGCCCCTCCTGCACCTTTTTGCTTTTGAATTAAAACGCAGTGTCAATCAAGTGTCACTTGGCGAAAAAAACGGAACCAATTCGCTTTAGTCACGTTCGGGAAAAAGAAGATGACGTGGTGATTCATCCCTGTGTTTGATTACCTTACGTATCATGACGTAATTCAGGTACGTGATGGTTCCTATTGGTTTCTCGGAAGATGCGAATTCGTCCCGGCAAAGAGATTCATTGGTCGCCTGAGATTCATTGGCACATGCAATCATGCAGGGTGACAACCACGCTGCAGTTGCAACGTCTTCCGTCAAAACTGAAAATATTGATAGCAAGACTATTTACATGAATCTATCGACTCACACGGATCAGGGAGTTCGTACACTGATACATGTACCAGTAGGACTAAAATTTAATTTCACGTAATGCAGCAACTCGGAGCACTTTATTGCGATACGGAAGAGAGAAAAGAGCCCCCTTGGCATTAAAACTTTGACTTGTTAGCTAGCTAGCTAGCTGAGCAGTCTTTTAAACTTCTTCTTTAGAAATACACAATGGTCAAATTTGGAAAGCATCAACAATTCTTTGTGAACAATGAATTGGCAGGTGCCAATCTGTACACGGTTCCCTACGATGATTTTAAACATCAGTACGTTCCGCCCAAGGTAAAGAAGAACAAGGGCGGCGGGCAACAAGTGGAAGAAGAGAAAAAGGAAAGCCCTTCGTCGGAGGAAGAGACGACAATCGACAACAACGACAACGTCAACAATGAAGAACAGCAAGAAAGGTTCATGCGACACTGGCGAGAATGTCACGAGAAATCCGTGGAGAGCTTCAATAGTTGCATTGCAGATTTTTGGAATACCGTCTTTGAAGGGATTGAACATTTGCCCGAAAGTCGAGGAGCCGTGCCGGATCAAGCCTTGAAACTGTACTTGGGCGTGCTGACAGAAAATCAAGTCAGTGAATTGCATTTAAACCTAAAACAAGTTCATGGCGCTGCCTTGCTCAATTCCGAAGCGCTACGAAAATTGGTCAAGAAATTCGACAAGTTGTCGACGGGTGCAAGTCTCAGCAAAACGTTACTGCCATCGGTGTATTCGAGCAGTATTTGTATGGGTCTGCCCATGGTGGAAAGTGGTCTCGTGGCGATTCGGAATTTTATGGGCTTTGATGGAGAAGATGCCGACGAAGAAGAAGCCAAGCATTTGGTCGAGACGCGTCGGCGATTGCGCAATTTGAGTGTCGACTTTTCCAGTGAATTGGATATGGAGGGATTCATGCCTCTCCAAAAGAAGGATAGCGATGCCGTCTTGATTGACAAGCGCAATTCAGAGTTACAATGGTTGCGCAAGTTTGTCCAAGAATTTGATCCACAGTTGATTGGCAAGTTGGTTGGACATCGTGGCTTTCATTCTGTGCACGATAAAACCGATCGACGACCGATTGAAAACTCGTTGATTGCGTACGAAGCTTGCTGGACCAATGGAATTGAACTGTGTGAATGCGACATTGCGCTCACCAAAGACGAAAGAATCATCTTGTGTCACGACGATAACTTTACCCGTCTCGCCTTGGACCCCACGAATGTTCTTTGTCAGCAAAAGGTGGGCGATCTGACGTATCGAGAGATCATCTCATTGCCCTTGAAGTCCGGAGTACGGCCACCACTTTTGTTAGACGTATTACGATCCGCCGAAGCGATTGGCGGGAACGCTCGTATGGTTGTGGAAATCAAACCTGGAAATGTTGAGGTCGGGACAGCGTTGGCCAGATTATTTGCTCGTCATCCAGACTTAATGGCACGCTGTGCCGTTGTCATGAGCTTTGATGCCTTTGCCATGTACCGATTCCGGAAAGAACTGACACATGTCATGGACCACCTGCTGCTTCAGCACCAAGAAAGCTTGCTTCAGCGCCAACCAACCGCAACACCTCCAATTCGACCCAAGAAGCACAATCGTCATAGATCCATGGATTTAATGTTACCTACTTCCATGAGTATTGGAAGGAGCTTGGAAGATATTGCGACGGAAACGGTAAAACTGTCTCCCAAATCGGCACACAAACGAATTGATTCGACGGATCATTTTGGTATTGGAATGACTTTGGGGAGCTATGGAAACCTTGCGGCAGCTGGAGGCGGTGACACAGCCCAAGATTCCTTCCAGTTTCATCCCTTTGCTAAAAAGTCAAGCTTCCACAGTGTTCATGATGGAAGTGCCAGTAATACAGATCTCGGGGAGTTTGGACAATTCGCAGCTTTGGCTCCTATTCCAGCTGGTATACCCGCGGATGTAACGCCCATTGAATCCACCTCGTCAGCACCATCGCAGACGGCCGCCGACATTATGCTGTATCGTCCCAAGTTATTGCTCATTACAGTTGCCGAACAGCCCAAAAAGGAATGTGAATTGCAAGTAAGCGTCAAAGATTTTACTCGCATCGACAGTTGGTTGCGAGGGGGGCCGACTGTTGGTTCGTTGGATGGAGTCTACATACAGTACGAACCAGAAATGCTCACACCAGAGGGCGTCAAAAATATGCAAGCCCTTACCTCTAAATATGATGTCGGTCTTTGGGGAGGTACGTTGCAGTTGTTGTGCTGCCATGCTGTGTATACTGAGCATTTGTAGTAAACCATGCCCTCACTCACGAAACTTGCCCAACTTTTCCCTTGCAGCAAACCCCAAACCGGATGACTTCGCAACCTTTGAGCGTCTCGTCAAGGAATGTGGTGTCAACTATGTCAATTCCAGGTACGTATCTTCTGGTTATATGTAATTCTTTGCTTTTCAGGAATTCCATACTGATCGTTTCTCCTGTTTTTTCTTTCGCACTTTGTTTAGCTTGCCACGGCGATTCATGGGAAAAAAGGATGGCAGCGGAAGCTGCGGAAACAGTGTTAGCAGCCAGTCTAGTAGCTAAACCTGTTTATGATATATTATTATATTGTTCCGACGCCTTTTTTTGACGAATGCGTCTTTTTTTTAGTAAAACTTCAATGATCATTCTCAGTTTAGTCGCCGTTTAGTCTGCAACTTCTGTGGTTGGTCTGCCAAAGTAATTGGATGGAGACAAAAGCTACATCAGTATAGTAGGACGTGCCGAGACCGTAGATAATCCTTTGACTACCAGATTCCTACTACTAGCTAGAGTAAAGGAATGCCCAGGAAGTACAGTGGTGTGTGCGTCCTGAAAACCAGGATTGTCGGTCGTCGCATCAAAGCGGCAGACGATTCCTAGTAGGGTTCGCTTTCATGTGCTCAATCCCTGCAACGAGCACGTCTGACATGAAGAATGATATGATGAACACACATAAAGTAGTGCAACTTCACAGCCAAATCTCACGGTCTTAAAAAAAAAAACGAAAAAAATGGCGTCATCGTCTAAAAAGGAAAGCCGCAGTACTGACGCCGCCCCCGGTGGCAGTAGCACCGTTCGAGTAGCGGCGGTGCAGATGCGGTCGACGCTGGGAGACGTACACGGCAACATGGCCCGCGCAGACGCTCTCATTCGTCACGCCACAGAAAAAGGTGCGAAATTTGTGGTGCTTCCCGAAACCGCCCTTCATGGATATCTCTCGCAGAATCTGCAGCAAACTTGGCACATCTCTGGCCGACCGCTGTCCAACAAGATACACGGCGGCAAAAAGGAGTTGATGGAACCATTTGGCGACCTTCGGCAAATAACCCAGACCGTCCCGGGCCCCATCACGGATCACTATGTGGGACTCTCGGTAGAATTGGGGACATATATTGTGGTTCCGTTCATTGAAAAAGAAGTGATAAGCGGAGACAGTGACGACAACAACAACGACAAACACGACGACTATCGGTTTTACAATGGTTGCGTCTTGACGACACCCGATGGTTCCATTGGATTGCACTATCGTAAAAATCACCTCTGGCCTTTGATTGACAACGCGTGGGCAAGTGCTGGAGATTCCAAAGCTATTATGGATACACCGTACGGTCGCGTTGGGTTAGCAATCTGCTTTGACGTGCACGTCATGTTCGATCGGTATCGTCAATGCCGCGAAGAGGAAAAGCTATGGACACTTTTGTATCCCATCGCGTGGGTGGACGATCTGGCATCCACCTGGTTCGACAATGAGCTTCCTAGACGGGTCCAACAGGCAGGCTTCCACGTTGTGGGCGCCAACTGGTCCGTGGACCAGGAGCAGCCTTGGAACGGGTACGGATTCAGTCGAGTGATCCGTAGCGATGGACTTGTCGTAGCAAAGGCCGAGACTAGTACGGGGGATGAGATTGTCTTGGCTGATTTAGAATGGTGTACCAAAGAAGCGGCGCCTTGAATGAATTGCTGGGGACGGAGAGAAAATCTGATGAAAGAGAAAATCTGATGAAAGATGAAAAGCAGTTGCTACTATGGGGTTGTCATATGTAACTATTGGTGTCTTTGACGCGCCATTCACTATTCGACGGAAAATGTCCCAAGATGAAACTCCATGGCTATGAACTTAGAGCAATTTATTGCTTTCCAAAGAGCAACAAAAATGCGCCAAAAAAGTCTCGCTTAGTGACGATGCAGATTGAATGGCCACATCTTCGTTGATTGTCTGCCGTATTCCATGAGTCTCCTCGGTATTCCTGGCGCCCTCATGCGCATGGTTGTCAGGGTCCCATGCAGATTGTCTTGAAGCATATCATTCCACAGTCTATGTAATTACTATGGAGCTATCCGGTGCATTCCTTGGACCACTGATTGGGTGCGACGATGCACATTCACCGTCCCAGGGTTCCACGCAGGATGGTCCGCCGCATTGAGATAGTTCAATGTCATCCCAAGCATCCCAATTGAAGCTGCAACTCCAAAATGACCCGGAGACAGCACCGTCCAAAAATGCCTTCCACGGATGAATGGTCTTGGACGTAATGCATTCCTCTGGATCCAACCGGTCAGGAAAACGCCTATCTCGACAAAAGGTTAGGCCAGGTTTGACCCCAATGCCGCAGGGTGGACTCACAACAATTTCCTTCCGCACTTTCCACTTGTTCGAGTCTAAAAAGGGTGCTGGTTGGGGTAGTATTTTTCCGAACCCAAAGACTGCAGTGGCCTCTGATAATTCTTCGACTGCTTTACCTTGGTGGTGTCGAAGTATTTGTTCGTCAAAAAAGCGTCGTCGAGAGGAATACTCGTCGCCGTTTAGAAAACGTTCAAACATTTGGCTTGATATCATAGCACCAACAAAGTTTTGATAGCGTTGAGACAGTTTCAAGCTGAGCAAAAAGCGGGCCGAGTTGAATCGATCGGTTTGGTCTTCTTTGTAAACGTGGTTTTTGTAATGGGCAAAGATGCTGATAAAGAAGCGAAGAAAAGAAAATCGAACCGCCTCTGTTGTGTCCAAAGTAGGATCCACGTCAAAGAAGTTGGCAGCAATCTCATCTTTTCGATTCAAAATATCATCCAGATGTCCCAAGGCATATTCACTTGGCGTCGCGTAGCTTTGTCTTGCTACAACCGCCAGGACTCGGTCAGTGTGAGCTTGGAATGCTCTTATTGGTCGTTTGATTGAACCCAAGAAAGACTCGCCCCGGGAAAACCGCCGCACAGAGGCCTCTACAGATGCGAGTTGTTGCTGTTTCTTTGCACCAGTTGTTGCACGAGGCACTTTACGTACGACTACGCGGGGACGATAGGTTTTGCTGCACTGAAAGTTTTCGGATGAGAATGCTTGCTCTTTTCTGGTTGGTACCTTGGAACATTGACTGAGGATATACGGACGCGGGGATGCTACTTCTTCTTCTTGACCGAGACGTGTCATTTGCGCATACGGCTGTCGCATGGCATTGTCGAGTTCTTCAGTCCCATCTCCCACAGTCATGCGGCCCTTGATACACCCATTGGCGGGCAAGAACAATGGATCGGCCACTTCCTCTAACTCTACCTTGAGTGTCATGCTGGCAGCTTCAGGTAGGGCTGGCAGGGCATCATGAATTTCGCCATCATCATCCCACCCCAGATGCAAGACATCTGAGTCTAAGTCACACACCAATGCTCCAAGAGGGTGGTGGTCGAGAGTATAGGTATCACTGCCTGGCGATGTTGACAACACCGGAAGCCCGATCAGATAAGGAACGGGAGCTTCCAAAATATCTTTCATGTGATGAGGCAAGACTGGAATATACATTCCCTGCCATTCCAAAGGAAACAACAAGCTTAACAAGGCTTCAGCAATGGGTGCCAATAGGGCAACGTTGTCTGGCGAGCAACACAGTATGACTCGTCCTTCTTGCAGCAGAACCGACCAAATCACTAGCAGATTGGACACACTGAGTGTGCGAAAGAGTGGCTGAAAGGACGTCACATTCAGTAACGGCAATTGACTGGGAGATGGCCGTTCCAGTTTTAGGATAGTGCCCGGAGTGAGCCAAGATTCCCAGTGAACTCTCCTTCGACCAGGCGGTGGCAATGGAATATCTTCCATAATGTGAGCCACATAGCGCTCGAATGGAATTGGTGATAATCCACACTGTATGGTATAATAGAGCTCTTTCAACAGGGTGGATTGAGCATGGAAAAATGGATAGTGTGATAATAAGACCAAGCATTTAGGGACAAGCCAATCGTACCCAGTACTTGAAGCACTTGTATACAGGTTGTGGGTGGCCCTAGCTCGTTTTGAAGGCCGCATCTCGGGACTCTCACTGTCTGTTTGTGTACGCGGAATCTCCTCGATAATTGCTGTTTCGTAGACTGTCAAAATAGTGCCATAAAGTCGATGTCCTGCACTAGATGTCAGTACTAGACTGCATATGGTCGGTCTCCTGGCAAACTCTATTGGTTTGCAGCCGCATGGAAAGCAAAAGGTGGGTAAATGTTTGGGAAAATCAAAGTCATTTTGAGATTTTGGGTAGCAATCCAAGAGTTGCGGAGTCAACTCATCGTTACTGCTAGCAGGCGGGGACATCAATTTGGGGCCCACGATGCAGAAAAAATCCACCCATCGCTTGGGCAAAGGTTTATTGGGGTAAGGAGAGGATATGACGGCTTCGGAGAGGTTGCTACCGATGGTGGAGGAATCTTGAGAATACATGGAGCCTTGGCCAAGATTGGATTGAATACGATCCAATTCATCTTGGACGGCGTCAGTGTTGCGGGCATTTCTCGTCTGGACGCGATCCAGAAAGGATGTCCACATCGTGGGTGCGCATGCCGTTGGTGTGCATGTAGGATCATTGCAATTCGACGACATCCTCGCTAGCAGTGCCGGGGAATCAAGTCGAGCAGAATATGACACAGAGCATAGGTTACACTACACTGTGGCGCTCTCAATTTCAAGTCTTTAAAATCTCATTTACTCACCTTCCTGGCCAAACCTGGAGGCGAGTGCAAATTCGTGTTCCAGAATCGTTGTAAATTAATGTCAACGGCTGCAAGATCTAACTCGAAAATGGCGAGTACTGAAATTAAGTCTTTGAATCATGCTTCGACCTTTTTCAAATTAAAAGTAACAGCCACCTGGGCGCTCATTTGGCACCATATTATAGAATTTTCTTCGCTATTCTTTGTTGTTCTTCCCTGTATGCAAAGCATTATCAGTTCAATACTGCACGGATACTGGTATTCACAAAAATTAATTTGGTCCCAGTAATTTCTTCTCAGTTCAAAAAGAGTCCATTGGCTTTCATAAAAATAACACTCTACTTCCTTTCAAGCCACAAGCAAGTCAAGGTGCGTTCACTCTCTTTTCGTTGGGACCTATAGTACTGCCATGAATTGTCCAATATTCGATACACTCAATACCTGATCTGAAATGAACCAATTATCGCCTATGATAAGCAGATCATGTCATCCAGTCTCGATATAGCCAACACATTCAACGGACTCTTGGACGAAGGCAAGTTCGAGGAGGCCAGTACGATGCTGACCGATGATTTTGAATTTAGCAATCCCAGGGACAAGTTTGACAAAGCTGCTTGGATCAAAGAATTTCCAGCATTGCACAAGGATCCTCCCAAATTCGAAGACTTTCAGCCGGGTAGCAACGACAAAGAACTTGTTGGAAAGGGCAAGAAAAGGATTGCCATGATTAACTTCTCTGTTAAAGAGACTTGGATTTTTACAGATGATGGCAAGATCAAAACAATTGCTGGAGTCAAAGGATAAATTAATTGTGCCTTGTCTGACTCGGCGTCTAGTAGAAGAGACCTATGTTGCACCATTTCTGCTTTCAGGGAGCTTATGAACTATTAAGATCAAAAAATACATTATTCAACTAAGTAAATAATACAGCATCGTTGGCCAGAGCCCAATATTGTAATGGCGCAGGGATCCGAACAAGTAAAGTAGATACAACCATCATCTTTATGTCTAATAAGTGCACCGTGCTGGTGTTTACCTGTCTCTTATACACATCTGACGCTGCCGACGAA